>Ga0164308_10001965_pt1 | contig 10960 bp, 8 predicted proteins | sample Whisoiple_246_MG_FD_109983 | JGI IMG/M metagenome (GOLD analysis project Ga0164308, IMG submission 109983) | Soil microbial communities amended with fresh organic matter from upstate New York, USA - Whitman soil sample_246_MG | ecosystem: Environmental > Terrestrial > Soil > Unclassified >... | reverse complement strand
CCTGACGCGGCTCGACCGCTCCCTGGGCCTCATGCTGAAGATCGCGGACCACACCCCCCGCGCCTACCGGATCGTGCTCCTGTCGGACCACGGCCAGAGCCCGGGCGAGACCTTCGCGGGACGCTACGGCCTCACCCTCAAGGACCTCGTACGGGCCGGCTGCGGGCTGCCCGTACCCCGCCGGGCGCAACGCACCCGCAGCGCCTCCGAGGCCCGCGACGCCGTGCGCATCGCGCTGCACCGGCCCGTCGTCGGGGAGCAGGAGGCGCAGCACCCCGCCAAGCCCTCCGACCCGGTCGTGCTCGCCTCCGGAAATCTCGGGCTGCTGTCGTTCCCCGACATCGAGGGGCGGGCCTCGCGCGAGCAGCTCGACCGCCGCTACCCCGCCCTGCTCGGCACCCTCGCCGCCCATCCGGGGATCGGCTTCCTGCTCGTACGGAGCCAGAAGCACGGATCGGTGGTGCTCGGGCGGGACGGGGCCGAGATCCCGTTGGCGGAGCTGAGCGACGGGGACGGGCCGATCGCCGCCTTCGGGCCCGGTGCGGCCGACGCGATACGGCGGACCGACGGCTTTCCGCACGTCGCGGACGTGATGGTCAATTCGATGTACGACCCCGGGTCCGGCCGTGTGCACGCCTTCGAGGAGCAGATCGGATCGCACGGAGGGCTGGGCGGCGAACAGTCGCGGCCGTTCCTGCTCTGGCCGCGGACGCTGACGGACCCGCTCGACGCGGTGACGGCCGAGACCCCGCGGGACGCGGCCCCGGACGCCCGTGCGGGCATGCCCGCGGCCGCTCCCGCGGGTCCGGCCGGTCCTCTCGTCGGGGCGGAAGCGGTGCACCGGGTGCTGGCGCGCTGGCTGAGGGAGCTCTCCGGCCCCCAGATACCGCTGCGACAGGACGGCTTCACCGGGGCGGACCCGGTGGACGAGCCGTTCCCCGACGGACCGGTCGCTCACCCGTACGGACCGGTCGGCTCCGCGTCCCCGGACCGGGCGGGGGAGACGGCCGAGGGGCCGGTCACCGTGCTGCGCCCTCTCCCGTCCGTCCCGGACCCCGGTGACACCGTTCCGGGAGCCCGGGGATGAAGGGTCAGGCGCTCTCGCGCCGGACCAGCGTCGGGTGGAACACCACGGACGGCGCGGGGCCGTCGGCCGGGCTGCCGATCTGCTTCAGGAGGAGCCGCGCCATCTCGGCCGCCATCTCCTCCACCGGCTGACGCACGGTCGTGAGCGGCGGATCGCAGGCCACCGCCGCGGTGCTGTCGTCGAAGCCCACCACGGCCACGTCGCCGGGCACGTCCCTGCCGGCCCGCAGCAGCACGGGCAGCGCGCCCTGGGCCATCAGGTCCGAGGCGATGAACACCGCGTCCAGATCCGGACGTTCGCGGAGCAGTTGCCGCATCGCCGCCGCGCCGCCCGCCTGGGTGAAGCCCCCTTCGGCGGTCACCACGTCCCCGATGCCGTGCTGCTCCAGCGCGTCCAGGAAGCCGGTCAGACGCACCTGGCCGGCGGGCATGTCCTGCGGGCCGGCGATCGTCCCGATGCTCCGTCGCCCCAGGGCCGCCAGGTGGTCCGCCGCCATCCGGGCCCCGGCCCGCTGGTCCGCCTCGACGTAGGTGAGCGGGGACGGGTTGTGGGGCCGGCCGGCCAGTACGGCGGGCAGCCGGGTGTCGTGGAGCAGGGCGGGCAGCGGGTCGTCGGCGTGCGAGGAGATCAGCACCACTCCGTCGACGTGCCCCTGGCGCAGGTACGACAGGAGCTGATTGCGCGACGTCTCGTCGTCGGACAGCATCAGCACCATCTGGATCCCGGCCGGGCGCAGCACGTCCATCAGCCCCGCGACCACACGCCCGAAGTGGGGGTCGGAGAACATCCGGCCGATGAACGGCTCCGGGACGAGGCGGCGTTCGCGCTCCGACACGACCAGCGCGATCGAATCGGTCCGCCGGGTCACCAGGGAACGCGCCGCCCGGTTGGGGACGTAGCCGGTCGTGGCCACCGCCGCCTCCACGACCCGGCGCAGCGCCGGGTCGACCGTGGTCGCACCGTTGATGACACGGGAGACGGTCGCCCGGGAGACGCCCGCCACCGCGGCCACGTCCTCCAGGGTGGCGGGGCGCACGGGCGGTGAGACATCGGCAGTCATGCAGTCTTTATACCGGGTGATCCGAGGGGCATGCGAAGGGTTCCGGCACGTCAGCGGCCCTGCCCGCGCACAGCGACGTCAGGGACGCCAGCTGTTTCCCGCGTACGGCGACGAGCTCCCGGGCGCGCGCCCGGGCCTCCGCTCCGCTGCCGGCCGTCGTCTCCGAGCGTGAGACCTGCTCCGACTGGCGCAGGTGGTCGTGGATCTGCGTCACGAGCAGCCGGTCGAAGGCGGCGCCCCCGGAAGCGCGGGCGTTCCGGAGATCCTCGGCCGTCACCATGCCGGGCATGTCGTGCCCCTCGTGCAGATCGGTGTCCGGCAGCCCCATCCGCGTCCGCAGCCCTCGCAGTTCGGCCAGTTCGGCGACCTGTTCGGTCCGAAGACGTGCGGCCCAGGCCCGGAGCCGGGGGCCGGCCGGCTTCTCCGCCGCCATGTCCAGCAGCGCGACCGCCTGTTCGTCCATCGGGATCATCAACTGGACCCACGCGGAGTCGGTCTTGTCGGCGGACGGGACGGGAGCCGCCGTCGTACGGGACGGCACGGATCCCGGGTCCGCCTCCCGTCCGCCCTCCCGGGCGCACCCGGTCAGGACGGTGAGCAGGAGGAGCAGGGCCGTGGCGCGACGCGTGGGCATGGGTGGGGTCCTTGCGCGGGGGTGCCTGGCCGGGCCGGAGGACGACCCGGCCGGGCACCGAATGGGCGGGGGACGGACGAGCGGTCAGGGTCTGCCGTCGGCACCGCACTTGATGATGGCGTTGATGCAGTCGCGCACCCGTTGCGCCATCTCCGCCTCCGGCCACACGTTGAAGAAGTCACCGTGCATCGTGTAGCCGCGCCCCGACGCCAGCCGGAACCGCGCCGGGTCGCCGTTGACGGGATAGCGCAGGACCTGGCGCAGTTTGGGCACCGGAACGGGATGGGTCGACGGGCAGGCGCCGCCCACCGGATAGGCCATGTGACTCTTGTGGTCGGCAGAGTCGAGATCCCGGCCGTTCCAGCACTGCGGGAAGTCCAGATAGCTCTCCATCATCGAGCCCGCCGGACAGTTGACGAAGTCGTGCGACGGGTTGACCTCGCCGTGGTGCAGGCAGGACCAGCGCGAGATCGTGTTGTCGTCGGGGCCGGTCGCCTTCGCGTTCCCCGCGACGATCCGGAGACCGCGGGGGAACGGCTTGATCGTCCGGATGACGTCGTCCCGCACGCCCTCGCCGAGGTAGTAGAAGGTGGTGCCGGTCGGCTCCACCTCCTTCGTGCCGTCGTAGAGGGTGGGGACCCAGTACGAGGACAGGTCGGTCCTGGGCGCGCAGCTGGTGCCGGCCTTCTCCAGCGAGGCCAGATCGGAATGGGCGTCGGTGGAGTCGTTGCCGAAGAAGCTGTGCATGTGCGAGGCGCCGGGCAGGTTCGGCAGCACGATCGGGTCGTCGGGAGCCCGGTGGGTGTAGGGGCATTCGGCGAGGAACTCGGCGACCCGGACGACGTCGGCGGCGGCCTCCGCCGCGGGCGGGGCCGTCCGGTCCGCGGCCGCGTTGCCGGTGGTGGCCTGGACGAGGGACACGGCCAGGGCGGCGGCGGCCAGCCCCGCGACGCGGTAGCGCCACGGGGGCAGGGTCCTGCGTCCGCGGTGTTGCTTCGTACGTCTGCGTAGGAAGAGCACGGCACTCCTGTTCCGAGGAAGTGGGGTTTCCTCTGACCGGGGTCCGGCCAGGGAGAGAGAGCGCTCTCTCATGGAACGTAGAAGCGTGACGCAGTCATGTCAATACTCTGCACCGAGCCCTCAAATGGCAGGTATTTGGCGGCACTTGGTGTCATCGATCAAGGGAGAGCGCTCTCTCGCGGAACGCTCCCCGTGATGCCCGGACGGCATTGTCAGTGGTGGACGGCAGGATGGTGCCCATGACGACGAACTCAGCTGGTCCGCTCGCCGACACGGCCGCCTACGCAGCCGCGGTGGAAGAGGCCGAACGCGCCGCGGCCGCGTACTACACCGCAGGTGAGAGCACGCTCGACGACGACGCGTACGACCGGCTGGTGCGCGCGATCGCCGCATACGAGGAGGAGCACCCGCAGGAGGTGCTGGACGCCTCGCCGACGGGCAAGGTCGCCGGTGGGGCGGTCTCGGGCGACGTGCCGCACACCGTGCCGATGCTCTCGCTGGACAACGTGTTCTCCGCCGAGCAGTTCGTCACCTGGACCGCTTCCGTGGAACGGCGTATCGGGCGGCCCGTCGCGGCCTGGAGCGTGGAGCCCAAGCTCGACGGTCTGGCCGTCGCCGCGCGCTACCGGCAGGGCGTACTCGAGCAGCTGATCACCCGGGGCGACGGGACGGCCGGCGAGGACGTCTCCCACGCGATCGGGACGGTGCTGGGGCTCCCCGAGCGGCTCGGCGCTCCCGCCACGCTCGAGATACGCGGCGAGATCCTCATGACCACCGAGCAGTTCGAGGCGGCGAACGCGGTGCGCACGGAGCACGGCGCCGCCCCCTTCGCCAACCCGCGCAACGGCGCGGCCGGCACCCTGCGGGCCAAGGACCGCCCCTACCGCGTGGAGATGACCTTCTTCGCGTACGGCGCGCTCGCGCTGCCCGACTCCGGCGAACTGACGGACACCCTGGCCGGACTCCCGCACAGCGAGGTCCTGGAGTACGTCGCCGGGATCGGGGTGCACACCGCCGCCGACACCGCGGTCGCCCCGCGCACCGTGACCACGGTCGAGGAGGTCCAGGCGGGGGTGGAGGACATCGCCGCGCTGCGCGCCTCGCTGCCCTTCGGTATCGACGGCATCGTGATCAAGGCGGACCTGGCCGCCGACCAGCGTGACGCCGGCTCCGGGACGCGCGCGCCCCGCTGGGCCATCGCGTACAAGCTCCCGGCCGTCGAGAAGGTCACCCGGCTTCTGGGCGTCGAGTGGAACGTCGGCAGGACCGGCATCATCGCGCCGCGCGCCGTGCTGGAGCCCGTCGAGATCGACGGGTCGACCGTCAGCTACGCCACGCTGCACAATCCCGCGGACATCACACGGCGGGATCTGCGACTGGGCGACCACGTGATGGTCTACAAGGCGGGCGACATCATCCCCCGCATCGAGGCGCCCGTCGCGCACCTGCGGACAGGGGAGGAACAGCCGATCGAGTTCCCCGAGGCCTGTCCCCGGTGCGGTTCGGAGATCGACGCGAGCGAGCAGCGCTGGCGCTGCACCCGGGGCCGCGACTGCCGCCTGGTCGCCTCCATCTCCTACGCGGCGGGCCGTGACCAGCTGGACATCGAAGGGCTCGGCACCACCCGGGTCGTCCAGCTCGTCGACGCCGGTCTCGTCCAGGACTTCGCCGATCTCTTCACGCTGGAGCGCGACCAGCTGCTCTCCCTGGACAGGATGGGGGAGACCTCGACGGACAACCTGCTGGCGGCCATCGGGACCGCCGCGAGCCGTCCGCTGTCCCGCGTCTTCTGTGCGCTCGGCGTGCGCGGCACGGGCCGCTCCATGTCCCGGCGGATCGCCCGCCACTTCGCCTCGATGGACCGGATCGCCGCCGCCGACGTGGAGGCGCTGCAACAGGTCGACGGCATCGGCAAGGAGAAGGCCGCGGCGGTCGTCAGGGAACTGCAGGAGCTCGCGCCGCTGATCGGCAAGCTGGTGGCCGCCGGGGTCAACATGACGGAGCCCGGTGCCACCCCGCCGCCGGAGCCCGGGGCCGCGCAGGAGGGGGAGGCCGAGGAGTCCGCGACGTCCGGACTGCCGCTCGCCGGTATGACGGTCGTGGTGACCGGAGCCATGACCGGGGCCCTGGAGAAGCTCTCGCGCAACGAGATGAACGAGCTGATCGAGCGCGCCGGAGGCAAGTCCTCCTCCAGCGTCTCCAAGCGCACCAGCCTGCTCGTCGCCGGGGAGAAGGCGGGTTCCAAGCGGACCAAGGCCGAGGATCTCGGTGTCCGGATAGCCGCACCCGAGGAATTCGCCGAGCTCGTGGAGGCGCATCTCGCCGTGGAGGTGTGAGAGCCGCTCAGCGGTGTGCGCCCTGAATTGTCGAGGCGGTGGCCTTTTCGTGCCTTGTATTGCATAGTGAGGTTTCGATCTGACCTCGCTATCAGCGGGTCGGGTGCCTGCTGGCCGCTGTGGCGGCAGACCTGAGGACGAGGGCCGATGCGTACTTCACGTGACGGGCGGCGGCGAGGCCGCCCGGTCCTCCGGCGGCAGGGACCACAGGCCGCCCGTGCCGCCGGCCGGCCCCACGGCCCCGCCAAGGGGCTGGCCATCGACCTGGGCAGCTCCGGAATCCGCGCCTGGGTCACGGGGCAGGGGCTCGTCACCGACGGACCGGCCGGCTGGGAGCACGGCACCACGCGGCCGGTCCGCCGAGGCCGCATCGTCGACGTGGAGACGTGCGCCGGGCTGCTCGGGCACCTCGCCGACACCGCGCTGGGCGCCGACCGCGCGGGCAGCGTCGTCGTGCTCAGCCACCCGGTCCTTGCCGGACCGGAACACCGTGCGACGGCGAGGGAACTCGCCGCGTCCCTGGGGGCGTCCCGCGCCGTGGTCCTCAACAGTGCCAGCGCCGCGGCCGGGTGCGCCGGAGATCCCGCCGACGGCCCGGTGCTCGTCGTCGACATGGGGGCCGAACTGACCGAGGTCGCCCTGCTCGTCGACGGAACGGTCGTCGACGCCCGGCAGGCCGACGCGGGCCTCAGCGACCTCGACCCCGGATCGGCGCCCGCCGAAGTCGTCGGCAACGTGGTCGATATGATCACCTCCATGTGGCGTGAGGACCGGCACGGAGCGGTACGCGGCGCACTGCGCCGTGGGCCTGTGCTCACCGGCGGCGGCGCGCTCCGCCGTGACGTCACCGACCGGATCACCGGCCGCCTGGGCCTGCCGGTGCGCATCGCCTCCGACCCGTCGACCGCGGTCGTGCGGGGCGCCGCCCTGTTCCTGGACTCCGTCCTGTGCCCCGCCGCCGCAGGCGCGGTGTCCGTCCGCCCGGCCCGGCTGAGGTGAGCCCCCTCCCGGGGGCACCCCGGGGGAACGCGCCCCCGACGGGGCCGCACGACACAGCGCCGAACAGCACGCCGCACGACACAGCGCCGTACGGCACCGCACCGCGCCGCACACCGCGGCACCGCACGACCTCTCACCAGGTGAGCCACATCCTCGCGGCGCTGCTCCTCGGCGTCCTGGCACTTCTCGGCGGCACGCCCGCGACAGCCGCGAACGCGCTCCCGGTGCCGGGGCCCGGCGGAGGACTCGTCGCCGGCTCGGCAGCCCACGCCGCCGCCCCCGACACCCACGCCTCGGGCCCGTCCGTGGCCGTCCGGCCCGACGACCCCGCCCGGTGGGCGGAGGCCGGCCACCTGCCGGGACCGCGTGCGGGCGCCGACCGCCCGCACGCCCCGCAGCACCTGCCGCCACCCGGTCACGGCGCCCTGCCGCCACGCCCGCAGAACCTGATTCCGCCCCGGGGCACCGCTCCGGGCGCCACGGGCGCGAGCCCGTTCTTCGCCGCACGCGCCCGGGCGGCGCTGCCCGGTGTGCGGGGTCCCCCAGGGGCGGAGGCCGGCCAGCCGGCCCTCCACCGGTCCCGCTGCACAGACCTGTCGTCCCGCCCTTCCCTCTGAGGCACGGGCGGACGACGCCCACTCGAGGGGATACCCATGACTCGCGCCACCACGGTGCGAGCGGTTCTGGCTGCCGCCGTTCTGCTCGTGTCCGTGTTCATCACGCTGACCATGTCACCCAGACTCGGCCTCGACCTCCAGGGCGGCACCCGGATGGTGCTGCAGGCCAAGGACTCCGCCACCGCGAAGGCGGACCGGGAGAGCACCGACCGCACCCTGGAGGTACTGCGGCAGCGCATCGACTCCCTCGGCGTCGCCGAGCCGACCCTGACCCGCTCGGGTGAGGACCGGATCATCGTCGAGCTGCCCGACGTGCAGGACCCGAGGCAGGCCGCCGACGTCATCGGACGGACGGCCCAGCTCGGCTTCCACGCGGTCCAGGGCCCCGGTACGGAAGGCGACGACACGAAGGAGACGCTGCCCGACGAACAGGGTGGCCTCCTGGCACTCGGCCCGGTGAAGCTCTCCGGCGCCGGCGTCAAGGACGCCACCGCCCAGTTCGACGCCCAGCAGGGCACGGGCTGGTCGGTCTCGCTCGACTTCCACAAGGACGCGGGCCGGGAGTGGAACCGGCTCACCGGCGACGCCGCGTGCCACCCCGCCGGTGACGAACGGCGCCGCGTCGCGATCGTCCTCGACGGGAAGGTCATCTCCTCCCCCCAGGTCGATCCGTCGATCGCCTGCGAGGCCGGACTGCCCTCCGGTTCCACCCAGATCACCGGCTCCTTCAGCGCCGAGGAAGCACAGGACCTCGCGCTGCTCATCAAGGGCGGCGCACTGCCCGTACCCGTCGAGATCGTCGAGCAGCGGACCGTCGGGCCGACGCTCGGTGCCGCCGCCATCGACGCCAGTGCCCGGGCCGCGCTCATCGGCGCGGCGGCCACCGCCCTCTTCATCATCGTCATGTACCGGCTCTTCGGCGCCCTCGCCGCTGCGGCGCTGGCGGCCTACGGCGTGATCTCCTACGCCGCTCTCGTCGCGCTGGGAGTCACCCTGACCCTGCCGGGTCTCGCCGGCTTCGTCCTCGCCATCGGCATGGCGGTCGATGCCAACGTCCTTGTCTTCGAACGGGCGCGCGAGGAGTACGCGGACCGCGGCAGGGGTTCGCTCCGCACCGCGCTGACCGCTGGATTCCGGGGGGCCTGGAGCGCCGTCGCCGACTCCAACGTGACCACGCTGATCGCCGCCGCACTCCTCTTCTTCCTCGGCTCGGGGCCGGTCAAGGGCTTCGGGGTCACGCTCGCCATCGGCGTCCTGGTCTCGATGTTCTCCGCGCTCGTCATCGCCCGCGCCCTCACCGAGATCGCGGCGGGGTCCCGGTTCGTCAGCGACTACCGCGGGGTCAACGGCATCGCCCGGCCGGGCCGTGTCCGCACCTGGCTGAACAAGCGCGAGCCCCAGTTGTTCAGGTCGCCGCGCCGCTGGCTGCTGACATCCACCGCGCTCGTCCTCGTCGCCGTCACCGGCATCCTCGTGCGGGGTGTCGACCTGGGAGTCGAGTTCACCGGCGGACGGCTCGTGGAGTACTCGACGAGCCGCCCCGTCGACGTCGAGACCGCCCGGGACGCGATCTCCGCCGCGGGGTTCACCGACGCCGAGGTCACCACGGCGGGTGAGCGAGACATCTCCGTACGCACGGGGGAGATGGACAACGACGGGGAGCACGCCCTGAGAGCCGCGCTGGCCGACGAGGGCGGTGCGACGGAGAAGGTACGCGACGAGCTCATCGGCCCCAGCCTCGGCGACGAACTGCGGCGCAACGCCCTGATCGCGCTCGCTGTGGCCGTGTTCGTGCAACTCGCCTATCTCGCGGCCCGGTTCCGCTGGACGTTCGCCGTCTCCTCGGTCGGAGCCCTGGTGCACGACGTCATCATCCTGGTCGGCGCCTTCGCCTGGCTCGGACGGCCCGTCGACGGGATCTTCCTGGCGGCCCTGCTCACCGTCATCGGCTACTCCGTCAACGACTCGGTGGTGGTCTTCGACCGGGTGCGCGAACTGTGGGCCAGGAACCGGCGCACACCGGTCGCCGACGTCGCCAACCGGGCCGTCCTGCAGACGGTCCCGCGCACCGTCAACACGGGGATGGGCGCCCTGTTCATCCTGGTGGCCCTCGCCGTGCTGGGCGGGGACTCGCTCGCGGACTTCGCGCTCGCCCTGCTGATCGGCATCTGCGTGGGCACCTACTCCTCGGTGATGACCGCCGTGCCGGGGGCGCTCCTCCTGGAGCGGAGCAGCAAGGCTCCGCCGCCGGCCCGTAAGCGGGCACCACGCCGCGGGGCGGGAGCCGGACGCGAACGCCGGGATCCCGCCGACAACGGCGCGCGCGTGTAACGCCGGTGTACGACGCGCCGGGCGGGGTCCGTGCGGTCCCGCCCGGCGCGTAACGCCCGCACCGACGCCGGGCTGCGGCACAATCCGGGCACAACGAGTGATCGGAGTGTGCCGCTCATGCCCGTCGTGCTGCGTGAAGCCCGGGACACGCTGGTACCCGACATGGACGGACCGCAGGGTCCCCTGCCACCGGTGCTGCTCGCCCTGACCGTGGTCACCGGTCTGGTCGACGCCTTCAGCTATCTGCTCCTCGGGCACGTCTTCGTCGCCAACATGACGGGCAACGTCGTCTTCATGGGCTTCGCCCTGGCCGGCGCACCGGGCTTCTCGACGTTCGCCTCGGGAGTGGCGCTCGCCTCGTTCGCGGCCGGGGCGCTGGCCGGCGGTGTCACGGTGCATCTGGCGAGGGCGCACAGGGGCCGTCAACTGCTGCACGCGCTGTCCCTCCAGACGGCCTTCGTCATCGCCGCCCTGGTCGTCACGCTGATCTCGGGCGCGCCGTACACCGGGGGTGTCCGCTTCGCGCTCATCGTGCTGCTCGGGGTCGGACTCGGCGTGCAGAACGCCGCGGCCCTGGCGCTCGGCGTACCCGACCTGACGACGACCGTGCTGACCCGCACCCTCACCGGTGCCGTGTCCGACAGCACGCTCGCCCGGGGGCCGGGCAGCCGGGCGGGACGCCGCGTGCTCTCCGCCGCGGCCATGCTGACCGGCGCCTTCGCCGGTGCCCTGGGTGCGCTGCACGTGCACCCGGCGCTGCCCCTGGTGATCGCCGTGGTCATGCTGGCGGGCGCGCTCACGGCCGTCGGCCTGCTCTCCCGCGGCGACGCCCCCTGGACACGACCGTCCGCCGGGAGGTGACCGTCCGCCGGGAGG
>Ga0164308_10001964_pt1 | contig 10961 bp, 6 predicted proteins | sample Whisoiple_246_MG_FD_109983 | JGI IMG/M metagenome (GOLD analysis project Ga0164308, IMG submission 109983) | Soil microbial communities amended with fresh organic matter from upstate New York, USA - Whitman soil sample_246_MG | ecosystem: Environmental > Terrestrial > Soil > Unclassified >... | reverse complement strand
CACGCCGGACTGGTCGCACCCCAATCACACGGCGATCGACGCGGCCGGCCACCTCTGGGTGACGCTCGGCGGCGTCGACGCGCTCGCCGAGGTGACGTCCGCGGACGATCTTGCGAACGCAACCGAGCAGGAGTACCCGCTCCCCGGCGGTGACGCAAGCTTCGCGACCGGCGGCAAGCTCGACCCGCATGACATCGCGGTCGACGGCCGCGGGATCGTCTGGGCGACGCTCGCCGACGGCAACGCGATCGCGCGGCTCGATCCGGCCGCGGCGCATCCCGGCTCGAGCGAGGGCATCCGCATCTACCCGCTCGACACGTGCCCGTCGTGCAAGCCCGCGTTCCCGGTCGAGCCGGGCGTGGTCGAGATCCCGTCGCGCGTGCCCGAGCAGATGGCGGTGCAGGAAGACGGCGCGGGCAACACGGTCGTCTGGTTCAGCGAGCTCGACGCAGGCGCGATCGGCGCGCTCCGCGTCTCCCCGGACGGCACCGTGCTCGGGCAGATCGACGTGCCCTGTGCGTGCAGTCATCCGAAGGGCATCGCGCTCGGCGACGACGGCTCGGTCTGGTTCAGCGAGGAGGATTCGAACCGTCTCGGTCGCCTGACGATGCAGGCGGGACCGTTCGAAGCCGCCGCCGCACACGTCGGTCACTACACGATCCCGAGTGCGCCGCCGATCGTGCGCCCCGGCGAGCCGCAGCTGTCGACGTCGTCGCCGCACAGCCTCGCCGTCGACGAGCTCGGCCGCGTGTGGTTCAGCGAGGAGGAGAACGCGGCCGTCGGCTACCTCGATCCGGCGCGCGCACACGCCGGCACGACCGACGGGATGGTCGAGGTGCCGCTGCCGAACAACGAGTTTCGCGAGCAGGCCGCGCCCGCGGACGTCGCCGTCGACCGGGACAACACGGTCTTCTTCACCGACGAGTACGGCGACGCGGTCGGCTCGGCCGACGCCGGCGGCTTCCGTCGGTTCTGGCGGCCGCGCGCGCGGCAGAGCCTCACCGACAAGCCGGTCGTCGACATGAACGGCAACCTCTGGTTCACCGAGACCGGCGCGAATCTCCTCACGCGCCTGTCCGGCATCGCCGCCCCGGCGCTTGCGCCGGCTGCGGCGCCGGTCTTCACGGCCGACACGATTCGCGGCGACGTTTCGGCGACGGGACTGCGCGACGTGACGTCCGTCGACGTGTCGGTCGTGCGCGACGGCAGGGTCGCCGGCCGCGTCGACGGCGCCGCGATCTCGGGCGGCGCGTTCGACGCTTCCGTCCCGGTGGACCAGGGCGACCTCGTGTCCCTGACCCTGCACGGCTCGTACGCCCACGCCCCGCTCGTCTTCCGCGCCGTGTCGCTGCGCGCTTCCGTCACGCACGACGGCTCGGTGCGAGGGACGCTCGGAGACGGCGCCGTCCCCTTCGGCGACATCGTTCGCGTCGACGTCGGCGCCCGTTCCGAGGCCGCGCGCATCGAACGCAGCGGCGGCTTCGAGTCACCTGCAGGGATCGCCGGCGCGAAGGCATCGGGAAGCGCGACGTACACGGGCGCGACGCGCGCAGGCGTCTTCCGCACTGTGGCCGGCATCGGCCCGGCGCCCGAGACGGCCACGTCAGGGCCTGCAGCAGAGCCGTCCCCGGGCGCGACCGGCGCGCCGACGACGACCGCCGAGGAGCCGACGACGGCGGCGAAGCCGAATACGGCGGCGAAGCCGAAGACGGCCCCCAGGGCAGCGCTGACCTACACGGCGCTCGGCAGGCGCGCGCTCGCCCTCGTCACCTACCGCAACCGGCTCGGCTACCGGATCCTGTTCGCACCCGGGCGGCCCGGCATCCGCGCGAAGACCGACAAGGCGCACCGCACGATCACGATCTACGTCCGGCTCACGGACACGCCACAGCGGATCGCGCACGACATCGCCCACGAGCTCGGCCACGCGTTCGACGCGCGCTACCTCGGTCCGCGCGCGCGCCATGCCTACGTCGTGCTGCGCGGCCGGCCCGACGCGCCGTGGTTGCCGCGGCACGCCGGCTCCGACTACGCGAGCGCCGCCGGTGACTTCGCCGAGGTCTTCGCGCTCTGCCACGCGCCGAGCCGCGAGTTCCGCAGCACGTTCGCCCGCAAGCCCGCACATCCGTGCGTGCTCGTCCGGAAGGTGGTGAAGCGTTGAGGCGCCTGCGTGCCCTCGTCCCCGGAGTCGGCCTCGTCACGGCAGTCGCCGCCGCGTTCCTGCTCCTGACGCACCCCGGCGCGGGGAAGCCCGCGCAACTCGACGCGCACCATCTGACGAAGCGCGTGCCTGCAGGGCAGCTGCGCGGCGTGCTCGAGGCAGCCGACGTGATCGACACGGAGGTGCCGAACGCCGAGCTCGTCGCCGAGGGCAAGCACCTCTTCCGCGACCCTGCCCTGTACCAGGACGGGCTCTCCTGCCAGAGCTGCCACACGGAGGGCGGCGCGAACGCCGACCTCGGCACGCAGGTGCACCCGACGGCGCCCGGCGACTTCGTCGGCCCGCGCGACCCGCCGTCGCTCTGGGGTGTCGGCGAGACCGCGCCGTATCTCTGGACCGGCTCGATGCCGACGCTCGAGGAGCTGATGACGCGCCTGATCCGCAACTTCTTCAAGGACGGCAACCCGACCGGCGAGCGCGTGGCCGCGCTGTCGGCCTACCTCCGCTCGCTGAACCCGCCCGTCTCGTCGTTCGACCTCGGGACGATGTCGTCGGCGGCGCTGCGCGGCCAGCGGCTCTTCCAGGGGAAGGCCGGCTGCATGTCCTGTCACTTCGGCCCGCTGCTCACGGACAACAAGTTGCACAACACGCTCGTGCCGCAGGCTGCCGGCGCGAACGACCCGGGTGCTGCGAACCCGCCGCACTCGTTCAACACGCCGCAGCTGCGCGACGTCGCCGACTCCGCCCCGTACATGCACAACGGTGCGTTCACGACGCTGCGCCAGGTGGTCGAGTTCTACGACAAGACCGCGTCGACCGCGCCGCTGAACCTCACCGACCAGGAGATGAACGACCTGGTCGCGTACCTCGACGCGCTCTAGACGCCCTTCCCGATCGGGACGTGTCCTGCCTCAGAGGTGGGACACGTCTGCGTCGGACGAGCGGTGCAATGCCTCCGAGAAGGCAAAACCTTTCCGAAAGGCCTTCTGCCGAGACTCCGGGCTTCCACTCGATCTCTCTCAGGAGGAAACACGAACGATGTTCACACTTGCGCACTCCGGCGCCGCCGCACACCGTGTGCGCAGCGTCGTTGCGATCGCACTGCTCGCGCTCGCCGCCGCGCTGTTCGGCGCATCGTCGGCGCGGGCTGCCGGGGTCACCGGCCCGGTCGACGCATCCGGCATCCCGATCTGGTACCAGGATGCAACCGGGCTGCAGCTGGCCCCGTGCCTGCTCGGCCCCCCGAACTGCTTCGGGACGCTGGGCGACCTCAACGCGAACGGCGGCGAGGCCTTCTACTGGAACGCGAACACGAGCCTCTCGGACCCGAGCGGGGCGAGCTTCAACATCGTCCTGGCCGTCGAGGCCGCCAACCTGAACGGCCTGATCACGTTCGGCCGCATCCGCGCGGTCGGCAAGGGCCTCGCCCCGAACACGACGTACACCGTCAGCGAGCCATACGGCGACATCACGCTGACGAGCGACGCCGGCGGCATCGCGAAGGACACCACGGACATCGGCTGCGGCGCAGCCCCGTGCGCCTTCGACGCCGCTCTCGGCAGCCCCGTCTTCGGCGGGTTCCTGCAGTGGGACACGACGATCAGCGCACCGCCGATCGGCTTCATCGGCGACAACGTGACGCCGCACAAGGTCGTCGGCAGCCCGCTCGCGCGGAACTTCGTGTCGATCACCGGCGGCGGCCTGTCGCTGTTCACGGACCAGTTCATCGTCGAGGGTGAGCTCGCCGCCGGGGCGACGCCGCCCGGGATGCTCCCGCCTGCGACGCCGCTGGCCCCGCATCTGCTCGCCTCCGACGACACCGGTGCCAACAGCGCCGACAACATCACGAACGTGGCCGCTCCGACGATCACCGGCACGACGGTCGCGAACGCGAACGTCACCGTCAGCGTCGACGGCTCCGTGAACGGCACCGGCAAGGCGCTGGCCGACGGCACGTTCGCGGTCAAGGTCCCGGCGGCAATGGCCGACGGGTCGCACGCCGTCACGGTCGTCGCCGCGAACTCGCTCAGTGGCGCCGCCTCGCCCGCGTCGGGGCCGCTGATGGTCACCGTCGACACCACGGCCCCCGGCGCTCCGAGCGCACCGAAGACGAACCAGCCGTCGTCGGCCTCGTTCGGCGCGATCTTCAACGGCTCGGCCGACACCGGCACGACCGTGTCGCTGTTCTCGGACGGCGACCCGATCGGGAGCGGGCCTGCCACCGGCGGCGCGTACTCGATCAAGGCCGGCGCTCTCGGCACCGGTCTGCACCACATCACCGCGACCGCGACCGACATCGCCGGCAACACCGGTGCCGCGTCGGCCGCGCTCGACCTGCCGGTCGGCTCGCTGACCGGTATCCAGCCGCCCGCTCTCAGCGCAGCGAGCGACAGCGGCCGCTCGTCGAGCGACAACATCACGAACGTGAGCCGCCCGACGTTCATCGGCTCGGTCTCGCTCTCGAGCGCGTCCGTCAAGCTGTTCGTCGACGGCGTCCAGGTCGGCAGCGCCGCGACGACCGGCGGTGCCTATTCGATCACGCCGACGAGCACGCTCGCCGAGGGCCAGCACCTCGTCACGATCGTCGTCACCGACGGCGGCAACGGCCTCGAGTCGGTTCCGTCGGCGCCGCTCCGCGTAACGATCGACACCGTGGCGCCTGGCGCGCCGTCCAAGCCCGTCCTCGGTCGCGCCCTGACCGCGGCCGGCTCGGTCGCCGTCAACGGCACCTCCGACGACAACACGACCGTCGCGGTGTTCGTGGACGGCCGCCGCGAGGCGACCGCTCCGGCCGCCGACGGCACGTGGTCAGCGACGATCTCCGGCCTCGGGTCCGGAACGCACCAGATCGACGCGACGGCTACCGACGTCGCCGGAAACACGAGTGGGCACTCCGCTTCGCTCGAGCTCGCCGCGCAGGCGGCGACCACGACCACGACCTCGCCCAAGGCCAAGAAGGTCGCCAAAGGCCTGACCGTCGTCGCTGTCGGGGCCGTGCCCGTCGCCCGCATGCACGGGAAGAACGCCTCGGTGTCCGCAAGCGTGTCGATCAGCAAGGCCTCGCGCCTGACGGTCACCGCCGCCGCTCCGGGCGGGAAGTCGCTGTCGCTCCTGCGCGGCAGCAAGATCGGCAAGACGATGCTGCGCTCCGCGCATGCCTCGTCGCTCCACGCGACGCTCCGCTCCGGCGGCCGCGTCCAGATCCAGCTCCACCTCGACCGCGCGCACCTGAAGCGCGCCGGTCTGTACCGCATCGTCGTCCGCGCGACCGGGAAGTCCGGCGCCACGACGACGCTGAGGATCGCCTTCCGCGTCAAGTAGGCGCAGCGATCCCGTTCGACGACACGAGGCCGGGCACTTGCCCGGCCTCGTTCGTCGTTCGGGTGCAAAGGGTTTCCGAAAGGTGTCGGCCGTAGCTTCGAGTCGTGCAACAACGCCCTTCGAAGGAGGTAGCAGTGAGCGACTCGCAGTCGAGCATCCGTCAGCTCCACGACCAGGTCAGCGTGCTCGAGGCCGAGGCCGCGCGCCCGAAGCGGCGCCGCCTGCTGCCGCATGCAGCGCTGTTCGTCGCCGCCGTCGCGGTTGGCGCGGCGAGCGCCGGCATCTCGCACCGCGACTCCGCCGCGCATCCTGCGCTCACGCACCATGTGACTGCGCACCGTGTCCCCGCGCGCCCTCTCGCCACAGCGCCTGTCGCGCATCTGATCGACGCGCCCGCCGAGCGCGCACGCGCGCTTCCGGTCGTGCGCCGTCACCGCACGCACGTCGCCGTCGTGGAGCACCGTGTCTTGCATAACCGTGTCTTGCACGACCGTGTGGTGCGCCACGGTGTCAGAGGCCACCGCACGGTGCGCCTCCCTGTCGTGCGCCAGGCGGCGCCCGCCCCGATGACGCACGTCGCACCGGCCGCGCCGGTCGTCGAGCGTGCGATCGCGCACCGCCCCGCAGTCCCCGCCCGCCATGCCGCGCCCGTGCATCGCGCTGCGCCGGCACGCACCCACGCCAAGCCTTCGGCGGCTCCCAAGCCCGTCGGGATCGGCCCGGTCGTCGTCACGACGTCCGAGGAGCCGGAGCCGGACGGGGACGGCACGTCGCCCACGACCGCCCCCTGACGAAACGGAGGAAAAGGAGACAGCATGGCCATCTACCACCCGGATACGAATCGGCGCAGGAGCGGCGATCCCGTCCACGAGGAGCTGGAGTACCTCGCGAGCAAGGTCGAGACGCTGGAGCGCGACCTGCCCTTTCGGCGCCGCAGCAACGTCCTTTCGACCGCGTCGATCGCCGTCGGCTATCTCGCCGCGATCCTCGGCGCGCGCGCCGTGGCGCGCTCGGCGAACGTCGACCTCGTCTCGTGGCGCGTCGGGCTGCTGGCCGCGTTCGCGGTGGCAGCCACGCTCCTCACCGTGGCCGCGTTCGCAGCGCGGGGCACGGTGCGGTCGCTTCTGAGCTACCTCCTCGAAGCGGCCGCCAAGCCCGCGCCCCGCATCACGCCGCGGGAGAACCTGATAACCGCGTGGCTCGCGTCGCTCGTGATCGTCGGCCTCTACGTCGACGGCTGGCGGCACATCAACCTCGCCGACAACCGCGCCGGCGCATTCCTGACGTGGTGGCACCTGCCGCTCTACATCGGCGCCACGCTGACCGGCCTCTGGATCACGACCCGCAACCAGAGCATCCGCGAGTTGCTGCGCGGTCGCTTCGACATCGCCGCCGTGCCTGCGGGCTACCGCCTCGGCGTCGTCGGGATGGGGGTCCTGACCCTGGGCGCCGCGGGCGACGCGGTCTGGCACACGTTCTACGGGATCGAGCAGGGCATCGAGCGCACGATGAGCCCGTTCCACATCGCGCTCTTCACCGCCGCCGCGCTGATCCTCGGCAGCCCGCTCCGCGCAGCGTGGGCGAACGGCGGGCCTGTCGCGCCCGGCTTCCGCCGCTTCTTCCCGGCGCTGCTCTCGCTGACCCTCTGCACCGCCGCGATCTCGTTCATCGTGCAGTTCCTGCTGCCGTTCCTGCTCTGGACGAAGCCGGTGCCCGACATAGCGGCGATCGGCGCCGCGGGGGAGAACACGCGCATCGTCGGCCTGGCGACGATCCTCACGGCGAACCTGCTCCTGATGACGCCGCTCCTGTTCGCGATGCGGCGTTGGCGGCTGCCGTTCGGCTCGGCCACGTTCCTGTTCACGACCGTGAGCGTGCTCGAGTCGGGGATGGTGGACATGGAGCGCGGCTTCGCGGTGCTGTCCGCCGTCGCCGCCGGCCTGACCGCCGACCTGCTGATCGCGCGTGTCCGCGCGACGCCGGACCGCGCCGGCGCGCAGCGCATCGTCGCCGGCGTCACGCCGCTCGTCTTCTGGACGCTCTACTTCGGGATCCTTCGCTACGGCTACGGGATCGTCTGGGAGCGCAACGTCTGGCTGAGCGCCGTGCTGCTCGCGGGGCTGAGCGGGATCCTGACGAGCTCGCTGCTCTCGCCGGCGCAGCCGGCGGTCGCGGCGGACAACGTGGAACTGCACGAGGTCGGCGCGGGGGACGCCGACGATCGGCTCGCGGCCTGAAGGTTTTCAAAAGCTGCGGCTGCGACTCTCGAATCATGATCGTGCTGGCATGGAGCCTCACCGCCCTCGCAATTCTCGTCGCATGCGGGCTGCTCGCCCTCGGGATCGAGCTGAACCGCCGCGACTACCGCGAACGCGACCGCGCCGCCCTCGGCGGCGCGGTCGTCGCGCTTCCCACGGAGCGCGAGGGCGAGCAGCTCCGCGCGGCCTGAGCGGTTCCCTCTTCGAACAAAAGGTATTTCGAAGGGCCAGGCCGGACTCTGTCAGCGCAAGCCTGCCAATTGAACGCGCAGACGACTGGAGGACCCCGGTGTTGGACAAGCTCTCGACGAATCACAACCGGCGGCGGCCGACGTGGAAGGGTGCGGCGCTCGCCGTCGCCGTCCTCGCGGCCGTCGCGTTCGCCTTCGCGGCGCTGACCGGGCTCGCCTGGTCGGCCGGCGGCAGCCGCCCAATCGACGCGCTCTCCACCGAACCGGTTCCCGAGCCGCCGAACCTGGGCGACTTCGTCGTCGACCGCGGCGCCGCGATCGCGCTCGGCAAGGCGTTCTTCTGGGAGATGCAGGCCGGCAGCGACGGCATCACCGCCTGCGCGACCTGCCACTACAACGCGGGCGCCGATTCCCGCACGAAGAACCAGGTGAACCCGAACGGCGGACCGTTCTTCAACGGCGGCGCCAACGGCCAGCTGGCGATGGCCGACTTCCCGACCCATCGGCTCGCCGACCCGGACAACGCCGCGTCGCAGCTGCTCGCCGACACGAGGAACGTCGTCGCATCGCAGAGCATCGTGAACACGAAGTTCGACCACGTCATCCCGGGCTCGGCCGTCGAGGCCGGCGTGCCGGTGCCCGACAAGGTCTTCAACGTCGGCGGCGTGAACGTGCGGCAGGTCACGCCGCGCAACGCGCCGACCGTGATCAACGCGGCGTTCAACTTCCGCGAGCAGTGGGACGGTAAGGCGCAGAACGTCTTCAACGGCGTCAACGTCTGGGGCGATCGCACGCCCGGCGCAACGGTGCTCGACGCGCCGACGCCGGGCCAGCTCCAGCCGGCGCGCGTCGAGATCCCGAACGCGTCGCTCGCCTCGCAGGCGGTCGGCCCGATGACGAACGCGAAGATCATGTCGTTCGCCGGCCGCGGCTGGCCCGACATCGCGCGCAAGCTCACCTCGCTGCAGCCGCTCGGCGAGCAGAACATCAGCCCGAGCGACAGCGTCCTCGGCCCCTACGCCGATGCGTCGGGCAAGGGCCTGCGCGTCTCGTACGCCGACCTGATCGAGCAGGCGTTCGCGCCGCGCTGGTGGGGCTCGACCCTCGTCGTCAAGAACCCGGGCGCGAACCAGACGTTCGTTCCCGCTCCGGCAGGGACGTTGCCCGCGAACGAGATCACGCAGCTGCAGGCCAACTTCTCGCTCTTCTGGGGCCTCGCGATCCAGCTCTACGAGTCCTCGCTCGTCTCCGACCAGACGCCGGTCGACCAGTTCCTTTCCGGCGATCAGAGCGCGCTCACGAAGCAGGAAGTCGACGGCATGAAGGTCTTCACCGGCAAGGGCCAGTGCTCGACCTGCCACGCCGGCGCCGAGCTGACGAACGCGGCGACCGCGGCCGTCACGCAGAGCCCGATCACCGACGGCCACGACACCGGCTTCGAGAACATCGGCGTCCGCGACCCGAAGGAAGACGTCGGCCTCGGTGGCTTCGACGGCCTCGCTGTCAGCAAGCCGCTGTCGACGGCCGGCGCGCCCGCCGGCGCGGTGGACGGGATGTTCAAGATCCCGAGCCTCCGCAACGTGGCGCTGACCGCTCCGTATTTCCACAACGGCAGCGCGGCCACGCTCCGCCAGGTCGTCGAGTTCTACAACCGCGGCGGCAACGTCGACGCGCCGAACAAGGCGAACCAGATCAAGCCGCTCAACCTGAACGACACCGAGAAGGACGATCTCGTCGCCTTCCTGCAGGCGCTCACCGACCCGCGGGTCATGCTCCAGCAGGCGCCGTTCGACCACCCCGAGCTGCTGATCCCGCACGGGGCGGCCGGCGACACGACCTCCGTCGCGACCAGCGCGCCGGGCGTCGCCGCGGACGAGTACCTCGAGCTGCCGGCGGTCGGCGCCGGCGGCGCGACGCAGATCCAGCTCTTCCCGAACAACCCGTTCCTGCCCGGCTTCCTGCAGCAGATGCCTGCGGGATCGTTCGTGCCCGTCACCGGCGCCGTTCCTCCCGCGGCGCCGGCGACGGCCGACGACCCGGCCGCCGCCCCTGCGGCGCCGGCGCCGGCGGACGCGGACGCGGCCGTGATCGCTCCCACACAGAAAGCGCCCGCGCTCACGAAGGTCACGAAGACGCGCCTCGTCGCGACGGTGACGACGGTGCTTCGCCTGAAGCACGGCGCACGCCTGCGGGCACGCGCACTCGACAACAGAGCACTCAAGAACGGTGGCCGGCGGCAGCTGATCCTGCTCACCGGCTCGAGCATCGGCAAGATCGTGTCGCGCCGCGACGCGTACACGCTGAGCGCCAGTTTCCCCCGGGCCGGGAAGGTCACCTTGCGGTTGCGGCTCGTACGGAGCCAACTCGTGCCCGGGCGGAAGGTCCGCGTCCTCGTCGACACGATGGGCCGCCGCGGCGCGACCGCCACGGCGCGCTTCGACGTGGTCGCGCCGTGATCGCAGCCCGGGGAATCCGGTGGGCGTCGTCCGCGCTCCTGCTCCTCACGCTCGCCCTCGGGCTGGCGCTGGAGTGGGTGCCGGACGACGCCGATCAGGGCTTCAGCCAGCGGATCTTCTACCTCCACGTCCCGGTCGCGCTCACGGCGTACGGGTGCTTCGCAGTCGCAGGGTGGAAGGCCCTGCGACTGCTCGCCACCGGCGCCGAGCGCTACGACGTCGAGAGCGCCGTCGCCGTCCACATCGGGACGATCTTCGGTGCGCTCACGCTTCTCACGGGGTCGATCTGGGCGCGCATCTCGTGGGGCGTCTGGTGGACGTGGAGCGAGAACCAGCTCGTGCTCTTCCTCGTCATCTTCCTCTTCTACTCGGCCTACTTCATGCTCCGGCAGTCCGTCCCGGCCGGCGTCGCGCGGGCGCGGATGTCCGCCGTGTTCGCGCTGCTCGGGATCGTGCTGATCCCCATCAGCTTCCTCGCGATCCGCCTCGCCGCGAACTTCATCCATCCGGTGGTGTTCACGAGGCACGGGCCGCAGATGGCAGGCCCGATGCTCGTCGCGTTCGCGCTCTCGCT
>Ga0164308_10001963_pt1 | contig 10964 bp, 7 predicted proteins | sample Whisoiple_246_MG_FD_109983 | JGI IMG/M metagenome (GOLD analysis project Ga0164308, IMG submission 109983) | Soil microbial communities amended with fresh organic matter from upstate New York, USA - Whitman soil sample_246_MG | ecosystem: Environmental > Terrestrial > Soil > Unclassified >... | reverse complement strand
GCGCACCCCGCCCCGCTGAACAACCACCTGATGGAACAGCTGATCATGATCGATTCGCTGAAGCGGGCCTCCGCCAAGCGGATCACCGTGGTTTCGCCGTTCTATCCGTATGCCCGCCGGGACAAGAAGGGCCGCGGCCGCGAACCCATCTCCGCCCGGCTGGTGGCGGATCTCTACAAGACCGCCGGCGCCGACCGCATCATGAGCGTGGACCTGCACACCTCCCAGATCCAGGGCTTCTTCGACGGCCCGGTTGACCACCTGATGGCCATCCCGCTGCTGGCCGACTACATCCGCACCCGGGTGGGTTCGGACAACATCACCGTGGTGTCGCCGGACACCGGCCGCGTCCGTGTCGCCGAACAGTGGGCCGAACGGCTGGGCGGCGCGCCCCTGGCCTTCGTCCACAAGAGCCGCGACCTCACCGTCCCCAACCAGGCCGTCTCCAAGACCGTCGTGGGCCAGATCGAGGGCCGCACCTGCGTCCTGATCGACGACATGATCGACACCGGCGGAACCATCTCCGGGGCCGTCACCGTCCTGAAGAACGCCGGCGCCAAGGATGTCATCATCGCGGCCACCCATGCCGTGTTCTCCGACCCCGCAGCCCGGCGCCTCTCCGAGTCAGGTGCCCGCGAAGTGGTGGTCACCAACACGCTGCCGCTGAATTCGTCCCAGCGCTTCCCGCAGCTCACGGTGCTTTCCATCGCGCCTTTGATTGCAAGGGCCATCCATGAAGTGTTCGACGACGGTTCGGTCACCAGCCTCTTCGACGGCAAGGCCTAGGACAGTACTTGACGAAACCCCGCCGGCAGGGTTCCCTGGGCGAGCTTGCGTGCTCAGGGGGCCGGTGGGGATTTAAGGAAAAGGTCCCCGTACTGGTAGTCTCTTAGGCGATACCTTGGCGAGGGAGGGCATAGCCTCCGTTATCGACTGGGTCTGCAGGTCCTTTTGCAGGGACCGCCTTCTTGAAGGGCCGCCTCCGGGCCGCCCGGCGTTGAAGGTCACACCAGACCTCCGCCCTTGCTGAACACCGTTTAGTCTTCAAGGAGTTTTCCATGTCTGAGCAGAAGCTCGCAGCAGAACTGCGCACCGAATTTGGCAAGGGCTACGCCCGCCGCGCACGGATGGCCAACCTGATCCCCGCCGTCATCTACGGCCACGGCGCAGAGCCCATCCACGTCACCCTCCCGGCCAAGGCCACCACCCTCGCGGTCCGCACCGCCAACGCCCTGCTGTCCCTGGACATCAACGGCGAAGGCCACCTGGCCCTGGTCAAGGACATCCAGCGCGATCCCGTAAAGCAGATCATCGAGCACATCGACCTCCTGACCGTCCGCCAGGGCGAAAAGGTCACGGTTGACGTTCCGGTCCACGTTGAAGGCGAAACCGCCCCCGGCACCGTCCACAACCTGGAACTGACCGTCGTGTCCCTCGAAGCCGAGGCCACCCACCTGCCCGAGTCCGTCGTCGTCAGCATCGAAGGCCGCGGCGCCGGCGAGCACATCCACGGCTCCGACCTGGTCCTGCCCAAGGGCACCGTCCTGCTGACCGACGCCGAGGCACTGGTCATCAACATCTCCGAGGCCGTTGAAATCGCCGAGGAAACTGAAACCGAAGCTGCCGCCGAGGGCGCAGCAGCGGAAGCTCCCGCAGCAGAAGAAGCCGCAGCAGAGTAACCACTCCGCACTTCCCGCAGTGGCCGGACCCCTCCCGGGGCCCGGCCACTGCCATGTCCGCAGCCCGGCGTCCCTTCGGTCTGCCATCCTGTCCACGCCGTCCCCCTAGGATTGAATCCATGACTGACACCTGGCTGATCGTTGGCCTCGGCAACCCCGGCACGCAGTACCACGGCAACAGGCACAACGTCGGCCAGATGGTGCTCGATGAACTCGCCGGCCGCATCGGTGCCGGCTTCAAGACCCACAAAGCCCGCGCCCAGGTCCTCGAAGGCCGGCTGGGCATCGGCGGCCCCAGGGTGGTCCTGGCGAAGCCAATGACCTACATGAACGTATCCGGTGGCCCCGTGTCCGCCCTGGCCAACTTCTATGGCATCCCCGCAGACCATGTTGTCGCGGTGCATGACGAAATCGATATTCCCTTCAACACGGTCAAACTCAAACTCGGTGGCGGCGAAGGCGGCCATAACGGGTTGCGGGACATCTCCAAGGCGCTCGGCACCAAGGACTACCTCCGGGTGCGCGTAGGGGTGGGACGGCCGCCCGGACGGATGGACACTGCCGACTTTGTTCTACGCGACTTCGGCACCGCGGAGCACAAGGAATTACCCTTCCTGCTGGACGATGCCGCCGACGCCGTGGAGACCCTGCTCCGTGAGGGGCTCACCGCCGCGCAGCAGAAGTTCCACCCTGCCAAAACGGAAATACGCCCACCGGAATCGTAAAAGTTCCCTCCGGCCCTATTTCCCTGTCTGTGGCACGGGGTACTCTTCTTCCTATGCGGGGGAGCAATGGGGCTACATCCCGCTATTGCAGGATGTAGGGGAAAAGTTCATGTCAATCGAGCCACTCAGCTGGGGACGTGGGTCAACGCCGCAAGGTGACGGGCTGCCCACGCCAACCTCCGGGGCCCCGGAGGGCCAGCAATGGTCCATGCCTGCACGAAGCGCCCACCTCGACGCCGTCCGCACCGCCCTGACCAGCGAAAACTCCTTGGGCGTGGTGATCACCGGCCCCAGGGGAGTGGGCAAGTCCTCCCTTGCCCGCGCTGCCGTGGCGGACCTTGGCCCCGATATCTGGTCCCTGCAGCTTCGGAGCGGGCCTTCGGGATCCGCCACCCCCTACGGTTGCCTGTCATTCCTGCTGGCACGGCTGCCGCAGGCCTACATGGGGTCGCCCACCGCCATCCTCAGGGGCATCACCTCACTGATCCGCAGCGACGCCGCCGGCAGGCCGTGCGTCATTACGCTGGACACCTCAGCCTGCATCGACGACATGAGCGCGGGCGTACTGCTGAACGTCCTGCTGACCGGCACCGCGAAAATCGTTGCCGTCGCCCCCAACTCCAGCGACCTCCCCGCTGACTTCCACTGGCTGCTGACGGACCGGAAGCTGACCGAAGTACGGCTCAGCAACCTCAACGAGCTCCAAACCAGGCAGGTGCTGCTGTCGCTGCTGGGACACCGGGTCGCTTCCTCCCTGGTCAGCACCTACCACCAGATGGTGGGCGGAAATCCGCTGCTGCTCAAAGCCCTTGTCACCGAACAGCAGCTCTCCGGAAACCTGGTCCTCTCCGATTCGGTCTGGACGCTGCGGGACAAGGTGGTGCTCGACGGCGCCGCCAGCCTTGATGACATCGTCCGCTCCCGCTGGTCACGGGAAACTCCCGAAGCCCGGGAGGTCATCGAGATGCTCTCCTGCGCCCGGCGGGTGGAATTGTCGAGCCTCACCGCGATCTATGGCGCGGATGTGGTTGCGGACATGGAGGACGGTGCGCTGCTCGAGATCGACGACTCCGAGAACCGCTGGGTGTCGCTGCGGGAGAAATACATCGGGGACGTTGTCAGGACCTGGCTGAGCATCTCCCGGCGGCGCGAGCTTCGCAACGTACTCCTGGGCGGCAGGGAGCCGGACCCGGCAACCATGACGGTGGATGAACTGATGTCGTTCGCCGCCTGGACCCACGAGTGCGAAGCCGAACTGGCTCCTGCGCTGGCGCTGGCGGCCGCCGAGGCCGCAGTCCAGCTCTTCGACCCCCGGTTCGCCCTGACTTATGCGGAGATGGTGCAGCGGACCGATGCCGGATGGGCGTCCGCGCAGCGGCAAAAGGCTGCGGCATACCTGCAGCTGGACATGCCGGACCAGGCCTTGGCAGCCCTGGAAAGTATTTCCCGGCCCGAGCTCGAGGCCCTCGATCCCGAAGAGTATGCCCAGGTGGTCGCCGCCAAGGCGCGGGTGATGCGCTACATCCCTGAGCATGAGGGCAAGGTCCCCGAACTGCTGGCCACCGCCAGGGAATGGCTTGACAGGACGGCGCAGCATCCGGTCTGGCCTGCACCGGCAGCCGTGGCAACCAACCGCATCTCCTTGAGCGAATTCGAATACCAGGCCCATACCGGCGATTACGCTGCCATGATTCCCGCGCTGGAACGGGCGGCCGATCCCGCGGCCAACCCGGACACCGCGTTCCGGTTCCAGTCAGCCATCACCCTGATGAGCGCCCTGGCGCTGACCGGGCGGGAGATGGACGCATTGAGCCTCATGCGCCAACTCGGCGGCCAGCTCACTGACGCCTCGCACGTCGTTGGGCTCCGTGAGCGCTACACAAGGGAGGCCTACTTCGTCCTGCTGGTGGCGGGCCAGTGGCGGCGCTGCATCGACCTCCTCAGCCCCTTCAGCACCGGGCAGCCCCACCGGCTGCCGTACCGGAGCGCCGCCACCGAACTCGCGGCCGGGGTGGCTTTCGCTTTCTCGGGTCGGGGCGAGGCGGCCCTTGAACCCCTGATCTCCGCCGCTGCGCAGCTGGAGCTGCAGCCGGTCCAGGCGGCCCTGCGAACGGCGTACGCTGCAACGGCCTTGGCCTATGCGCAGACCGGGAACGCCGCTTTTGCCCGCAAGTACCTGGCCAAGCTGCAAAGGACATCCGGCAAGGCAGGGTTCGCGACCGAGAGCATCATCGAGTTCTGTGCCCTTGTCGCCGGGCGCTGGCTGGGCGACTCCGAGGCCGTGGCCGGACTGAAACAGGGTGCCCGCCGCAACCTGGAAGCAGGCAGGCACACCCTGGGCGGCATGTACCTGTTGGCTGCAACCGTGAATGGCAGCGATACCGACTTCCGCCTCCTGGAGGACATCGCAGGCCACCGCCAGGGTCCGCTGGCCGAAGTTTCACGGCTGATTGCCCTCGGGAGCAGGACGAAGGATGCCAAGGCGCTGCTTGCCGGCGGCGAACTCGCAGCGACCCTGGAGCTGGATGCCGTTGAAGCCCGGTGCATGGCGTTGGCGGTTGATTTCGCCCGGCAGGACGGGGACGCCCTCTCGGCAAGGACTGCGCAGGCGCGGCTCGACATCCTGGCCGCCACCGTGTCCAACCTGCCCATCGTGCCCAGCAGCGGGAGCCCGCTGTTGACCAGCCGGGAACGGCAAATTGCCCGGATGGCCGGCCGCGGCGCCTCAAACCGTGACATCGCCATGGAAATGGGCGTGTCGGTCCGCACCGTGGAAGGCCATCTGTACCAGGTCTTCACTAAGCTGGGCGTGACTTCAAGGGGTGATCTGACTGGACTCGTCTAACGGGCACAAGCCGGCGGCTGCGCACCGGCTCCTTACCGGCCGCCGGGAGCCGGTGGAACGGATCTGCAACCTGGTCCGGAACGGCACGCACCAGGCGGTGTTCATCATGGCCGGCCCCGGCATCGGAAAGTCGGCCGTGACGGATGCCGTGACGGATCGGCTCGCAGGAACGATGAGCATCCTGCGCATCCATGCCAGTTCTGCCCTGGCTGGGGTGCCGTTCGGGGTGCTGACCCCCTACACGGGGGACCTTACCGCTGAAGAGTCCGTCTCACCTGTGGCAGTGCTCCGCTCCATGTGGTCCTATTTCGAGAAGCTCAAGGGCACCAGCAGCTCGCCGGTGCTGCTGGCGGTGGACGATGCCCACCATCTGGATGACGCCTCCGCGGGCGTTCTCGCCGAGGTGATTTCGGCCGGATGGGCAACGGTGGTGGCGGCAGCCCGCCCTCGGCCGGGCCTGCCGCAGCCGCTGGACCAGCTTTGGTATGACGGCCTGGCCGAGCGCGTGGACCTCCGTCCCCTTAACCATGAACAGATCGAGGAAGTCCTGGCCCACATCCTTGATGGGACAGTGCCGGGTGCCACCGTGGATGCCATCTGGAATGCTTCCGGGGGAAATCCCCGGTTGCTTGATGCCCTTCTCCATGACGCCGCTGAAGCGGGCGTGCTGGCCAAGCGCAACGGAATCTGGATGCTGTTGGGTGAGCTGCCCGCGGACGGTGCCCGGCTCGCAGCAGTGGTGGCCAAAGACCATCTCCGGCGGGGGCCCGAGGAACAGGAAGCCCTGAAGCTCATTGCCCTGGCCGGGCCGGTGGGCCGAAAGGTCATCGAAGATATCAGCGGGGCAGCAGTGGTCCGTTCCCTGTTGGACCAGCAGATGATCGTGGAAGCTCCTGGCATCCCCGCTGAACTTTCCATGTGGAACGGGCTTTTCGCCGGCGCCATCCGGAACACCGTTTCCGTCTCCCGCAGCCTCCAGTTACTCGAAAAGGTCAAAGGCCACCAGAATCCCACCCTGCTGCAGGGGGAGGGCCGGCTGCGGTCGGTGGAATGGGCCCTGGAGTGTGGCATCCGGGTCAGCGACGAGGAAATGCTGGCGGCAGCGAAAGAGGCCCTGCTGAGGTTCCGCAACCACAGTGCGCGTTCCATTGCCGCCCGCATCCACCACCCCCCGCTGGTTCCGCTGGCCCAGGCCATCCAGGCCCGGGCGCTGTACAACGAAGGGGCGTATGCTGACGCAGCGGCACTCCTGGACGGATGCTGGCTTCCGTTGGCAGATGACACCGAGGGGCCGGCCGTCCTGATGCTCAGGGTTTCGGCGCACCAAGCCCTTGGCCGTTCCGTGGGTGTTGTGGCAGATGACGTCGAAAGACACTCAGCACTGTCCGGCGGTGAGGACAGTTGGCAGGAAGAGCTCCTGCACCTTCTGCATCTCGGCGCCGACGTGAATGTCGCGGCCTTGGAGGACGCCGTCAACGGGATGCGGACGCGCCGCACCGGAACAGCGGGGGAACCGCTGCGGGCCCTGGCTGAGGGGCTCCTTGCCCATGCCCTGGCCTCCGCCGGGCGTCCCGTGGAGGGTCTCGAGGCGGCCCTGCTGGCCGCCTCGGAGCTGCCACCGCTGGAAGGCAGCCTGTTCTTCTTCCCTGAATTCGTGCTGGGGAGGCTCGTCTCCGACTACCTGGCCATGGGCGAATGGGAGTCGGCGGAGCGGGAGATTAACCATTACGCTGCGGCCAACAGCCCGGGGGCAGCAACCTTCAACGGGAGCCTGCAGCTGCTCCAGGGCTACTCGCTGCTCCGCCAGGGGAGGATGGAGCGCGCCTACCAGGTCCTGCTGCCGGCCGTGGAGGCGCTGAGGCTCAACGACCCCCTGCAGCTGTACCGGTTTGGCAGTGCCCTGGGCTTCTATGCAGCAGCCCGGCTTGGGGATGCCGAACAGGCGCGGCGCCTGGAACAGGACCACAAAGACGCCGCAGCCGGCTGGCCCGCCCACGATCTCCTCGCCGAGGCCTATGTGGCAGCCGCCGCCGAGTACCTGGCCCGTGACGGCAAGGGCCTGGCCGCACTGCAGACCCTGATGACCACCACGGAGGCTTCCGCGCGCACCGGCAACCTCCTCGAAGTCCTGGCCATGTGCTGGGACCTGGGGGATCCCTCGGTGGTGCCCATGGTGCAGTCAGCCGCCCGTGGCGTGGAAGGCCGGTGGGCGGAAGCCCTGCTGACCCTGGCCACCGCCTGGGAGGGTGCAGACGGCGATACCCTGATGGCAACGGCTGCCTCGCTGGAGGAGGCAGGCTTTGTGAACCTGGCCCGGGAAGCCTATGCCCGTGCCAGTACCGTGCTGGAGCAGGCCGGAGAACGGCGCAGGTCCCGGCAGGCCGTTGCCCAGCGGGAGAAGTGCGACCACGAACTGGGTGAACGGTTCCGGGAAGGCCGCTTCATTGCAGCGGCGCCGGCCGTCCGCCTCACCCGGCGTGAGCAGGACATCGTGGAGCTGGCAGTACAGGGCCTGACGGACCGGGAGATCGCCCAGCGGCTCATGGTCTCCGTCCGGACGGTGGAAGGCCACCTCTACCGGACCTACGTCAAGCTTGGCGTCCGGAGCCGCGACGAGCTCGAGTCGGCCCTGCCCAAGTAGAGTCCCGGCCAGGTCCTGTCCGCCCTGCCGCTGTTCCGCGCCTCTTCAGTCATTCCAGGGACCGTTATCAGTGCTGCCCCAGGCGTTTCGCCGCGCCATCGAGAACCGGCGGGTAGCCGCAGGGCGCCCCCGTAGTACTGCCTGGTGGATTCGAGTACTGCCTACTCGTGTACGGAAGGGCGCCGCGGGATTTACTTAAGGAGGCAAAGCAAAGCGGCCGGCTGGACGCCGCGGAGCAGCCGACAGGACATTGAGGCCCACTCAACTTCCGGCCCGCAGGGGCCGGGCTTAGACGGGGCCGGCGACGTCAGAGTCTTCTGAGACCGAGACTCTCCCCCCAGCCGTCGCCGGCCCTCTGCTCCCTCGGCTGAAGCCCGGGGCAGCGGTGGCGGCTGCCCCTCCCGGGCGGCCGCCACAGCCGTGTGTGGGACAATTGGGTGTCAGCCATTGGCAGCCCAAGGAGTTCGTTTTGGCCGTAGTATCAACGCCAGCCACGCTGGAACGTGCCGTCCCGGCCATGGATAACGCCGAGGTGCTGCGCATCCGCAACGACTTCCCGGTCCTTGACCAACTGGTCAACGGGCAGCCGCTGGTGTACCTGGACTCGGGGGCCACCTCGCAGAACCCGTTGAGCGTCATCGAAGCCGAGCAGGAGTTCTACGAACAGCGGAACGCCGCCGTTCACCGGGGTGCCCACCACTTGGCGGTGGAGGCAACGGAAGCCTTCGAGGATGCCCGGCAGACCATGGCCGACTTCATCGGCGCCGACTACGTGGAAACCATCTGGACGTCGAACGCCACCGAGGGCTTGAACCTGCTGTCCTACGCACTGTCCAATGCCGGGCTGTGGGCGGCCCAGGGGCGCGGGGACCAGGCGCTGAAGGGATTGGCGCTGAAGCCCGGCGATGAGATCGTGGTGACGGAAATGGAGCACCACGCCAACCTGATTCCATGGCAGGAACTGGCATTCCGCACCGGGGCCACCCTCCGCTTCATACCCATCGCGGATGATGGCAGCCTCCGCATGGACCAGGCCGCGGCCATAATTGGCCCACGCACCAAGGTCCTTGCCTTCACCCACGCCTCCAACGTCCTGGGAATTATCAACCCGGTGCAGGAACTGACGGCCCTGGGGCACGACGCCGGCGCCCTGGTGGTCCTGGACGCCTGCCAGTCCGCACCGCACTTGCCCCTGGACGTCAAGGAGCTGGACGTGGACTTCGCGGTCTTCTCCGGCCATAAGATGCTTGCCCCCACCGGAATCGGGGTGCTGTACGGCCGGCAGGAGCTCCTGGACATCCTGCCGCCGTTCCTCACTGGCGGATCGATGATCACCACGGTCACCATGGAACGGGCGGAGTACCTTCCGGCGCCCCAGCGTTTCGAGGCCGGGACCCAGCGCATTTCCCAGGCAATTGCCCTCGCGGCCGCGGCCAACTACCTGACCGAAACGGGACTGGACCGCATCCACCGGTGGGAGGCAGACCTTGGCCAGCGCATGGTGGCGGGCCTGGAAGGCATCCCCGGCATCCGGGTCCTGGGCCCGGCCGCTGGGAAGGAACGGATTGGCCTTGCCGCGTTCGACGTCGAAGGTGTCCATGCCCACGACGTGGGGCAGTTCCTGGACTCCCGCGGCATTGCCGTCCGAGTGGGGCACCATTGCGCCCAGCCGCTGCACCGGCGCCTTGGCCTGACCGCCACCACCCGCGCCAGCGCCTACCTTTACAACACCACCGACGACGTGGACCGCTTCCTTGAAGCCGTGGCCGGCGTCCGGGCCTACTTCCGCGCCTAGCGGAGAACACGAAAGGTGACATCATGAGCCTTGACCAGCTGTACCAGCAGATCATCCTTGACCACTCAAAGGCCCGCCACGGCAGCGGCCTGGCCGCCACGGAAGCGCCGGAGGGCACGTCCACCGGGCAATCCCACCAGCTTAACCCGGTGTGCGGGGACGAGGTCACGCTCCGGCTTGCGGTCCAGGAGGGCAAAGTGGCCCAGATTGCCTGGGACGGGGCCGGCTGCTCCATTTCCATGGCGTCCGCATCTGTCCTGTCCGACCTCGCCGAAGGCATGACGGTGGCCGAACTCCATGAAGTTATCGACAGCTTCCGGGAAGTCCTGCGCTCCCGGGGCAAGGTCCACGCCGATCCCGAACTGTTGGGGGACGCCGCCGCCTTCGAGGGAGTGGCCCGCTACGCGGCCCGGGTCAAATGCGCCATGATTTCCTGGGTGGCAGCCGAGGACGCGCTCAACCAGGCAGCGTGAGCCGGACAGCAAACAGCCCGGGCTTTCCCCGCTTAGGAGGGAAGCCCGGGCTGTTTCGTGCCAACACGGGTTGCGGCGGGGTCAGCCAAGCAGGCTGAGGACCCCGATCACGGCGGTGGCCAGCCCGAGCACCATGGAGATGCCCACCAGCACCACGTGCACGGTCAGGAACTTCGTTGCCTTGCCGGCGGCATCACGGGCGCGCGGATCCTTCATGACGCGGCGCAGGAACTGCGGCCACACCACCAGCGACCAAACGCCGGCAACAATGAGGACCAGCGCGGCGAAGACGGGAAGCTGCACGGGCTAGTGGCTTTCCAGCCAGGCCTGCGCCTGGGCGGCCTGCAGGTTCAGCGCCTTGGCCACCATGGGCTCGGCGGCGTCGGCGATCTTGCCGCCGAGGAACGGCACGGAGGACTTCACGGCGCCCTCAAGTTCCACGCGGGTTCCGCCGGCGTCGGCCACCAGCCGCTGGACGGCGGTGACGTCCACGGGAGCGCCGGCGATCTTCAGCGAGATGTTGCTCTGGCGTGACCCGTCCGCCGCGGGTGCTTCCCAGTTCTCCACCTGGGTCACCTTGAGGTTTTCGCCAACGAACTTCCGGGCGATTTCGGGCAGCCGGGTGGTGGGCAGGGTGCGCACGGAGGTGGTGTTGAAAGCCCCGGCAATGTCGCCGTCCACGGTGAAGGACTCGAGGCTGCCACCCACCAGCTGGCTGACGTGGCGCTGGAAATCCTCGTTCACCAGCACAGCGGCAACGCTGTCAACGGGGTGCGGAAGGGTGGTGGTTGCGCTCAGCGCCATGG
>Ga0164308_10001961_pt1 | contig 10977 bp, 7 predicted proteins | sample Whisoiple_246_MG_FD_109983 | JGI IMG/M metagenome (GOLD analysis project Ga0164308, IMG submission 109983) | Soil microbial communities amended with fresh organic matter from upstate New York, USA - Whitman soil sample_246_MG | ecosystem: Environmental > Terrestrial > Soil > Unclassified >... | reverse complement strand
TGTAGTCCTCCATGTTGAGGGAGATGATGCGGTTCTCGAGGTTCGACTTCACCCGGTTCTCCATGCCGGAGTAGGTGTGCACGACGAACCAGTCACCGGGCTTCGCCCACAGCTCGCGGCGGAAGGCCTCGAGCGGGTCGTCGTCGGAGTCCTCGGAGTCCTCGGCGTCGTCGGCCGGGTCCTCGTCGCCCTCGGCCTCGGAGAGCTCCCGGGAGGAGCCGTCGGCGACGTGGTCGTCGAGACCGAGGTCGTCGTCGGAGTCCTCGTCGGTGACCTCGACGTCCAGGCGCGGGTCGTCCTCGATCTCGGGGCCGTCGTTGGGCTCGCCGTACTGGTCCTCGAGCGTCGGCTCGGCAGCGTTCTCCTCGGTCTCCACCGAGTCGTGCTCGTGCTCAGACACGTCCTGCTCCATCACGTTGGTACTGCTGTGGACATCCGGCGCAGGGCCGAACTAGTTGGATCCGCCGGCGAAGATCTCGAACACGAGCTTGCCGAAGCCCAGGTCGAGCGCCGAGACGATCGTCATCATCACGACCACGAACACCATCACCACGATGAAGTAGGTGATCAGCTGCTCTTGGGTCGGGTAGACGACCTTGCGGAGCTCAGCCACCACCTGGCGGTAGAAGGTGGGGAGGCTGGTGCGCTTGCTGTCCGGCACCCCTCGTCCTTTCCTCGGCGACCTGGCGGTCCGCGTCGATGTATCGCTGGCGTTCATGCTTTGCAGGGCACGAGGGACTTGAACCCCCAACCTTCGGTTTTGGAGACCGATGCTCTGCCAGTTGAGCTAGTGCCCTTCAGGTGGACGAACCGATCCTGCGACCTGGTTGAGGGCGCACGAGATCATGGAGGAAGTCCACCGACAGTGGAGTCTACGGGTAACACCCCAGACCCGTCGAACCGAGGTCGGGGATGCCCTCGTCGGGCGCGAGCGGCGTCAGCGCACGCGCACCTTCGCCGTCGCCTTCGCGGCCGACACGCCCGCCCCGCCCCCGAAGGTCAGCGCGTAGACCGCCCGCCCCGGACGCTGCTTCTTCAGGACGACCACCGCGCGGCCGTTGGTCAGCCTCACGCTGCGGGCCTTGCCGGCACCCCGGCGGAGGGTGACCTTGCCGGACGGGCGGATCGCGCCGGCCGTCACCGTGATGGTGGCCCGGACCCGGCCCTTGCCCAGCGCCTTGAGCACCAGGCGGGCCGTGCTCGCCTGCACCGCCGGCCCTGGCGCCGCGACGACCGCACCGGTGTCAGCACTGACGACACGGACGGTGTCGTAGCCCGGCCCCGAGGCGGTGACACGTACGGACATCCGGTGCCCGGCGTCGGCCGCGACGAGGCGGTACGCCGTACCGGTCGCGACCGGGGTGCCGTCCCGCAGCCACTCGACCGCGACCGAGAACGGCGTCGCCGCTGCCGCACCGGACGGGGTGAACGTCGGAACGGTCGCGGTCAGTTGCTCCCCGACCTGCGGGGTGCCGGCGACCGCCGCCTGCCCGGCGACCTGGAGGCCGCGGGCCTTGTCGACCTTCACCCCGGTGGTGGCCGGGTAGTCGCGGGGCTCGTAGCCCGATGCCTCCTGATGCAAGAAGGCCGAGACCGTGTGCCCGAGGTCCGCGGGCGTCAGCGTGTAGGAGCGTCCGGCAGCGCCGGGGATCGTCGCGCCGTCGCGGGTCCACTGCGTCCTCGTGCTCGATCCTTCGGGGGCCGACGGGACCGGGGGCTCGAACGAGAGGACGCTGCCGACCCGGCCCTCGCCGGTGATCGGCGTCGCGTCACGGTCGGGCAGCTGCCCGCGCTCGGCCGCGACGGGGTCGGAGGAGCTGGTCACGGCCGGGAGTGGAGATCGTTCGGCAGTGCACCGGTAGGTGAGGTCGTGGCCCAGGTCATCGACCGTGACGAGGTGGGTGAGCAGCTTCTCGTCGAGCATGGCGTCACCACGGAACCACTTGCACGTGACCGTCGTCGGTCTCGGCGAGAAGGTGGCCGGAGTGGCACTGATCGTGTCACCGACGCGCGCTGGGCCCTGCACTGCAGGGCGAGTGAGCACCGTGGTCTTGTCGACCACGGTGTAGTGGACCTCCACCGTGCGCTCGTTGCCGGCGTCGTCCTCGGCGGTGACCTGGGCCGCGCGCACGCCGGCCGACGTGGTGTCGATCAGCGCTCCCGGCACATAGGTGCCGTCACAGGAGACGAGACCGGACAGTGCGTCCGCGCACGCGTGGTCCGCGTGCACCTGCTGACCGACCGCGTAGGTCGCGCCGTCCTCGGGGAAGGTCACGGTGATCGTCGGCTTGGTCGCGTCGATGCGGACCAGGTGCGTCTTGAGGGACACGTTGCCCAGACCGTCGGTCGCGTCGACCGCGACGTCGGTGACACCGTCGTTGGAGATGACGATCGTGCCACCGTCCTTGTCGAGGCGGCCGCTACCCGACGTGGCTCCGGAGAGCACGAAGGCCACCGAGCCCATCCCGCTGTTACCGGTACGAGCATCGGACGCGGTGACCGCCAGCACCGCGCGACCGGTGTACCAGCCTGACGCGCCCGGTCCCTGTTGCGGCACGATGCTGATCTCCGGCCCGGTCTCGTCGTCGAGTCCGGCGCCCCGCGCCGGTGCCGACGCAGCGCCGGCCAGGAGCACCGCCAACGAGCCGGCAACCACCGCCGATGCGGTCGAGGACCACCGGGACACACCACTCCTCATTCTCATGCCGACACGGTGCCGACGGCGACGACCCGGGCGGCAGGGACGCCTGTCCCCGACCCACCGGGTCGTCGCGTGTGCCTACCGGCCCTGATCGACGCCGATGCCGGCCTCGCGAGCCTTGACCACGAGGGACGCTCGGTCCTTGACGTCGAGCTTGGTGAAGACCGCGTAGACGTAGTTGCGCACCGTCTTCGGGGTCAGCACCAGCGCCTGGGCGATCGCCGTGTTGTCGTAGCCGCGGGCGACGAGCTCGAGCACGTCCCGCTCCCGGTCGGTGAGCTCCTGGAACGGCCCGGCGGTCGCGCTCCGGGCGCCGGTGAGGTAGGAGACCGCGACGTCGGCCACCTCGGGCCCGAGCATCACGCCCCCCGCGGTGACGGCCCGGATGGAGCGCTCGATGTCCGCCGGCTCCGCGCCCTTGAGCAGGTAGCCGCGGGCGCCGGCACGCATCGCGGTGAAGACGGTCCGGTCATCGCCCGACATGGTCACCACGAGGATGCCCGTGCCCGGCGCCTGCCGCAGGATCTCCCGCGTCGCCTCCACGCCGGAGCCGCCGCCGAGGTCGAGGTCCATGATCACGACGTCGGGGCGAGCGTCCAGGACGACCTGGACGGCCTGCTCCTGGGTCGCCGCCTCGCCGACGACCTCGAAGCCGTCGATCTCGGCCAGCAGTGCCGCCATCCCGATCCGGAAGGTCGGGTGGTCGTCGACCACGACGAGCCGCACCCGTGGCAGCCCGTTCACGGCAGCACCATCCGCAGCTGCGTCCCGGTCCCGCCGGCACCGGGTCCGATCTCGAACGACCCACCCTGCTCGTCGGCCCGTTCCTGCATCGACCGCAACCCCACGCCACGCTCCGTCACCACGTCGAAACCACTCCCATCATCGAGAACCTCCAAGACCGTCTCCTCCGACGCACCACCCGAGACCGTGATCGCCACGTGGCGCGCCCGGCCGTGCCGGTGCGCGTTCAGCACCGCCTCGGCCGCCACGTGGTAGATCGCGATCTGCCGAGGCGTGTCCAGCTCCCCGAGGCCGCGACAGTCGACGCGCGTCTGGAGGCCCGCCGCCGCGAACCGGGTCCCGAGCGTGTCGAGAGCGCCGCACAGGTCGCCGGCGTCGAGCGCGGCCGGCAGCAGCGATCGCGAGAGCAGCCGGATGTCCTCGATCCGGCGGGCGAGCTCCTCCTGGAGCTCGCCCAGGAGCTCACGCGCGCCGTCGCGGTCGTGGTCGAGACGTCGTTCGGCGGCGGCGATGCCGAGCCCCACGCCGGCGAGGGCGGGCCCGATGCCGTCGTGGATGTCGCGGCGCAGCATCCGCCGCTCCTCCTGCCGCACCTCCACCAACCTGCTGGTGGCTGTGTTGAGCCGGTCGTTCAGGGTCGCGAGCTCGACAGCGATCCCGACCAGGCCACCGATCTGCTCGATGAGCCGGAGCGAGCGGAGGTCGAGGATCTGCCCGGGTGCCGCCGCGACGAAGAGCGAGCCGAGCTGGCGGCCCTCGACCAGGAGAGGCACCTCGTGGGCGGCCTCCCTCCTGGGGGCCACCGTCCCGGCCGAGCCGACCACGTCGCCCGACGCGTCCTGGATCTCGACCCCGCCCAGTCGCAGGCCGCTCGCCAATGTCCCCGCCACGGCATCGAGCCCGTCGCCGATGCTCGCCGTGGCCGCGACGCTGCCCAGCGAGCCGATCAGCGCGGCAGGGTCGTTCGCAGGCCCGTAGACCAGGTGGTCGACGCGCTCCTGGACCCAGCTGCGGAGTGGCTGCGAGGCCACCAGCAGGACCGCCAGTGCGACCATCGCCGCGATGTCGGCCGACGCCGAGAGCTGCTGCTGGACGAACCAGCCGGCGAGGAGGTAGCTCGTCCCGAGCGCGACGCTGACGGCGAGCCAGACGATCGCCCGATCCACCGCCATGTCGATGCCCCACAGCTTCTGGCCGAGCACCACCACGAGCAGCGCGCCCGGCAGGAACGCCTGTGCGGCGATCAGGCTCACGCCGGAGAGCTCGGTCGCGGCGTCCGCGAGCCCTGCCGGCGCCGGGAAGACGATCGGGACGTAGGCGATCGCCAGGAAGAGCTGCCCGAACGCCAGCCAGCCGTAGCCTCGCCCGCGCTCGCCTGCGCGCGAGCGCAGCCACAGGAGCCGGGCCACGCCCGCGATCGAGAGCAGGACGCACAGCCGGTCCGGCCAGAAGCCGAGGGAGAGCCGGAGGTCGTCGAACCAGGTGGGCATCACGTCCAACGGGTTGTCGATCCCGACGAAGCCGTGAGTGATCTCCACCAGCACCCGGAAGCCGATCGCGACGAGGCCCAGCGCCACCACACCGTGGACCCACCGGGGGGTCCGCCAGGGCGAGACCAGCCACGGGAGCACCGCGATCGCGGCGTACGTGCCGGGGATCCATACCCAGGTCGACATGACCCACAGCCACCCCGGGGCCCAGCCGCCGGGATCCTCCGCCGCCCGGGCGAGGTACTGGGTCAGGAAGCCGGAGACGGCACAGCCGACGGCTCCCGCGACCAGGATCCAGACCACCGGATGCCGCGAGCGCGGCAGCATCAGCAGGCACGTCCCGCCGTAGACGAACGCGGTCAGGACGTCCATGACCCAGTAGGCGAAGTAGCCGGGCGCGGCCCCGTTGACGAGCAGCAGGGCGATCGCTGCGACGCCGAAGGTCCAGGAGACCGCCGCGACGACGATGCCGGCGACCTGCCACGGGCGCGACGTCCACTGGAGCACCGACTGCCGGCGCGTGCCCCAGATCATTGCTGGTGGGGCGACGGCGACCGCCCCACTCGGTTCCCGAGATTCCATGTCGCGATGCTCGCCAGCCCGGCGACCCGGATGGCAGGGCACGGTGTCCCGTTCTCCCGGGGAAACCGACCGATCACCGTCCGTCCGGCCGCAGGACGTCACGACGGTGCCCGACGCGTCGGGGACACCTGCCCCTGTCGCCCGTGTCGCCGAGGTCGAGAGCGTCAGGGGGGACCCCTGCGAAAGGAAAGACGTGACCGTCTCGAGCACCACACCGACCGGCCGACGCAAGCGCGTGGCAGCGCTCGTCGCAGCCGTAGTCGTCCCGCTGACGCCCCTCACGCCGTTGACACCCGCGCCGACCGCACACGCGTCGACCGCCGCGGGCACGATCGTGTTCATCAAGAACTACAACGTCTGGATCGCGCGCGGGGACGGCAGCGGAGCGCGCCAGCTGTCCACCGACGGTCGCGAGGGGAACCCCTACCGCACGCCCAGCCAGTCGAGCACCGGGCTGATCGCGGCCGTGAGCTACGCCGCGATCACGACCTTCGACCAGCAGGGCAACAAGATCGCCGAGATCGATCCACCCGCGCTGCCCGGCTCGGGCGGCCACGACATCGACGGCACTCCCGTCGCCCTGGCGGTCTCCCCCGACGGGACGCTGATCGCCTACTCCTTCGCCGAGACCTGCGGCTCCGGGTGCGGCTACCGTCTCGCCACCGGCTACACCAGCAGCACCGGTGCCACCGCGCCCGGCCCCCGGGGCACGTCCTTCTACGGCGACCCGACGTGGGTCAGCAACACCCGGACCCTGCAGAGCGGCGGCTTCACCGAAGAGGTCCAGATCCACGACGTGGGGCAGTCGACGAAGCACCACTGGTTCGATGACGCGGACGTCTACGGCCACGACTACGAGTTCGGCAACGTCGACGTCTCCCCCGACGGCAAGATGATCGCCGGCGTCGGCACCTACTCGACCCCCAACCCCGACAGCAAGCTCAAGTCCGACATCTTCACGCTCGCGATCACCGGCAACGTGGCGACAGACGCACCGCCGGCCGAGCCCGTCGACAACTGCCAGCTCGGGGACAACGACCTGCTGCGGCTGACCGACCCGACGTGGGGGCCGGACAGCAAGACGCTGGCGTTCGAGCGGCCCGACGGCATCGTGACCTACGACGGCACCATCAGCCCCTGCACCAACGGCACCGAGGCCCTGATCGCCCCGGGTGGCAGTGACCCGGACTGGTCCACGGCGCCGCTCGCGGAGCCGACGATGACCGCGAAGTCCGCGCCGCAGGTGAGCGGGTCGGCGGCCGTGGGCGGCACGCTCACCGCGACCAGCGGCCAGTGGACCTCGCCGCCGACGGCGATCGCATACCAGTGGCTGCGCGACGGCAAGGCCATCGCAGGCGCGACCAGCGCGTCGTACGCCGTGAAGGCCGCGGACGCCGGCCACCGGATCTCGACCGGCGTGACGGTGAGTCGGACGGGTTGGCCGAGCGCCAGCTCGACGAGCGCGGCCGTCTCCATCGCCAAGCCCGGCCTGCTGAACGTCCGCAAGCCGAAGATCGCGGGCAAGGCAGCGGTCGGCAGGACCCTGCGCGCCACTGCCGGCACCTGGAAGCCCGCCCCGACCAGGGTCGCCTTCCAGTGGCTCCGGAACGGCAAGGCGATCAAGAAGGCCACCCGCGCGACCTACCGGATCGGTCGGTCCGACCGGCGGCACGCCATCTCGGTCCGGGTCACCGCGATCCGCGGCAAGAAGCGCGCGACCGCGGTCAGCAAGGCGGTCACCGTCCGCCGGTGACGCCGACCCGGCACCACCAGGCTCGCCGTCGCCCAGTGCGGCGGTGGGGGTCGGGGGCAGAGCTCCCCGGGGGAGAAGCGCTGCCCGCAGGGGCCCGGTCCGCCATGCGTTCGCGTAATGGGTCACACGGACCGGGCCCTTCCCGACCACATCGCCCGGGGATGCGGGACTCGGTGACCTGCCTGTCAGGTCGCCCCGGCGCCGACCATGGCGCCGACGAAAGGAATCCGATGTCCCGCTCCCCCCGCCCGCGCATGGCCGCGGCACCCCTCGTGCTCGCGCTCCTGCTACCCGGCACGGTCTCGCTCGCCTCCCCCGCATCGGCGACGGCGCCGCCACCCGACGCCCAGCGGAGCGGCCGACAGGTCTCCGTGATCGCGGGCGAGCAGGTCCGGATCACCGGCCGGACCCCCACGCACCTGCGGCAGGCCGTCGTTCTCCAGCGCCGCGACGGCAACCGGTGGCGCGCCGTCGGTGGTGCGCACACCAGTCGCGCCGGGCGCTACGCGTTCACGATCCGGGTCCGAGCCGCGACGACCTATCGCGTCGTCACCCGCACGCCCTCGGCCACGACCGAGGGACCGCGACGCTGGGCCTCGCGCCCGATCCTCGTACGCCTCCTCGCGCAGCGTGGCGATGCGGCGGCTCCTGACTCGGCCGCCCCGGGCGCATCGGTCTCGGTGACGGCGGCGTTCGGCCCCGCGCGCGCCGGGCGCCCCGTGCGCCTCGAGGCACGCGCGGACGACGGCACGTGGACGACGATCGCGCAGGGCACCGAGGACGGCACCGGCCGCGTGACGTTCGGCGTCCGGCCGACCGCGACGACGACGTACCGCGTCGTCACGAGCTTCTGGCGCGGCGCCCGCGCGGTCGGCAGCGCGCCCGTCACGGTCCTGGTCGCGACCTCCCCCGAGCCAGCACCGACGCCCGCCCCGACTCCCACCCCGACTCGCGAGGACGATGCGAGCAGACCGTGGGTGACGGGCTACTACGGCGGCTGGTTCCACACCTGGCTCTACCCACCCGCAGAGGTCGACATGACGGCGATGACGCACTTCGTCTTCGGCGGGGTCGCGCCGGGCGGGGGCGCACTCGGCGGCGCACCCGGGAGCCTGCGGCAGGCCGCCCTCACGGCACAGCAACCCGGCAGCGCTCCCGACCACAGCGGGCGGAGCGTCGAGGACTACCTCGTCGACAAGGCCCACGCCGTCGGCACCAGGACCCTGCTCATGCTGGGCGGCGATCCCGTCTACGGCCGCGGCTTCCTCGAGGCGACGTACGACGAGGAGGTCCGCGCCGCCTTCGTGGACGCGGTCGTGGACTACCTGGTGGAGCACGACTACGACGGCGTCGACCTGGACTGGCACGGCTGCCTGGACGGCCACCCGGAGTGCGTCGACCAGAGCGGCGAGGTCGTGACCGCCGGCGTAGCGCACCAGCGACTGGTCGGGCTCGTCGACGCGATCCGCGCGGAGATGGCGACCCGGGCGCGGTACGCCGGGGAACCCGGCCTGATCACCGCCCAGGGAGAGACCGTGGAGCTCGCCGAGACCGCCGGCACGTGGGCACCCGGGACTCCCGAGCCCTGGCAGGTCGCGGTGGCCGAGCGCGTCGACCAGTACAACCTGACGAGCTTCGGCAGCGGCACCACCTGGAACTTCGACGGCTGGTCGTCGTGGTTCACGGGTGCGCTGACCGGCGGAGGCGCGCACGCCCGCCTCGACATCTCCTCGAGCGTGGACGCCTACGTGGCCGCCGGCGTACCGCGGGACCGGCTCGGCATCGGCATCGGCTTCACCGGCGTCAACTACGGCCCGTCGATCAGCGGACCTCGCCAGTCGACGGCCGGCAACGGGATCTACGAGTTCCAGGACCCGGCGATGTCCTACTCCGAGCTGGACCGGCTCGGCTACTTCGAGCACGGGAGCCTCCACTGGGACGAGGAGGCGCAGTCGACCTACCGGACCTACGTGGACGCCGAGCACCCGGGCGGCTACGTGCCGGAGGAGCTCGACGGTGACGGCAACCCGCGTCCGACCCGCAACGCGTCGGGCTTCCTGAGCTACGAGGACGAGCGATCGATCGCGGCCAAGGGCGCGTGGGTCGAGGAGACCGGCGTCGGCGGGACGATGCTCTGGATGATCAACTACGGCTGGCTGCCCCGCACCGGGACGAACCCGCTGCTGGACGCAGTGAAGGGTGCGTTCCTCGACTGACCACCATCGTGCTCGCGAGGCGCCCGTCCCGACCCGGGGCGGGCGCCACGGCGTGTCAGCCCGTGAGGTCGAAGAGGCCAGGCTCGGCCAGGGTGGCGAGCACGGCCACCTGACGCGCGTCGTACGCGTGCTCCCCCTGCAGGACGCGGTGCAGGTCGGTCGGGCGTTCGCCCGATGCCAGGACCTGCACGAGCGAGTCGGCGCCGTACTGCTGCAGCCAGCGCCACGCCGTCGCCGTGTCGATGCGGCCCTGGACCACGCGCTCCCAGGCGTAGCGCGCCTGGTCGCCGGGGAGGTCCTCGTCGAGGCGCAGGCGGAGGTCGCCGAGGTTGGCCAAGGACGGGTCCCGGCGGACGCGCCGGACGCGACGGGCGCGCTCGCGACGTCGTCCGGACGCCGAGAGCCGGGAGGCCGACACGATCGTCAGGGCCGCGCCGAAGACTCCGGCGACGGCCGCGATGTCGACGACGTGCATCACGTGGACCGCCTACGCGGCCGGCGGAGGGAGACTCCCCGAGCGTCGGCTCGGGGAGTCTCCCTCGTGGTGCCGGAGGGCACGGTCAGCGCACCTTCACCTTCACGACGACCGTGCTCTTGGCGACGCCCTTGACCCCGGCATACCGGACCGTGAGCTTCAGACGCCCCTTTGGCTGCGGCTTGAGCTTCAAGGTCAGCTTGCCCGCGCGGACCTTGCCGCGAGCCACGACCTTCTTGCCGCGCTTGACGACGACCTTGCCGCCGGGCTTGAGCTCACCGGCCGCGACGGTCAGCACCAGCTGCACCTTGCGCTTCTTCTTCACCTTCGCCTTGACGCGCACCGTGGGCTTCGCCTTGACGACGGCGGGGCCGGGCGCGGTCTCGGCGACAAGCGCGTCGTACGACGCGGGGTCACCGGTCGAGGTCATCCGCAGTGTGATGCGGTGCTTCATGTCGACCGGCATGACCAGGTAGGTCGCGCCCGTGGCGCCGACGATCGGCACTCCGTCACGCAGCCACTGGAGCGTGGTCGCGACGGGTGCACCACCGGAGGCCGGCCGCACGACCGGCGGCGCGGCCGTCAGTCGCTGACCCACGACGCTGAGCCCGGTGAACCCGAGGGTCCCCTCGGCCCGCACGGCGATCTTCCGGCCGACGACGCTGCCCAGCGGGTAGCGCCGGTCGGTGTAGCCCGGCCGAGTCACCGCCAGGACCGCCCGCACGGTGTGACCCACGTCCGCCGTCCGCACCACGTAGGTGCTGCCGGTCGCTCCGGCGATCGCCACGTCGTCGCGCAGCCAGACGACCGCGTCGGTCAGGTCCGCCGGGCGGCGCGGGATCGTGTACGACGCGGTCAGCGTCGACCCGACCTCGCCGGTGCCGGCCAGCGCGCCGCCGACGACCAGGCCGTCGCCCAGCCGACCGACCGTGACCGCACGACCCGCCGAAACCCTCGTCGTGTCGCCGAAGCCGTCGAGCACGGCGACGCACTCGAAGGTGATCGTCGTGCCCGGG
>Ga0164308_10001959_pt1 | contig 10981 bp, 7 predicted proteins | sample Whisoiple_246_MG_FD_109983 | JGI IMG/M metagenome (GOLD analysis project Ga0164308, IMG submission 109983) | Soil microbial communities amended with fresh organic matter from upstate New York, USA - Whitman soil sample_246_MG | ecosystem: Environmental > Terrestrial > Soil > Unclassified >... | reverse complement strand
TTTTGAGAAATTCTTATGCTGTCAATTTTATCCCATCTGTTTATAACTTCTGGAATTGTATCAGGATATTTTTCAAGAATATTCAAATCAAAAAAATAATCTATACCCCATTCATAACATTGAAAGATTTCATCGTTGTTTAGGGGTTCAAGCGCAGACAGGTAACAAAGAATAACACGGCGACCTAGGTGCCGCATCTGCATGATCATAAAATCCCTGATATTGGAAAGTTTTTCTTTCTCATTAAAAAAAATAAGGCCATATTCATAGCTGCAGAATGGCTCCCATGAGGAACAAGTTATATCACTATTCTTTAAATAAGTAATGATACTGTTTAGCCGTATATTATTGCTTGAGGCGAGGTCAAGAGTCCACACGGTGATTTTCTCTGTTCTTTTACTCATAAGCAAAAGATTAGTATCGTTTAATTATTTTGGACTAAGTGATCTTTCGATTATGTACGAGAAGAATTGACAGGTAGCAATTTAATCTTGCAATTTTCAATACCATAACGGTCTGGCATTTTTATAGGTAAGCTAAAAGTTGTAAAAGCAGCAAACATTCAAGGGCTATAGATAAAGAATATAATAAGAGGGATTGAGGTGTTTCCAAAAACAGTTGAATTCATGAGTACTAGGTTTTTTTACTTTTAAATAAATCAACTAATTCACTAAAAAGAGTAATGGCATTTTCGCGAAAGGCGGCAAATTTTCTTTGATGTCTTTAATACTTCCACAGCGGTTGAAGCTCGGCCAAGCCATTTGTCATACCATTTTTTACGGTCATTATCTGGCAAAGTTTCTGTTGCTTTTTCCACTTCAAGAGCAAGAGAAAAAGCTTTTATTTCCATTAATAAAGTATTATCAATATCATCATCATTTCTTCTGTTCTCATCTGCAGAAGATGCCCACGCATGCTCCAATTCATTTAAGAAATCCGGACTCTGGATAAGTAAATAAACTTTATCCCGGAATGCCAAATATTGATCTAAGGGACGATCATCTGGTTGTGGCACCAGAAATGTCTTTACATTATTTGTAAATTCAATCCAGATAATTTTAATGGCATTGTCATTCGGCATAAAAAATTTAATTAAGTGAGTTAAAGTCATAAATACTATAAGAGCGCGGTCTCCGGTTTCTGTTTGATAAATCAGGGAGCGGTTTAGTAAGCTGTGTGAATTTTGAAAACAGCAAAACCAAAACATTTATTACAGCGTCTTAAGTCATCCAATACATCAGGTAGCTTTTATTTAATTTAATAAAGCTGTTTATACGATAAATAAATTTTAAAATGATTTTTTTGCTTTAATTGCAGTTCCTCGGTTAAACCTACAACATAATGTTTACGAGAAAATACCCCATTGGGGTTCATGTTTGAAAGTGCATATGCGTTGTTATAAATACCCTTTTTGAGACAATGCAATAACAGCTTCGCGGAGGCTTACAAAGTGGTATCCAAGATTTACCTTGAGTTTATGCAAAATATCTTTACTATAACTCTTAATCGTTTCTTCTGTGAGGTTTAAGGCTACCGAAAGTGAATGATTAGATTGTTGTGCATCCTGTTTCAGTAATTCTAAAATCTTCCATTGCTTATACTGTTTTTGAAATATAGACACCAGGTATTCATTAATTTTTTGCTTTAAATAGCCTTGAAAAACAGGGTGAAGATTATAATCAACCAACACGCTTGCTTCCACAAACCTGTATTCAATTTCACCATGATCCAGCGTTAGGCATATCCGGTCAAATTCATACAGGTTTAAATGGCTTAACACCTGGTTATTTTGGTTAACTGATAATGCGTATCCGTTTTGAATGAACCACATGTATTCATCTTTTCCCGGGAGCTTCAATGGAATGGGAATTTTATAACTTGCTCTAAGTAATTCTGATGTTTTAACTTTTGCATTTGTTGCCATTTCATAAGCAAACCTTGCAAATATTAAAAATGGGATCAGGTAACTGGGATGGATCAGCTTACAAAAAGTTTTATTATTTATTGACTTTGCCTTAAATGGAAAAGGTACACCCGGAACGGGTATGATCTTATCTATATCTAATTCCACAATTAATCCAAATGAGCAAGGTATTCCAGATAACGCTTCAATTTTTTTATTTTGCAATTCAATTGCAGGGATGATTGTTTCTGTTTTCTCCAGCTTTGAATGTATGTGCTCAATTGGATCGTAAAATGATTTAAAAACGGATTCAAAGTCAAAATCTTTGTTTTCATTCATAGGTCACTATTAAATATTATTTGAGCCGGTACTTTCGTTTATTACCAAATAATGTACTCAATTTACTTAATACTTCGCCACCTATAGGGAATTATATTTCTTATCTCTTGAATTAGTGATCTTAACAGGAAAAGGCAAACTGATGCGGATGGTTGTTCCTTTGCCTTCAATACTATTGATAATGGATTTGCCACCTGCTTCCTGTAACCTTTCCGCTATATTCCGCAGCCCGTTTCCTGTGCCATTGAGCGCTCCGTTGAAACCCTTACCATCGTCTGTAATTTCCAGTGTAAAAAGATTGTTGTGTATCTCAGCAGTGAGCAAACAACTGGCTGCTTCAGAATATTTATTGGCATTGTTGATAGCTTCTTTCGCTACAAGGTAAAGCGTTTGCCTTATTTCGCCGGGTATGGCAAGGCTTCTTTCTATACCGTTTTCTATTGCGTGGAAGCGGATATTATTTGCCGCGCATGATGATGTTGCATAATGGCTGATCTTATCAACAAGGCTTCCAAAGCTGTCGTACTTCGGGCTCGTGGCTCAGGCTATCACTTCAAGCCTTTCAATCATGTCTGCAGCATTATCTTTTATCAGCCCTGCAATAACCGCATTACCGGGATCATTGCTAAGTATCTCTGAATAGGCTTTTACACTGCTGAGTGTAGCACCAACATCATCATGCAGGTCGCGGTGTATGCGGTTGCGCACGCGGAGCAGTTTAACCTGTTGCTGCAAACGGTAACGGAACAATAAATAAATACATACGGCAACAAATAATAACAGCAAACCAAAGAACCACCAGCTTTGAAACCAGGGAGTGGCAATGCTGAAATTAACAATTAGGGGTTGGCTCCATGTTTTTCCATTATAAGAACTTTGTGCCGAAAAACGGTATTTACCCGGCGGCAGTTTGTTATACCCTGTTTTATTAATGCCCTGTTCAATCATCCATTCTTTATCTACATCACTTAAATGGTAACGGAACATTATTTTTTTAGCATTTAAAAAATCATTCCCGGTAAATTCTATACTGATATTGTTGTCATTGAAACCGAGTGTATAAACGCTGTTGATGGGTTGTAATTTATCGTGTAACTTAAAACCTGAGACATATAAAGCAGGCGGATTTGACTGTTGCATAAATGAATCCGGGTGAAAATAATCAATACCATCCCTGCCGCCGAAATACATAAAACCTTCCTTGTCTGTACATGCTGAAAAGCGATTGAATTCGGTATTGATAAGGCCATCGTCTGTGTCATAGTTTGTAAATGTTTTTGTTGCGGTATCAAAACAGGACAGGCCTTTATTGGTACTTAGCCATAACCTCCCATGTTTATCGGGTAATATCATATACACCGTATTATCGGGCAGCCCTTCCCTGGTTGTATAATGATAGAAGCGGTCAGTTTTTGTATCCCAATAATCAAGCCCGGCATCCATTGTTGCAATCCAGTAATTATTTTTACCGTCTGGTAATATATAAAAGAGGCTGCTGCTGGCTATGCTGAAAGGATTGCCTGACTCCGGTAAATAAGTTTTGCTTACTGCATTTGTTTTGGTGTTGTATAGAACAAGCCCCTGGGTTGTAGCAAACAAAAAATTATTGTCATCGGTTGGAGTAATAGAAATTATCAGGTGGTTTAATCCTGTTAAAGGATGGTGATTTCTATCAGATAAGGCATCATTTCCGTATCGTATCCAAACCTTTTTGTTACTGCTGATAATAAGGTTGTTGCTGTTAAAATAATTTTGAATTTTGTCAAACGGGAGAACGGGCTCAAGCGTATGCTTATCCGGTTTTAAATTACAAAAATAACTATAAAGCGTTAGTCTATCTTTTTCACTGAACGATTGCAACGGCATCCCAACGTATTCAAGTACAAACGAATCCACAGTTATGGGATCGCTAAAGAATTTTCTCAGATCAAATGAGTGAACAATTTTATTTTTTTCTATGATAAACATTTGTGAAGGGGAGTTACACGCGAGTAGCTTTCCGGAATACAACGTTTTTAAACTGGCTACATTATTGCCACCTCTATTTGAGCCGGAATCAATAATAATATTTTTAAAACCAGGGTGTAACCTGAAATAACAAATGCCTCCGCCAAACGTACCTACCCAATACACACCATTCCTGTCACGCAACATGGTTGTAACACGATTAAAGGGTAATGAATTTTCGTTACCCTTTTGCTGCCGGTACCTGTAAAAACTATTGTTAGCATAGTCATACAATACAAGTCCGTCACCTGTGCAGATCCAGAGTTTTACATTAAGCTCTTCAAAAAATGAAGCTATTATACTACCTTCTGAAGTAACAGGATAGTTGCTGTAAGGATAATCAATTTTTTTTCCATTAATAGATTTTGATAGAAATGCAGCACCATTAAAACACCATGCATTATTTTGTGCATCTATATATAACTGTCGGATAACATTATTACCAGCGTCTGTTTTGGGTAATGCATTTAAGATCTCTCTTGAAGGCAGGTAGGTTGCTGTGGCGTTTTTCCAGTTGATGATAACACAATCATAATTAGGAGAGCCGATAAAGATATTCCCGTTACTATCCTGCGTAAATTTTGCTTTGTCAGCACCAAAAGGTATTTCACGCTCCGGAATGGCTATTTTCGTGAAAGCCGCTGCTCTTTTATTAAACCGATACAACGTTAAATATGCACTTATTAATATGGTAGAATCATTCACCAAAAAAATATCTTCCATAAACATATCCATGGCTGTGTTGGGCAATGTGTACCTTTTTATCTTCCCGGATACGGGGTCTAAACTGTTTAATCCATTATTGGTGGCTAACCACAAAATGCCATCCGCATCTTCTTTTATACAATGTATATGGTTGCCTGATATGCTGTTGGTATCTAGAGGATCATACACATACAACCTGAAACTATAACCATCATAACGGTTAAGGCCGCGGTGTGTACCGATCCATAAAAAACCCTGCTTATCCTGGTGCAATGCATAAACTATATCGCCTGCCAAACCATCCTTTGTAGTAATGCTGTGAAATTTAATAGGGGGTTGCGCGATAGTTTGGAAGTTAACTATCAACAATTGAATGAAAGCTGAAAGATATACAAGCAGTTTCATTGCTTTAAGTTACTAAGTTGTTGGTTGATGAGCAACAAATATTGTTAAGCAGTGTGCATTACCAAAGATGATGTGCTTTTATTTTCGCTGTTGTTACTAATGATTGTGTAACATTGAAGAACATTGCGCATTTATATTACGGTACTGTTAAATCAAGATCCCCTTACGCATCATAGTTATGAACTGCTTGTTGAAATGTAATTGCCATGTTGATGCCTATATGTTTATAATTGCGGATTAATAAAATTTTTTTCAAAAGACGTTTTTTACTCTATCAAGCAAACTGGATTTGCCTGCGCTTCGGTAGCCGGTAAGGAAATCAGGATATTTGCTTATTATAGCAGCAATGCAGATAATTAATGATACATTTTATTCAGGTACCAGTGGCCTCGTACTGCCGGTGCCTAAAGCATTATACCCGGCTGCGTTTAAAGATAAAAGCCGGCTGATCTATTATGCATCTTTATTCAACAGCGTTGAAATCAACAGTTCTTTTTATAAAACACCAATGGCTTCCACCGTTATCAAATGGGCAGATAGTGTTCCTGGTAATTTTCAGTTTACTTTCAAGTTATCCAAAGCCATTACGCATTCCAAAGAACTTTTATTTGATAGAAATGATGTTGATTATTTCATGCAGACAATAGGACATGCAGGAAACAAAAAAGGATGTTTGCTTGCCCAGTTTCCGCCAGGTTTAAAAATTGAGAAGATCAATCAGTTAAAAGAACTGGTGGTTGCAATCAAAGAAGCCGATGCAAAAGGAGCGTGGAAACTTGCGATAGAATTTCGTCACGGGTCATGGTATCATGAAGATGTGTATAATCTGCTCAATCAATATAATGTTAGTATGGTGATACATGACCTTCCGGCATCAGCCACACCAGTAATTTCCTTAAAGGCTCATTGTATGTATTTACGGTTTCATGGCCCCGGCGGCCGGTATCGCGGAAGTTATACGGATGAATTTTTACACGAACAGGCGCAACATATCAAAGCCTGGATAAATAATAAGAAAACTGTTTATTGCTATTTTAATAACACGATGGGTGATGCCGTTAAAAACCTAATGACGCTGAATAGTTTTATATCAAGTTAATTGCCCGATAATTTTCTGCAGCCGGATTTAAAAAAATCAGAATTCAATAATAAATCCAATGGTAGGCAACACAGTACCATCTTCATTGGGAAGAATTACAGGAATAGCATTGCTGCCGTTTTGATTAACCGGCCGGCCGTCTGTTGTAACGAAGTCCGTATTGTCAGCATTTCTTTTAAAAGTATACTGCGGAATACCATAGGAAGCAGCGCCGTACCAGTTCTGTATATCAAGAAACACATCAAGTGTAACGCGCGGGAGATTCCATTTTTTATCAATCCTTATATCGCTTGCATTAAACGTTTTTAATGATAGTGTATTGGTGTTATTGTAATCAAACACACCGGTGCCGATGGTAAGATAATTCAGCTGGCTTTGCACCGGGTCATAAGGTGTGTAAGGTGCGCTTCCCTGCAGGCGGAATTTTATGCCCAGTTCCCAGTTGCGTTTGAATTTATAACCCCAGGTAATGCTTAACAGGTTACGGTTATCCCATGCGGCGGGAATTAATTTACCATCAAGGCCTGAAAACTTTGAATGATACCAGGTATAACTTAAGATGCCAAAGGAACGTTTGGATAATTTTTGTTGCGCAAAAAATTCAATGCCATACGCTTCGCCTTTTCCATTCTGCACAACCGGCTCATTGCCGATAGCGCCAAAATCAGTGCCCTTATTGGCAAGGCTTATCCCATCCAATACACTAATGGGATAGTTGCTGTAGCGTTTATAAAAACCTTCCAGTGTGAAACGCATGCTGCTGCCCGGTAAAAATTCAAGGCCTGTAACAATATGCGTGCTTTTAATATAATTGCCGGGATTGGTAAATGCGTCCGTGGTTGCCGTTGCAGGCTGCCTGTACGCAAGCTGTGTATAAGAAGGCAGGCGGTAATAGATACCATAGCTTGCGCTTACATTCCATTTTGAAGCGAGCGCATAGGAGGCGCTGATGCGTGGACTGAATTGTTTGAAAGGATCGGCTTCACTGTTCTCCAAAGAATTGGCATCTATCCTGATGCCCGCGTTTATGGAAAGCCTGTTGTTTAAAAACCTGCTGCCTGCCTGCACAAACCCCCCATACCGTATAAAATTGGCACCGTTGGCGCTTGCCAGGGTTACCCTTTCCTGTACCACGTTACCAAGGCTGTCTGTAAGCTGCGGTCTGAAACGTTGGAAAAAACTGTTATCAAAATTGATGTATTGCAAAACTGCACCATAACTTATCTTCCAGTTATTGATGTTATTGGTTACATCAAACCTGAATTTATTTTCGGTTTCTCTGCTGTTGATGCGCAGCGTTAATGCACTATCCTCCGGGTGTTGATTGTCTTCATATTTATCTGCGCTGTTGTTTAAAGTGCTGCGGCTGAGCGCGAGATTGCGGTAACCATTGTGCGTAAGTGTTTTTAGTGAAGCGCCCACTGTATAACTCCATTGATTGATCGCCGGGTTACTGTTGATCGAATATAATTTTTCGGGTGTTGCATCCTTTGGTGCTGCAAAACTGAATTCATCTATGGCACCTATGCCGATAAAATTAAGCGTTGTTTTTTTGTTGATCTGTGTAGTGGTTTTAAACTGGAAATCCCAGTAGTTTGGCCTTATCGGCAGATCAAGCAGCTTAAATAAAACCTGCAGGTAGCTGCGGCGTGCAGAGGCAAGAAAGGTTGTGTTTTTTGATACAGGGCCGTCAAAAGTTGCGGCCAGTTCGGTTGCGCTCAGCCGCACATTTCCCTGCAGCCTGTTAGGGTTGCCGTTCTTTTGTTTGAACTGGAATACACTGCTTAATGTATTGTCGTACCGTGCATCAAAAGCAGAAGTGCTCAGTTTTACATCTTCAATAAAACTTACATTGAGAATACCTTGCGGGCCACCGCCTGAACCCTGCGTGCTAAAATGGTTAATGATGGGTATTTCAATGCCATCAAGATAAAAAACGTTTTCACTGGGAGCGCCGCCGCGTATCACGATATCATTTCTAAAACCACCGCCACCGGGGCCACCGCCCACACCCGGCAACGATTGGATCACTTTACTGATATCAAAATTACCACCCGGGTTTGCTTTTATATCTTCGGTGGTTAGCCGCTGCACACTCAAAGGATTTTCAAGGCTGGCTGCCCTTGCGGTATTGCGTCTTCCGGTTACTGTTACCGTGCCAAGGTCTTTTGGTTCAGGTTCCAATTCTATACTTAGTATATTTTCGTTACCGGTTGTTACGGCCAGGTTTGTTATGGTAAGTGGTTTATACCCGATAGCCGTTATGCTGAGCGAATAGCTTCCTGCATTAATACCCGAAAAACGGAAACTGCCATTTTCTGAAGTGGTTGTTCCGGCATTGCCGGGATTTAATAAAACCGTAACACCTGGTAAGGGCCGCTGATCATTTTTATCAATTACAGATCCGGAAATATAGCCATTGCTTTGTGCATAAAGCATCATGCTGAAGATGCTGCCAACAAGTATGCCTATGCACTGTTTAAAAAACTTTAATCCCATGTATAGTTATAGATGAATGATAACGGAGCTGCGAAATAAAAGGCTGAAGTTCAAATAAAAAAGTATGCACTGTTATATCGTCGTTATAAAGGTGTTTTTGTTTAAGATTACAGCGCAGGTTGTTCATTTTCAGGTGTGAGATGTGAATGCACTATAAGCATTCATAGCACACTTTTCTTACCGGACCCGCTTACATTTACAAGTGAATGGATAAAATAAATTAATAGCATTTATTGAACAGGTAGTTTTTATGCCACGCAAAGTTGCAGCAATAACAGCACAGTTTCATGCAATGGAAATTAAAAAAAGCGGGTTTTCGGTATCTCGTTTAATGGCAATAAAGGCAACTGGTAAAAAGCTGGAAACATTCGGTAGCAGTATTATAAATCAAAAAGCAATATCGTTGAATCATCTTATCACCATACACGTTTTTCTTTCTGTACCACTAAGTATATTGCATACAAATGAAATTTATGGAATCTTCAAAACTTACTGCACTTATTAACTCAATGTTTATTGAAATAGAAAAACTGTTGCCTGCATATCTTGATAATAAAGAAGATGAACGCATAGCAAACGGAAATTGTGCTGCCTGCATTATTGATGAACAGGGCTTAGTATACGGACGAGTTTATGGACATTACAAAATAAGGGGCAGAGAAGCTTACCGGGTAGCATGGACCAAGGCCAGCCAGGTATGGATAACCGGTTTAAAAACGGGTGAATATGAAAAGAAGTTTTTCAATAACGAAGTAGAAGCATGCGGTATAGAAGCGCCTGACCTGATTGGCTGGGAAGGCGGGCAACCCTTAACCTTGAAAGATGGCACAAAACTCTATGCAGGCTTCAGCGGCATACGCGGTATATACGATCTTGAAATAGTAATGAAGGCGTTGGTTGCAGTAGAAGATGCTGCCTGCGTATAAATGCGTGCGGGCTATATTCTTGTTTAATGATTGTATAAAAAACTATACTGATCTCGTTTATAAATGCCTCGGCATGGCAACATTATAAGGGGCGTATGCCATGTATTCACTGTGGGAAGCTTTGCAAATTTGCTGTTGTGCTTCGGGCGGTGCTGCCTGAAGCATCCTGCCTTATATAGTAGATATTTTAAAAAAGAAAGACAGTATGTTGATCGCTTATAGCACTTTACTGTACTTCTATCGGTGCTGTCCACCGGAAGTAACCCCATTCCATTATTAGTGTTCCTTGTTTTGTGCCCGCCGGAACAATGGAAATTGTAAACGCTTCTACAGGAACAGTAACTGTATCGCTGGCCATCTTTGTCATGCCCAGGTTAAGTGCACTTTTATATTCTGTTCCCCATTGGCCGGTTTGCCTGTTCACGACCAGGTCAACTGTATTTATATGTGGTACGGTCCATAATGTATAAGTTCCGGCAGGCACCTTCATGCCGGCAAGCCTTATTGGTGCGGACGTTGTAAACTGCGTTGCTTCATTTGCTCCTGTGCGCCACACACGGTCGTAGGGCAACACATCACCCAACAGGTTACGTCCACGCAATAGTGGCCGGCCGTAATCAACAGCAAACATTGCATTCCCAATTTGTGCATGCACAGTATCCCGCACGCTTAGCTGGTGTACAACACCGGTTTTTGCTTCCATCATTTCAAACCGGTTAGCAATGTTTTTTATATCGGGTGGTGAGGCAAGGCGACTGACATTTACTTTATATGTGGTGCGGCTGCCTGAGTAACTGAGCATATGATAGCCGGAGTCCATCGTTGCTTCACCGGTGCCCGAAAGCCAGTCGTGTGTTATCTCCACCTTGCCGTCACCAAGCGGCGTTACGCGGCCTCTTCCCAACGGAAACTGATCAAATTCCCGGTCTATATAAAACTGCCGCATCTGTACAGGGTTACCATCTTCGGGTTTTATGGCTGCTGCGTGTTTTAACGCGGCTGCGAAATAAAGTTCATAAAGGCTATACACCTGGGGTATATGTGCCATTGCTATGCCACCACCTGTTGCAAAGTCGCGCTTTAACGTACCGGTACCAT
>Ga0164308_10001958_pt1 | contig 10983 bp, 8 predicted proteins | sample Whisoiple_246_MG_FD_109983 | JGI IMG/M metagenome (GOLD analysis project Ga0164308, IMG submission 109983) | Soil microbial communities amended with fresh organic matter from upstate New York, USA - Whitman soil sample_246_MG | ecosystem: Environmental > Terrestrial > Soil > Unclassified >... | reverse complement strand
GACCAGGAGTTTCTCGTGGTTGCCGTGGCCCGCTGCGAGGAGCAGCGCCGCACCGGCCCGGACCAGGCCGTCGGGCTCCGCGCCGCCGGACTCCGGAAGCTGGTGTGCGGCCCGGATCACGGGGCCGATCGAGCCGCCGTCCTCGGTCCAGTCCAGCCCGAGGTCCAGCACCAGGTCCGGTTCGGCGAGGGTGCGGCGCAGTGCCGCGAGCCCGGCGGGCAGGTGCGCCCGCAGGGGGTGCCCGTACGGCACGGTGTAGGCGAGGGTCCGCAGGGCGGTCAGCGCGGTGGAGAGCGAGCCGTGACCGCTCACCCGGCGCAGGACGGGTCGCCCCGTGCCGTCCTCGACGGGAACGCCGTGGCCCAGCCAGGTCGTGGAGGCCGGGTTGAGGACCAGATCGACGGCGCGGGGAGTGGTGCCCGACAGGTCGAGGTCCAGTTCCTCGGGAACACGGACGAGGGAGGCGAGACGTGACCGCCAGACCTCGGCGGCGGCCTGGACGTCCGGGCCCGTGGCCCACAGTTCGCCCGGGTCCCCGGGCAGCAGCGCCTGGGCCAGGGCCTGACGGTCGGCCTGGGGCAGGGCGTTCAGCCGTGCCTGGGCCGCCTCGAAGGCACGGGTCTTCGCCCCGAGCAGACCGAGCGCCTCGGCGCCCGGCTCGTCGACGGCGGCCGACACCAGGGCCACGGACTGGAGAGGCCCGATCCCGGTGGCCGTGTGGAAGGCCTCGGCGGCTTCGGGACGCCAGGGCGCCGGGCCCTGCTCCTTCACCAGGGTGGTGAGCCGGGTGAGCCGGGTGCGGTCGATGCCCTGCCGGTGGACGTGCTCCCGGTCCAGGGTGAAGCCGGGAACGGGACCGAAGGCGCCGGTGGGGTCGTGGTCCAGTGCCAGCCAGCGTGCCGCGTCGTTCCGGGAGTTACGGCCGTGCTGGGCGAGGACCACGACGGTGCGGGCGCCCTTGCGCAGCACCTGGCCGAGCCGGTGCACGGCCTCGGGACGCCCCTGCCCGGACGTCGCGCCGTACGGCTCGATGAGCTCCACCTGCCGGACCGTGCCCGCCGGGTCCGCGAGCGGGCCCTCGGCGAGCGTGTCGAGCAGGACCAGGAGACCTGCGCGGTGCTCGGGCGTGGTGGTCGCCGAGGCTGCCCGGTAGGCCAGTTCGGGCAGCTTGTCGAGCAGGGAGGTCCAGTCCATGGACTGGGCGGGAACAGTGCGTTCGTCACGCTGCCAGCCGTCCACGGGGGCGAACGGAACCTTGGACGGCACGGGCGGACCGAAAGCCGGCTGCCCGCCGAGTACGTGGTTGACGGCGAGGATCTGCCGGATCGTGGTCCACCGACCGGCCGCTCCCCACCAGCCGCCGGACATCCGCTCCGACCCCCAGCCGGTTGCGTGCAGAAGTGTCGTGTCGTCACCGTGCTCGGGCGAACGGTCGGAGAACATGTCCGGTGTCGGCGTGGCGCCCCGCGGCGGGGCGGGCCGAGGCGGTTCCAGGTAGCGGGCGGCCGAGGCGGCCTTGTCCACCGCGTCACGGACGAGCGCGGTGACTCCCGCGAGGAGCCGTGTGTCGGTCACCTCGGGCAGAACCCGGGCCACGGCTTCCAGGCTCACCTCACGCGACGAGGGCCCGGTGTAGTCCTGCACGGCACGGGACGCTTCCAGTTGCCGGACGACCGCGGTGGTGACCTCCTTGAACAGCTCTTCCGCCCGGGAGTCCGCCAGGTTCCGCAACGCGGCGGAGCCCTGCTCGTCGCGGGGGCGCATGGCGTGCCAGTAGGACACGGGAGGGACGTACGGGGTGCCCGCGGCGACGCCGCTCCCCATGGAGCCCGGGATGACGGACCACAGGCCTCCGACGGTGCCCTCGGAGCCGGCCGGGTGCGCCTCGACCGCTCGTCCGGCGAGGGCCATGACGGGGCGTGACCCGCCGGGGAGGGTGAGGGCGCCGAGCGGCACCGGGGAGCCGTCGGGCAGCGGGGCCGGCAGGGTCACCGTGTGGCCGTCGGGGGTGCCCGCGACGGTCCGGTGCCCGTCCGCGGGAGCGGGCAGGCCCGGTTCGGTCACCGTGCGGCGGACCCAACGGCCCAGGACCGTGCCGTCCGTGCCGAAGGGGGTGTTCTCCAGGCCGGGCTGGAGCGGCAGCACCTGGCAGTGTTCGGTGAGCAGCCGGGTGCCCTCCCGCACCCCGGAGTGGAGGAAGGCGGGCAGTGAGGCGCGGCCGTGCGTGCCGCTGACGGGGTCGTACTCCAGCCATACCCGCCGCGTGCCCTGGTGGCCGTCACGCCAGTGACCGGTGCCGTCGGAGAGGACGGCACGCTGCGGCGGGACGGAGGTGTCGCCCGCGTGCAGGGCCTTTCCGCCGGTGGCCCGGCCGCCGCCGGGCAGCGGCACGCAGACGTCGTCGGAGGGGCCGGAAGAACCCCAGCGCGGGATCTGCTCACCGGCGACGGTGAACACCTCGACGGGGCGGTGCGACCAGTAACCGCGCTGTTTGCCGTCCTCCCACCAGATGACCAGCAACTCGCCGTCGGTGTAACGGAAGGCAGGATGCCGCCAGTGCTCGGCGGCCGGGGGCAGCCGCAGGGTGTGCCGCAGCAGAACGCCTTCCGGACCGACGACGACGGCGCGTTCCCAGGTGTTCAGGATCAGCGCCGGCCAGGCGCCGGTGACACCGACGCCCTCCGTCCGGTGGCCCCGCTGACGTGTGGCGGCCGCCTCCGTGGCCAGTTCGGCGTACGTCTCGTCCAGTGCGGGCCAGCCCAGTTCGTCGAGGACTCCGGTGCGCAGGGTCGAGGCGAGCAGCGGGACGACATCGTGGGCGTCGAGGAGCCGCACCGCCTCCGGAGCGACCTGAGCGGCCACGGACCGGAACGCCGAGAGCTTTCCGAGCGCGATCCTCAGCCCGGGGAGCCCTTGTGCGGCCGTGTACTCCTCGGCACAGGCGGTCAGCCACTCCCGCAGGATCACGGACAGCACCGGATGCGCCGCCAGTCTCGCCATGCCGGTGTCGTCCAGCCGCTGACTCCGTCCGCCGAGGTCGCCGACGGTCCGGCTCAGCAGGGCACGGAAGACCGGATGTCCGGCGACGGCGGTGAGATCCCGCGCGCCGGGCTCGGTGTCCGTGAGCCAGGAGCCGAGCGGGACGCCGTGGCCCTGCCTCGCGCCCGTGTCCGTGTCGTCCGGCTCGGCGACCGGGATGCCGGAGGCCAGACAGAGATCGAGGAGGTCCAGGTCGGCTGTGCGCTGCCAGCGGCCCTGGAACAGCTCGACAGGGCGCCCGTCCGCGCGCAGCCGGTCCGCCATGCGGGCGACCAGGTCAAGGGTCTGCCGACTGCGGCCGGAGGTGGCCCGGTTGCGTCGGCGGTGTGCCTCCCAGCGGCCGATCCAGTCCGCCGGGGAGACCGACGGGTCACTGACGGCCGAGGAAGCGGAGGTGGCCGGAAGCGCGGTCAGCAGATCCTCGGCGCCCGAATCGGCCAGAAGCACGAGCCAGTCGTGTTCGGCCTCGGTGACCCGGCCGCTCTCGCTGAACGTCTCCGGGAAGAACCCGAGGAGCCGGGCGCGCACGGACGGCTCCCGTCGCGCGAGAGTGACGAGCGCGGGGCGGTAGGCCGTCCAGAACGAGGCGGGGGCGCGGACGATTCCCGGGGAGCCGATCAGATCGGCCACCAGCTCGCGCTCGGCGCTCTCGCGGTCCAGCCCGGCTGCCTTGACCAGAGCGCGCACGTCCTGCGGCAGCGCCGCGTACGGTGGCATGCCTGCGGCGCAGCGCTCGACCAGCAGTCGGCGGAACTGTGCCCAGGCGTTCGCCGGTGCGAGCCGGGCCACCAGGTCGCGCACGTACTGCCGCAGTGCCTTGACGGTGAGCGCGCCGGCGAAGGCGAACTCCAGGAAGACGGCCCGCTGCCGGTCCTCGTCCACCACCAGTCCGTGCACCCGCTCCGCCTCGCGGGCCTTGCCGAAGAAGGAGGCGGCGTAGTTGGTGTTCTCCGCCTGGAGGAAGAGGCGCGCCACCTGCTCGTAGTAGGTGGGGAGGAAGTGGGGCACCGCCCGGCCGAGCCGGGTGCCGAGTGCGTCGAAGCCCTCCTTGGCCGCTCCGGCGCGGCTCCTGGCCTGCCGGCCCAGCCGCTCGATGTCCTTGACCAGGGCCAGGGCGTGGTGGCCGTTGGCCGGGTCGTTGACCAGGGCCCAGGCCGGGAAGCCCAGTGTCTCGCGGCGCACCTGACCCACGACGTGCGCCTCGTCGGTCCGGGCCAGCCCGAGGAACTCGAGTGCCAGGTCCTCGGCTTCGCCGAGCGTGCCGGGCACCAGCCGGACCACGGGGCGGTCGCCGAGGGCGGTGTGCGTGTAGGTGCGGGCGGTCAGCGCGTCAGCGTCCTCCCGGCCGGTGGTACCGGCCGGCAGCACCGCGCCCGCGTCCAGCAGGGCGGCCACGCGGGCCTCGGAGGAGTGGGTGGAGGTGCCTTCGCCGCGTGCCTGGGCGGGAAGGAGCACCGTGTCCGCATCGGTCGTGTTCACGTCGGTGTCCGTCGTCGTTGTCTTCGTCGTCGTGGTGCTCATGCCGCCTGCTCCTCGTCCTGCACGTCACGGCCCGCATAGAGCGCCGCCGCCATGCGCATGCCTTCGGACCAGGTGACAGGTCCTACCTCGGCGGACGTCAAAGCCCGTCCCGAGGGGTCGGTCCAGCCCAGCGGGCCCGTCTCCGTGCCGTATTCGTCGTAGCCGTCGTGCTCGCCGATCCAGATGCGAGCCTCGGCGGTGGCGCCGTCCTCGACGACCGGGCAGACCGCGTAACCGCCGCGCGACCGGTATCCGAGCTGGGTGACGCGGCCGTGCAGGAAACGAAGTTCCTTGAACACTCCGCCGGCGTAGGTGTCGACGGAGCTGGTGTCCGGGGCGAGTCCCCGCGGCCGGCGCCACACCTCGCGGAACAACTGCTCCACGTTCTGGCGCACCCCCAGTTCGACCGCGAACTCCCGGAGTTCGTCGAGGTCGTCGAGGAGGACGGGGTGAGGCACTCTCACGATGTCCGGGGTGATGCGGACCGTGTCGCCGTCCAGGTCGACGAGGCCGAGACCACGCGTGGGGTCGACATCGCGCAGGAACCCGGCGACCCCGCCGTCCACACCGGTCACCACCACGTCGCGCAGCGCGGTCTGCCACGCAGGGTCGGGCCACACCTGGGCGAGCACTGCTGTGGGGACGGGCAGCGAACGCACCATCCACTGCTCGACGTCGGTCAGGCACCGGCGTTCGTGCCGCTCCAGCCACTCGGTCAACTGCTGGAGCCCGACGACTGCCGGATCATCCTTCAGTTTGGGCGGAACGGACTTCAGCCGTCGGCCCTTCCCGTTGCGGCACACCACTTTGCCCGCCTCCAGGGCGACTTCGTAGTCGCCCGCCCGTACCCACCCCATGCGCTGTTCTCCCCGTCGATCCTGACGCCGCCAGTCCGGCGGCACGTTGATGAGACCCGTCGACGGCGACACACCGTGACGAGTGAGAGAGACTCTAGGCGGACCCAGTGACAATGAGTTCGGGATCCGTCCGCACGGTCGTGCGGGTACGTGCCGCCGGCAGCCGGGAACGGTCCTCAGCACGCCCGGGGTGCACGTCCCGCGCGTCACGGGACCGCCCGCCCGTACCGTGCCACGAGGAGGGAAAAAGGGTCCACCGACCGGTGTCCGGTCACGGAGCCGACGAAAACCGCTGGTGGGCCACGGCGACCGCTGCTACGTTTCCGGCAGCCGTGCGAGAGACCGAGGAGGTGGTACCCGTGAACGCAGTATCCCCATGGGTGCTCCTCCCCGAGGTCACGGTCAGGCGATAGGTCGTCCGGGAGCGCCGTTCCAGTGCACTCCCGAAAGGCACGACCATGCAGGTCACTTCCGAGCAGCCCCTCGACGACAACGTTCTCGAACGCCGGTTCACCCTCGGTGGGATTCCCGGCATCCTGTGGACACCCGCGTCCGCATCCGCTTCCGCACCGGTGCCACTGATCCTGCTCGGCCACCCTCCCCTCGGGCTGCGCACGATGTATCCCCGACTGGTCGCCCGGGCCCTGCGTTCCGCTGCGGAGGGTTTCGCCACGGCCACCATCGAGCTTCCCGGAAGCGGCGACCGGCCCCGTTGGCCCGCGGTCGATCAGGCCCGCGCCGATCTGCGCCGGGCGATCGAGGGCGGCGATGCGGTGAGCGACGAGACCGTCGACGCCCTCGTCCTCCCGCTGGTCGACAAGGCGGTCCCGGAATGGCAGACCGCCCTGGACGCCCTTCAGTCGCTACCCGATATCGGCGGACCGTTCGGCTACTCGGGGGGAGTGATCTCCATCGGAGTCCGGCTCGCGGCGGTCGAGCCCCGCATCGAGGCGGCCTGCCTGTACGCCGGGAGTTTCGTGCCCCGCTCCATGTTCGAGGAGGCCCGACGTGTCACTGTTCCGCTGCACGTCCTGCTGCAGTGGGACGACGAGGGCAACGACCGGCAGGCGGCCCTGGACCTGTTCGACGCCTTCGGTTCCGAGGAGAAGTCACTGCACGCCAACATGGGCGGGCACACCGGCGTCCCGCAGTTCGCGGCGGACGCCACGGTCCAGTTCTTCGGCCGACACCTGAGGTGAGGCCGGGCTGTCATGGCGACAGCGGACGGTGACCGGCACCGGGCGGAACGCCAGGAGCTGTCAGGGGGCCGTCCGCTGTTCGTCGCTGTCCTGGCGGAGCTGGTCGGTGCGGCGGTTGAGCGTGTCGATGCGTGCCGCGAGGTCCGGGTGGCCCGTCCTCAGATGCCGGTGGGCGTCGGTCAGCGGGGCGATCAGAGCGGCCGCGTCGTTGTCGGCGAGTGCGGCGGCGAGGCGGGCGGCCGTGGTGTCGGGGAGATCGGACAGGGCGGTGATCTGGCCGGCGAGCTGTCGCAGGTCCGCGGCGTTGTCCCGGGCCCAGGTGTTGACGGTGCGGTCGGCGGCGCGGTGGTTGCGGGTCGCCTGCACGCGCTGCTCGCCTGTGGCGCCGGGAGTCCCGGGCCGCACGCGCAGGTAGCGGCGTTCGGCTGCCTGTCGGCTGGCGACACCGAGAGGATGGGCGAGGTCGGCCCAGCTGGTGCCCGCTGCGCGGGCCGCTTCGATCAGGCCTGGCTCCCACCCCGCCAGCTGGTCACGCAGTTCGCGCAGGAGGAGCAGGGCGGCCAGAGCCTGCTCGGAGCTGGCCGCGTCCTCCGCACGCGGTGCGGGCGCCGGTGCCCGGGCGGCGCGCACGGCCTCATCGATGGCGTGCAGGGCTGCCGAGGCCGCGGCGAAGGAGGTGGGATCGCCGGCTGCGGGGAGTGCGTTCATGGGGCTCCTCGTGGTGTCACCCTTTCGGTGACATTGAAGTTGTCATCGCTTGGATGACATGTTACAACAGTGTCAGACGAAGCGCATTGGCAGTTTCTGCCAGACCAGTGGAGGTGTTTCGCAATGTTGATGCGCACTGACCCGTTCCGCGAACTCGACCGCCTCGCCCAGCAGCTCACGGGCGCTTCCGGCACATGGTCCAAGCCGTCGGCGATGCCCATGGACGCCTGGCGCGAGGGCGAGGAGTACGTGATCGCCCTCGACCTGCCCGGCGTCGCGAAGGACGCGATCGACGTCGACGTCGAACGGAACATGCTCACCGTCAAGGCCGAGCGCCGCCCCGTCGTGACGGGCGAGGACGTGCAGGTGGAGCTCTCCGAGCGGCCCTTGGGGGCCTTCTCCCGTCAGCTGGTTCTGGCCGACACACTGGATACCGAGCGCATCAGGGCCGATTACGACGCCGGGGTGCTGACCCTGCGGATCCCGATCGCCGAGCGGGCCAAGCCCCGCAAGATCGCCATCGGCGACATGCCGCACCACAGGCAGATCGATACCTGAACACGGCGGTCCTCACCTGCCCGCAGGAATCCGGAGTGCGGGGCCCCGTACGTCCTCCCGGCGCTCGACGCCCCGCGTGGCGGTGAACGGATCCAGCCCGCCGTCCACCCTCGGTATGCGCCCGGCGGCGACTCGGCCGCAGCGCGGACCATCCCTCGTCATGGACCGCGCTGCGGCGCACTCCTGAGCGGTCACGAATCGGATACGACCTGATTCGCCGGGACTGTCCCCCGTCGGCCGGGGCACCTGACTGAACGACCTTCCCCCAAGATCAGCTGCGCGGCTGCCGGTGCTTGCCCGGCCACAGGCGGTAGCCGCCCCTCGAGAAGGACCATCGATGCGTTCCATCCACGAACCGACCCGTGCCACGACGGACCTGACGTTCGATCAGATGCTGGAGAAGATCAGATACGAGGGCGCCTATCCCACGCGTGAACGAGCCGAGGCCGTCACCCACGCCGTGCTGTCCGCCCTCGGCCGGCAGCTGACGGGAGACGAACGTGTCGACCTCGCCGCCCGGCTGCCTGTCGAGGCGGCTCGCATCTTCACCGCCCAGATCCCCGCCTCCGAACAGCTCACCGGGTGGGGATTCGTCAAGGATCTCGCCACTCGCACGGGCGGGACCCCCGCTACCGCGCGGTGGGACACCGGGGCGGTCCTCGCCACTGTCGGTCACCTCGCCGGATCCGACCTGCTCGACCGCACTCTCGCCCAACTCCTCCCTGGGTACGCCCTGTTGTTCGGTCGGGCGGAGCTCATCCAAGCCGCATGAGCGGCTCCGCCGGCGCAGATGTTCCCGGTGGGCGACGATGCCACCGAGGGGAAGCGGGCGCGACTGCCACGAGGGCGGACGCCGTCGGCGCCCGCAAGCACGCTCCTCACATGCGATACATCAAGTCGCTGTATTTGTGCGGAACTTGGGGGTATCCGAGTGGTGGGCCGGTCCCGAGCGGGACCAGCTCTCCGGATCACTGTCCCGAAGGAGCAGCAGATGACGACACAGTACGGCGACAACTCGACCGGGCAGCAGCCGCACGGCGCACCGCAGCGCCCCGCGAGCGGCAACGTGCTGAGCATCATCGCGATGGTGCTGGGCGTGATCTCGCTGCTCTTCCTGCCGATCGTCTTCGGTGTGGTCGGCCTCGTACTGGCCGTCGTCGCCAAGGTGGTCCGGCACGAGCGGCTTGCCGTGCCCGCCATCGTGGTCAGCGCCGTAGGGCTGATCGGAGGCATGGTCCTCGGGGCCCTGCTGGCCGGCTCATGAGGTGAACGAGCGCCGACTCCGCCTGGGTGGAAGGACGCGTGGCGGTAGCTGATGTCAGACCGGCCGGGGCCCCCGGCCGGTCTTCCGTCCGGTGTCCCGAGGACCCTCGCGGCGCTCCTGCGTCGTGGACATGCAAGGGGCAGGAGCGCGGCGGGGGCGCGGTAGTGCCGGCTCACCCTGCCGGTGGTTGTGCCGCCCGCGGGCCGGCGATCACTTCCCCCAGTCCCAGGAGTCGAAGTACGCGGCCGCGCCGGTCAGCCGGGCCGTCATGACTGCGTCCAGACGAGCGAAGTCCTGCGGCGGCATCAACGGTTCCCACTCCTTCAGCGGAAGGACCCGCACCGCGTCATGCTCGTCCGGGTCCAGCACGATGGACCGGATCTGTTCGTCGGTGAGCCGGCCGCCGTCGAAGACACACCCCGTGGTGTTGAACGGCCAGTCGTCCCCCGGAAGCCCGAAGACCGACGCGAGCAGGCAGGGCGGACCCTCCACCGTGAGGCCGGTCTCCTCGCGGCATTCGCGCTGCGCCGTCTGCCAGGGCCGTTCGCCGTGATCCATCGTGCCGCCCGGGAGCTGCCAGGGGTGCACCTGGGAGTAGGTGGCCCGCAACTGGACCGGCCTGTCGTGCTGGTCGGTGAAGAAGATGAATGCGGACCCGGTCGACTTGGGCACGGTCGACGCGTACTCCTCCACCGGGAGCAGCACGGGTCCGGCCGACTCCTCGATCCGTCGATCGGCGTTCTCCCGCCGCGTCAGCCGCATCGATGCCGGATCGGCGGCGAACCCGAGTTCCCGGTACAGCGGCGTGGCCTCTTCGGCCGCACGCAGTTCGAACAGTGTCGCTCCGTCGGCCTGAAGGCGGTCCAGAAGGGCGGAGAGCAGTTCCCTGGCCAGCCCGAGGCGTCGATACCGCGGGTGTGTGGCGACAGCGTGCACCCGGGCGGCCAGACCGCTCGGACATGCCGGTGCGGGGAGCAGCGGGTGGATCAGGCCGAGTGCGCACGAGACGAGCGAACCGTCAGGGGCCTCCGCGACATGGGCGCGGGCGTCTCCCCCCGAGGCGAGCCGACGGGCCAAGTGCGTACTGGACAAGGCAGCCCACTCCGCGTCGATGGGCTCGGAGAGAACGAGTTCCGACCTCAGCGCGATGATGCCTTCGGCATCCGAGGGAAAGGCCACGCGGGCCCTCGGCCGCGCGGTGACTGTCGGCAGCCCGGCTCCGGGAGCGGGCAGTACGTCTCGGTTCACGAATCCTCTTCTGTCGGTGAGTTGCACGGGCGGGTGATGTGTGGCGCGCAGCCGGGCCACGAGCCGCCGGCTGAGCTCGGTCCCCGCCGGAACGTGTTCGCGCCGCGGGAGGACGCGGTCCGACGAACGGCGGACGGGGGAGGGGGAGTAGGAGGGGAACGGACCGGGGACGTCCGGTCGCGTTTCGCCGGCCGGGCCACCGGGACCGAGCGAGCGGCGGTTCACTGCGGGCCGCTCTCCACCGGGTCGGGCGCTCCGGTGTGCCCGGGCTGTGAGGGGACGGCCGGAGAGGTGGTCCGGTACTGCGCGGCCTGGGCGGTGAACATCGACCGGTAGACACCGTCGGTCCGGGCCATGAGGTGATCGTGGGTGCCTTCCTCGATCACCTGGCCCTGGTCGAGGACATAGATGCGGTCGGCGTGTGCCGTGGCCGCCAGGCGGTGTGTCACGAGGACCACCGCCCGCCCTTCCTCCTTGAGTGACCACAGGCCCTCGAAAGCGGCGAGCTCCGCTGCCGTGCTCTTCGTGTCCTTCCGGGCGGCGCGGTGTGGTCCGGTGCGTGTCACCGTGCTCCTTCCTGACGGTCGTG
>Ga0164308_10001957_pt1 | contig 10985 bp, 10 predicted proteins | sample Whisoiple_246_MG_FD_109983 | JGI IMG/M metagenome (GOLD analysis project Ga0164308, IMG submission 109983) | Soil microbial communities amended with fresh organic matter from upstate New York, USA - Whitman soil sample_246_MG | ecosystem: Environmental > Terrestrial > Soil > Unclassified >... | reverse complement strand
GGACCGGCCGGGCATCGATGGGCCCTGGGTGATCGGGCACGGCATGGCAACCTGCTCGATGGGCAGCTTCCGTTACCCAGGCGAGGCGCGGGTGACGCTGCGCGGCGACGGCTCGGTGGTCGTAGAGGCGAACGTGCACGACATCGGGACCGGCGTACAGACCGTGCTCAGCCAGATCGCCGCCGAGGAGCTCGGTGTGGAGCTCGACAGGGTAGAGATGCGTTGGGGCGACACCGATCTGCCCCGGACTGGCCCGACCTACGGATCGTCGACGACGATGGGAACGGGCAGTGCGGTGGCCGCAGCGGCCCGCGATGTGGCCAAGCAGCTCGCCGACCATGGGATCGAGGACACCGACTCCGACGCGTTGCGAGCGGCAGGGATCGACAAGCTGGTCGGCGCCGGGCACTTCACGCTCCCGCGCCCATCCGCGGTCGGCGACGACCCCCAAGTGACGAACCGTTTCGGCTTGATCTGATGGAGATGTCCCGTCAGATCGGGACTGCGAACGCGACCGCGGTTATGATCGACTGGAACCGATGATTAGGCAGGCGAGTGGATGAAGACCGACTCCCTTGGCATCAACCAACTCTCGGAAGCCGCGTTTGGCTGGTATCTCGACTACCTGAGGGTCCTGGACGCGAAAGACATCAACGCCTATGTCGAATTGCTCAGCGAAGATGTCGAACGCGTGATCGGTAACGCTCGCCCGGTGATCGGGCGCGAGGCGGTGCGCGACATGCTTGCGGGCTACTGGCAGAGCTTCGCCGCGATCGAACATGACCTGCGCACCGTGCTTGGCGATGACTTTCATTTCGTTCTCGAGGCCGACAACCACTACCTCACGCTGGATGGTCGCCGGGTGACCGTGCGCGCGGTCGCGTTCACCGACCGCGATCCCGACGGCCTCGTGCGGTCAATTCGCCTGCATGGCGATACGACCGAAGTGTTCACCGCCCGCCCAAACGAGCAACCGTCCCGGTGACCCTTGAGTTGCTTTTGGCCAGCGCTGCCCGTTGCGCGCTGAATCGGTGGACGACCCGACCGGTTTGCGCCCCTGGGCACCACTTGCACGTGGGCGCGGGTTGATCGAGTAACCATGGTCTGATGGGAGAGCAGCGCACCGGGCGGCGACCCGGCCGGGCGGTTACCACCTACCACCACGGCAACCTGCGGCAGGAACTGCTGGAGCACGCCGTGGACCTCGCGCGGACCGCGGGACCGGATGCGGTGTCCATGCGCGACGTGCAGCGCAAAGCCGGCGTGAGTAACGCGGCGGCCTACCGCCACTACGCCGACCGCAACGCGCTCATGGCCGCTGTCGTCGACTACGCGCGGCACCGACTGGCCGACCGGATGAACGAGGCGCTCGATGCAGTGCCGCGCCGTGGCCCGAAGGCCCGTCGCGCGTTGGCGCGGCTGCGCGCAACCGGGCAGGCCTACATCGATTTCGCTCTCGATGAGCCTGGGCTGTTCCGTAGCGCGTTCTCTCCCGAGACGGCGAGCTTGGCTCCTCCGCTCGACGCCACCGGCGGCCAGTCCCACGAGCACCCTTTTGCCATCCTGGTCGGATGTATCGACGACATCGTCGCTGTTGGGGCATTGCCCGCGAAGCGCCGGGCCGGCCTTGACGAGGCCGCCTGGGCCGCGGTTCACGGACTGGCGATGCTCTTCGTCGACGGTGCATTACAACACCTTGATGCCCAACAGAAGCAGACCATCACCGATCGTCTGCTCGACGTGGTGCAAGAGGGCATCGGCTAGCCGCACGATCCCGCGCACATGTTGACGGCACTAACATCGTCGTGCCATGCCGCGGATGTTAGTGATGTCAACATCGGCTGATCGGAGGTCATCGTGGCGTCGATCCTTCCCCGTAGCGCCCGTGCCGCAGCTGGACCCGCCCACGCCGCGCAGCCCAGGGTGCGGCCTGCCGCGGCCTTCGCCGTCGTGCTGCTGGCGGCGTTGGCGATCAACGTCGAAACGACGATCGTCAATATGGCTCTGCCGTCGTTGAATTCGGCGCTCGGGTCATCGACTCGGGGCCTGCAGTGGATCGTCGACGCCTACAATCTGGCGTTCGCGGCGTTGGTGTTGGTGGGGGGAGCCCTCGGCGACAAGGTGGGCCGCCGCGGGGTGCTGATCACCGGTCTGGTGTTGTTCGCCGTGACGAGTTATACTGCGGCGCTGTGCACCTCGACCGTTTCATTGGTCGGTGCACGGCTGGCGATGGGGGTGTCGGCAGCGCTGATCTATCCGGCCACTCTGGCGATCATCACTGAACTGTTCACCGAGCCGCGGGCAGGTGCAGGTGCGATCGGGGCGTGGGGCGCGGTGTCGGGGCTGGGGGTGGCGATCGGGCCGATCCTCGGTGGCGCGTTGTTGGAGTCTTTCTGGTGGGGCAGCGTGTTTTTAGCGTTGATTCCTGCGGCCGTGGCGGCCGCGGTGGGGGCGGCCACGGTGATCGGAGCGTCGGCGGCGAATCGGGCGGCGCGGCTGGACCGCGGCGGTGCGCTGCTTTCGGTGCTGATGTTGGCCGCCTTGGTGTACACGATCATCGAGGCACCCGACCGTGGCTGGCTGTCGGCGCCGACACTGGTGGGTTTCGGCGCGGCCGGTATGACCTTCGTCGCGTTCTGCTGGTGGGAGAAAGGCCGGCGCCACCCCTCATCGATGTCGGGTTGTTCGTCAATCTGCGCTTCAGCGCCGCGAGCGGCGCGGTGACCGTGGCGTTCTTCGGCCTGTTCGGCTTCATCTTTCTGATCATCCAATTCATGCAGGAGCTCAGGGGATTCGGGCCCCTTGAAACAGGGGTACGCATCCTGCCGGTGGCGGTGTCGATCGCGGTGGGCTCGGTGGCGGGCACCCGCCTCGCGGTGACGCGGGTCGGCACCAAGGCAGTGGTGTGCGCCGGGCTGGTGCTGCTCGCCGCGGCGTTCGGCTGGGTCGCCACCATGGGCGTTGACGCGCCCTACCCGCAGATCGCCGCGCAGATGGTGTTGCTGGGTGGCGGGCTGGGCCTGACCACCGCCCCGGCCACCGACTCCATCATGGGGGTGGTTCGCGCCGAGCAGGCCGGCGCCGGTTCGGCGGTCAACGATGCGACGCGCCTGATCGGCGGCACACTGGGGGTCGCCGTCTTGGGCAGCATCTATTCCACCCTCTATGGGCGCCACCTCGACGCCAGCCGGCTCGTATCGGCCATGCCCGTCGAGGCGCAGTTGACGGCTCGCCAGGGGCTCGCCCAGGGTCTGGCGGCGGCCGAACATGCGACCGGTCCGATGTCCGAAACCCTCAGGCAGACAATAAGCGACGCGTTCATGGCCGGATTGCACGCCAGCTGCGTGACCGCTGCGGCCGTCTGCGCGGCCGGTGCGCTGCTCGTCGTCGCGTGGCTGCCCGCTCACCCGCTCACCGGGACACGGTCATGAGCAGCCCGTCGATCGCCGACACCAGATTCGCCCGCCGTTACGGGCCGTGGGCGCTGATCACCGGGGCCAGCGACGGTATCGGTAAGGCGTGCGCCGACGCGGTGGCGGCGCGCGGCATCAACGTGGTACTCGCCGCCCGCGGTTCGGATCGCTTGCACGCGGTCGCCGACGAGTTGCACGCCGCCCACGGCGGTTGTCGCAACCGACTTCGGCGTGCCGTCGGCTCCGGCGATGCTCGCCGCACAGGTCAGCCACCTCGATATCGGTCTGGTCGTCCTTGCGGCCGGCTTCGGAACCAGCGGCGCGTTTTGTGACCTGCCTGTGGACCGCGAACGCGAGATGATCGATGTCAACGTCGGTGCGGTCACCGTGCTGGCGCATCTGTTCACCGGTGCGTTAATTCAGCGAGGCGCCGGCGGCATCATGTTGTTCGGGTCGATCGTCGGGCGCCAAGGCGTCCCGCAGATCAGCACCTACGCGGCGACCAAGGCCTATATCCAGACGTTCGCCGAGGGCCTGCACGCCGAACTGCGGCCCCTCGGCGTGGACGTCCTCTGCGTCCTACCCGGCCCAGTCAGTAGCGGGTTCGGCGGGCGGGCCGGTCTGACCATGAGTGGCGCCGCCGCACCCCGCGGCGTCGCGCGGGCCGCTATGGAAGCGCTGGGACGAGGTTGCGTCGTGCCCGGCATTCGCGCCAAGATGCTCTCCGCGGCCCTGGCCACCCTGCCGCGACGGATGCGCACGCGAGCGATGGCCCGAGTCATCGCCGGCATGCGCAGCCGACAACCCGCCCGGATACGTTGAGACCGAGGAACTTTCGTGGCTGCTTAGGGGGCATGATGGATGCCGCAGCGGTCACCGTCGGCGGCGGGTCATGTTCGGCGGATCAGCGCTGCAGCGTGGCGCGCGGGCTGCGACCGTGCATCTGGCGGTACTGGACAGCTAAGCGTCCCGGGTGGGCGAAGCCCCAGCGGGCAGCGATCGCGGCGACGGTGTCGGTCGTGTTAGTTGCGGCGATGAGATCGTGGTGGGCATAGGCCAAGCGGCTGGGTCGCAGGTAGGCCATCGGGGTGGTGTCCAGGTGCCGGCGAAACAGGTCCAGCAGCTCCCGCGGCGTGATGGGCAGCGCGGCGGCGATGTCTGACGTCGAGATGTCGTAACTGACGTTGAACTCGATGAACTCGACGGCGCGGCGCAATTGCCGAGAGCTGATGGCCGGTCGATCGCTGGCGCGCTCCGAATGCCAATGGGCAACGGGGAACGCGCAGACAGTGACGGCGGCCAGCAGACGGCTCGCAGTCCCCAGCACCAGTGGTGTCGCCTTGTCATCGCGAAGGACGGTGTCGCGAATGAACCGCGCCGTGGATCTGAACTGCTGCACCGCCGTCGGGCTGACGGCCCGAAGGCTAATGAATCGGGGCGTTATCGAGCGGCCTGTCGTTCCGCCTGCTCGGCGACAACGCCGGCCACCAACGACGGGTCAAGCACGATCGAGACGGCGTGCGGATTGTGCAGCCGCGACTGGTGCGGAAGGTCGGGCTGTCCCGCGACGATGAGGTCCGACGAGTCGGCGACAGCGGATTGATCGCCGCATCGGAGTCGCATGGCGCCGCGCTGCACCCACACGACGACGACCTTGTTCAACGGGCCGCGCGACACCGTTACATCGGAGTGGGTTGCGATGTCGTCGAGGACGACTGGGCCGATGTCGACCCAGGAGTGGGTCAGTTTCGGCGTCGTCGGTGAGGCGCGCGGCGAAGTGGCGAAGCGCAGCGTGGCCCCGTGAATCCGGTCGAGGTGATCGGCGATTGCGTCAGCGCCGGACAATAGGACCCGCGAACGACGTGGATGGGTCCACAACGGCGTTTCAGCCATCGCCACCGCCATTGGTGGGGGCAGTGGCGCCATGTCGACGTGCGCAGTGCGGTAGTCGCGGCTTGTCGAAGTCAGCGTTGTCGGCGGCGCAACAGCGTCCCCAGGCCGGTTTCATGGCTGTCTCGGACCGTTGGAGTGGCCGTTGGATGAGCCGTTGCGCTGCTGGTATTCACGTAAAGCGTTGAGCGCTTTACGTTCTGCGGTGTGCGCGGCCTCGGTGAGCAGCTGGTGCTCGGAGGCGGGGTCGGCGTAGAGGAGGCTGCCGGTGCCGGGCGCCCCGACAGAGCCGAGTTTGTTCATCCGCTTGGGCACCGCAGCGCCCTGATACGGCAGCGGGACCGGATGACCGTGCTCGTCGAGCGGGCCGAGCGGTTGATGCAGCTCGATGTAGGCACCGGTGGGCAGCCGCTTGATGATGCCGGTCTCGATGCCGTGCTCGAGCACCGCGCGGTCGCTGCGCTGCAGGCTCACACACCACCGGTAGGTGATGTAGTAGACGATCGCAGGAAGCACCACCATGCCGATACGCCCGATCCAGGTCGTGGCGTTCAGGGAGAGATGGAACTGGTAGGCGATGATGTCGTTCATCGCGCTGAACGTCAGCACGACGTAGAACGAGATGGCCATCGCGCCGATCGCGGTGCGCACCGGCACATCTCGCGGCCGCTGCAACAGATTGTGGTGGGCGCGGTCGCCGGTCACCTTCTGCTCGATGAACGGATAGGCGATCAGCAGCGCGAAGACCAGACCCATGATCACCGCGACGGCCACGGCCGCCGGAACGGTGTATCTGCCGATGTAAAGCTCCCAGGCCGGCCAGATCCTGATCAAGCCGTCGGTCCACATCAGGTAGAAGTCGGGCTGGCTGCCCGCTGAGACCTGCGACGGTTTGTAGGGGCCCAGCTGCCAGATCGGGTTGATCTGCAGCAGACCGCCCATCAGGCCCAGGACGCCGGTGGTCATCGCGAAGAATGCCCCGGACTTGACGGCGAACACGGGCATGACGCGCACACCGACCACGTTGTTTTCGGTTCGGCCCGGACCGGGGAACTGGGTGTGCTTCTGAAACCACACCATCGCCAGGTGAATTCCGATGAGCGCCAACATGATGCCCGGGAAGATCAGGATGTGGATGGAGTACAGGCGCGGGATGAGGATGCCGCCTGGAAAGTCGCCGCCGAACAGCGCCCAGTGCAGCCAGGTTCCGATCAGCGGGATGCCCAGTGTGATCGATGACAGCGCCGCGCGGATGCCCGTGCCCGACAGCAGGTCGTCGGGCAGCGAGTAGCCGAAGAAGCCCTCGAATATGGCCAGGATCAGAAGCAGTGAGCCGATCACCCAGTTGGCTTCGCGGGGGCGCCGGAAGGCGCCGGTGAAGAAGATGCGGGCCAGGTGCACCATGATCGCCGCGGCGAACATCAGCGCCGCCCAGTGGTGGACCTGACGCACGAACAACCCGCCGCGTACCTCGAAGCTGATGTCGAGAGCCGACGCGTAGGCCTTGGACATCTCGATCCCGCGCATGGGCTGATATACGCCGTTGTAGGTGACCTCGGCCATCGATGGGTCGAAGAACAGGGTCAGGTACACGCCGGTGAGCAGCAAGACGATGAAGCTATACAGCGCGACCTCGCCCAGCAGAAACGACCAGTGGGTGGGGAACACCTTGTTCAGCTGGCGCCGCACTGCCGCCGACGGATGGTAGCGGGAATCGATCGCATCATCTTGGCGGGCGGCGATTTCGGCCGATGTGACGTTCATTGCGCTGCTCCTGTCGAAGCCACGCGGGCGCATTCGAGTATGGCCGCCGGTGCGCCGACCGTGCCTCTAAGTGAGGGCTCGCCGGCCGATTCGTCACACTTGGGTCATTCCGTTTAGTCGCCGCGCGTCGGGGAAACTACTTCAATCCGAACCCATTCTGCATCGATTCTGCATCGAAAAACCTACGTCATCGAACGTAGGCGGCGAGGGCCGTTGTGGTCAAGGAATCGAGGTCGGTGAAGATGCACCATCCATCGCAGGCGGTGGCTGATCGCGTTTTTCTTCGATGAGCTGTGGTTCGAACACGCTACGGCGCCGATGATCGCGAATACCGCCAGTCCCGCTGCGGCCGTTGCCTTCCGCCCGACTGTGGTCATTACAGTCCAACTCCTTCAGTTGTGGGCGCGCACCGGCATCGATCACACGGCCCGTCCGGACACGTCACACTTGCGTAATATTTCTGACCCGGCCCGGCGTTGGATTCCTCGGCGCGCGACGGGCATCGCGGCCTGGGCGTGACCGAGTATCACCGCAGTCGCGTCACCGACGGGGAGCTGCTCGCCCGGGCCCCCACGGACGCCGGTGTGGCTTCCGGTGAAGGCATCGGTGATCCAGCCTGCGGCTATCGACTGCACCGCGGCGATGTTGGGCGGCAGCGGCCTCCCGCACAGCCAACCGATCAGCCCGGAACTGTCTCCCGCGGCGTCGACGTGGGTTCCGCCGACCAGTTTGACACCGACGAAGCGGTCGGGGCGGCCCGCGACGAGCGCGGTCGTGCCGGAGCCGAACGCATTGCACAGGGCGCACTCGCATTACCAGCGGCCACCACCGCCTGGCCCCGCTGATCTGACCTGAACCATCCGTCCCATCAACCAGGAACCAGGACAACCGGCGACACCGCGCCGGGGACCACGCACCACTACAGCCGACACGGCCACAACCAGCCCGAGCTACTCAATGTCGAGCTCGCCGACTAAAGATCGAGGCTAGCCGCGCGGTGATAGGACAAGATCACTGCGAGAGGTGGCGCACTACATGACCTGGCCGATTATCCGGGACGCCATCGAGCGGTCCACGTCACGGAGCGAATCGCTCCGCGCGGCATGGTTTTCTGGGTTCGGCAGTAATAGGGCTGGCGGTGGCGCAGTCGATCTTGGCGCCGTTTGTTGCGAAAATGACCCGGCGCCGGCCTTTCTCGGCGTCGGTTTGGCCTGGACGCTGGTCGCCGCTCGCCGCGCTGGGGTCGTGGGGCTGAGCATCCGTGGGCTGGGTGCATGGCTGAGTGCCACCGTGGTGGTCTGGCTGGTCACCGCTGCGGCGACGGTGTGTTGACGTCCCCATGGCTGCTGGCCCAAACCAAAGCAAAGCCGTGATCACCGGTCCGTGGGCGAAAAGTACGTCCGCACAACCGGTGTCATAAGCCGGCATGACCGAAGTCTCGCCGCCCGGTTGGCCGCCCTGGCGCGATATGCCGCGGTGGTGTTGGCTGGCAGCCATGACGGAGGCCGCAACGCGGCGGTGGTGTTTCGCCGACCAGCTGGGACCGCACTATCTAGACGCTGCGGATCAGCCCGTGCTGCTGATCGAATCGCAGGCGGCTTTCGCCCGCCGCCGGTTTCACCGCCGCAAAGCCCATCTGGTGCTCTCGGCGCTTCGGCACCGCGCCGCCGAACTCGGCGAGCAGGCGCTGTTCGTACAGACCCGCACCTACCGGGAAGCGCTGAGCGGGCTGTCCGGCCGGGTCAGTGTCTGTCAGCCGACCTCATGGGCGGCGGATCGGTTCGTCCGGTCCTTGCCGTCGGTGGACGTGCTGCCGGCTCGCGGTTTCGCCACCGCGGCACCGGAATTCACGCGGTGGGCGGGCGGCCGTGCGCGGCTGCTGCTGGAGGACTTCTACCGCGATGCCCGCTGGCGGCTCGGTCTGCTGCTCGACGGCGACCGACCGGCCGGTGGTGCCTGGAACTTCGATGCGGCCAACCGGCAACCGCCGCCGCGTGGCGCGGCGACACTGGATGTGCCCGCACCGTACTTACCGCGCGAGGACGACATCGACGCGCAGGTTCGCGAGGACCTGGACCGCTGGGAACGCGAGGGCATCGCGTCGTTTGTGGGCGCCGACGGGACGCGCGAGTTCGCCGTGACGCGCGCGGAAGCGTTGGACGCTTTCGAGGTGTTCCTGCGCCGGCGCCTGCCGCATTTCGGTCCCCACGAGGACGCCATGCTTGCCGCCGATCCGTGGATGGCGCACAGCCTGTTGTCGGCCCCGATGAACCTGGGCCTTCTGGATCCGCGGGAGTGCGCCGCGGCGGCCGAGGCCGAATACCGGGCCGGGCGGGCGCCGCTGCCCAGCGTGGAGGGTTACATCAGACAGCTGATCGGGTGGCGTGACTACATCTGGAACCTGTACTGGTACTTCGGGGATGCTTATCGCGGCAACAATGAACTGGACGCGCACGCCGCTTTACCGACGTGGTTCGCCGGGCTGGACGCCAACGCGGTTGAGGCGGCTTGTCTGCGCGATGTGTTGGCTCAGGTGCGTGATCGCGGCTGGATACACCACATTCCGCGGCTGATGGTGTTGGCGAACTATGCGCTGCAGCGCGGCTGGGACCCCGCGGCGCTGACCGACTGGTTTCACCGCTGCTTCGTCGACGGTTACGACTGGGTCATGGTGGGCAATGTCGTGGGAATGTCTCAGCACGCTGACGGCGGCTTGATCGCCACCAAACCCTATGCGGCCGGCGGCGCCTACATCGACAGGATGAGTGACTACTGCGGTGGCTGCCGCTATCACCCCCGTCACCGCGTCGGGGTAGACGCCTGCCCGTTCACCGGCGGGTACTGGGCGTTCTTGTCACGCAACCAGGCACGGCTGGCCGGTAATCGGCGGATGGCTCAGCCGCTGGCCGGTATGCGCCGGCTCAAAGATCTCGACGCCGTCGTGGCCGAGCAGCATCAGAGCGGCGACGCCCCGCCGTGAGCCGGCGATCCCGACGTCACATCGTCGGGGGGCCGGCACGGGCTTGGCGCGACGTTTATCTAATATAGCGACGCACGCTGCTGGCGTGTCGCGGTGATCATCGCGGTGATGAGGACCAGCGCGCCCGCAGCGGCGGCGGCCGCGGCCAGCCCCGCGAAATCACGCTGGGTTGCTCCGACCGCGGCGCCCACCAAGGCCCACAGCGCTCCGGCGACGTAGCCCGGCGTTGCGCGAAGAACAACGGTCAGAACGATCGCCGCGGCGAACGCGACCGCGAGAATGCCCGCCTGCCAACCCGGTTCGGTGGCTGGCCAGCCACGGTTGATCAGCGCGGCGGTCGCGTTGACGAACACCGCGATGCTGCTCCACCCGAGATAGCAACCGAACGTCACGGTCGCCAGCACGGCCACCGGGCGCGGGCACGTCATCTGTTCGGCACGCCTGACCAGCAACACCATGATGTGGGTCAAGGCAGCGACCATCACCGCAAATGTGACTACGCTGGCCCACAACCATTGCTGCGCGGCGACTGCGAGCCATGCGCTGAAGCCGACGAAGACGACAGAGGCATCGGCGAGCACGTCCACTTCCCAGGGCGCACCTAGCCCGAAGTTCAGGACAGCGACGGTGGTCAGGACGCTCAGCACACAGATCACCGCCCAGATGCCAAACGCGTACCCGGACGGGGTGATGGCCGCCTCGTTGGTCGGCCCTGATTCCAAGAAGTCGCCGGCCATGGTGTCGGCGACAAGCGGTGCGCCCAGTTGAGTAAGGGCGAGGACCGCTGCGATGCAGCGCCACACGCGCACCCCCGGGTTGCGGTCGCGCTCGGGTTGGACTCGGGCGACGGCGGCGCCGTTGTGATGGGTCATCGCATCCTCTCCCGTTCGAACGCCCCGCCGCCGACCGCGTGTTGGTCGCTGCGCGATGTTGTGCGT
>Ga0164308_10001956_pt1 | contig 10986 bp, 6 predicted proteins | sample Whisoiple_246_MG_FD_109983 | JGI IMG/M metagenome (GOLD analysis project Ga0164308, IMG submission 109983) | Soil microbial communities amended with fresh organic matter from upstate New York, USA - Whitman soil sample_246_MG | ecosystem: Environmental > Terrestrial > Soil > Unclassified >... | reverse complement strand
GGGTATGAGGAGCAGGGGTTACCAACGGGCGGCTTTTTCACGAACTCAAGCTGTCGGATGGCAAAACGGCTCCGCGGGACACAGCCCGTCACTTAGCATTCAACGGAGGTCGGCTTTGGGTCAAACGCGGCCCTGGAACGACGTCGGCCCAATGTCCGGGTTACCCCTTGAAAGCGGCCGTGTAGCTGAACACCCGTGGACGTCTCAAAAGTGCCAATCGCGACCTAACGCGCCGCAGCAAAAACATCGGCATTTGTGCGCTAATGATTAGTCGAGTGTGATGCCGACTGACTTGATGAGTGCGCTCCATCGGGCGATTTCCGACCTGAGCAGCTTTCCCAGCTCCTCGGGCGAAGAACCCCCAGCCACGTAGCCGGTTTCTGCCAGCTTGTCTCTGATCGCCGGATCGGCCAGCACTGTATTGGTATCAGCGCTGATCTTGCGGACGGTCTCACGTGGTGTCTTGGCCGGAACGAACAGCGCCTGCGACGACACAACTTCGTAACCTGGGACATACTCGGCGATGGCGGGCACATCCGGGGTTGCCATATTCCGCGTCGGGCCAGTGCTCGCCAGGAGGCGAACCTGCCCCGACCGCGAGTACGAAAGCAATGTGCCGCTGCCGAAGTAGCAATCGACGCGACCCGGTATGAGGTCCGAGAAAGCAGGCGCTGCGCCCCGATAGGGCACGTGCGTCATCTTCATGTCGGCCATCTGAAGGAACAGCATCTCGGCCAGGTACGGCGCACTGCCAGTGCCTGGCGATGCCATCGTGAGTTGACCCGGTCGGGATCTTACATAGTCGACGAATTCTTTAAGGGAATGCGCCGGTGAGGAATTCGGCACGAACATGAAATATTCCACCCGGGTGACAAGCGAGATCGGCGCAAAATCCGCAATCGCGTCGTAGCTAAGCTTGCGATAGAGGCTAGTGTTCGCTGCAATGGAGCCGGGGTCGAACAAGACGGTATATCCGTCGGCATCGGACCTTGCCACGTATTCGGCGCCGATGTTGTTGCCGGCGCCTGGCTTATTCTCGATGAACACCTGCTGGCCCCACATCGCTGAAAGCTTGTCTGCGAGCATGCGCGCGACAATATCCGTCGGACCTCCCGCCGCGACCGGCACAATGACGCGCACGGGTTTGGTTGGGTAGCCGGCTTTCGGCGTCTGCGCGTGCGCCGCGAGCGACCACGCTGCCGCGGCGCCGCCGAGCAGAGTGACGAACTCCCGCCTTCTCATGTCGAACATGGAGCTTCCTCCTGGGCTTCTTCCCAGGGGCGATGAGGAGTTGGTTCCCGCTCCTACGCTCCTAATCATACGATAGCACATTAAAGCTATGCGGGAGAGCGCTGCACTGCGGGATTTCAATGCGGCCTACGTCGGCTACGGGTCATTCACGTCGTTCAAGCGATGTGCGCGTTACGTCCGCTCATCCCCCAAGAGCGGCGACAAAGCAGACATCGCGGGACTTCGCATTCGTGCTATAACCGGTCGCGAGCAGATGCAGCAATCGCAATGCTATTCGATCACCTCGTCGGCGCGGGCGAGCAGCGTCGGCGGCACCTCGAGGCCGAGCGTCTTCGCGGTCTTGAGATTGATGACGAACTCGAACTTGGTCGGTTGTTGCACCGGCAGGTCGGCGGGCTTCTCACCTTTGAGAATGCGGTCCACATACGAAGCCGCCTCCCGGTGCAGACTAGGGATGTCGACGCCGTATGACATCAAGGCGCCATCAACGGCGGCGGCGCGCAATGTGTGAATTGCGGGTATGCGGTAGCGCGACGCCAACTCGACGATGAGCTGGCGGTAAGAGTTTGTGGAGGGATCCGGTGGCACGATCAAGCCGGCGCCCGGCTCGCGTCCCCACCTCGCCATCGCAGCTTCGATCTCCGCGGAATTGCGAACCGGGAGTGCGACCACGTCCACGGCAAACTTTCGCGCCGCGGATGCCGCTGATTCCGAAAGCCGTGGGGAGCCGGGGTTGTCCGGATTGATCAAGACTGCGATGCGCGTGAGGCGCGGTGCGATGTCCTTGAGCAGCTCCAGGAGCTTCGCGCCAACGCTCGTCTCCAAGGTCGTGAAACCGGTGAGGTTGCCGCCCGGACGTGCTAGGCCTTGCACCAAACCGTCCGCCATTGGATCGGCCCCGCCGATGAAAACGACTGGAACCGCGCGGGTCGACTGTTGCACTGCCCGTGCCGCCGCGCCGCCATTGGCCAGAATCACGTCCGGTGCCTCGGTCAACAATCCTGCGGCTGCAGATCGTATCCAGTCGCCGTCGCCCACACCCCAATGGTAATCGATCTGAAGGTCGCGGCCGACGGTCCATCCCCGCTTCTCGAGCCCTTGCCGGAACGCCGTGGCGCGAGCCTGTCCTTCCGGATCGTTCTCGACATATAGCATCAGCACGCCAACGCGCCGTATCCGACCGGGCTGCTGTGCGCGTGCCGCAAGCGGCCACACCGCGGCCGCGCCACCAAGCAGCCTGATAAACTCCCGCCGCGTCACTCGATAACCTCGGTGGCAAGGGCGAGCATGGTCGGCGGGATTGTCAGGTCGAGAGCCTTCGCAGTCTTGAGATTGATCGCAAAATTGAAACTGGTCGATACGAGCACAGGCAGCTCCGCCGGTTTCTCACCCCTAAGGATGCGGGCAGTGTAAATGCCGGCGTCACGATAGGATTCGGCTTGCTTGGGGCCATAGCTCATCAGCCCTCCGGCGATAACGAAGTCGCTATTTGAGAAACTGGTAGGCAACCTATGGCGCTCCGCCAGCGCTAGAATTGGCTCTCGCCAAAGTCTAAAATCCGCCTGTGGTGCAATGAACAGAGTCGCTACACCTTGCTGGACCAGTGCGTTAACCGCGGAATGAAGTTCACTTACGCTCGCGACCCTCTGGACGTGCAACGTCCTTCCTAACGCCGCGGCCGTAGCCAGGGCATCTCGGACATCGGTGACCGTGTTGGGATTACGCGCATGCGCCAACATGCCTATCGGCGCGCTTCCTGACACGAGCGAAGCCAACAACTCCAGCCGCTTCGCGACCAGCTTGTTGGAAAGGAACGTGACCCCCGTGACGTTTGCGCCGGGTCGATTGAAGCTTTGGACTAACCCCACTTCGACAGGATCGACCCCGGTCACAAATACGACTGGTATCGTCGCAGTCGCTGCCTTGGCTGCAAAAGCCGGAGGCGTGGTGTTTGCGACGAGCACCGTCACCTGCAGCCGAACAAGTTCGGCGGCCAACATCGACAGACGATCGAGCTGGCCATCCGCAAATCGATACTCGAATTCTACGTTTCGGCCGCGGACATAGCCGCTCTCATTCAATGCCTGGCCCCATGACGCCAATACCGCGGCCTCTGACTCCTGCGACTGACTGCTGAGAACGCCGACCACTGGCATCGCGGATTGCTGCGCGCCCGCGGCCAGCGGCCACGCAGCCGCGCCGCCGAGCAGCGCTACAAAGTCTCGCCGCCTCATGCCGAACATGGGGGCCCCCTCCCACGGGTGCCGCCGCCTACCATAGCAGGTAGAAACGGCCGGGCGCAGGCGGTTTGACGCATCAGGAGCCTATCCGCGCAGGTTCGCAGGTCCTTGGGACGGGCCTGAATTGTTCTGAACGCCAGTGTCTGCCACCGGCGCGCGCAGTGCAGCAAGTCTTGGTAGCATTTAGGTTTAGCTATTGCCGCCGCCCGGCAGGCGCACTGTAAACACCGAGCCCTTGCCCGGCTCGCTCGCCACCGTAACGTCGCCGCCCATCATGCGCGCGAGCTTGCGGCTGATGGCAAGACCCAGCCCGGTGCCGCCGAAGCGCTGCGCGGTTGTCCTATCGGCCTGAGTAAATTCCTCGAACAGCTTCACCTGCTGCTCCGGGGTCATGCCGATGCCGGTATCGGCCACTGCGATCTCGATCCAGTCACGTCCCTCGACCAGCCTTCGCGCCTTGAGATTGACTTTTCCCCCTTTGGTGAACTTGCAGGCATTGCTCAATAGATTGAACAGGATTTGCCGCAGGCGCATGGGGTCAACGCTGAGAGAGCCAAGATCGCCCGGGGCCTCGGCTGTGAGGCGGTTGTTGTTCTGCTCGGCAAACTGCCGCACGGTCCCGACGACCTCATTGATCAGGGGCGCGAGCTCCACTGTTTGTGGATTAAGCTCAAGTTTGCCTGCCTCGATTTTCGATAGGTCGAGCACCTGATTGATGAGGCCAAGCAGGTGCGTTCCGGCGCGGTTCACGCGTTGTAACGGCTCCAGCGCCTTCTCAGTGCCGAAGCGCGCCGCATTCGTCACCATCATCTCGGTAAGCCCGATAATGGCGTTGAGCGGCGTGCGCAGCTCGTGGCTGACACTTGAAACGAACTGCGACTTGTGTTCACTCGCCATAGCAAGCTGGCGGCTCTTCTCCTCGATCTCGCGGAATAGGCGCGCATTCTGAATCGCCAGCACCGATTGGGCCGCGAAAGTCTTGAGCAATTCGACCATGCTTGCGGTAAACTCGCCGGGCGTCTTTCGGCGTACAACCAGCGCCCCCATTACCTCACCGGAGCGCACAAGCGGCACAAGCAGCCGCGCCCGGTAGCCCGCGCGCAGGATAGCGTCATTGACTGGCGTTGGCGGCAAATCTCGCAGATCAGCGGTCTGGTTGGGCTCGTGCGCTTCGGTCAACTGGCCGACAGCTTCCGAAATTCCGGCATGCATGTCGCGGATCGTCGCGATCATTTCTTCGCCCATGCCGTAGGTCGCTCGCAGCTGAAATTCCTCCTGCTCGTCGCGCACGTAGATCGCGCCGACCTCCGTGCCGGACAGCTGGGCAGCCTTGGCAATGATCGTTTCCAGCACGATCTGCAGATCGAGCGTTGAGTTGACTGCCTGCGAAACCTCGCCCAGCGCGCGCAGCTCCTCGACCGACTGGGCAAGCTCGTCAGTGCGCTGGCGCAGCTCGTTGAGCAGGCGGGCGTTCTCAATGGCGATGGCGGCCTGACTGGCAAAACTTGTGACCAGCTCGATCTGCTTGTCTGTGAACGGCCGGACTTCCTGGCGAAAGACGGTCATCGTGCCCAGCAAATCGTTCTCCTTTAGCATTGGGACAACGACAATGGTGCGAGCACCACCCAGGTCGGCCATGGCGGTCACCGCCGGATCGCCTTCACGGTACGGCGGCGTGGCGGTGAGATCATCAATGTGGACGACCTGCTTGGTCCGAACCACATTGGCATGACCGGAGGCCGGGTGGGGACGGAACGGGCCTTGGCGCAGCCTGGTTGCCGTGAATGTGGGCGGCACATTGTACTCCGCGACAATTCGGAATTGATTTCCGTCGTGGAGATTGATCGTGCCGAACTTGGCCTCACATAGGCGCATGGCGTTCGCCAGCATCGCCTCAAAAACTGGCTCCAGGTCGCCGGGTGATCTAGAGATGACCTGCAGGACCTCCGAGGTCGCCGTCTGCTGCTCCAGCGCCTCGCCCAGGTCATCCGTTCGTTGGCGCAGCTCGTTGAGCAGTCGAGTGTTCTCAATCGCAATCAGCGCCTGATCGGCAAAGGTGGTCACCAGCTCGATCTGCTTCACCGTAAATGGCTGCGGCACCTTTTTCGCTACAAAGATCACACCGACCACCTCACCCTTATGTAACAGCGGGGCGCCGAGCGCGGAGCGATAACCGGCGATTTCTTGTGCTCCGCTCCAGGTGTAATCCGGGTCCGCTAGCACGTCAGGGACTTGCACCACCCTGGCCTCTAGGGCGGCACGTCCGGTGACGCTGCCTCGGTCCGCCAGCACCTCGCGCCCTTGGAAATATTCCTTCAGGCGTCCATGCACATCGGCGGCATGGCCGTAGATTGCAGCCAAGTGAAAAGCATCGCCGTCACGCTGGAACAGCCACGCGTAATCCGCTTCGCACAGATGCGTTGCCGACTCGACCAGGATGTCTAGCACCGTGTGCAGATCGAAGGTCGAGCGGCTGATAACCTTGAGCACGTCGGCGGTGGCGGTCTGCTGTTGTAGAGACTCGCGCAGCTCGTTGAGCAGGCGGGCGTTCTCAATGGCGATGACGGCCTGGGCGGCAAAGTTCGCGACAAGCTCGATCTGCTTATCGCTAAACGGCCGTACCTGCTGGCGATAGATGACGATGCTGCCGAGCAACTCGCCCTCCTTGAGCATCGGCACCAGCAGCATTGTCCGCGCCCCAGCGCCGTCGACCAAGGCAACGACACGCGGTTTGCGTTCGATGTAGCCCCTTTCTGCAGCGAGATCGCTAATGTGAATAACCCCTTTCGTGGCTGCCAGGTGAGCGAGCGGGACGCCGGGTTCGTCGCCGACGACCACGACCGGTTCGCGCTCCCAAAACTCCCTATAGGCCGGGGGCGCATTCTGCATGGCGACCACGCGAAAGGAATTGTTCTCGTAGATAAACAGATTGCCGAACTTGGCCTCGCAGATGCGCACCGCGTTTTCGAGCAAGCTCTCGAACACCGGCCGAAGGGCGCCTGGCGAACTACTGATGACCTGCAGCACCTTGGAGGTCGCGGTCTGCTGCTCCAACGCTTCGGACAATTCGCGCGTACGCGCCTGCACCTCATCGAACAGCCGCACGTTCTCGATCGCGATCACCCCTTGGTCGGCGAAGGTTTCGAGCAGTTCGATCTGTTTCTGGCTGAACGCCTGCGGTCTGGTCCGTATTACCGTCAGGGCGCCAACGATGACTCCCTCACGCAGGAGCGGGACGCTGACGGCGGCTCTAATACCCGTGGCTCGCGGTTGGTCCGGGCGCTGGAACTCCGGATCGGCGAGAACATCCGGAATATGCACGGTGCGGCCTTCAGTGATCGCGCGCCCGAACGTCGAACCGCGATCGGGTTTCGGAGGGTAGCGTTCGAGATGCTCGCGCTGCGTGGGCGAGAAGCCGTAGGTTGCGGCCATGGGATAAGCCTCGCCGACGCGACGCCGGATGACTGACTGGTCCGCCTCGCACAGACGGACCGCCGACTCCGCCAGCGTGTCGAGCACCGCTTGCAGATCGAAGGTCGAGCGGCTGATGACTTTGAGCACATCGGCGGTGGCTGTCTGCTGTTGTAGCGATTCGCGCAGCTCATTCAGCAGCCGCGTGTTCTCGATAGCGATGACGGCCTGGGCGGCGAAGTTCTGGATCAACTCGATCTGCTTGTCGGTGAAGGAGCCGGTTTGGGCGCGATAGATGGTGATAGTCCCTACGAGCTCGGTATCCTTGAGCATCGGAACGCTGAGCAGTGCCTGCACGCCTCCCTGCTCGACCGCGGCAACCACGCGCGGACCACGCTTGCGGTACGCCTCGTCAACCAAGAGGTTGGGGACGTGCATCACCTGCTTGGTCCGGGCGACGCGACCAAGGACCGTCTCGGCGCCAGGCCGGAACAGGGGCTCAGACTTCAACGTCTCGACATAGGCGGGGGGCGCACCGTGCACGGCACCGACGCGAAACAAGTCTCCCTGTCGAAGATACATTGTGCCGAAGGTCGAGCCGATGACCCGCACCGCGTTGGCCAGCAGTGCCTCAAACACCGGCTCCAGCTTACCCGGAGATGTCGAGATAACGCGCAAAACGCTCGAGGTCGCGGTCTGCTGTTCCAGCGATTCGGAGAGATCGTCGGTGCGCTGGCGCAGCTCATTAAGTAGCCGCGTGTTCTCGATGGCGATGACAGCTTGGGCAGCGAAGTTCTGTACCAAAGCTATCTGCTTATCAGTGAAAGGCCGAACTTCTCTGCGGTAGATTGCAATCGCACCGACCATCTCGCTCTCCTTGAGCATCGGCACGACGACCAATGTGCGGATGCCGGCAAGTTCGACGGCAGCAACGTACAATGGAGCACGGTCAAGGTAACCCTGATCGGCACTTAAGTCATCAACTTGGACTGTCTGCAGAGTTCTGGCAACGCGAGTGATGGCGACTGCCTCGCTCGGCTGCCAAATTCGTCCATCACGCAACTGCTCAGTGAATGCCGAGGGCAACGCGCCATGTAGCGCGACGGCGCGAAAACCACCTCCCTCGCAAAGCCACAAAGTGCCGTAGCTGGCTTCGCAGATGCGAGTCGCGTTTGCCAGCATGGCCTGGAACACCGGCTCCAGTTCACCCGGCGAGCTGCTGATGACTTGCAGCACCTCCGAGGTCGCCGTCTGCTGCTCCAGCGCCTCGCTCAGATCGTCCGTGCGCTGACGCAGCTCGTTGAGGAGCCGGGTATTTTCGATGGCGATCACGGCCTGGGCAGCGAAGTTCGTGACTAGCTCTATCTGCTTGTCGGTGAACGGGCGGACCTCCTGCCGGTAGATGACGATTGCGCCGACCATCTCATCTTCCTGGAGCATGGGGACTGCAACCACGGTCCGCGCGCCGGCGAGGGTGGCGATTCCTGCGGTGCTGCCGAGGCCAGGCGTCGCATGGGAATAGCCCGGTTCGGCCTGCACGTCGGCAATCTGAACCGTCTGCTTAGTCGCGGCCGCGCGTCCGAGCGCCGTTCCGGGGCTGGGATGGAACACCGGGTTGCGCCGCCGCTCGTCAGCAAGGGCCGGGGGTGCGCCGTGCAGCGAAACGACTCGAAACGCATCTCCCTCGCGTCGAAATATCAGCCCAAGATTGGCATCGCAGATGCGCGTGGCGTTGGCGAGCATGGCTTGGAAGACCGGTTCGAGTGCGTTGGGCGAGCCCGAGATCACGCGCAGGACATCGGAGGTCGCGGTCTGCTGCTCCAGAGCCTCGTCGAGTTTCTTTTTCAGGTCCGCGTTGGCTGCGCGAAGGCGTTCAATCGCCTTCGTCCCGGTCGAACGAAGACCACGAACGCGGGGTTGGCTCTTCGCCCCCTTGCGAGACAAGGTCACCTCGTCGGCACAGTCACTGGTCCCTTCCGGGTGGGAGGTCCCCCAGCCCCAGGGATGGAGGCCGCAATCCTAACAGAACCCCACCGGGAACTCGCGCGGCCTCATCATTCAATCACCTCGTCGGCACGAGCGAGCAAGGTCGGTGGGATTTCGAGGCCAAGCGCCTTGGCCGTTTTCAGGTTGATAATCAGTTCGTATTTGGTCGGCAGTTGGACTGGAAGATCAGCAGGCTGCACCCCTTTGAATATCTTGTCCACATACCGAGCTGCGCTGCGGTACGTATCCGCGATATTCGTACCGTAGCTGATCAGGCCGGCATCCTCAGCATATTCGCGATAGCCGTACACTCCTGGAACCCACATTTCGCGCACGCTGTCCACGACCAGCTTTCGGGCAGTGAACAGGAAGGGGTCATTAAGGTTCACGAGTACGTCGGGGGGAGATTGCTTGATACGCGCCAGGCTATCGGTCAACTCGGGAACATCACGAGCATCGTAAAGGATGACGGTGAGACCGTTTGCGTCAGCGAACTCCTTCGCAACTTTCCATTCAAGCTGTGCATTTGAGCCGTTCGAGTTCCAAAGCACGGCAGCGCGTTTTGCTTCCGGCTTAATCTCTTTGACCATCTGAAAACGCTTTGCTGCAGTCTCGGGGGCAGCCGCAATAAATCCAGTGAGGTTGCCGTTCGGTCGCGCCAAGCTACCTACGAGGCCAAGTTCAACAAGATCTCCAACACCTGCCGCAACTATGGGGATGATTGATGTGGCTCGTTTCGCTGCCTCTGCGCCGACTGATCCTCCAGCCACGATGACATCCACTTGCTGATGCACCAGGTCGCGCGCCAACTCGGGGAGCCGACCGACATTCCCCTCAGCCCACCGATACTCGATCCTGATGTTCTGACCTTCGAGATAGCCTGTCTCGGTCAAACCATTACGAAATGCCGCCAATGAATGGCGGTATGACGTTGGAGAGCCAGTGACCAACCATCCTACAGTAGGGAAGTTCTTCTTCGTTGCGCTTTGCTGCGCGCTCGCCGCCAGCGGCCACGCCACCGCCGCGCCGCCGAGCAGCGATATGAACTCTCGCCGCTTCATTCGATCACCTCATCGACGCGCGCGAGCAGCGTCGGCGGGACGGTGAGGCCGAGTATCCTGGCGGTTTCCGCGTTGATGACCAACTCGAACTTGCTCGACTGCATGACGGGCAGATCCGCAGGCTTAGCGCCTTTGAGGATGCGGCCGACGTAGACCCCTGCTGACGCAACCCGTCCACGATGTTGGCTCCGTAGCTCATTAACCCGCCGGCTTCGGCAATTTCACGCGCCTGGGATGCCAGGGGAATCCCATGACGCGCGGCAAACGTAGCGAGTTGCACTCGGCGGCTGGTGAAAAACGGATCGCTGCCGAGGAAAAGGGCTTCAGACCGCTCGCGCACCATGGCGGCGAAGGCTGCATGGATTTCCTGGCTAGTACTGGCTTTTAGGACCTGGATTTTCAGACCGGTGGTGCGCACAGCCGGTTCGAGGTCCCGTAACACGGTCGCCGTGGCCGTTGCGTCGGCTGGATTGACGAGTACGGCCACACGAGCAGCAGTGGGGACAAGCTCATGCAGAAGCTCCAGCCGCTTCGCCGTCAATTCACCGCTGACAAAGTTGATGCCCGTCGCGTTGCCGCCCGGCCGTGAAAGGCTAGCGACGAGTCCAAGCTGGACCGGATCTTCGGCAAGCAAGAAGACAATGGGGATCGTCGTGGTCGCCGCTTTTGCCGCGAACGTCGCAGCGTTGGCGCCTGCGACGATGACCGAAACCTGCTTGCGGACCAACTCGGCAGCCATTGCTGGCAATTGATCGTATTGACCCTCAGACCAGCGGTATTCGATCGCAACGTTCTCGCCGACGACATAGCCGACCTCCTTCAGGCCCTGCTGAAGTCCGCGCAGACGTTCCGAAAGCACTCCTAAGGATGTAGGGCTGAGATACCCGATCACCGGCATCGCCGGCTGCTGCGCCCGTGCCGCGACCGGCCACGCCGCCGCCGCGCCGCTAAGGAGCGTGATGAACTCGCGCCGCTTCATTCAATCACCTCGTCGGCAAGCGCGAGCAGCGTCGGCGCGACGTCAAGCCCGAGCGCCC
>Ga0164308_10001955_pt1 | contig 10987 bp, 9 predicted proteins | sample Whisoiple_246_MG_FD_109983 | JGI IMG/M metagenome (GOLD analysis project Ga0164308, IMG submission 109983) | Soil microbial communities amended with fresh organic matter from upstate New York, USA - Whitman soil sample_246_MG | ecosystem: Environmental > Terrestrial > Soil > Unclassified >... | reverse complement strand
TCTGCGAGCCGATGGCCACGAGGTGGTCGAAGCCTGCGACGGCAACGAGCTTTGGGCACTGTTGAACCTCGAGAACGCGAGCGAAGGCCGCCCCCCCTTCTCGCTCGTCGTCTCGGATGTGCGCATGCCGGGTCTGACCGCATTCGACGTCCTGCTCCGATTGCAGCGCACATTGACGGAGACGCCCGTGATCCTGATCACTGCGTTCGGGGATCACACCACGCATCTGCGCGCGCAGCGGCTCGGAGCGAGCCGCGTGCTCGACAAGCCCTTCGACTGCGATGAGCTGCGCGACGCCGTGCAGGACACGCTGCACCAACGAGCACGCCGCGCGTCCTGAGCGCGCACCGGTCCGTCTCCCTAGTCGCCGCTGGGCGTGCCGTCAGGCGCGGTCTCCGGCTCTTCATCGCCTGGCCCTTCCGGATCGGCGTTCGCGGCCGCCGGCGTGCCGTAGTCAGGGACATTGACGGTGGTGCCTGGCGGCTTCTTCTTGCGATAGCGCGCGTGACACACACGACTCGCCATCTCATCGACGAACGGCACCGGCAGTGAAGGCGGCGTGAGGAACGGAGGCTGCTCGAAGTCGAACATATCGAACGGCACGTTGGCATTGGCGTCACGCGCGCTGAGCGCAGGGAGCTCGAAGCGCGCTTGCACCAGGCGCGGCACGGAGCTGTGGCTGTACACTTGATGCGAGACGTAGTGTGCCTTGGCAAAGGGCGAGACCACGATGAACGGCGTGCGCATCCCGAGGCGATCGAAGCGCGCACGAACGTGCCGCTTTTCGAGCCGAGGTTCGACCTCGTCTGGCGGGCATGCCGGCGGCGGCGGCACGTGATCGAAGAAGCCACCCGGCTCGTCGTATAGGATGAACAAAGCCGAACGCGCCCAGGCTGGGCTCTTCATCAAGGCATCGATCACGCGGGCGACGAAGCGCTGTCCGAGCTGTACGTCGGCCGGCGGATGCTCGTCGGTCGCATCCGGGCCGCCGTAGGTGGACTCGATCCAAACGTACGCCGGCAGCGTGTCGTTCTTGGCGTCCTCGAAGTAACCGTCCAAATCCTTGAAGTGGTCACCTTTGATGTCGTGCAGGTGGCGAAAGATCTTCTCTTCGAAGGTCATCCCTTCCGAGTACACGATCCACTCGATGCCCTTTTGGGAGAGCTGATGGAACAGCGACTGCTCTTCGGTGAGCACGGGCGGCGCCGCGTTTCCGATGTATCCGAAGCTGGTCCCAGAATGATAAAACATCCGATTTGGCCAGGTAGGACCCAGGATGGATGCGAAGTAGCGATCACCGATGCTGAAGGTATTGGCGAGCGCGTAGTAGTAGCCGATGTCACTCGCGTCGTAGTACCCCAGCGCGCGTCTACCCTTCGGATTACTGGTCGAGACGAAACCGTCCATCTTGCCTTCGTTGAACTGCTTGTGCGCGGAGTTCCAGTCATGGCGCGTGTCTCGACCACACAGGGCCGTCGCGTGATAGGGCGCGACGTCTTGCTTGCCGTGCGGATCGGCATTCACATAACCCTTCGGAGTCACATCCACGTCTGGTTGGCCGAACTGAGGCAGCTCCTGGAAGTAGTGGTCGAACGAACGATTTTCCTGCATCACGATCACGAAGTGATCGATTGGAATGCGCTGTCCAATCGGCTCACCCGGGTCCAGCGTCTGCTCGGCCATGGCCCCCTTCTTGAACACACAAGCGCCTCGCCGCTGCAGCGCGCTCTGCAGTTTGGCCGACGGCCGCGGGTCGCTGCTCGGCAGCGCCGGCGCGAGCAGCGGCGGCAAGGCCATTGCTTGCTGCGCGACCGGCAGCGGATGCGCGGCTGACTTGGCGAGCTTGGCACGACTGCGATAGGGGCGTGGGGGCTTGCAGTCCGCCGCTACCAGCAGCGGCAGCACCACGCACGACCAGCGCAAGAAGGACGCGAGCATTCCAGCCCATCAAATCACGAAATCGTCGAGCTCCGCGAATCTGCGCGAAATGGGAGGCCCTCTCGCTCGTAATTTGCTCGTTCCGGTGCCCCTGCGTTAAGGCTCGAGCCAAGGAGCTCCCTCATGAACACCGTTTTCGCGCGTGCCCTGGTCGCCCTGGCTCTGCTCACCCTACCCGCTTCGGCGCTCGCCTCCACCAAGAGCGAAGCCAAGCCAGACAAGTCGAAGCACGGTCATTCGCACGCCTCGCTCGCCAATAAGGAGCATTCGAGCAAGAAGGTCAAGCACCACGAGCACAAGGTCAAAGCCGAAAACGGCCTGGCCGCGCCCGCTTCCCAAGCCAGCGCGAGCAAAGCGCCCTGAGCTCCGCGCTCGCACGCGGGAAAGATACTGTGCATGCACAGTATCTCGAGTCCGCGACAGCCCCCCTCCATTCCGCTCCCCTTCTGCACATTCGAGGGGTGCGCCTGTGGGAAGTAGCTGCGTCGCGTCCTTCCACCAAAAGCGGCACGTTGTGACCCGAAGGCAGCCCACCATCAAGTGAGGAGAGCCAACTGAGCACTAGTCATGCTCAGTTGCTCCGGCCGTCTGCCAACCAGAAGCTGGCCATTTTTTGAGGAGCGGGACATCGGGTTCGAACCGACGACCTCAAGCTTGGGAAGCTCGTGCTCTACCAACTGAGCTAGTCCCGCGTAACTAGTCGCACTGTAGTCAGTTCTTGTCGCGATGCGAGACAAAAATCGACGAAAAAGGGCGGGCTTGTGCCGGAAGATCGCCCGCCATTTTCACGCAGAAGCGCTATTTTTCGGGCGCGCTGAGCTGGGCCAGTTCTCGCGCGGCTCGGGGGCCTTGACCCTATCCAGCGCAGCCGGTAGTGAAAGCGCGTGATGAAGGTCGCGACGGTTCATTCCAGGTGTGAGTGTCAGGCCCATTTGTTCGCGGAGCTCGACGAGCAAAGCGTGGCGTTGCGCGGCTGGGCAATCGACGCGCGCAAGCGGCAGCTGCCCGCCCCGGCGAACACCATCGGCGCCGAGCGCGAGCGCTTCGATGTCGGTTGGGCTTGTCCGTTTTGCACCCGCAACACGCTGCGTTCGTTCACGGCTTCGGCCCTGGCGTTTCGGGAAGTGACCGCCAAAGCGAGCTGAGCTCGCCGGTGTTCGGCGCGGCTCAAGCAGCGCGGCCGAGACCAAGGCGCTGAATCAGCGCTCTCAGCGAATTGGCGCGCCGCGGATCATGCTGCCGTTGGCGCAGGTAGAGCGCCTGGGTGAACGCGCGTTCGGCCTCGTCCAGACGGTTCGATCTGGCGCATGCCGTGGCATACAACGCCCAAACCTTGGCGTCGGTTTCGGCGAGAAGAGCAGCTTCACGCAGAGCGACCATCGCTTGCCGGCGTTCCCCGCGTTGCTGCGCGCGACGGGCGCGGCTGAGCAGCAGCTTGATGCGTGACGGGAAGTCTGGATTGGTCGATTGCTGAGCCATAGGAATTGTCCCGGCTTACTGCGAAAGCCGTGCCAGTGCTCTCGCGCGCAAAGACGCCAAAGACCTACCTGTAGTTCACCTAAATTCACGTACTTACGGGTTGGATCATGCCCGCCTTTGTGACGTTCAGCGCGGCGGCGGCGTCACGGCGCGTCCGCCACGCGTCACACGGTGCAGGGATCCGTCACAGTTGCCACGAGGCAACGTCAAGGATCTGTCAGTGCTTCGCGGGTCACTTCGCGCGCGGCCAGCCCCAGCGCAGCGAGCAACAGCGCACCGGCCAAAACGCTGAGCCGTTGCCCGAGTATCTCCAACACTTCACCGGTTGCCGCCGCATAGATAGGATCGAAGATCGCGACCAGAATCGCGGCTCCGAAAAGCACCATCGCGGCTCGAAGCCGCTGCAAGAGGCTGCGCTCCGGGAGCGTTCGGGGCTCGAGCTTGGTAACGAAACCCGCCTCGAACGGCGCGCTGCGATCGGCAGAGGGCGGCGGCCGAGAACTGTGCGCTGGTCGCGCCAGCTGCGCGCGGCCCGACTCCGGCGATGCGCTGCGCGTCGGCAGAACGCCACTGGTCGGCGAACTCAGCACGGGCTCGAGCTCCAGATCCAAACCGACGGGCATCGATGCTGAATCGGGCTCGAGCACTACGGCAGCTTGCATCTGCGCGACGGGCCGCTCGCCGCTCGCTCGCCGAGAAACGGAAGGCGGCGCAAGTTCGAGATCGGGCACGAAATGAGCAGCCGAAGCGTTAGCGGTTCGCAGCGAGCCGGGCGCTGGCATCCCGCCTGGCGACCGCGCAACTGCACCGCGCGTGGCGGGAGCAAGCGGCACCCGATAGGGTGTGGAAACGCGCTCTGCAGCGGGCACCGACCGACGCGCACTCGAAGGATCGAACTCGAGGTCATCGAGCTCGAGTGTCTGCGCTTGGGCGCTGGGGTGGGGTTGCTCCAGGGCTGCGACCAACTCGTCCCAGAAGATGCCTGCGTGCGGCTGACGCGCTCGGGGGTCGAGCGCGAGCGCGCGTGCGAAAACCGCTTCAACCGCGTCGGGGACTTCGATGCCTTCCGCACGCGGGGTCGGGCGCCGTTTTGGATCGAGGGCAATGCCCATCATCGTCGCGGGCTCGCCCTCGATCACCGTGCGTCCCAGCATGACCTCGACCAAACACAGCGAAAGCCCCCAAACATCCGTCCAGGGCCCGGTCTGGCCGTAGTGCCGTGGGGCCCATTGCTCGGGCGCGCCGTACGCCGGGGTGAACGCGAGGGCGCTGCTGCCGTCTTGGCTCACCCGGCCCGCTACCTGACTGGCCACGCTTTTCACTTTGCCGATGCCGAAGTCCAAGATTTTGAGCACTTCTTCTCCGGCCACCTGCGCAACGAACAGGTTCTCTGGCTTCAAATCTCGATGCACGATTGAGATCCGCCCTTCCGGCCCGGTGAAGTTGTGAGCGCGCTCCAACGCGCGCGCTACCGGCGTCAACAATCGAACCAGTTTGCGCAGCGAGACGGGAGGCAAATTCGCACGGCGGCGCTCGGCAATCAGCGCCTCGAGCGTCATTCCCTCCAGCCATTCGAGCACCAAATAGGGCACGAAGCGCCCATCCTTGCTGGTGAAGGCATCCACGTGCAGCGCCCGTACGACGGTGGGCAAACTGGCCGAGAGTCGAAATAGCAGCTCGGCTTCGCTTCGAAACAGCTCCAGGAATGCCGCTTGCTGCTCTGCATCCTGCGTCGGGACCTTGAGCAGCTTCAGGGCCACGGGCGCGCGAAAGCCGCCGTGGTGAGCTCGGTACACCACGCCGAAGCCGCCTTCGGCCACCACGCTTTCCACGTGGTAGACGGAAGCGATGACGCTGCCCACGATTCCGAAGACGTCTTCAGCCATCCGATTTCAGTTTTGATCGATCGCGATGCCGAGCTGACGACGCAACTTGAAGTATCTCTCGCTGGCAGCGTAGGCCAACAGATCCTTGCCCAGCTCGCCGTCGGCTCCCTCTTCGGCCGAAAGCACGCTCAGCGCTGTGGCAATGTCGTTGCAAAGCACGAAGCCGGCGCGACAAGCCGTCTTCTCGGTGGCCTGGCTCCAGCGCTGCAAGTTCGTGCGCCCCCCCTCCTCCACGAAGCGCAGGAAACAACCGCGGAGCGCATCGACCTGTTGCGCCTCCAGCATCGGCTGAATCGCCTGCGCGATTGGCGCGACCCGGCGCTTCATGTCTTCCGCGATCGGTAACCCAGGGTGTCCGATGGTCAGTGCAGCCAAAAACAAATCTTCGAGATCCGGAACCGCGCTGAACAGCGTCTTGAGGTAGTGCTCTTGGCGGTACCAAGATAGGTGGCGCCCGACCAAAAACGCGTGGTCGAGCTGGCTGCGTCCGGACAAAACTTGTTTGCCGATGACCGTGAACGGCGGCACTCCCGGCATCAGCGCGAAGCCCGCGTCGCGCTCCTTCTCGATGTAGATCGGCGGCGTGGCCAAGCCCAAGATCGCTGCCGCCCACGGCAACGCGCGCACGGCCGTGACCGTTGCCTTGGCGGGATCTTGCTTGTTGGTGGGTACGGGCCGGTGCAGCTTCTTGTCTCGGCGCAGGGAGGTCACTCGGCCCACCAACACTGCGGGCGCGATCAGACTGAAGATTTGCCCGGTCAGCACTTCTTCTTCGGGGTGATAGAGCAGATCGACCCACGCTTTGGCGGAGATGCTGGCGCGCGGGGCGATCAGCCCCTGTTTCTGAAACTGTTCGACTAGGGCGCGTTCTTCCGGATTGGCCGCGGAGAGCGTGCACAAAATCTGCGCTACGCAGAACCGGCGATCTTGCTCGTGGCGCGCGGCATACACTCGTGACAGCGCGCGGTAGCCCTCTGCGTTCTTCGGATCACGGCGCACGCGACGCCAGATTTCGTCGATGTCTTCGCTGGCATCCTGGGCGGCGCTCTCCACTTCCGACAGGTCCACCTCCACGTTGATCGAGGCTTGAGCCCTGCGCAGTTCACTTTCGAGCTGCTTCACTCGCGCTTCCAGCTGCTCGATCTGTTTCAAGAGCAGAGTACGGCCCGTGTCGCCGTCCGCTTGAACGCGCAGGGGCACGAGCGATGGCGCAGATTCCTCGTATTGCTCGACGATCTGCACGCGGTGCCGGGTCTGATAGGCCGCGACCATGGCTTGTTCCAAGCGCAATAGCCGCTGCGGATCGAGCCCCAGGTTGTCTGCCGCCTTTTCCAGGCGGAGGCGCTCGTCGGGCGTGATCACGCCGTCGGCCAGCGCTTCTGCGAATAGTTCCTCGTATTGCGCCTCGAGCGGTCCGAGTCCAAACCCACCCGAGACTTCACCTGCCACGAAACCTGCGCCATGCTCGAAGCCGAGCGCCACGCTTGAGCCACTCATTCAGACACCTCCGTAGAATGCCAACTTTCCTCCCCTTTTTGCGCGCGGTAAAGGCGCCCTCCGCGAGCATCGCTGTTTGTGCACTGATCTTCGGCGTAGGTGTGAATTGCCTACCTCCCAGCACACCGCCCACCAGCCCCTCGCCCAAAACGGGACCGCTACCCGTCACTGCCGAAGGAGGCGCGCCGCACTCACCAGCTACAACTGAACTCACGGAAACTGGGGTGAGCGTTCTCGTTGCTGACGCGGGCGTTGCGGCAGCCGCAAGCGCACCGCTCACCAGCATCGATCTGCCGTACCCTGCTGACGCGCGGCCGCGCGCGCAGGACCCAGCTCAGGCCGCAGCTGAAGACGAAGAGCTCGCCCGTTGGAACCTAGGCGGCAGCTCCGATGCCAACTCGGTCTCGAGCCAGCCCTCATTTCATCCCGGAACGCGCGTCGTCGTCGACACGCGGCCTGCCAAACGCCGCGTGGGCGCGGCGCCCCTGCCCGCTCCTCGCGGCCTCAGCTATCAAAGCGTCCAAGCGCAAACGCGCAGCCACGGCTACTGGCCCTTTCGACTGTGCTTCGAACGCGGCCAGCGCGACAAGAAAGGCACGGGCGGCGAAACTCGAGTCGCATTCACGATTGGCACCCGCGGTCGGGTGACCGCTGCACGCTTGCTCGATTCCAAGCTCGCCAATGCCGCTACTGCAGGCTGCCTAGTGCGCGAGCTGCAGAAGCTGGAGTTCGCCCCTGCCCCGGTCAGCAAGCTCAGAATGGTGGCATCGATTCAGGTTTACCCGGGAGATGCCGAGCTGCCGGTGGTCCCTGACCCGGCGCTGATCGCATCACTGCCCCGCGGCGAATTCGACCCTGAAGCGATGCGCGCGCGTGTGATTGCCAAACAAGCCGAACTCGACGCCTGCTTCGCCGAGGCGCGGCGCGGGGATCCCGCGCTCTGGGGCCGTCTGGCACTATCGGTGATCCTCGAGCTCGACGGCAGCGTGCACCGCGTCAGCGAAGTCGAGAGTCACTTCCCGAATGGCGGCGCCACGCGCTGCGCTCAGGCCTTGCTCTCGACGGTGATCTTTCCGAGCGTCAACGGCAAGCCGTTCGTCTTCGTGGTACCGCTCCGGTTGAGCGCGACCTCGACACTCGAAAAAAAGACGGGCTCGGTCGAAAGTCCGAGCCCGTCAGCCGTCGGCGAGGATGCCGGGAGCGACTAAGTGCCGCTGCCGGATGCGCCGGCAACTTCCGGCGGCATTTCGGGACCGTCACCGCCCGCGCCGCCTGCGCTTGCACCGCCCGCACCGCCCGCACCGCCTTCACCGCAGCTGAGCTCGGTGCTCATCGAGAGCAGCGGGTAGCAAATACCCGGCGCGCCCAGTGCCTCGGCCAACGCGGCGTCACGGTCTGGCCACTTGCGGCACAAGTCACCGTCCAACTGGCAGTCACTGGTGCATGAGCAATTGGGCAGACAGTACGCGAGGTCAATCGGACCGAACGTGTCCGACAGCTGACCCCCGCAGAAGCCGCCCGGGCTCGGATTGCTGCCCGAGCCGTACATGCACTCCGACCCGCCAGAGCAAAGCTCGACGCATTCGCCCGTCACCGGCGTGACGCCCGTCTCGCTGGTGCGGATGCAATAACCCTCGCAGGTCGTGGTCGTCGCGCCGGGTGTGCACGCGGTGCCCACTGGATCACCAGTGACCTTGGTCTTCTTGCACAGGCCGAGCAGGTCGCTCTTGTCGCAGAACAAACCGGTGCCGCACTCTGCATCCGAGCGGCAGTGGGGTACGCAAAACGGCATCGATACCGATTGGCCGAGGTCGACACACACGAAGTCGGTGCGGCCCGCACATTTGCTGGTTACGTCCGCGACCTCTCCGAGTTCGCACCCATCCAAGCAAAACCCGACCGGATCATTCTCCGTGCCGAAGTTGACGCACCCGGCGCCGGGCTTGACCGTATCGCACTCGGTATTGGTCAAGGCGTTCGTGTCGCACGACTTGGTGCACATACCGTGCGAAGGCCCGCCGTCACCCAGCAGCGTGCTGTTCGCCTTGATGCAGATTAGGCCTTCTCCGCATTGCGAGTCCGCCGTGCATTCTACGCCCAGCAACGAACCGCTCGTGCTTACGCCTCCACCCCCGCCCGTGCCGGCGCGCCCGACCGAGCCGGTGCGCCCGCCGATGCCGCCGCCCGTGATGATGCTCCCCCCGCCGGAACCTCCGGTCGCTTCATCACTCCCGCAACTCGCCGTAGCTGCGATTGTGCCGACCGATACGATGAAGAGCGCGAACCAGGTGCGAGCTTTGACCACCGAAGCCTCCTAAGCGCGCCGCAAGCCAGCGCAGGGTAACATTAGCTAAGGTTTCACCCGATTGCATCGACAGCGCAAGCCAAAAGCACGCGCAAAGATGCCTCTCGAGCACACCCGCTTTGCTCTCCCGCTCGACACCGAGTGTGTGCATGCTGCCGCGCGGCAATTCGAAACATCGCCGAATCGGTCAAAAATCATTCGTGCACGACGAGCAATGTCGGCGCCCCGGTTGCGGGTTGCCAACGCACGGCGTGCCAACCCGCGGGTAGTTTTGGTTCGGTGAAGTCGAACAACCATTTGCCGTCTATTGGCGAGACATTGATGCAGCCGCCACTCGCCAAGTTCCCCCAGTTGTCGTGCCAATAGGCAGTGTGGATCGCGTACGGCTTTTGAAAATTCTGCGTCCACGGCACGTCGGAGTGCACGTACTCGCCAGGCGCTTGCAGCGTGATCGTGGCGAGCTTGCCCGAGATCGGGAACGTGCCGACCGGCGTCGCGGATATCTCCAGTGTGTTTTTCCCCTCTTGCGGGATTCCGCCGCGCCCCGCTGAAATGAGCGTCGCGAAGACCGGTTTCGTGCCTTCGAATGCCAACAACCATCCGCCGAGCACGCTGACTTCGATCCAAGTCTGGCGCGGATCTTTGGGCCCGAGCCCCGTATGATCCACGCGCCCGACGCGCGCGCCCCAGGGCGTGACGGATCTCGGCACCGGCAACACCGCATCTTGCTCGCGCAGCCAATCGTCGCCTGAAGCAGTTTGGAAAAATCGTTCTCCGCGTTGAAACTCGACTTGGTCCGTCAGCGCCACGACCTCGTGCAAAGTAAACGAACCCTCGCTGCGCTCGAACCGTCCCGGTCCCGTCCGTCGAAATCTTCGCGCGCCCGCTCGCCGAAAAAAAGCCAAGGGCAAGCGCCACTCTCGCCCGAGCTCCACGCCGTGAAAGGTAATCTCGGGATAAAGCGCAACTTGCTCCTTCTTGAGCCAAAGCAAGTCCGCGCTCAACAGCCAAGACTGTCCTTCACTCTGCCGCTCTTCGACATAGGCGACGGTCGACAGCGGCAGCAAATGCCTGCGCGGTTCGTGAAAAAACGCAGGCAAGGTGGGCAGCGCGGGCGGCTCCGACGAAACCCCCGGCAGCTGAGAGCGCAACTCGGCGCCGAGCGACTCCGCATAGCGATGGGGCGTCGCTTGCGAAAGCCGCGGCGCAAACGTCGACACGGCGCTGAACACGGGATCGTCTGCGGACAGCGTGGCCTGCTTCTCATCCACGCACACGAAGCCCATCGGCTCGATCGCATAAAAGGTCGCGCAGCCCGGACCGCGCACGGGCACGGCTGCCCCGCGGACGTCCACTGACGCGCCAAACCACAGAAAACCGAGCCAATCCGCGTTCACGTCCGGCCGCGGTCGCACGAACACGAAGCGGTTCTTGATGTACACCCGTGCTTTCGCGAGCCCGTTTTTGCTCTCCGGCGCAGTCGTAGTCGGGACGGTCGCAGTCGGCGCAGTCGTAGTCGGGACGGTCGCAGTCGGCGCAGTCGGCGCAGTGCCCCAGGCGACGGCCCCTGGCGAGGACGCGCTCGGCGTAGGATTGGCGTCAGCTGTCGGCTGGACGGCGCGCTCACAGGCCGTCGTGTAGAGCGCCACGAGCCAAAGCGCGTCTCTTCGCACCTCCGGAGCATACCGCAGAGGGTGTCGAGAGAAAGACGATGCGCGCTAGGACGCCCGTCGCGATTGACGATCGGGCTTGTGTTGGAGTGGGTCGACGGGGGATCGAACCCCGGACCAATGGATTAAAAATCCACTGCTCTACCGGCTGAGCTATCGACCCGGGCGGGCCCGAAGGACCGCTCGTGGGCGGCGTACTTAGCGCGAAGCCG
>Ga0164308_10001954_pt1 | contig 10988 bp, 14 predicted proteins | sample Whisoiple_246_MG_FD_109983 | JGI IMG/M metagenome (GOLD analysis project Ga0164308, IMG submission 109983) | Soil microbial communities amended with fresh organic matter from upstate New York, USA - Whitman soil sample_246_MG | ecosystem: Environmental > Terrestrial > Soil > Unclassified >... | reverse complement strand
GCCTTCGGCGCAGCTCATCGCCAGTCCTTGTTGGTGCCATCAGGCCGGGACGAGCGAAACCTCAGGTGATCAGTCCACCGTGTTCTTGACGGCGTCCTTTGCTTTCTCGCCGGCTTGCTTGATGTTCGCTGACGCCTGGTCGGCCTTGCCCTCGGCCTCCAGGCTCTGATTGTCGGTCGCCCGACCGGTTGCCTCTTTGATCTTTTCCCGCCGCTTCCTCACCGGCGTTCTGAATCTTGTCTCCAACGCCGCCCATCGTCCTCTCCTTGCATCAAGCTGCATTACTTGTTGCATTCGCAGTGCCCACGGGAAGGCATTCCACACGCATTTCCGGACCGTGACGATTCACCCGACCAGGTAATGACGCGTGCTGTTTGGCCGCGATACGACGGCTGTCGCAGGATTTAGGCCCCGCAGCCGTGGTGCATGATGCCCGGTTGCACGACATCAGTTGTCGTTCAAATTGTTTCGCCTTGCTTAGGACGGACGACAGCCATCGCCCTGGGCTGCACGGTCTAGCTCCTGCCGCGCACCGCAGGGTCACACCGAACGTTCTGATCAGCTCGAGGTGGTGCCGGGCGGCGTGAGCGCGAGGCCACTTGAGGGTTGCCAGTCCCTTTCTTGCCGAGCCGCCATATTTGACGCGCTCGCCAGAAAATCCGTCCCGGAATGAAGGTGTAGTACCCCTGCTGATCGGGAATCAAGGGTGACACGCGTTGCCGGGCAGGAAGTCCGGCCAACCAATAGCCAGTGAAAGGCGCCGTCATGACCGAAGGATTCCGTTCGCCACCGACCCCGGCAGGAACCGGCGGGTGGGGTGACACCGCAGAAAGCCGGCAGCAGGAGGTCACCGATACCGTGCAACGCATCATGGGCGAGGGCATCGCCCCGGCCCCGCGACCGGCGACTCCGCAACCAATGGATCGTCCAGGTGATTCGTCCACAGCTGATGTCGCGAAGGATCAAGCGGCGCTGATCACCGATACAACCAAGCAGGCCGGGGCGCAGGTCGCCGACACGGTCAAGGACCAGGCCGGGCATGTCGCCGAGGAGACCAAGCACCAGGCGAAACAACTGTTGTCCCAGGCGCAGACCGAGCTGTCCGATCAGGCGGCCGTTACCCAGCAACGGGTCTCCGAGGGTTTACACGCGCTCGCCGACGAGCTCACCGGGATGGCAAAGAATTCCGAGCAGGACGGCCCGGCAACCGACCTGGCCCGGCAGGCCGCGGACAAGGCACGCGAGGCTGCCGGGTGGCTGGGCGACCGCGATCCCGGCAGCCTGCTCGACGAGGTGCGGTCCTTCGCCCGGCGAAAGCCGGGCACCTATCTCGCCCTCGCCCTAGGCGCCGGTGTCCTCGCCGGTCGGCTGACCCGCGGCCTGACAGCTTCCAGCGCCACCACCGCCGCCGGTGCCCGCCCACCCGGGACGCGACAGCAGACTGCGAACTACCGGGTCAGCACCGGGCAATCGGTGCTGCCGGGGACCGACCTACACGACGGCACACCGCTTTACGACCCGGTGCCGGTCACCACAGCGGTCCCGGTGATCCCGGCACCGATCGTGGGAGTTGGTGATTCCGACGCGCTCTCCGGGCGGCGGGGAGATCTGGCGCCATGAGCACTCCAGCGGATATCGGGCAACCACCCGGCCAGTCGGCCGGAGACCGGTCACTGGGTGAGCTGATCTCCGAGGTGACCGGGGATCTGTCCACCCTGATGCGGCAGGAACTGGAGCTGGCCAAGGCCGAACTGCAGCAATCCGCCTCCCGCGCGGGGAAGGGTGCAGGAATGTTGGGCGGTGCCGCGATCGCCGGGTACTTCGTCCTGCTGTTCGCGTCCATTGCGCTGTGGTGGGCCATCGGCGCCGCCACCGGCCTCGGATGGTCCGCGCTGATCGTCGCGGTCATCTGGGGCCTCATCGCCGCCGTCCTCGCCGTCACCGGCCGGAACTCGCTGAAGTCGGTCCGCGGTCTCCCGAAGACAGCGGACACCGTGAAACGAATCCCGGACGCCATCAAGGGCAACGAATAGCCATGCCCACAACGCTTTTCCGTCAACTAGCTCACGAGACCGAAGGACAACCCGATGACCAATGATCCAGATCAGATCCGCCGGGAGATCGAACGGACCCGCAGCGATCTGAGCGACAACGTCAACGCGCTGGGAGACAAGGTCAACCCCGGCAGCATCGCCAAACGCCAGGTCGGCAAGGTCCGCGGTGCCGCGGTGTCGGTCAAGGATGCCGTGCTGGGCAGCGACTCGGATCCCACCGACAACGGGGTAGCGGGCACGGTGGGCGACACGGTGTCCGGTGCCCCGGGTGCCGTTGCCCGCAAGGCCCAGGGTTCGCCGATCGCCGCCGGGCTGATCGCCTTCGGCGCCGGCCTGCTGGTGTCCTCCCTGCTACCCGCGAGCCGGGTCGAACAACAAGCCGCGGAGGCCATCAAGGACACCGCCCAGCCCATGGTCGACGACCTCACCGACTCCGCCAAGGAGATCGCCGAGAACCTGAAAGAACCGGCGCAGCAAGCGTTGGAGGAGGTCAAGTCCACCACAACCGACGCCGCCGCGACCGTCAAGGACGATGCCACCTCCGCGGTTGGCGACGTCAAAACCCAGGCTCAGGACTCGAAAGACACCGTTCACCAAGCAGCCCGATGAAACCTGGCGGGGCGAGCCGATCGCCGGCGTTGAGACCGGCTCGCCCCGCCAGCACGAGGGAACACCAACGCTGAACCTTTTCTCCCCGACGCGCAGGCGTGATTGGACGATCAGCGAGTTCCCGAACGACATGCTTCGCGGGTGCCGGAAGTTGGCGTGTCGCTGTCTTGCGACGACTAATCACAATTGAATGAGATCGAGGCGTTTACCCGCACTCGACCCGGCCTTCGCGGCTCGCACCAACGGCGATGCGGGTAGGCGCACGCGGACGGTCACAGACCGCATCTTCGTCGGCGACCGACTGCAGGGCAACGCAACGACGGCCAAGGCCGTGATTACTAGTCGTGGATGAGGAATAGTGCCATGCTGGTACATGACGATCGAAGAGGACCGTGCAGAGGTCGAACGCATCGCCGTCAGCTGGCAGGGCGTCCCAGAACTGGAACAGGAAGCCATGCTCACCAAGCTGGGCACCATGCTGGAATACCTTGACCCCAATGAAGACGCCGAGTATCAACTCCGGACGGACGCCGCCCGGCTGATACGAACAATCGAAGCCAGCCTGGGACGGTGAGTGGTGCTCCCGATCTCATTGGCAGACATCCTCGCAACACTCGATCACATCAGCGAGGTGTGGCGGTCCGAGACCTCGGCTGAACAGCAAACCGATCTTGCCGACCTCGACGAATTACTGGGCCGGCTTGATGACGCCGAACCCGAAACAGCGATCGAAACCGAGCGGATCGACGAAGTACGCGGACGGATCGAGATTCTGATGGACGAGATCGAAATCAGCCTGGGCATCGAACCGCCGACTTTCTACTCGCCCGAGGATGAGGAGACCTTTCCAGACATGCGGCCATAGCCCCATCCACCCATCACTCATCACAAGTGCCCGGCGTCGACAACACGATCGGCCAGCACCACCCAAGCCACCGCCGGCACCAGAGACCAAACCCTGGAGTCCTCTTCGTTCCTGATCCGAGCACCAGCCCGAGGCACCCCTTTCCTGATCACCACGAGCCCAAGAACTCGCCGCTCGGAGAGCTGACCCGCAGCCGCAGGTCCCGCGCGTCCCGCGCCACCCAACGCTCCACTGGTGACCGGTGGGTTTCATCCGGTCGACAAGAGAGTCGGTGGCCGCGCCAGCGGTGCCAACGCAGCCACCGACGCTGGTCGCCCGCGGATCAGTCGCGGGCTGAGCGTGGGGCGCCTGGTTCGACTGACGTGGACGGCGACGCTCGCGATGGTTCGGGCGGATCGACGATCCAATGTTCCCCGTCTGTCATAGCGAGAACTGCCTGGTAGTAGGTGGTCAGCGCTGTCAGCTCCTCGTCAGTCAGGTGGTCGGTCGTCACGGAGTTGGGCGAACCCTTCACGACTTCCCGGTCGATGGGCAGCACGACGGCGTCACCTTGGATCCGTGACCCGACCAGCGGCGCGTAGTTGTCTCGTGGACCGAACAGTCCCGTGGAGACGCTGATCCAGTCCACGCCCCCGGCTCGATCGTCCATGAACACCTGACTGATCGAGCCAATGATCCGGCCAGATCTATCGAGCACGTTCCGACCGAGATACCAGTCGGCGTCGGCGGAGTCCATCTCAAGCCCTTTCCTCACTCAATCGTCCCGTTCGACAATCGATTGTCAGTAGGGATATTGCCGATCGGTAGGTCAATCCGTGCGGCGCGCAGAGACGCCTGCATCACCATCCGCGATGATTTCCCAGACCGGCATGTCGGCGGCAGCTGATGCGAGTTGCCGTTCGCGGAACTGAATGACGTCACCGTTCCGAGCTCCAGCGCCCACCAACTCATGATCACCGCCCGGGCCGCGAACGGTGAGAGTGGTGGCGCCGACACAATCGTCCAATGCGGGTGGCTCATGCCCCGCTACGGCCGTGACCGGGTATCCGTTTGCCGTGTCGACAGGTCGATTGAAGTTGTCGCTCATGGTGTTCCTCTTCTTTCTCGGGGTCGTCGACGGATTGACGAGTGGCGGGTGCCGACCCGGAAGCTGGCGTGCCGAATTCAGAACGCGGCGAAGGGTGCGGCCGTGAAGGTTCCATCGCGCCGGTCGGTGACGGTCCAGACCCGCACGTCACGATGGGCGGGCCCACGGTCCTTTTGACACAGCCGCACCGCACCGTCGACTTCTGCGCCCTCACCCATCACCGACAGGCTGGTACCGCCCCTCGCGAGTTTGATCTCCACCTCGCCAGTGAAATCGATGAGGCTGTCCGGAGGGCGATGATTGACCTCGATGATGAGGTAATCCTGGCCGGACGCGACGGGGTCCTCAGCGGCGAGGGTCATGGATGCTCCTTCATTTGGGGGGCGTAGTCGGCGGTGCACCCATTGCCGCGGCCGATAGTGGCCGGCGGCAAGGTGGGGGGTGCGCAACCCGGGTTGCGCACCCATTAGCTATGAGTGCCGGGCCTGGATCGCATGACGCGGTGCGGTGCAGAACTTTTCGTCGCGCCGGCGCTGAGGCCCAAGATGGGGCGAGACCACATCAGCCGGCAGGCTGGTCCGGGGTCGAGTTGCGCTCGAGAAAGCTCCGGCGGGCCATCTCGAACGGTGCCATCGCTTCCACCAGGAAGCCGGCAGCCGCGTCGAGAATCGCGGAGAGGTCATGCGGGTCGTTTCCCGTCAGTAGGACCTCGGCCAGAACGGCATGGTGGGTTCGAATGAAATCGAGCAGGCTGACATTGTCGGCCAGAGCAGCACGCCCGAGCTCGTAGGCCGCGTGCAGGGTCGCCTCGTCGGAATGTGCGAGGAAGGCCAGGAAGGCCGGGCGGTAATTCTGAGTGTGCCGACTCAAGGGTGTCACAGGACAGGACGATGTCGTAGCAGCGACCGATCAGTGGGCTGGTCCCGCCGACCCGTGGCGAGGGAGTCGAGCAACGCCAGTCCCTCGTCGAGGTCAAGCGCGGTGTGCACCGGATCGAGGTTCATCCCGAGGCGCACCATGGTGAAAGCGACCTCAGGATTGATGCCCACGATCACGGTGACTGCGCCGCGCAGGTTCGCGACATGTGCGAGTGTGCGCAGGGTGTGGGTCGCGTAGGAATCGACGACATCGAGCGCGGCGACGTCAATGATGATGCCCCGAGCACGATACCTACCAACCTGCTCGATCAGGTCTCGCTGGAAGCGTTGCAGCTGGGTGTCGTCAAGGGCGGTGTGGATGGACGCGATCAGGTAACCACCCTGCCGCAGGATCGAGACCAGGGGTGGTTGCGGCGCCGAGGGCAGCTCAGGGTTCCGCATCGCCGGACCTGATCACTTTGAACCCCAGCACCCGTTCTGCTTCCTCGATGCCGCCTTGCAGGTCTCCGACGGTGGTGATCTTGCTGAGGTCCACTCCAATGGTGACCAGAGTCTGCGCGATCTCCGCCGACAATCCGGTGACGATGACGCCGGCCCCCATCAAGCGGGAGGCATCGACGGTCTGCACCAGATGGTTGGCGACGGTCTCGTCGATGTCCGGGACCCCGGTGATGTCAACCACGACCACCTTCGCCCGGTGGGTCCGGATTCCCCGCAGCAACTGCTCGGTGAACTGCTGGGCCCGTTGGGTGTCCAGGATTCCGATGATCGGCAGTATCAGCAGTCGTTCCCTGACCTGCAGGACCGGGGTGGACAGTTCTCGGATAGCGTCCTGCTGCTGGCGGATGACCCGTTCCCGTTCCTCGACGAAGCTGACAGCAACCGTGTTCGCAATGCGGTTGGCCGCCGGTTCGTAGGCATCGAGGATCCGATTGAGCAGCGGAAAGTCACCCTGGTACTTCTCGAACAACGACCGTGCGAGCACATCCCTGAGCAGCAGCACGATTCCGACGACCTCGTCGGTCTCCACACCCCGGGGGATGATGCGCTCGGACAAGTCACGGGCGTAATGCTGCAGCGCCTCGACGCTGCCGGTTTCCAGCACTTCGACATAGTTGTCGTACACCGAGGTGGCCTCGGAGAAGATCTCCTTGTTGGTCATCGTCGACAACAGGTGTGCGTCGGTGATCCGGGTCGCCCACTCCTGCCGGAGGTCGGTCCGGTTCTCCCGCAGGTGCGCGACCAACTCAGGGAGCAACATGTCGTCCTCGGTGTTGCGCTCCACAGCCGTGGTGCCTGCAGTCATCGCCGTGCTCCTTCGTTGTCATGTCGATCCATCGGCAGTCATCGCCATTTGGACATTGTCACGGTCGTTCCCTTGCCGACCTCGGAAACGATGTCGAACTCATCCATCAAGCGTCGGGCCCCTGGCAGTCCGAGACCGAGACCCCGGTAGGTACTGACCCCGTCGCGCATCGCCTCGGCGAGATCGCCGATGCCTGGTCCGGCATCCCGCGCGACGACCGTAACCCCATGGTGTCCCGGTTCGTCAACCATCCGGACCACGATCTCTCCGCGCTGCGCGAACTTCACGATGTTCCGAGCAATCTCGGAGATGGCGGTCGCAATCAGCGTCAGGTCCGTTGAGGCGAAACCCGCCCGAATGGCAATGTCGCGACCCTTGAGTCGCGCAGTCACCACGTCGGCGTCAACCACGATCGACACCCGAGCCTCGTCGTCGTTCTCCTGAGGCGGGCGTCGGTCGAACAGGGCGGTGCTCAACACCAAGCAACTGTCGCATTCCAGGACGTGTCCTGCGGTATCGAGTTCCTGCTGCCGTCGGCGATCGCCGGCCGACAGGGCGAACAACACCGGTCGGCACCGATCGGTCGGCGGTGTGATCCCGCCATCGGCCAACAGATACTCGACTCGGAGCTTGGCGCGGCTGCGATTGAGCTGGGCCGCGATCGCTCCCGCCGTCGTGCCGCGGCGGGCGGCCAGTTCGGCCGTGGCGGCACCTTCCACCTCATGGGCGAGCAGCGTCTCCCGCTCCAGTGGTGTCAGCCGGGCGAGTGCGGCGCCAACCACACTGCTCTCTTCTCGTTGCAGCAGATCACTTTCGGCCGGTAGCGCGGTCGCGTCATCCACGAGCAGGTGCGCCTTGCGCTGCGCCCTGTCCTGACGCTTCGCCAGTTCACCGACCAGATTGCGCGCGGTCGCGACCGCGTACGGCGCCAGCGTCCCGTTTTCGATCCGGTGCCGAGCGGTCATCACCCGGGCGAGGGTCTCCTGCACCAGGTCGTCGACCAGTTGATGATCGCGAACCCTGGCCGCGACGACCCGCCGGATCACCGGGATGAGCTCGACGATCACCTCCGATTGGTGATCCTGGTTCATCGGCGGACACGTGCGCATTCTGGAGGAGTCGGGCACTCTACCCCTCTCCCGGGACCCCAACGTCTCGACGCACTCTGGAGCCGGCCAGTCGGGACCGGCAGTGCGATGCGAGATCCTCAGGATAACCGGCAACCACAGCTGCGTACGACGTCCGCGGGTTCGCCTGCAATTCGCGTCATGTAACCGGCCATCGGTACTCCTCAATCATGACGATCCGAATCTGTTTCACCCGCGATGGGTGGTGGTCGCCACTCGGAGGTGACCCCATGTGCGACTTCCGTCGATGAAAGGGTGGACTGCCCACGACGGTCGCCGCCGAAGTTGACCCCTTGGGGTGTGGCGGATCTCGGCGCCGAGTCCCTCTGAACGTCTGGGCAAGCGAGACCCGGCTGTCATCACGGAGCCTGTTTGTCGGGTTCCGAATTCGGGAACCAGAACAGCTCCGGCCCGATTCTCCGTGGCTCCGTTACCGAAGTAGGTCAAATGTTTCAGGTTGCGCAATGAATATGCGAATGGCAATCGTGTCCACTTATCCGCCGCGGCCGTGCGGCATCGGCACCTTCTCGCGGGACCTCCGATCCGCACTGATCGGAGCCGATCCGTCACTGCGGGTGGATGTGGTCTCCATCGTCCGCGATCAGGTCTCGTCAACCCCACCAGAAGTCCTGTCGGTCATTCGGCAGGACGTCCGTTCCGACTATGTCTCGACCCCCGCGCTGCTGACCGGCCGCGGAATCGATGTGGTGCTGATCGAGCACGAGTACGGAATTTTCGGCGGCGAGGCCGGCTCCTACGTGCTGTCGCTGGTTCAGGAATTGCAGCAGCCCTTCGTCGTCACGCTGCACACTGTGCTGTCCACTCCGACCGCTCGGCAGGCAGAGGTGTTGACCGCGCTCTGTCAGCGCGCCGCCCTGGTCACAGTTTTCACCGAGACCGCCCGACGGATGGTCACCGATGCGGGGGTGGTCGCGGCGGACCGAGTGTGTGTGGTGCCGCACGGCGCTCCGGCGATCCTGCTGGCGAACGTGGCGGACGCGACTGCTGTCGAAAATGCCGTTCAGGATGCCGACGGTCTGCACCCGACGATGGCGAAACTTGAGGGTCGCACCGTGCTGTCCACGTTCGGGTTGATCTCTGCCGGGAAGGGCATCGAAACCGCCATCGAGGCTCTCGCGATGATCGTCCCTCTTCACCCCGACGTCCTGTACCTGGTGGCCGGCCAGACCCATCCGGAGGTGGTCACGCAGGAGGGCGAACGCTACCGACTCTCCCTCGAACGGCTCGTCCGTGACCACCACCTGGAGCAGCACGTGCAGTTTCTGGATCGGTTCCTCCCGGTGGAGGAGCTGGCGTTTTTGTTGTCCTCCACGGATATTTACCTGACCCCGTACCGGTCGCGTGAGCAGATCGTCTCGGGTGCGCTGACGTTCGCGGTAGTCGCGGGCTGCCCCGTTGTGTCGACGCCGTACTTCTACGCGGAGGATCTGCTTGCGTCCGGCGCGGGGGTTCTGGTCGACTTCGACGACCCCGCGGCGTTTGCCAAAGGAGTGCTCCAGTACCTCGACCACCCTGACGAGCTTGCCGCGGCCGCGGCGGAGGCGCGGCATGTCGGGGCGGGGCTGACCTGGCCGTCGGTCGGTGCCACGACGGTCGATGTGCTGCGCCGAGCGAGGAATCTCGGCACCCCGGCCGAGGGCGGATTCAATCCCGGGCGGGTGGCCTCGTCGCCGTCGATCAGGTCGGATCACCTGCTGACCCTCGTCGACGATGTCGGCATCCTGCAACACGCAGATGGTGTTGTGCCCAACAGATTCAGCGGCTACTGCGTCGACGACGTGGCCCGGCTCGTTGTGGTGGCCCTGGGCCTGGGTCTGAATCAGCAGCCCGATGACCGAAACTTCAGCCGGATGGTGACTCTCGGCCTGAGCTTTCTGCGTCACGCTTGGGATCCCGCGGCTCAGGGAATGCACAACTTGATGTCCTACGACCGGCGTTGGCTCGATCAACCGCACGGTGGCGACCATCTCGGGCGAACGACTTGGGCCTTGGGTGCCGTCGTCGCGGCTCATCCACCTCGGGCGGTCGCTGCACCCAGTCTCCGGCTGCTGGAGGAACTGGCTCCCGCCATCGAGCGGACGGACAGCCTACGGACAATGGCCTTCGCGGTCATCGGGCTCACTCGCCCTCCGCTGGGTGCACTGACTGCCCCGCTCCGCAGACTGCTGGATCTCCTGGCCGACCAGCTACTCGAGGCCTACACCGCGTTTCGCACCGATGCGTGGCGGTGGTTCGAGAACACTTTGACCTACGACAATGCGCGGCTCCCCCAGGCTCTCATTGCCGCCGGTCATCGAATGAACGACGTCTCGATGTTGACGGCCGGTCTCGAGGCCCTGGATTGGTACGCCACGCAATGCTCGCTGGACGGTCCCGCGGTCAGGCTCGTCGGCAACGCCTGGCATCGCAGCAGCGAGGCGCCGCTGGCCACACCGCTCGATGGCGACGAACAACCTCTTGACGCTGCGGCTCTTGTCGAATGCCTCACCGACGCACTCGCCGCCACCGATCAGCGAATCCACGGACAACGAGCGGTCCGCGCCTTCGAGTGGTTCCTCGGCCGTAACCAGCTGGGTAAGCCGGTGTACGACTTCGCGACCGGCGGATGCCACGACGGGCTCTCTTCGCAGCGGACGAACGACAACGAGGGAGCGGAGTCGACGTTGGCCTTCTTCCAGGCCCTGCTGGCTGTGGAGGCAGCCGGATTGCAATCGTCACTCCCCCCAGCCGTGACCGGCACGGGCGTGTTCGGCTCGATTCGTCCGGCCACAGTGCGGTCGTGAATCGCGATGCTTGCGCCAATCGCATGGCGCACCGTGCACTACGGCCCGTAGGAGCAGGTCACCAGCCTGATCACCGAGAGCTGGGTGGCACTCGGCCTCGAGGTCACCCTGTTCGCCACGGGCGACTCGGTGACCACAGCCGAGCTGGACAGCCTCTGCCCGGTTCCGTACGCCGAGAACCCGGCCCTGGACGGAAGAGTCTGCGAAAGAACTGCATAGGCACTGTGACCAACGGTGACCAACATCAAGATCGTTTGG
>Ga0164308_10001953_pt1 | contig 10989 bp, 12 predicted proteins | sample Whisoiple_246_MG_FD_109983 | JGI IMG/M metagenome (GOLD analysis project Ga0164308, IMG submission 109983) | Soil microbial communities amended with fresh organic matter from upstate New York, USA - Whitman soil sample_246_MG | ecosystem: Environmental > Terrestrial > Soil > Unclassified >... | reverse complement strand
GCGGCGATTGCGGCATGTCATGCGCGCGCCGCCCGCGCACAGGACACCGATTGGTCGCGCATTGCTACGCTGTATGCTGCGCTCGCCGAACGCACACCCTCGCCCATCGTGGAGCTGAATCGCGCGGTAGCGGTGTCGATGGCTGAAGGTCCCGCAGCGGGACTCGCGATCATCGATCGCTTGCTAGGGGAGCCTTCGTTGCGCACGTATCATTTGCTGCCGAGCGTGCGCGGCGACCTTTTGTACAAGCTGGGTCGGCTCGCCGAAGCGCGCGCGGAGTTCGAACGCGCCGCCTCGCTGACGCGCAATGAGCGGGAGCGCGCGCTGCTCGCCGAACGAGCGCGTGTCTGCGGCTCGCCCGCGACCAGCTGAGCCTGAAGCGGCCGTCCCGCCGCAAAAAAAATTCCTGAGTGACCTTGACCTTCTGCGCGTTTCGCTGATACTTAAGTAGATTCTTAAGTGTTAGGAAAGGTCGATCCATGCCCCTCCGCCTGTACAGTCACCCGTTTGCTTCGTTTTGTCAGAAGGTGTTGATTGCCTTGTACGAGAACGCGACCCCTTTCGAGGCCGTGCTGATCGATCTCGGCGACGAGGCAGACCGCGCTGAGCTGCTGCGGGTATGGCCGATCGCCAAGTTTCCGGTCTTGCTCGACGCCGCGCGGAATTGCACCGTGCCCGAGTCGAGCATCATCATCGAATACCTGGCCCAGCACTATCCCGGTCCGGTCGAGCTCGTACCGAAGGACGCCGATAGCGCTCGCGAAACGCGCTTGCTCGATCGCTTCTACGATCTCTACGTCAGCGAGCCGATGCAGAAAATCGTGGGCAATCGTCTGCGCCCCGCGGATCAAAAGGACGGCTTCGGGGTGACGCAAGCCAAGGCCTTGCTGCAAACCGCCTACGGCATGATCGAGCGAGGAATGCGCGACAAGACCTGGGCAACGGGCGACACGTTCAGCCTGGCAGATTGTTCGGCAGCTCCAGCATTGCTCTACGCTGACGTCGTGTATCCAATTGCTGACGCGTACCCGCACCTTACGGCCTACTTGAAGCGGCTGCGTGAGCGCCCCTCGTTCGCCCGGGTGCTGCGTGAGGCAGAGCCGTATTGGGCAATTTTTCCGAAAGATCCATGAGCTTACAGCAACACTCAGCCACGCTCGACGGCCTGTTTCACGCGCTCGGCGACCCGGTTCGGCGCGGCATGGTCGATCGCCTGTGCCGCGGTCCGGCTTCAGTGAGTGAGCTCGCCCAGCCACTCGCCATGACGCTATCTGCCGTCGTGCAGCACTTGCAGGTGTTGGAGGCGAGCGGACTCGTGAGTACGCGCAAGGAAGGCCGCGTGCGGACGTGTCAGCTCGAAACGAGCGCGCTGGAAAGCGCCGAGCGGTGGCTCGCGGCAAGGCGCAGTTTGTGGGAAGCCCGCTTCGATCGCTTGGGTGAATATTTGGCCGCAGCCGACGAACCTCGGAAACCAACCAAAAAACGCTGAGCGAGGCTGAGATGCAACCGCGATCGACCCACCATGCAACCTTCGTGATCGAGAGAAAGTACCCGTCGCCTCCGGCGCGCGTCTTCGCTGCCTGGGCTGATCCGGCGGTCAAAGCGCGTTGGTTCAGCGGGCCGAGCAGCTGGCAACGCGAGGGTTACGTGCTCGACTTTCGTGTCGGTGGCCGCGAGCAATTGCGCACGGGGGCAGCCGGTGGAAAGATGCATCGATACGACTGCGTTTATCACGACATCGTACCAGACTCGCGCATCATCTACAGCTACGACATGCACATCGGGGAGGTGCGGATCAGCGTATCGCTCGCCACGGTGGAGCTTCTGCCAGAGAGTGGCGGTACGCTCATGAGGTTCACCGAGCAAGCGGTGTTCTTGGACGGCTACGATGACTCAGGCGCCCGCGAACGCGGCACGCAAGAGCTCCTCGACAAGCTGGGGCATGCTCTCGAACCCATTTGAAAAAGATCTGGCGCTCCGTCGATCCGCGTCCGGCTCGTTTGACGAGTCGGTAGAGCCGCAAAAAACCAGGCTCGAACCCCAAAAAAACCTGCGAAGGAGCCTCGATTATGCGATTTTTGTGCTTGTACAAGCCCGGCACCGCGGAGTCTCACACGCCTCCCACCGCCGAAGAGCAAAAGAACATGGGCAAGCTGATCGGAGACATGGCCAAGGCAGGCGTGCTGCTGGCCGTAGAGGGCTGTCTACCCAGCTCCTATGGCGTGCGCGTAGACATCGAGGCGGGAAATTTCACCGTGACGGACGGCCCGTTTGCGGAGACCAAGGAGCTGATCGCCGGCTTCTGCCTGATGCAAGTGAAGTCCAAGGCAGAAGCCGTGGAGTGGACTAAGCGCTTCTTGAGCGTCGCGGGGGAGGGGCAGGGCGAGATTCGACAGTTACAGGAGATGCCCGCGGGCTGAGGCCAGGGTCGCTCGCCGCAGTCGTTGTCGGGACGAGTGCGGCTCGGACCCTGGCTCAGGCCGAAGGATTGTTCATCTCGGATTGCAGCACGAATTCGGGATAGCCGGGTACGCCCATCTCAGGCACGTCGAGTCCGCCGATCTCGGTGTCGGGCGAAACGCGATTGCCGCCGATGGCTTTGCCGATCAGCCAAAAGATGGTGCCGCCGACGATGACGTTCCAGGCGATGCACGTACCCGCCTCGATGCACTGCGCGACGAGCTGCGACGGGTCGCCATAGAACAGGCCGGTGACTCCGCGGCCGGCAACGCCCATGTACTTGTCGGCGCCCACCGCATTCCAGCCTGCGCCGTAACTGCCGTCGGAGAACAAGCCCACGGCAATCAGACCCCACACGCCATTGGCGCCGTGCACGCTGATGGCACCTACCGGGTCGTCGATGCCCATGCGTTCGACGAAGAACACGCTCCACACCACCAAAACACCGGCGACCGCCCCGATGATGAAGGCCGCCACCGGGCTCACGAACGCACACGGTGAGGTGATCGCGACCAAGCCAGCGAGCATGCTGTTGCACATCATGGAAGGGTCTGGCTTGCCGTACACGTTCCACATGTAGATGACCCCGCTCAGGGTGGCGGCCATGCCGGCGAGCATGGTGTTGACCGCCACGATACCGATACGACCGTCCGTCCCCGCGAGCGAGCTGCCCGCGTTGAAGCCGAACCAACCAAAGGCCAGGATGAACGTGCCCACCTGCACCATCGGAATGTGGTGCGGCAGGATCGCTTGGGGTTGCCCGTTGACGAACTTGCCGATGCGCGGACCGATCATCCAGGCCGTGATCACCGCCAGCGCGCCACCCTGCAAGTGCACGACGCCGGAGCCCGCGAAATCCACTGCGCCGTGGCCGAAGCCGAGCCGATAGCCGATTTGGGCGAGCCAGCCGCCGCCCCAGACCCAGTTGCCGAACAGCGGGTAGATGAAGCCACCCACTAAAATGCTGAAAATGCAGAAGCTCTTGAAGCGCCAGCGCTCCGCGCACGCGCCGGTGACGATGGTGGCAGTGGTATCCATGAACGCCATCATGAACAGGAACATGACGATCGCGGACGAATCATAGCCCGCGCCGGTCAGGAAGAAGCCACTGGTGCCGAACAGGCCCCAACCATGGTCGCCGTTGACCGCCGACCCGAAAGTGAACATGTGCGATAGCGTCGGCAAGCTGCCGAGGCTGGCCGGACCGCCGATGGCCGTGCCGTTCATGCCGCCGCACATCAATGCGAAGCCAGACACGAAGAAGCCGAACATGCCGAGCGCGTAGACCAAGAAATTCATGGACATGGTGTGTGCGGCGTTCTTCGCTCGACACAGCCCAGTCTCGACCAGCGCAAAGCCAGCTTGCATGAAGATGACCAGGAAGCCCGCGATCAGCACCCACACGAAGTTGATGCTGAAGAAGTTGTGCGAAGACGATTGAGCGACGGCATCGATGCCCGAGGCAACCTGCTCCGGAGTCATCTTCTTCGGGTCGAGCTTGCTGTAGCCGGGCACCGACAGCGGAGTAGGGGTACTTTGAAATGCCCCCGTCTTGTCCGGTTCGGCGTCGGCACGCGCAGACGGAGTCCAAGCGCACAGGGCCGCGAGGCAGCAGACGCTGACAGCCAGACAGTGCCGCCACCTGCGAAGCACGTTCGATCGCCGTTCCTTCATCTGCTCGAGCATCCCGGTCTCCTTGAGGTTTCGAATAGTGAGCGGGCTGCACGTTTCAGTCGTGTTTCACAAAGGCTTCTCTAACTCATGATTATCGTTGGAAGGTTCGACGCGCGCGCGCCGCAGGTGCGGTTGTCGCGCGGGCCTGATAAGGCCGTGGCTATGGAGAACAGCGCGCTTCGTGCACGCTTCGACGGCTACGACCGGGACGGTGACGGGCGAATCGAACTCGCCGAATTCTGGGAGCTGCTCGACGCGCTCGGCCTCGGCTACGAGGAAGCGCAGGCTCGTTCAGCGTTCGGCTCGCTCGATCAAGACGATGACGGTCAGATCGATTTCGCCGAGTTCAGCCGGTGGTGGGTAGGACACTGACGGTGCGTGCGCCTGTCGACACACGAATAAAGAAGCGCCGCGTCCTCGAGAACTCCCGGTAATCGACGACGCGGCGCTTGGGCCGAATTTTCGGTTGAGTCGCGGCTCAGGTCGAGCCGACGGCGGCCGAGCCAGCCGCAGCCGGTGCCTCGCGGTCTTCCTGCTCCAAGTGACCGTAGGTGTGCTCGTTGGTGTGGTAGCCCTGCTCGCCGTGGTCGGAGAGGTCGAGCCCGATCTCTTCGTCTTCCTCGTTCGGGCGTAGCCCGATCGTGGCTTTGAGCGCGTAGCCGATCACGGTGGTTGCGACGGCGGCCAGCGCGATGGTGAGGCCCATGGCCTTGAGCTGCTCCAGCCACAGGCCGTTGCCCACCAAGTCCTTCAGGTTGGTGTTGAGATTGGGATTCATGCCCGCATCCGCCAGGAAGCCGGTGATCAGCGCGCCAATCGTGCCGCCGACGGCGTGCACGCCGAAGGTGTCCAGCGCGTCGTCGTAGCCCAGCATTTGCTTCAGCTTGGTGCAGGCGAGGAACGGAACGATGCCCGCGATCACGCCGATGATGATCGCGCCCATTGGGGTGACGAAGCCGGCTGCCGGCGTAATCACGACCAAACCGCCGACCGCGCCGGAGCAGAAGCCGAGCACGGTGGGCTTGCCGCGGGTGATCCACTCTGCAGCCGGCCAAGCCGCGCAAGCGACCGCAGTGGCGATGGTCGTGGTCATGAAGGCATTGGCGGCGATCGCGTCGGCAGCGACGGCGCTACCGGCGTTGAAGCCGTACCAGCCCACCCAGAGCATACCCGTGCCGACCATGGTCAAGACCAAGCTGTGCGGCGCGAAGCTCTCTTTGCCGAAGCCTTTGCGCTTGCCCACGATCAGCGCCAGCACGATTGCCGACCAGCCCGAGGACATGTGCACCACGGTGCCACCCGCGAAGTCGATGGCTTTGATGCCTGCCTTGGCGTTCCAAACGCCGTTCATGTATCCGTCCACGCCCCAGACCATGTGCGCGAGCGGGAAGTAAACGATGAACATCCAGGCCGCCATGAACAGCATCAATGCGCTGAATTTCATGCGTTCGGCGATCGCGCCCACGATCAGCGCCGGGGTGATGATCGCGAACATCAGCTGGTACATCGAGAACACGTTCTGCGAAACCCAAGCGGCGTAGTCCCCGTTGGGCATGGCGTCCACACCCGCGAGCATCGCGAACTTGGTGCCACCCAAGAACGGCGTCCCCGGTGCAAAACACAAGCTATAGCCGATCACGACCCACAGGATCGTGACCATGCCGGCTGAGCCCAAACACTGCGCCATGACCGAGAGCACGTTCTTGGTCCGGACTAGACCGCCGTAGAACAACGCCAGACCGGGCAATGTCATGAACAAGACCAATGCCGCCGAAACCATCATCCATGCGTTGTGACCGGGGCCAGCGCCCGCCACTTTGGATTCCTTCGAGACGCGCGCGCCGTTGTTGACGTACGCCTCCAGATCGCCGAGGCGCTCTTCGATCGCTTTCGCATCGAGAGCGGGTGCAGCAGCAGCCGGTGCGGCAGCGGCTGGCGCGGCAGCAGCGGGTTCCGCGCTCTGCGCGTACGAAGCTCTCGGCAGGGCACCGAGGACGGCGAACACAGCGAGCACGGGGAGCGCGAGCAAAAATATTCTTTTTGCGAAACGCTTCCTGGCGCAGACTGTGAAAGATTCTATGAGATTGCTCAGCATCACTGGTCTCCTTGGGGATGACGGCCCACCACCCGTTAGGTACCCAGCAACGTGGCTAGGCTCTGTTTCGTGTTTCGTGCGCCTACATCGCCGCGACATCAAAAGTCGCATACATGAAACTAACCTGAAATTGATTGAAAATTAATTCCAGTACGATTGATTTTCACGAATGGCCTTGCGAACGGCGGCTTTGCAGCGAGCACTGCGCGATTATGGCTTCGCGGCAGCTTGCGTAGTTTTGAGTACGCTGGGTGCGCAGCTCGTTCAGCCGTACGGCCACCTCGCCGATCTGGCGATGATTCACCTGCTCGGGATAGTTTTTCTGTCCCTGCGCTCGAGTGTTCGCACGTCGCTCGTCGCAAGCGTCGTCAGCATCTTCTCATTCGACTTCTTCTTCATCGCGCCCAGGTACGCGCTCGCTTGGTCGGACGCGGAGAGCGTCGTGACCTTCGTGGCGATGGTCGTGGTCGCTGCAGTGGTGAGCAAGCTCAGTGAAAATTTGCGGCGACAGGAGCAAGCCGCGCGCGCCGTTGCCGCGCGTACCCAAGCGCTCTACGAACTGAACGTGGAGCTCTCGAGCTCCCGGGACGCGGCGCAACTGGCAGCGGTGACTGCGCGTCATTTGACCAAGCTCTTCGGCGTGCCGGTGACCGTGTTGCTGCAGACGCCCGAAGGCACACTGCAGCCCGCGCAGACCGCCCGCGATCGCTCGCTATCTCAAAGTGCTTGGCTCCGACGAGAGTTCGTCAAGCAGCACGCCCCCTCGGGGACGGCAATTTGGACCCCCGTACTCGGCGCGCATTCCGCGCTGGGCGCGGTCGGGCTCAAACCTCTTTTGCCTTTCGAGCAAGACTCGGAACAAGGCGTTTTGCTTTCGGCCTGCGTCAACCAGTTGGCCACTGCGCTCGAGCGAGTTCAGCTCGCGGGCGCGGTGCGTCGCACGCAGTTGGAGGCCGAAGGGGAGCGCCTGCGCAGTTCGCTCTTGAGCGCTGTGTCCCACGATCTCAAGACCCCCCTGGCCACGATGATCGCCGCTGGCGCGGCGCTAATCGGACGGACCGGGGAGATTGAACCCAAGGCCGCGGACGAAATCCTGCGCTCCGTGGTCAATGAAGGGGAGCGCTTGAGCCGGCTGATCCACAACTTGCTTTCGGTCACCCGCCTGGAATCCACGCACGTCGAGCTCCGCCGTACGCCCGAGTCGGTGGATGACATCGTGCTCTCTGCGCTGGGGCGCTTCAACGATCGTTCGCGAAAGACGCCCATCGTCAGCGAAATTGACCCTGATCTCCCGCTAATTTCCGCCGAGCCGGTGTTGCTCGAGCAAGTGCTGGTCAACCTGCTCGAGAACGCGACGCGCTACGCCGGTTCCGAGTCGGCGATTGCCGTCTACGCGCGCGCCGCCGACGGTTCGGTGCTCGTCCAGGTCGAAGACAACGGGCCCGGAATCGCAGAGCATGAGCGTGAAAAGGTGTTCGAGAAGTTCTACCGCGGCCAGGCAGCACCGAAGAGTGACGGTGGGGTGGGGCTGGGCCTCACCATTTGCCGCTCGATCATTCGGGCACATGGCGGAAAAATCGGCGTGCGAGAGCGGGCAGGCGGGGGTACGCTCGTCGAGTTCACCGTCCCGTTTGCCGCTGCCCGAGAGCAGCTCTCCAGAGAGGCTTCGCTCGACTCATGAATCGATCACTCCTGCTGGTAGTGGAAGACGACCCAGAAATGCGCAGCGTGGTTTCGTTCACCTTGCGCAACTACGGCTATGACGTTCGTGAAGCCGCCACAGGCGCCGAGGCCCTCAGTCAAATCCAGACGCGCACGCCGGATGCCATGGTCTTGGACCTCGGACTTCCCGATATCGACGGCTTCGTGGTTACGGCATGTGTCCGTCAAGAGCATGAGTTTCCGATCATCGTGCTCTCTGCGCGTGGTGAAGAGCAGCATCAAGTGCGCGCGCTGGATAGCGGAGCCAATGACTACGTGACCAAGCCCTTTCGTGAGGGTGAGCTGATGGCGCGCATCCGCGCTGCTTTGCGGCGTCCGGTTCCCGTCGCCGAACGGCGCGACTTGAACGTCGGAGATCTGCGCATCGACTCCACTCAACGCCGTGTCTTCGTGCGCGGCAAAGAGGTCACGCTGACGCGTACCGAGTTCGATTTGCTCGACACGCTCGCTCGCAATGCGGACCGCGTAGTCACCCACCGGCAAATCTTGCGCGCCGTTTGGGGCGCCGAGCACGTGGATGAAGTGCACTACCTGCGCGTGTACATCAAGCTCCTGCGCACGAAGATTGAGGTCGACCCTGCGCGCCCGACGCGAATTTTAACCACGCTCGGCGTCGGCTATCGGCTAGTCAGTTCCGAAGTTCTCAGCTGATCCGCGTTCAGCGGCGACGCGCCGAGCTCTCCGAGCTCCGGGCCAAAAAGCGCAGCGCGGAAGCATCGTGCGCCGGGGAAGCAGAGCGGCGCGCGCCTTCCACAAGGGTCGCGGGTAGCTCCGCTCAGAACGGGTCGAAGCAGTCATAGTTATTCTGACGGGAAATGCGTCCGTCACGAAATGTCAGAAACACGCCGAAGTGCGCTGTCAGCGTGCCACCCACCGGAATCGTTCCGAGTGGTACCGCAAGGGTGCCCGTCCAAATTACCTCCAGCGCGAGGCGGTCTCCGGCCTCGACGGAATTCATGATCTGGTACTTTTCCGAGGTCAGTACCTGTTTGCCTCGTTCTTGCCCGGCCAAGAGCGTGGCGAGATCGCGTTCCGTTCCGTTCGGGGTGAGCCGGTTCGGGAACTCTCGCTGCACGACGTCTGGGCAGTAGTACGGGGATAGGTCGGTTCGGGCTTCGATTGCAGAAAGGTACGCTTGGGCTCGCTCGAGCAGGGTCACGATGGGCTCCTTTCGGTCTTGCTCGTCAGCTTACACGAACCGGTGCTAACCCTCGAGTATGGCTGAAACCATCGTCATCTGTGGCTACGGAGTAGGGATTTCGGACGCGGTTCTGCGTCGCTTCGCCAAGGAGGGATACAGGGTCGCGATCGTGGCCCGCAACGCGGAGCGTCTGAATGGAGCGGTACAAAAGCTGAGCGCAGAAAAGATCGACGTGAGAGCATTCGCCTGCGACGTGGGCGACATCGACGCCGTAAAAAAACTGATCGCCGATGTGCGCAGCGCGCTGGGCCCGATCAAGGTGTTGCACTGGAATGCGTACACCGGCGGAGCGGGCGATCTGAAGACCGCCGGCGCGGACGACTTGCGCGCGGTGCTGAACGTGACCGTGCATGGTCTGGTGGCCGCGGTGCAAGCCGCGCTGCCCGACCTCAAAGCCCAAAAAGGTGCGTTGCTGGTCACAGGCGGCGGCTTCGCCTTCTACGATCCCGCGGTGGACGCGGCCGCGACCCAATGGGGCGCTCAGGGCCTCGCCATCGGCAAGGCAGCGCAGCACAAAACCGTGGGCCTGCTGAGCAAGAGTCTGCACAGCGAGGGCGTTTACGTGGGCGAGGTCGTGGTCACGGGGTTGGTGAAGGGCACCGCGTTCGACTCTGGCAATGCGACGCTCGACGCATCGACCATCGCCGATAAATTTTGGGAGCTGTACCGCGCGCGGGACGTCGCTTCCGTGACCATCTGAGTCCCCCGGTCGAGTCGCTGCGAGCCACAGCGGCTTTGCGCGCGAGGCGGAATGGTACCTGCAGGTTTGCCCCAGGCCGTGCCTTTTTCTGGCATTTTCCCGCGGAAATTTGCGCGGCCCCGGACTTGCTAAGGCCTGCCCAATCATATGGACCGCCTGACCAATACCACTCTTGGGCTCTGCACGTTCCTGGTTGGCTTGTCGTTCGCGGGGGCTGCTGCGGCGGAGGAGCCGCTCACCACACCTTCCCTGGAGACGAAAGGCAAGCCGCTGGATCCTCCGGCACCGGTCAGCGGCGGGACGCCCAAGCTGGGCGGACTGAGCGGCTTCGGCGGTGTGATGATCGTCGACATGGGGCCGGTCAACGATCGACTTCAAGAACAGCGCGCGCTCTACCCGGCAGACCTGCCGGTGGTGTTTCCGATCCTGGGCGGCCAGGGCTTCGGCTTGTTCAGTCGCTTTTTGATCGGTGGCTCGGGCGCCGGCCTGCTCTCGCGCAGCGTGGATGCAGTCAACGATCGCAAGGTCAGCGCCAGCGGCGCCTGGGGTACGTTCGACTTCGGTTACCAGCTCTTGCGCGTGAACGGCTTCTTGATCGCCCCCGTGCTCTCGCTGGGCGGATACGGCATGAACGTGACGGTGGCCCCCAAGGGTGGCGTGGATTTCGACCAGGCGTTGGCAAACCCGCAACGCAGCCTGTCGCTGACCAACAACGGCTTCCTCACCGGAATTTCGTTGGTCGCCAATACGGTCATCCTGGGCAAGACGGCTGCACAGACTCCGAACGCCCGCACCGGCTACTCGCTCGGCCTCCGGGTGGGTGCGCTATACGGCATTCCAATCCGCGGCTGGCGCTCGAACGGTGCAGAGGTCACCGGTGATCCGCCGTTCGGTTTGCGCGGCGGCTATGTCGCGCTCTCGCTGGGCGGAGGCAGCTGGTGAGTCGCACGCCCATGTGGGGCTAGACCTCGAACAGCCCGGCGGCGCCCATGCCGCCGCCGATGCACATCGGGTCGACCCCCAGGCGGCCGCCGCGACGACGCAGCTCGTGAAGCAGCGTGGCGGTCAGCTTCGCGCCGGTGCAGCCGAGCGGATGGCCGAGCGCGATCGCGCCGCCGTTGACGTTCAGCTTGTCGT
>Ga0164308_10001952_pt1 | contig 10996 bp, 10 predicted proteins | sample Whisoiple_246_MG_FD_109983 | JGI IMG/M metagenome (GOLD analysis project Ga0164308, IMG submission 109983) | Soil microbial communities amended with fresh organic matter from upstate New York, USA - Whitman soil sample_246_MG | ecosystem: Environmental > Terrestrial > Soil > Unclassified >... | reverse complement strand
TGGGCGACGGCGTTCCTCGACTCGACCGCGGCCGACTGGGACCGCACGCTCGCGTTCTGGCAGGCCGCGACCGCCTCGACGCTGTCGCCGTTCCGCGGGCCCGACCACGCGTTCGTCACCCTCGTCCCCCCCGACGGCGAGGGGTTCCTGCGGGCGCAGCGGGTGCGGTCGGGCCCGGGCGGCGTGCACCTCGACCTGCACGTGCCCGACGTCCGCGCCGCGGCCGACGCCGCCGTCCGGCTCGGGGCGCGCGAGGTGGCCGCCTCGGACCACGTCGTGCTCGCCTCGCCGGGCGGCCTGCCGTTCTGCTGCGTCGACGCGTACCCGGCCCGGCGGCCCGCCCCGGTGACCTGGCCCCGGCCGGGCGGCGGGACGCACGCCAGCCTGCTCGACCAGCTGGCGATCGACGTGCCGGCGGAGCACTGGGCGGTCGAGCGGGCGTTCTGGGCGGCGTTCACCGGGTGGCCCGAGCAGCCGACGGCGCCGGGCGCGTCGCTGGTCCCGCTGCGCCGGCCCGGTGGCCTGCCCCTGCGGCTGCTGCTCCAGCGCCTCGACGAGCCGGCCGGTCCGGTGCGCGCCCACCTCGACCTGGCCTGCACCGACCGCGCCGCGGAGACCGACCGGCACGTCGCGCTCGGCGCGCGGGTCGCGGACGTGCGGGCGCGGTGGACCGTGCTCGCCGACCCCGCCGGCCGGCGGTACTGCCTGACGGACCGCGACCCCGGCACCGGCGCGCTGCCCTGACCCGCGCGGTCGGGCGGCCGACGCTGGTCGACGGCCGGCGCCGCCGCTAGCGTCGGGCCCGGTGACGTCGCGGGTGGGCCGGCAGGGGCCCCGGGCGGAGCGCGGACCGGAGGAGGACCCGTGGGCACGGTGATCAAGTACGGCTCGGTGTCGCTGGACGGCTTCGTCGCCGACCGGGACGACCAGCCCGGTCCGCTGTTCGACTGGCTGACCGCGGGCGACGTCCCGCTGGACGAGAGCGGGGCGCTCACCGTGTCGCCGGCGTCCGCCGACCACACCCGCGCCTACTGGGACAGCATCGGGGTGACCGTCGTCGGCCGGCGGGTGTTCGACCTGACGGACGGCTGGGACGGGACGCCGCCGAGCGGGGTCGAGCACGTGGTGGTCGTGACGCACCGGCCGCCGCCCGCGGGGTGGGACCCGGCGGCGCCGTTCCACTTCGTCGACGGCGTCGAGGCGGCCCTGGCGCGGGCGCAGGAGCTCGCGGGCGACCGCGTCGTCGAGGTCGCCGCGGGCGACGTCGGCGGCCAGGTCCTCGCCGCGGGCCTGGTCGACGAGGTGCGGATGGACGTCGCGCCCGTCGTCCTGGGGTCGGGCAGGCGGTTCTTCGGGCCGGTGGCCGGGCAGCAGCTGCTGGAGGACGCGGACGAGGTGATCCGGGGCAGCCGGGTGCTGCACCTGCGGTTCCGGGTGCGCCGATGATCAAGAACCCTTGATCAAGCCTTCTTGAGGGTCATACGCTCGTGGCATGGAGCGCCCGCAGCCCGCCGACACCGCGGCCGACCGCGCGTCCGCCGACGCGCCCGACCGCACGCCTGCGCCGCGCCCCGACTCGGACCCGGCCCGGATCCGGGCGCTCGCGCACCCGTTGCGCCTGCGCCTGCTCGACCTCCTGGACGCGGACGGCGACCTGACCGCGACGCAGTGCGCCGCGCTCACCGGCGAGTCGGTCGCGAGCTGCTCGTTCCACCTGCACACGCTCGCCCGGCACGGCTACGTCGAGGCGGCACCGCCGCGCGGGCGGGAGCGGCCGTGGCGGTCGGTGCGCGAGCGGCCGAGCCGGTACGACCCCGAGCGCCCCGGCTCGCTGCGCGCGGTCGCCGAGGTCGCCCGGCTCACCGTCGACAAGGAGGCCGACCGCCTGCACCGGTGGCTGGACGCCTCCCCGCGCGAGGCGGACGAGTGGCTGCTCGCCTCCGGCCTGCACTCGTCGGCGTTCTGGGCCACGAGCGACGAGCTCCGCGCCCTGTCGGCGGAGCTCGAGCGCCTGACGGACCGGTTCGCGGGCCGCTCCGACGACCCCGGCCTGCGCCCGCCGGGCGCCCGGCATGCACGGTTCTTCGGCGTCGTGAGCGTCGACCCGGACGCGGAGCCGGACCGGTGACGTCGGAGGTCGCGCCGCCGCACCCCCGCGCCGCGCTGCGCTCCCCCGCCTTCCGGCTGCTCACGGCCGTGTGGGTGGCCGCGAACCTCGCCGACTCGCTCCTCGCGCTGATCCTGGCCGTCTGGGTCAAGGACCTCACCGGCTCGGACGCGGCGGCGGGCCTGACCCTGGCGGCGTTCGGGCTCCCCGCGCTCGCGACCCCGCTGATCGGGCACGTCGTCGACCGGGTGTCCCGCCGGCGGGTGCTCGTCGTCGCCTACGCGGTCGGCGCCGCGGCGCTGCTCGTGCTGCTGCCCGTGCGCGGGGCGTCCGGCGCGTGGGTCGTCCTGGGCGTGACCGTGGTCTACGCGGCGCTCGGCTACACGACCGGCGCGGCGCAGTCGGGGCTGCTGCGCGACCTGCTGCCGGACGCGGCCCTGGCCCCCGCGAACGGCCGCCTGACCGCCATCGACCAGTCGTTCCGCCTCGCGATGCCGGTGGTCGGGGCCGTCGTCTACGCCGCCGCGGGCCCGCGGCCGCTCGTGGTCACCGCCGCGGCGGCGTTCGCGGTGTCGGCGGTGCTGGCCGCCCGGCTGCGCGTGCGGGAGACGCCGCCCGAGCCGGGGCACGAGCCGTTCGCCCGCTCCGTGACGGCCGGGTTCCGGCACCTGCGCCGCACGCCGCCGCTCGGCCGGCTGGCCGTGACGCTCGGCATCGGGTTCGGCGTGACGGGCGCGATCAACGGCGTGGCCTTCGCCGTCATCGACCGGGGGCTCGGCCTGCCGCCCGAGGCGCTGGGGCCGCTGACCAGCGCCCAGGCCGTCACGGCGGTGGTCGCGGGGCTCACCGCCGACCGGCTGATCGCCCGGTGGGGCGCCACCCGGCTGGTGGCGGTCGCGCTGCTGGTCGCCGCGGCCGGGGTGGTGCCGCTCGCGGGGTCGAGCCTGATCGGCGTCGCGCTCGGGCTCGGGGCGCTGGGGGCCGGGGTGACCTGGGCCGTCGTGGCGTTCGTGACCGAGCGGCAGCTCCGCACGCCGCCGACCCTCCAGGGACGGGTGCAGTCCGCCGGCGCGCTCGTGCTGAACGCCCCGCAGCTCGCCCTCGCGGTCGCCGCGGCCGCGGTGGTCGACGCCGTGGACCACCGGGTGGTGGTGCTGGCGTGCGCCGCGGGCCTGCTCGGCTCGGCGCTGCTCGCGGCGACGGCCCGCCGCGCCGGCCCGGCGGCCGCGGCCGCGCAGCCCGCGCCCTGAGCCCCCGCACGCCCATCCCCGGCACGCGGGGCACCGGCGCACGCCCCTGATTCTCGCGTCGACACCCGATCGGGTGTCGACGCGAGAATCGGGTGCGGACCTTGGTCGACCGCCGAGCCTCCACCGAGCCCACGCCCCCGCGGTCACGCCTCCGGCAGGTGCTCCCGCGCCCACAGAGCCGCGCTCGTCCGGTCCGCGACGCCCAGCAGCCGGAACACGTGCCCGACGTGCACCTTCACGGTCCGCTCCGCGATGCCGAGCTCGCGCCCGATCTGCTTGTTCGCCAGCCCGCGCGCGAGCAGCCGCAGCACGTCCCGCTCCCGCGCGCTGAGCCGGTCGGCGGGCCGCGGCGCCGCGGCGGACGGGAGCAGCGCGCCCGCCACCCGCGGGTCGAGCGGCGCGTAGCCCTGGGCGGCCGACCGCACCGCCGCGACCAGCTCCTCCGGCTCGCAGTCCTTCAGCAGGTAGCCGACGGCCCCCGCGCCGACCGCCGCGGACACCCGGTCGTGGTCGGAGAACGACGTCAGCACGACGACCCGCGTCCCCGGCCGGGCCGCCAGCACCCGGCGGGTCGCCTCGACGCCGTCGGTCCCCGGCATGGACAGGTCCATGAGGATCACGTCCGGCGCCAGGTCCGCCGCCAGCGCGACCGCCGCCGCGCCGTCGGCGGCCTGCCCGACCACCCGCATCCCGTCCGCGGCGTCGACGAGCCCGGCCAGCCCCGACCGGACCAGGTGGTGGTCGTCGGCGAGCAGCACCGTGATGTCCCGGGTCATCGCACCTCCACGTCGGGGTCGACCGCCAGGCGCCAGCGGGTGCCCGCACCCGGCGCCGAGTCGACCGTCAGGTCCGCGCCCGCCGCCGCGGCCAGGTCGCCCAGCACCCGCAGGCCGAGGTGCCCCTCGGGCGGGCTCGCCAGCGTGACGGCGGCGTCGAAGCCCGCACCGTCGTCCGCGACCTCCAGCACCAGCAGCCCGCCGGCGCGGGCGAGCGTCACCCGCACCTCGTCGGCGCCGGCGTGCGCGACGGCGTTCCGCACCGTCTCCTGGGCGACCCGGTACACGAGCTGCTGCGCGTCGACGCCGATCCCGGCCAGCGCCGCCTCGGGCGCGTCCACGGTCACCCGCACCCCGCGCGCCGCGAGCCCGCCGGCGAGGTCGGCCAGCGCCGCGCCCAGGCCGGCGGTGCGCAGGCTCGGCGGGTAGATGTCGACGAGCAGCGACCGGAGCCCGCGGATCGACGTGCGCACGGTCCCGCTCGCGGCCCGGACGTCCGCGGCGACGTCCGGCGCCCCGGCGCGCTCGGCGCGCTCCGCCGCGCCGGCGAGGGCGAAGGACGACGCCGCGAGCTCCTGCACCACGCCGTCGTGCAGGGTGGCGGCGATCCGACGACGCTCGGCGTCCGACGCGTCGACCGCGCTGCGCAGCAGGCGCTCCCGCTGCTCCTGCCCGCGCCGCAGCCGGTCGAGCAGCGTCCACAGCACCGGCAGCAGCAGCACGAGGAGCAGCAGCAGGCTCGTCACGGTGATGCCCGCGAACCCGCGCCACACGGCGGCGGCGCGCTCGGTGACGACGTCGTACCGGCTGTAGGTCTCGAACAGCAGCACGGTGCCGTCCGGCGTCCACACGGGGCGGTAGACCTCGAGCAGCCGACCCTGGTCCCGCTCGAACCGGTTCTCCGGCTCGTCCAGGTCGCTGACCTCGGCCTGGGTGGCCGGGTCCGCGAGCACCGCGCGCTCGTCGTCGCCGAGGCCGAACTCGTCGCCGATGAGCCGGGGCTCGTCCGAGTACACGATCCGGCCGGACTCGTCCCAGAGCTTCGCCCGCACGACCGCGTCGCCCAGCACCCGGTCCCGGACCACCGCGTCGAGCGCCGCCAGGGCCTCCGGGTCGCCGGTGGTCACGCCGTCGGTGAGCGCGGGCTGCACGACGGCGTCGGCCAGCAGGTCGGTGCTGCGCGCGGCGTCGTTGACGGACTCCTGCTCGGCGATCCGGCGGCTCGCGCCGAGGCCCAGCACCGCGACCAGCACGAGCACGACCGCGGCCGCCGCGCCGACCTGGAGGAACACGCGCCAGGTGCGGACCGGGGCGACCGAGGCGGCGGGCGGCGCGCCGCGGCTGAGGACGACTCGGCCGTCCTCGGCCGCGCGCGCGGGCGTCTGCACAGGCGCCACCCTAGGTGCTGCGGGCACCGGTCAGTCGTCGCTGCCGTGGCCGCCGCGCCCGTCGCCCCGGTCGTCGCCGCCGTGGTGGCCCGAGTCGTCCGAGCCGTGGTGGCCCGAGTCGTCCGAGCCGTGGTGGCCCGAGTCGTCCGAGCCGGACCCGTGGTGGCCGGAGCCGTCGGCCCCGGTCGCGGGCGCGGCGGGGGCGGCCGGGGCGGCGGGGGCGGCCGGGACCGCCGGCGCGGCGGGGGCCGTCCCGTTGACGCGCCGGTCGTCCCCCGGCTCGAACCGGTCGTCGCGGTCGACGCGGCCGCCGTCGTCCTCGGGCACGGCCGACGGCGACGACGACCCGGACGGCGTCACGCCGTCGGACGGCGACGTGGCCGCGCCGGTGCCGTCGGCGCGCCGGTCGTCGCCGGCCTCGGTGCGCAGGTCGCGGTCGGTCGCCCCGCCGCGGTCGTCGGCGGTCGGCGCCTGGGTGGGGACGGAGACCGGGACCTCGCGGCTCAGGCTCGGGTTGGCGGTGAGGCCGACGACGGCCGGCACGATCGCCAGCGCGGCGGCGGCGGTGAACACCAGGGTGCGCTTCACGGGGGACTCCTCGGGTGGTGGGTGGATCCGACGAGTCAGTTCTCCCGCGCCGCGGGTCTGCCGCGCGATCGGACGTTGGTACTAGTACCCCCTCACGCCGCGGGGGTGGCGGGCCGATGAGAGGAGCAGGACCGCTGCGCACCAGGGCGCCGGCCCGGGCGAGGAGGCGGTGGATGGGCCGTTCTGCCAGGGCGACGGTGTCGCCCGCCGCACCGGCCGGCCACCGCCTCACCCGACGACACCTGCGAGCCCGGGAGGCGGACGCCGCGCCGGGGTCGGGTCCCGGCACCGTGGTGCTGCGGCCCCCGCGGTGGCCCGTGTGGGGCGTGGCGGCGGTCCTCGCCGCGCCCCCGCGACGGGACCGCGGCGAGTCGCTCGTCGCCCACGCGCTGGCGCACGGCGCCGCGTCGGGGCCCGCGCTCGCCCTGTACGCCTGGTGGGCCCTGCTCGCCGCCGTGGCCACGCTCACCGTGACCCGGTCCGCCACGACGCTGCGCGCCCGCGGCGACGGCTCGCTGGAGCTGGTGGTGCAGGGCCCTGTCCGCCGCTCGACGTACGACCTGCGGCAGGTCCGGCGCGTCGCCCTGGTGCGGATCGAGCTCCCGGGCGGCGCCAGCCGGCGCCGGGCGGTGCTGCTGGACGCGCGCGGACGGGTGGTCGCGGCACCGCGGACGCACCGAGACCTGTGGGTGCGGGCGGACGCCGAGGCGCTGCTGGGGCCCGTGGGGATCCTCGTCGACCGCCAGACCCGCCGCGTGAGCGCCCGCGCCCTCGAGGCGACCTGCCCCGGGTCCACCCGGTGGGTCGACCGCCTCTCCGGGTGGCACCTGCTGGCCGGCGCGCTCGCCCTGTCCGCCGCCGCGTTCGCGCTGCTCGTGCTGGCCGGGGACTGAGCGTGTCCCACGACGACGTCCGGCGCGGCACGCGGACCGCGACACCGTCCGTGCGGCGGTCGCGCCGGAGCCGAACGGGCGCGTGGGAGTCGCCGACGCCCCCGACGCGCGTCGTCGAGCGGCCGTCCCGCCCGCGGGTCCTCCTCGTCGCGGCGCTCGCGGCGGTCATCCCCGCCGCCTCCCGCACCCGAGCGCCCAGCATCCTGGACCACGCGCTGGCCGCGGGGCCGGGGAGCCGGCCGTGGCTCGCGGTCCTCGCGTTCGAGGTGCTGGTGGCGACGTGGACCGTGCTGGTCCTGGCGCGCTCCGCGACGACCCTGACCGGCACCGCGGGCGGCCCGCCGGTGCTCGAGGTCCGCAGCGCCCTGCGGCGCCGCGTGACCACGCTCGGCCACGTGCGGCGCGTCGTGCTCGTGACCGTCGCCCCCCGTGGGGGCTCCACCGCGCAGCGGGCGCTGCTCGTCGACGGCGCGGGGCGCGTCGTCGCGCCGCCGACGCACAGCCGCGGGTTCTGGCTACGCGCCGACACCCGGTCCCTGCTCCGTGCCGCCGGGGTGGCCGTCGACTGGGACCACCGGCGGAGCGCCCCCGGCGAGCTCGAGGCGGCGTACCCGGGGGCGTCCACCTGGACCGACCGGCACCCCGTGCTGCTCGCCGTCCTGGTGGCCTTCGGCTGCCTCGCGGGCCTGATGACCGTCGGCTGGCTGCTCGACGCCTGACCTCCGTCCCGCCGCCGGTCAGGGCCCCGTCAGCGCCGGCGGTCGACCAGGAGCCACGCCCCCGCGCCGAGCACGACCGCGGCGAGCGCGACCGACGGCCACGCACCGAGCGCCCCCGCGAGCACGTGCGAGGCGACGAAGCACGCCGCCCCGAGCAGCACGACGGCCACGACCCGCGCGGCCCCGGCCGCGGCCCAGGACCGCCACGCGCACCACGCCACGCCCAGCACGAGGACGACCCCGCCGAGCGCGCGTGCGCCGGTGCCCTGCGCGACGGCGAACGCCGCCACGAGGGTGACCGCCGCCAGGACGGCCGTCGGGGCCGTGGCGAGCGGGCCCCGCGCCGGGGCGGGCCGGGACGGCGCGACCGCCCCGACACCGCCGCCCGGCCCGGCCCCGCCGCCCGGCGCCCGACCGGCCGGAGCCGTCACCCGTCCTCCCCGACGACCGCGCCCGCGAACTGCGACTGGTACAGCCGGTGGTACGCGCCGCCGGCCGCGATGAGCTCGTCGTGCGTGCCCTTCTCGACGATCGCGCCGTGCTCCATCACGAGGATGAGGTCGGCGTCCCGGATGGTCGACAGCCGGTGCGCGATGACGAACGACGTCCGCCCCTGCCGCAGCGAGGCCATCGCCTGCTGCAGCAGCTTCTCGGTGCGGGTGTCGACCGAGGACGTCGCCTCGTCGAGGATGAGCACCGACGGGCGCGCGACGAACGCCCGGGCGATGGTGAGCAGCTGCTTCTCCCCCGCCGACAGGTTGGCGGCGTCCTCCTCCAGCACGGTGTCGTAGCCGTGCGGCAGCGAGTGCACGAACCGGTCGACGTAGGTCGCCTGCGCGGCGGCGAGGATCTCCTCGTCGGTCGCCGACTGCCGGCCGTACCGGATGTTCTCGCGGATGGTGCCGGCGAACAGCCACGGGTCCTGGAGCACCATGCCGGTGCGGGCGCGGGCGTCGTGCCGGGACAGCGTCGCGATGTCCTGGCCGTTCACCAGGATCCGGCCGCCGTCGAGCTCGTAGAACCGCATGAGCAGGTTGACCAGGGTCGTCTTGCCGGCGCCGGTCGGGCCGACGATCGCGACGGTCTGCCCGGGCCGGACGGTGAACGACAGGTCGGAGATCAGCGGCTGGTCGGGGCTGTACGAGAACGCGACGTGCTCGAACTCGATGGTCCCGTCGCCCTCGGCCGGGGCCGGCGCCTGCGGGTCGTCCTCGCGCTGCTCGTCCTCGTCGAGCAGCTGGAACACCCGCTCGGCCGACGCGGTGCCGGACTGCACGACGGCGGCCATGCCGCCCAGCTCGGACAGTGGCTGGGTGAACATCTGCGCGTACTGGATGAACGCCTGCACGCTGCCGAGCAGCATCGTGCCGTTCGCGACCATGAGGCCGCCGAGCACCGCGATGCCGACGTAGGTGAGGTTGCCGACGAACGACATGCCGGGCCAGATGATCCCGGACAGGAACTGCGCCTTGAACGAGGCCTGGTACAGCTCCTCGTTCTCCGCCTTGAACTTGTCCGCGAAGTCCTGCCGGCGGCCGAAGACCTTGACCAGCGCGTGCCCGGAGAACGACTCCTCGACGCGCGCGTTCAGCCGGCCGACCTTGCGCCACTGGGTGCCGAACGCCTTCTGCGACCGCGGGCCGATGACGCCGAAGATCACGCCCATCAGCGGGATCGACACCAGCGCGACCAGGGCGAGCTGCCACGAGATCGAGAACATCATGATCAGCACGCCGATCACGGTGAGGATCGAGGTCAGCGCCGTGGAGAGCGACTGCTGCATCGTCTGCGTGATGTTGTCGATGTCGTTGGTGACGCGGGAGATCAGCTCACCGCGCTGCACCTTGTCGAAGTAGGCGAGCGGCAGCCGGTTGATCTTGGTCTCGACCTGCTCGCGCAGGCGGAACATGGCCCGGACCATGATCACGTTGATGATGTAGCCCTGCAGCCACATGAGCAGCGCGCCCGCCACGTACAGCGCGAGCACGGTGAGCAGCAGCCGGCCCAGCAGGTCGAAGTCGATGCCGGCGCCCGGCACCAGGCCGTCGACCGCCTCGATCATCGCCGCCATGCGGTCCTGGCCCTGGGCGCGCAGCGCCTCGACCGCCTGCTCCTGGGTCACCCCGGCCGGCAGCTGCCGGGACAGGAAGCCGGTGAACACGGCGTCGGTGGCCCGGCCGAGCACCCGCGGCGCGAGCACGGTGAGCACGACGCCCGCCGAGCCCATCAGGGTCACGGCCACCAGAGCCCACTTGTACGGGCGCAGCAGCCCGAGCATCCGGCCGAACGACTGCCCGAAGTTGTCCGCCTTGCCCGGCGCGACCGAGTCCCAGGAGTCGGACGCGAGGCGCGCCTGCTCCCCGAGCTCGATCTCGAGCTTCTCCTCGTCGGTCAGCTCGGGCTCGGCCGGCTTGGTCCGCGTCTTCTGGTCGCTCATGCGCCGGCCTCCACCGCGAGCTGGGACTCCGCGATCTCGCGGTAGGTCTGGTTGGTCGCGAGCAGCTCGTCGTGCGTGCCCAGCCCGGCGACCCGGCCGTCCTCGAGGACGAGGATCTGGTCGGCCCCGGTCACGGTCGACACCCGCTGGGCGACGACGATCTTGGTGACGTCCGGCAGCTCGCGCCACAGCGCCTGCCGCAGCCGGGCGTCGGTCGCGAGGTCGAGCGCGGAGAACGAGTCGTCGAACAGCAGCACGGCCGGCCGGCGCACCAGCGCGCGGGCGATCGCGAGCCGCTGCCGCTGGCCGCCGGACACGTTGGTGCCGCCCTGCGCGATCCGGGCCTCGAGCCCGCCGTCCATCTGCGAGACGAAGTCGCTGGCCTGGGCGATCTCGAGCGCGCGCCACAGGTCGGCGTCCGTGGCGTCCTCCTGGCCGAGGCGCAGGTTGGACGCGACGGTCCCGGCGAACAGGAACGGCCGCTGCGGGACCAGGCCGATGCCCGCCCACAGGTCCTCGACGTCGCGGTCCCGGACGTCGACCCCGCCGACGCGCACCGCGCCGCCGGTCGTGTCGAACAGCCGCGGGATCAGCGAGACCAGCGTGGTCTTGCCGGCGCCGGTCGAGCCGATCACCGCGACGGTCTGCCCCTGCCGGGCGGTGAACGAGACGTTCGACAGCACCGGGTGCTCGGCCTCGGGGTACGCGAACGTGACGTCGTCGAGCTCGACCTCGCCCGGGCGCGGGGTGGCGCGCACCGGCTCGGCGGGCTCGGCGAGCGTCGACTCGCTGGTCAGCACCTCGGTGATCCGCTCGGCCGACACCGCGGCGCGCGGGA
>Ga0164308_10001951_pt1 | contig 10999 bp, 13 predicted proteins | sample Whisoiple_246_MG_FD_109983 | JGI IMG/M metagenome (GOLD analysis project Ga0164308, IMG submission 109983) | Soil microbial communities amended with fresh organic matter from upstate New York, USA - Whitman soil sample_246_MG | ecosystem: Environmental > Terrestrial > Soil > Unclassified >... | reverse complement strand
TTGGACCAGATCGACGTCAGCGATCCAGAGCATCCCGTGCTGCTGCCGGCGGTCAACATTCCCGGCTCGCTCCTCCACTTCGATCACGAGAGCGGTCGCGTCGTGACCATGGATTACAGCCTCGAGGAGAAGGCAGCGGACTCCTACGAAGCCTGCCAATACGGCTACTTCGACTACGAGCACTCGATCTGCAGGACCTACCGCCGCGTCGTGCACACGCTCGGTCTCGACGGAAACGACGCCACCCTGGTGGATTCCGCCATGGTCGACCAGGTCAACAGCTGGGCCAATGGCATCGCGGTGACGGATAGCCGCGTCTTCGCCAGCTATCAGACCTACACGGACACCAACCAGACGCTCAACCTGAGGACGCTCGCCCTGCACGGTAGTGGCCAGCTCGACGACCTCGGTGTCACCGACGTTAGCGACATGGGCTGGGGCAACCTCGTGGCGCGCGGCAAACGGGCGTTCATCTCCGCCTACGGGCAGCTGATCGTCGTCGACACCAGCGACACCGACAGCGTCGAGGTGACCAGCCACGAAATGGGCGGCTACTACTGCAACGCGCTCGAGGTCGCCGGCGACACGGCCTATTGCGCGCTCGGCTACCAGGGCGTGCAGGCCTTCCCGCTCGACTGAGCCCTCGGCCTATTCCGTGGCGCCGTCCGACAGCGCCACGGTGTCCGTCTGGGCTAGCTCTTCGCGAGTCGCCCAGACGGGGAGCTCGTCGGGGACTGGGAGCGAGATGCCACCGCGCACGGCTACGGTGATCGAGTCGTTGAGCATGCGGCGCGCCTTCTCGCAGGCGGGGCTGGGGTCCGAAGCATGCTCACCCTGGCAAACTTCCTTCTCCCGCGTGTGGGCCATCTTCACGTATTTCGACGTCAAAAGAGCGCCGCGAACGTTGCCGCCGAGGTGGCGCCAGCTGATCGGTGGCGCCTTCACCTCGGGCATCATCGTGGTCACGAACATCTCGCGTGCCACGGTCGCGCAGGTGCCGTCCCAGCGTAGGACGTCGATGTCCGAGCCGCTGACCTGAACCTGACCGCCCTTCGATGCGCCACGATCGCCGATCACGATCACTTCTTCACCGAACACGATGGGCGCGGCCGTGAGGTGCTTGTCGTGGGCGTTGACGGCTTCCAGGTACTCGGCCTTGAGATAGAGGCGCTGCCAGGGGCTGTGCTTCTCGAACATGGTGAGCGCCAGGGCCTCGAAGCGCCCCTGGCAGGTGGCCGCGGTGAAGGCCGGAGGTGGAACGCAGGGCGCATTGCCTTCACAGTCGGGCGGTGGAGCTGCGAAACGCTCGGGCTCGGTCTTTGCGTCTGGTGGGGGCTCCGCCACGGTCGTCTCAGCGGGTGCAGGCCCTGGTGCGGGGGGAGCGGCCGGCCCTGTGGGGGCGGGCGGGGCTTTGCTCGCGCAGCCCAGCGAGAGGGTGAGCAGACTGACCGAGGTGAGCGCTCGCAGCATTCCGCCACTATCGGAGGTTTTCGCTCTGGATCAATAGTTGGAGCGAGATCCGTTCACAGCGCTACGGACAAACCGCCAGCGTGCAGTGCCACGCATCGTCCAAGCAGGTGCAGGTGTTGCACCCGTCGGGCGTGGGCACCACCGATCCTTCGACGCAGACCAGCCCGCTGCCTCCGCCCAAGCCGCCGATTCCGCCGGTGGCACCACTGCCGCCCGTGCCGCCAGTGCCGCCCGTCCAGCCAGTGCCGCCGGTGCCACCCGTGCCGCCACTACCTCCAGTCCAACCGGTGCCACCCGTCGAGCCAGGGCAGTACCCCGTCCAGCCCGTCGCCCCACTGTCTCCACCGCAGCTCGTCATGCCGGTGCCTTCGCTGCCACCCACGCTACCGCTGCCACCACTCACGACGTGTCCGACTCCACCGCTTGGGCCGTCGGTGCTCCCATTGCTGGTGCCGCCTCCGCCGGAGCCGCCTCCGTCGGGGCCGTCTCCCGGGCTGGGGTAGCTGACACACGCAGCGGTCAAGGTGAGCAGGCTAAAGCCGCTCACCACTTGGGATGAGATGCGCCAAGGAGGCGGGTTTCTCATGGGGTCTGTCCTTCGCAGGCACCGGACCCGTAGACGCCGGTGCCGGCGCTCGCGGCCGCGCACGCGTTCGAATAGGTCTCGCCGTCGCAACCGCAGACCGGATCGTAGTCCAGCGTGCAGCCGTCCGGTCGGGTCTGGCAGACGGACGACGCGTCGGCCGCGCCACACAGCTGCCCTTCTTCGTAGGCGCAGTACTCGTCGCCTGCGCACGTGTCGCCGAGCCAGCCACCGCAGCCGACGACATCTGGATCCACGCAACCGATCAGTGTGCACGCCCACCCCCCGTTCAGGCAGGTGCAGACGTTGCAGCCGTCGGGGGCGGGGAGCGTCTCGCCGTCCTCGCAGGTGTCGGGTAGTGAGCCGCCGCCAGCGTAGCCACCTTCGTTTTCGTGCCCGCCCGAGCCCCCGCTCGCGGTCCCGCCGCTCGCCGGGACTCCGCCGCTCCCCACGTGGCCTCCGGTCGCGCTCCCGCCGCCCGATCCGTCGCCGGGCGTCCCGCCGCCGCCATCACCGCCGTCGTCCGAGGTCGTACCAGCGCAGCCCGCGGCCAGGACGAGCAGAGCGGCCATCCCGATCGCGCAGAACGTGAGCGGTCGAGGGGAAGGAGGATGCCCGAGAGAAGCCATGCCCTAGGTTACTGCGCATTCGGCGCCCCGGCCCGTCGAAAAGATCCAGCCGGCGATGTCGTTCCGGAAATGTGCAGCTGAGGAGCAAAGCCCTGCTAGCGTTGCCGCATGAAATATCGGCTCCGCTTGGTTCCCTCTCTGGGAGTGCTCGCCTCCACGTTCGCCCTAGCCGCCGTGGCGGCGTCGGGCTGCAGCATCGAAACCGGTACCGACGACGACGCCCAGGGCGGCGAAGGCGGAGCGGACGGCGCTGCCAGCGGCGGCAGCACGAGCGGCGGCGGTCTCGGGGGCGCGGGGGAGCTTCCGCCGGGCACGACGGCCTGCGACCAGCCGGCAGCGTGTGGCCTCGTGGAGTGCCAGGCAGTGGAGCTGTACCCACAGCACGTCGAGGTGTGTTCCGAGCTGTCTCCCCACACCAATCCGCCGACCAACGGTCCGCACTATGAGCCTCCGTATTGGGCGCAGTTCGGCATCTACGACGAGCCCATCGGCGACGGGTTCTTGCTGCACGGCCTCGAGCACAGCGCCGTCGCTCTCCTCTACAATTGCAGCTTGGTCGAGAGTGCCGGCGGCTCGTGTGAGGATCTCGTAGACGAGCTCGTCGCGTTCTACGACGACTATCCAGAGGATCCGCTGTGCACCACCGTGCCGCATCGGCTCTACGTCAGCCCCGATCCCGACCTCGACGTACCCTTCGCCGCGACGGCCTGGCAGGGTCACCTCAAGGGCCAGTGCTTCGACGCCGACCGCGTGCGAGAGTTCGTCGACGACCACTACGGCCAGAACTACGAGAACATCTGCTCCCCCGGCGTTGACCCGTTAGCGCAGGGCTGCGACTGATCAGGCGGGCTGGGCGGTCGAGCGCGCCTTGCCCGTGGACAGGAGCACGATGTACGCCACGTCGAGCACGAAGCAGCCGACGAACAGGAAGTGGAAGAAGGCGTAGCTGCCGAGGTGCGTCGTGCTTGGCCCCACCGGATGAATGATCGGGATCAGGAAATAGCACTGCAGCGAAGAGAAGGCGGTGCCGATCATCTTCAGCCAGGCAACCGGCAAGGACAACCCTCGCCCGCTCTCCCTCCGCGTGAAGTAGAACGGGATGTAGAGCGCGCTCATCACCAGGTTGATCACGAACGCCAGGATGATGCCCAAGGTGTCGTGGAAGGTCGTGACCCACGCGTACTGTCCAGCGAAGGCAAGGCACAGCACGACAGGTACGACGACGAAGAACGAGCGCTGCAGCTCGGCCCAGAGTTGCTCCTTTTTCCCAAAGCGAATGAGCTGGCTGACGATCAGGATGTCCACGAGCAGCCACGACCGGTCGATGAGCACCCAAGCGGGCACCGGGTCGGGCAGGAAGAACGAGTCCATCAGCTCCCAGGTGCAGTTCAAGCAGATGGCTACCAGGGGCACCCCGTACGTCGCCTGTTTCTGACAGAGGACGATCACCAACACGTAGGCGGCGAGCCAGCACACTGCGCCGACGGCACCGACCCAGTTGTACCAAACGGCCATGTCGAAGGGCTCGCCGGTTTCGAGCTGGTAGAGCGGCCAGCGCCCGACGGGTGAGGCGGCGAGCAAGCGGATCACGAGTCGCTCCGGGACAAGCCCCAGCCGTCGGCCAAATGATCCGGCAAGTCGAAGCTTGGCCGGGTTGGCCCGCGCTCGAGCTTCAAGATGCCATCGATGACACCGAGAGCGATCTTGCGGTGGACCCAGTCGAGCACCGGCGAGCCGCGCAGAAACTTGTCGATGAAGCGAGACATGGCGACGAATGGCTTCAGCAAGAACTGCGTCCAGTCGGGACGAGGTAGGTCGATGGCCGCCGCGTAAGTGCCCAAGAACTGGTGCATCAAGGACACGACGATGCCGCGGAAGAAATGGGGCTCGACCTGGTCGCGCAGCGTCTTCACCAGAGCGGCGGTCATGTCGACGCCCTCCTGGCAGCGCCCGAGCTCGGAGGCACGGATGACGGCGGTCAGGGTGCTCGCGTCCGCCACCGTGGGCGGGATGAGCTCGGCCTGTATGCCCATCAGGCCACCGATGGCCTGCCAGGCGTAGAGATAGGCCGCCTCGCCCTCCGGATCCGGCTCGACTCCGAGTACGCGCAAGCCATCGAGCACGACGGAAGAGAACGTCATCAGCGTACCCGCGAGGTCCATTTGGTTGATGGGGACCCCGAATTTGTCGACCCAGTCCTGGCCGTAGCGAGCCAAAATCAGCCGCCGAATGGCGCCGTGCATGAGTCGCACTTTCTGTGCCGAGCGCACCCCCTTGCCGTGGTTCGCGGCCGAGCTGGCGAGGCTCAGGCCGCCGGGGCTCATCACATCGACGACCATCTGCGTCGTCTCGATCAGGCGCCGCATCGGATGCGACTCGAGGCGCCCGGTCTGCGCCAGCACCTGAACGCCGCGCTTGGCCGTGTACGATGCGGGCAGCGAGTACAGCCCCAAGATCATCAAGATCTCCGGCCCGTGCTCGGCGAAAAAAGCCTGACCTCGCTGTACGAGCGCGGCATCCAGCGGCTGCAGTGCCGCCTGGGTGAGCTCGAGGTAGCGAGCGACCTCCGCCAGGACTTCGGGGGCCAGGCCGGAAGCCGCAGCCGATTCGGTCGTTGGCAGGTCCTCGTTCTGTACGAAATGGCGCAAGAGCTGGTGGACTGCGTCCACGTCGCCGGCACGGAAAATGGCGTCGATCACTTCATCCGCCAGCGGGTCGCCCATGCTGCGATACGGCATGAGCGCTGATGCATCGAGCTTCTGGAAATCGAGCGGAATCCCCACGCGCCTCCTGTGGTCGGCCGGGATCCGGCCGTGAACCGATCAGGCATCGTAACATGACCCTGGCGAACCGAGGGCCGCCCCGTCTAGGCTGCGGGCAGAATCATGCGCCTTCCGCACCTAGCCCGATTGTCGACAGTGCTTTTGCTAGGCGTCCTCACAGCCCTCGGCTGTAACGAGATCTTGGGCAACCAGCCACCAAACGGGCGTGAGGGTGGGATGGGCGGCGACAATGGCGGTAGTGGTGGGGGCAGCGAATTTGGCGGTGGCGGGGCGGATCCGGGCAGCGGTGGACGCGCCGGGTCAGGCGGTACGACGAGCGTCGGCGCCATCGGAACCCTCGGCGAACCGTGTGGTCCCAACGGCGCCCCCGCCTGTAGTGGTCACGCCCGGAAGCAGCAGCTCGTCTGCGACGACGGCGAGTGGGCAGGCAATGGGACCTGCTCGGGCAACGAGAACTGCGACACGAGCGAGGCGAACGCGGGCTCTTGCCAGCCGATCTTGGCCGAGTGTGCTGGGAAGCAGGCTGGCGACGCCGTGGCCTCTTGCATCGACGAAGCGCCGCAGGTCTGCGGCGCGGACCTGGTCACGCTCGTCGATGGCGAGCCCTGTGAATTTGGCTGCATGGGTGGCGAGTGCGTCGAGGCTGCCGCGGAGTGCGAAGGCAGAGCGGAAGGCGACCCGGTTGCTGCTTGTGTGGACAATGCCATTGCAGTCTGCGGCCCCAACCTGGTCACACTCGAGCCAGGCACTGATTGCGGCGCCGAGTTCAGCTGCGTCAACGGCGGCTGCGTGCCCATCGTCGAGGGTTGTGTTGGCAAGGAGCCAGGCGATGGGGCGTGCAGCGCGGACGGGACCGCCCGGTTCGTCTGCGGCCCGAACCTGACATCGAAGGTGGACGAGGCCCCCTGCGATGAGGGCTGGTGTAGCGCCGGGGCGTGCGGGGCTCCGCGGAGTTGCGCTGGCTTCGACGGGACTTGTGGAGCGAACGGGGATGGTGATTGTTGCGAGATCCTGCCGGTCGAGGCCGGCGACTACCTCCGCGGTGAGAACACGGACAACCCTGCCAGCGTGAGCGCGTTCCGTTTGGACAAGTACGAGGTCACGGTTGGGCGCTTTCGCAAGTTCGTCGCTGCGGTGGTTGGTGGTTGGTTTCCGTCCACCGGCAGCGGGAAGCACGCGCACTTGAATGGCGGCGACGGGCTGGCTGTATTGGGGGGTGGGTTCGAACCGGGTTGGGACGAATCCCTGAACGTCGATGCTTACGGCCTCTACTCCGGAGTGGGCGCGCAGAGCGCGTGGAACGTCTCGCTCAGCAACAACGATCAATGCACGCAGCCCACCTGGACCACGACTCCTGCTGAAAATGAGGCCCTCCCCGTGGCCTGCGTGAACTGGTACCAGGCGCTGGCGTTCTGCATCTGGGACGACGGCTTCCTGCCGACCGAGACGGAGTGGGAGTACGTCGCAGCAGGCGGAGCCGAGGAGCGAGTCTATCCCTGGGGGTCGTTACCTCCCGGCGACGATCCCGATTTGGCCACCTTCAACTGCACGGAAGAACGGGTCGATGCTGGGACGTGCGATCCCGACGTTGCCGTGCTCACGGTCGGCAGCAGGCCCGATGGTGACGGCTTCTGGGGGCACAGCGATCTGGGCGGGAGCATGAGCGAGTGGACGCTCGACTGGCGCGACGACCCCACCGATTGCACGGATTGCGTCCAGCTGACCGCGAATCCGTTTTGGGATCCTCCGCATCGCGTGTACCGCGGTGGCAGCTGGGAGAGCCTGGCGGATCGGCTGAGGGCGACTTTTCAAGAGGGCGATGAGCCCCTCCACACCCACAACAACATCGGCCTGCGCTGCGCCCGTACCCCCTGACTCGTTCTGCCCTTGCTCGCAAATCAATCAGGGGCGAGCATTTGGACCATGCTCTCCAGCCGGCTCGCCACCTTGAAGGCGCTCCTCTTTCTGGCCTGCCTGGCCCTTGGTTCGCTCGCCGCCTGCGGCGGCAATACTCTGGAGGCAGCGACCCCGAGCGTTACCCGCAAGGGCATCGTACGCGTTACGGTGGAGGACATCTCGAAGGACGTGCTCCAGTTCAAGGTGCACAACCTGTCCAAGGAGCCGCTCACCGTCATCAAGAGCGAGATCGAAGTGGAGACGCCGTACGGCGTCATCCGCATGCCGGGGGGGACCAAGGCCCCGGTCTACGAGGTGCCTCCGGGCGGTCAGCAGCCCGTCCACATCAAGCTGACGTTGAAGGACATGGAGCGCCATGACCCTGTGGAGGTCCATTTCGACAACGCGATTCGGCAGCGTGGCCAGCCGGTGGCGATGGACCCCGTGCTTTTCTACGTCAAGCACGCCAGCGAGTGATGGGCCTCGCGAAGGCCCACGTGCTCACTGCCAGCTCAGGAAGAGATCGACGTCGCAGGGACGGCCGAGCTTCTGCACGCGGACCTCGCCTTTGACGCGGTAGGCCACCATGGCGCCTTCCATCACGCCGGCTTGGTAGCAGTCGGCGAAGTTCCAGATGTCCCGCATTTCGAGCTTCGCCGTGTTTCCCTTCAGGTCGACGAGGCGAGCTACGCCTGGGTCCAAGCTCACTTTGTAGGCTTTTTCGGTGAGCGAAAGGGCAGTACCGAAGTTCCTTCCCGCCACGCTGAACAGCACTCGGCCTACGACGCTCTCGGCCAGGGTTGGATACGCGCTCTGTCCCAGCTTGCGCAGCGCCGCCTTCGGACTGAGCGTCGGCCACGCCGTGCCCACCGCGTCGAGCATGAGCTGCATGAACAAGCGCAGCGGATAGTCCTTGAAGGAAAGGAAGCGAGCGTCGGTCGGCCGTTTGAAGCCACCGCGATCGAGCGACTCCAAGAACGAGCTGACGAACATACCCTTGACCGTCGCTTCCTGCGGCGTCTGTTCTAGGAGCTCCAGGAGCTCCTCGTGCTCTCTCGGAAAGCTCGCATGGATTTTCGAGCTCGAGCCGGAGGGAGCTGCAGAAATGGCGGGAGTTCTTCGCGCTTCGTTCACGAGATCATTCCATCGGGGGTGGCGGCGGCGGCGGCTCGCATTCTTCCGTACTCTGCGCCCAGCCGGCCTGACAGGTCGTCGGCATCGTTTCCGTGCCGGCCTGGCAGCCGGGTGGGCCAGACGCAGGAGTGTCGCACCAACCGCACCCTGGCTGCGAGGTGCAAGCCATGCAGTTGTTCTCCTCGGGCGGACGCTTGGCGCAGTACTCGGGGCTATTGGGCTCATCGGGTGGCGGGTGCACGACCCCGCCGTTGCAGCCCACGAGGGCAAGGCAGGCCAGGAGAGCGAGGGAGGGCAGCGTGCTCAGCACAGCGAAGCGCATCATGCCTTGGCTCCCGGTGTTGACATAACGCAGTCCGTGGAGATGGTCCCCTTGAGCCTCCGGAAGAGGACGATGCTGACCGCGCGAGCCATCAAGAAGCCGGGCCAGATCGTGGTCACCTTGCCAGTCTGGAGCTGGAAGTCGACGGTAACGTCGATGTATGGGGGTTTACTGACCCCGCCGTCGACCTCACGGGACGTCACTTGCAGGGTCTTGGGATCGTCCCCCGCTAGTGTGAGCTTGCCCAGGTAAGCGTGGCTCGGGCAGGCGAAGGGTGTTGGCTGGTAGCCAGAGTAGGCGTTGATGGTGCTAGCGATGGTCTTGCCCAGGTAGAGCACCTTGGGTTGGCCAGTCGCGGTGCCCGCTTCGAGGATGTAGCAGAACGGGGTCTTGTCAGTCGCCTTCGCGTAGCCCAAGAGCACGCTGATGGCGCCGAAGCGCACGCCCTGCCGTGGCGGCGTGATCAAGTCGAGGCGGCCGATCGGTTGGCTCAAGAAGCGCGCGTATTTCTGGTTGGCCTCGAGCACCGTATCCACCAGGTGATCCCCCGGCAGGACCTGGCCGATGCACGTCGAGAAGGACTTGGGGACCTGAGCGGGCAGGGTCACCCGGACCATGGGCAGCTCGCCCACGAAAGGGGAAAACCCGGCCGGAGTCTCGCGCGTGTGGGTGGCGTGCGCCCAATAGTAGCGGCCCTTGTCCGTGCTTGGCCGAGCGACGGTACTCTTCTCGAGGGGCGGTAGATCGAGCTCGGACTCGTAGTCCGATAGGTCCTTCTCGTAGGCAGTGAGGTCGACACTCGTCAGCTCCTTGGGGAGCGTCTCGCCCGCCGCCTTGGACCGCCTGAGGCAGCAGGCCAGAGCTTCCAGGTCCGGGTCGGTCACTTTGGCGTCGGGGAAGGCAGCCTTCATTGCCCCGTAGAGTTTTCCTCGCGTGTTGTCGTCGAAGTCGATCAAGCTCACCCCTCGTCGGTATGGATGAGCAGGCTAACCTGGAACAGGCAGGACCGGAAAGCGCACGGCGGCGATGACCGCTCTGCAGCGGCCAATTTCGCCCCATTTCAGAATGTAGGTGCAGGGGCGAGGGATAGGGCGAGGGATGTCAGATGGATCAACTCTTCGCTGGTCCTTCGGTCGCCATGTGTGCAAGCGCCGTTCGGGCAGCGGCAGGGTCGGTGAAGAAGTCGACCCCGGTCGGAGCGAAGGGGCGCACGAGCTCGAGTGTTTCTTGGTCGGACACCACTGCAGCAACATGGCGGAAACGGGCAACTAGCTCTTCGGCCATGCGCGTGAACGCTTTCATGTACGCGTTTCCGCCAGGTGCCGGCCCCTTGCGCGTGTCGTACAGGAGGCCGAATTCGCGGCCACCGGCCGCGGTCACTGCCGACAAGATGTTGTCCGCGGTGGCAACGAAATCTTGAAGCGCTAGGAACGGCAGGCTCTTGCGCTCGATCAAAATCAGGCTGTTTTCTCGGTCGATTCGCACCGTCACGTACTCGTTATGGGCGATCGTCTCCAGCTTGGCCCTCTCCATGCACACCCTCTGCCACGGCTCGAGCCCCGCCGGCAAGGCAAAATGGCCTTGCAGTCGTGCGATCGGGCCGTCACGATGGCGAAAAGGGATTGGAGTCGTTTGCGATGAACGTCGATACGCCGCTGATGCGCACGTTGCGGGATCACCTCCTCGGGCTAGCGCCGCTATCGATTCGGCCGCGGGACCCGGCGGGACGCGCTGCGGCCGAGAGTCCGGAAGAGGCCGCGATCCTGGAGCGGTTCTATCCTTTTGCCGAGCTCCTCTTTCTGGTGGCCGGAGCCGACGGACGAGTCCGCCCGCAGGAACGCTCGACCACGCTCGGCGCGTTCGTTGCGCTGACGGACGGTCGTTTGCCGCGCAGCACGCTGGAGCGTGTCGAACGCGCCGTGACGGAACGAGCGCAGCGTGATGGTTGGGAGCTACGGCTCCACCGTGTGTGCAGCGATCTCTCGGCAGATCGGGACGATGCTGAGCTCGCTTTCACCTTGGCCAGCGCGGTCGCTCTGTCCGACGAAGTGACGACGGAGTCCGAGCTCAGCTTGCTCGCCTTCATTGCCGAAGCGCTCGGCATCACGCCCCGCCGCATGGACGCCCTACTCAAGGGCAGTCGCAATTCGGAGCCTCCGCCTCCGTCGATGCGCTAGAGCTC
>Ga0164308_10001950_pt1 | contig 11001 bp, 13 predicted proteins | sample Whisoiple_246_MG_FD_109983 | JGI IMG/M metagenome (GOLD analysis project Ga0164308, IMG submission 109983) | Soil microbial communities amended with fresh organic matter from upstate New York, USA - Whitman soil sample_246_MG | ecosystem: Environmental > Terrestrial > Soil > Unclassified >... | reverse complement strand
GCCATGACGCCACCGGTGATCGCACGCTGGATCGACATCATCGAAAACGGCCGCACCTCCGAACTGGAGAGCCTGCTCGCCGAGGACGCCGTGTTCTACTCTCCGGCCGTGTTCACGCCGGGGGAGGGCCGCGATGCCACCCTGGCCTACCTGTCCGCGGCAGCAAAAGTGTTCGACGGCACCGACTTTCACTACGTGGAGAAGTGGTACGGCGAGCGGTCAGCGATTCTGGAGTTCGCCGCGACCCTGGACGGGAAGTACGTCAACGGCATCGACATGATCGGCTGGAACGACGCCGAGAAGATCGTCTCCTTCAAGGTGATGGTGCGACCGCTCAAGGGCCTGCAGGCGCTGATGCCGAGAATGGCCGAGCTTCTCGCGCCCAGCTGACCATGCGGTTGCTGCTGATCGCCGACACCCACGTGCCCAAGCGGGCGCGCGATCTGCCGCACCGGGTGTGGAACGAGGTGGCCCGCGCCGACGTCGTCGTGCACGCGGGCGACTGGGTGGAGCCGGCCTTGCTCGATTCACTTGAGGCCAACGCGGATCGCCTCGTCGCCTGCTGGGGTAACAACGACGGCGACGAACTGCGGGCGCGGCTGCCCGAACGTGCCGACGTCACCCTCGGCGGACTGCGATTCACGGTCGTCCACGAAACCGGCGGGTCTGCGGGCAGGGACGCCCGGATGGCCAGGCAGTACCCCGACACCGACGTGCTGGTGTTCGGGCACAGCCACATTCCATGGGACAGCACGGCGACGACGGGCCTGCGGCTGCTCAATCCCGGATCGCCGACGGATCGGCGCCGCCAACCGTTCTGCACGTACATGACCGCACGCGTCGACGACGGTGCGCTGGACGACGTAATCCTGCACCGCCTGGAGCGCCCTGGTGCGTGACCGGCCGGCCAAGGTCGCCGATGTGCATCGGATCGCCGCGGGCATGCCGCACGTCAAGCGGATCGAGGGACCGAAGGGCAACACCATCTATCAGGTGGGCGGGAAGTCGTTCGTGTTCTTCCGCACGCCGCAGCCCGATGCCGAGGATCCCGAGACGGGTGAGCGCTGGGCCGACGTGATCATGATCTGGGTGGAATCCCAGAGCGACAAGCTCGCGCTCCTTCAGGACCCGAACCTGCCGTTCTTCACGACCGACCGCTTCGATGGACACCCGTCGGTGTTGGTGCGGGCCAGCGCACTCTCTGAGATCGGCACCCAGGAACTGACCGAGCTCATCATCGACGCGTGGCTGTCCCGGGCGTCGGACCGTCGCGCTCAGAACTGGCTTGCCGAGCACGGCGGTTAGGCCGGCGGAGCCACCGTCGCGTGGTCTGCGCCGCAGATGAACAGCGCCATTCGAGCCGGCTTGTCGCCAGGGTTCTTCCACCGGTGCCTCGTGCCGTTCTGCACGACGGTGTCGCCGACATTGAGGGTCACCTCGGCGCCGTCGTCGAGTTCGAGCACGACGGTGCCCTCGAGCACCACCTCGAAGTCGATGGTGTCGGTGGCGTGCATGCCGGGGTCAGAGGGGTCCATGTACCTCAGCAAGCCGGGAAGCTTCCCTTCGATGTCTGCGACCGCCTCCTCGACGTTGCCGAGGTCTTGTTCGGCTGCGCCCGTCTGCGGCGGAATGGTCAACATGCCGAAGCGGAAGCCGCCAACGGGCGGGAAGTAGGCGTGCCAGTCGGGCATCGACCCGTCATCGGGGAACTGCGGTGTCGTGTCGCCGCCCCAGAGTTGGTAGAACTCGGACGACGGGAGCAACGCGGGCCGGTCCGGCTCGACGGTCTGATCGCTCGCGAACACGGACTTTCCGGACTCATCGTGGCCGGTCACCACTCGACGAACACCCATGCGGTCAGTCAATCACCGCGATCTGTAACCCCGCTGCCTATCTCTGTAGGACAACCACACAGAAAGGCACTTGCCCCATGTCACAGCGCCAAATCTCAGTCGCTTCGCTGACCGCCACCCGAGCGTTGGGTGCGGTGGTCTGGATCAGGCTCTATGTGGGGCTGATCTTCGTCGGTGAAGGATTCCTGAAGTTTCTCCGTCCCGAGATGCTCGGGCCCGGCCGATTCGCCAAGGTCGACATTCCCTTCCCGACCTTCACCGCCTACCTGGACGGGGTGTTCGAAATCGGCTGCGGCGCAGCGATCCTCGTCGGCCTGCTGGTTCGATTGGCCGCCCTGCCGATGATCGTCGACATGATCGGCGCCCTCGCCTTCACCAAGGTCCCTCTGCTGTTCGGCAGCGCGGCCCTGTACCCGAAGGAACACGGCTTCTTGGACTTCTTCCACGAAGGGCGACTCGAGATCGCGATGTTGTGCGGCAGCATCTTCCTTCTCATCGTCGGCGCAGGTGGTCACTCGTTCGACGGTCGGGTGAACCGCGTCGGCTCATCGACACGTGTCACCGGTGCTGCGGTCTAGTCGGGCACACAGCAACCTCCCAGGTCGATTCGAGGACGGTGAGCATTGATCGCGAGCCAGAATGAGTCGCGTCGTCCTCGACTCGGCCCGGCGCGTAGGTCCCGCCCCGAGGGAGGGCTGCGAGCGGTGACGGATGCGAGTTATCCGGACTGGGATGCGGTCTACCGCGACAACGTCAGCTGGGTGTACCGGCTGATGTACTCGAAGGTGGGTAACCAGCCCGACGCCGAAGACCTCACCGCCGAGGTGTTCATGACGGCGCTGAAGCCGCTGCGGGTGTCGGCGACAGTGCCGGAGGTGCGCAAGTACTTGAAGATGACGGCACGCACTGTGCTCGCGTCCTTCTGGCGAGACCGGATGGGCAGGCAGATAACCACCATCGATGACGACGTACCCGACGAAAGCGAACGAGAAGTCCTCGAGTCAGATGCACCCGACCGCGTGCGGCAGGTGTTGACGACGTTGCCGGAGCGGTATCGTCGCATCCTGGAACTCCGCTTCCTGCAGGCCTTCTCAGTTCGCGAGGCCGCGGGGCAGATGGGTGTTAGCGTCGCGAACGCCAAGGTCTTGCAACATCGGGCAATTCAGATGGCTGCGCAGATGAACCAGGAGGCGCTGTGAGCGGACGACCAGTGCGCCGCTTCGTGGACGGCTTGCTGCAGGGCCGGCGCATCGCGCGGGCACGCCCCGACGATGTCGAGGCCCAGGAGATGAAGACGGCCATCGAAATGCGGGCCGCCCGGACAGGCAGCGACTCGCCGCGCGAGGATTTCGTCACCGACCTGCACCGGCGGCTGGCCGAGCAGATGGGCGATGCACCGCAGGGCGAAAGCCGGTCGTCGTGGGGGCCGTCGGGCACCCGTCGGCAGGTCGTCATCGGCACCGGCCTCGCCGCTGCTTCGGCGGCCACCGGCATCGTCGTCGGCCGCAACTTGTTGGCACCCCCGCGTGCCCCTACCGAGGCGTCACCACCCGCACAGGGCGTACTCGACCCGAATGCCGGTGCGTGGCATGCCGTTGGTGCCAGTGCCGACCTGCCTAAGGGCGGCGCGATGGCATTCGATCTCGGCTCGGTGAACGGGTTCGTCCACCGCGCCGACGCGAAGGTGGAGGCGGTCTCGGGGGTGTGCACCCATCAGGGCTGCAAGCTCTGGTTGGACGCTCCGGACAGCCGGCTGCGTTGCCCGTGCCATTCGACGTCGTTCTCACTGGAGGGTGAGACGGTGACGCATCAGCTGCCGACGGCACCGCCACCGCTGCCGAAGTTCGAGGTGCGCGAAATCAACGGCGTGATCGAAGTTCTGGCCCCAACCAAACCCGCATGACCACGGTTGGTGGCAGGGTCGGGGAATGGACCAGAAGCCGCCAACCTCCGTCATCGAGTCGGCGAACCGCGCACAGTACGACCATCTTCCGTTCGACGACACACGTGATTTCACCGATGCAGACAGGGGATTCATCGGCGCGATGGAGCCCTGCGTCGTCACGGCGGCCGACGGACGGGTGGTGTGGGACAACGACGTCTACGCGTTTCTTTCAGGCGATGCGCCGACGTCGGTGCATCCCAGCCTGTGGCGGCAAAGCCAACTCGCCGCAAAACAGGGGCTCTACGAAGTCGTCGACGGCGTGTACCAGGTGCGTGGCCTCGACCTGTCCAACATCAGCTTCATCGAGGGCGACACCGGCGTCATCGTCATCGATCCGCTCATCTCCACCGAGACGGCCGCGGCCGCGCTTGCGCTGTACCGCGAGCATCGCGGCGACCGACCCGTCGTCGCCGTCATCTACACACACAGCCACGTCGACCACTTCGGGGGCGTGCTCGGCGTCACCACCCAGGCGGACGTCGACGCGGGCACGGTCGCCATCATCGCGCCCGAACACTTCGTCGATCACGCCGTGCAGGAGAACGTGTATGCGGGCACCGCGATGGCGCGGCGGGCGGCCTACATGTACGGCGCCGTGCTGGCGCGTGGACCGCAGGGACAGGTGGGTTGCGGGCTGGGTCAGGTCGGGTCGACGGGTGAAGTGGCGCTCATCGTGCCGACGCTCGACATCCGCGAAACCGGTGAAAGGCACACCTTCGACGGTGTCGAGATCGAGTTTCAGATGGCGCCCGGAACCGAAGCACCCGCCGAAATGCACTTCTACTTCCCGAGGTTCCGAGCGCTGTGCATGGCCGAGAACGCCACCCACAACCTGCACAACCTGCTGACGCTGCGCGGCGCACTGGTGCGTGACCCGCACGGCTGGGCGGGCTATCTCACCGAGGCCATCGACACGTTCTCCGACCGCGCCGACGTGGTGTTCGCCTCTCACCACTGGCCAACCTGGGGCAAGGATCGCATCGTCGAATTCCTCTCGCTGCAACGGGATCTGTATTCCTATCTGCACGACCAGACGCTGCGTCAGCTGAACCAGGGCTACACGGGGATCGAGATCGCCGAGACATTCCAGATGCCGCCCGCGCTGGAGAAGGCGTGGCATGCGCACGGGTACTACGGGTCCGTCAGCCACAATGTGAAGGCGGTGTACCAGCGCTACATGGGCTGGTTCGACGGCAACCCCGGTCGGCTGTGGGCACACCCGCCAGAAGCCATCGGGCCGCGATACGTCGAAGCGATGGGGGGTGTCGACCGCGTCGTCGAGATCGCTCGAACCGCATTCGACGAAGGCGACTTCCGCTGGGCCGCAACACTGCTCGACCATGCGATCTTCACCGACAAGGACGACACCGCGGCCCGGGAGTTGTACGCCGACACCCTCGAACAACTCGCGTACGGCGCCGAGAACGCCGTCTGGCGCAACTTCTTCCTGTCCGGGGCGACCGAGCTGCGGGAAGGGAACTTCGGCACGCCGACCCAGACGGCGTCGCCGTCGATCATGGGACAGCTGACACCGGAGCAGATGTTCGACACGTTCGCGATCAACATCAACGGTCCTCGCGCCTGGGATCTCGACGTCGCCGTCGACGTGACGTTCCTCGACACCGCCACGAACTACCGGCTGACGCTGCGCAATGGCGTGCTGGTGCACCGCAAAGTGACAGCCGACGACTCAACAGCCCAATCGACGGTCAAGCTGGCGAACAAGATGCGCCTGCTCGCCTTCGCGGTCGGCGACGCTGACTCTCCTGGGCTGGAGATCACCGGGGATGCCAACGCGCTGCCGTCGATCATGGCGGTGGTGGATCGGCCCGACCCGGGCTTCAACATCGTCGAGCCGTAGTGTCAGGGCAGCCCGCCGTCCACCCGGATGATCGATCCACTGGTGTAGCTGGATGCATCCGACGCCAGATACAAAGCGGCGCCGATGATCTCGGCCGGGTTACCCAACCGCTTGAGCGCGAAGCTCTGGGCGCCCTTCGTCGTCGCCGGGATGTCCCACGCCTTGCTGACGTCGGTCAAGAACGGACCGGGCATCAAGGTGTTCACCCGCACGGTAGGGCCGAGGGCAAGGGCGAGCCCCTCGGTCAACGCGTTGAGCCCCGCCTTGGCCGCCGAATAGGGCAGCTGTTCGGGCCGGGGCCGCCGCGAGCCGCTCGAGCTGACGTTGATGATCGATCCGCCGCCGTCGGCCGCCATGCGCTGACCCACCAAGGTCGACAACCGGAACGGTCCCTTGAGATTCAGGTTGATGACGGCGTCAAAGAGCTTCTCCGACACCGAGTCCAGGGATTCGTATAGGGGTGACATCCCGGCGTTGTTGATCAGCACGTCGACCTTGCCGAACCGTTGGTATACCGCATCCACCAGGCCGTCGAGCTCATCCCACCGGCCGACGTGCACCTGATAGGGCATGGCGGCGCGGCCGGTGGCCGAGGTGATCTCGTCGGCGGTGGCCTGACACGATTCCAGCTTGCGGCTGGCGATCACGACGTCGGCGCCGCACTGCGCCGCGGCGAACGCCATCTCTCTGCCGAGACCGCGGCTGCCGCCGGTGACCAGCACCACCCGGTCGGTGAGGTCGAACAGTTCGTCGGCGTAGCCCATATCAGCTCTCCTCGCTTCGGTGGCCCCCAACCTTCTTACAGTGGTCAGAAGTTCCATTACGGAGGTCATTATGTCGATCCTGTCGCTGCCCGTGGTCGCCGACAGCCTTGCCCGGGTGTTCGCCGCGACGGTCAACCCGTCGCCGAAGGAGCAGGTGTGCTTTGCAGACATCCCGGGCCGTGTCTCGCAGACCACCATCCCCACTCGGTTCGGCACCGTCTCGGCAACGCTCTACCACCCACCGACCGAGGTGTCCTCTCCCGCGGTATACGTCAACGTCCACGGTGGTGGGTTCGTCGTCGGTCACCCCGAGCAGGACGACCCATGGTGCCGGTTCCTGGCAGCCAACGCCGGGGTGGTTGTGGTCAACCCCGACTACGTACTGGCACCGCGCCATCGCTTTCCCGATGCGCCCCAACAGATCTACGACATCATCTGCTGGGCCGCCGGCGCGAACAGAGACTGGGACGGCACACGACTATGCGTGGGCGGCCAGAGCGCGGGCGGCAACCTGAGCGCCGCGGCAGCACGCCTGGCTCTTGAGCACCGCGCACCGGCCATCTCTTTGCAGGTGCTGCACTACGCGCCACTGGATTTGGTCACTCCCACGCGGGACAAGCCGTCGAGCGTCGGTGCGCGCGCGGTGATGAAACCGTGGATGGGTGAAGTGTTCGACACCGCATACATTCCCCGCCCGGCACAACGTCGCGACCGGCTCGCTTCGCCGGCATGGGCCGCCAATGGTGACGGCATCGGTGGAATCGCGCCTGCCCTCGTGGTGACCGCCGAATATGACCGGTTGCGCGGCGAAGCCCAGCGGTACGCCGAAAAGCTCGACATAGCAGGATCATTGGCCGAATATCACGAGGTGGCCGGGGTTGACCATGGCTACAACATCATGAGCAGTGCCGTCGACCTGACCGAACAGGTGTATTTGCGGATAGTCGGTCACGTCGTGCGCGCCACGGGGTCATGACGGACCCGGCGGTGCCGTCAATTGAGCGGGGTGTTGATGATGACGTCGAACACCGCCTCCAACAGCGTGGCGAGCTCGTCGGTGTTGCGTCCGTTCAATGCTCGGGTGCCCACCACCCGTCGCATCAGCAGTACCCCGCTGATCACCGACAGTGCGACGTCGCTGCGGATTTGTCGCCCGGGCTCGGGCAGCTGTCGGGCCAGTCGCTTCCCGACGTGCCGTTCGATCGCTGCGCGGACGATCTCGGCGGAGCGTGGGTTCGACGCTGACCGCAACATGATCAGAAACGGTGCAAGGTCGTCGGCATCCGGGGCGGAGCGTGCAACCAGCGCCGTGGCGGCGTCCCGGGCGATGGCCTGTGGATTTTCGGCTATGAACACCGGCTGCCTGAACGAGGCCTCCACCGCCTCGGCGAACAACAGCTCCTTGGAGCCGAAGTACCTGTTCACCAGCATGGCGGTGACGCCGGCATCGCGGGCGATCTCACGCACGCCGACCCCGTCGTAGCCCGCTCGCGCGAAACTCCGGATGGCCGAGTCCAGGATCGCTTCACGGGTGGCGGCGGCATTGCGCGGGCGGGGCGGGCCGGAGGGCATGCCTCACCCTAGGGAATAGGGCGGGGCATGTCTACGTCTGTATACTTATCAAAAGTCTACGGGTGTAGATACGGAGCTGATCATGGACATGGGATTGACTGGCAAGCGGGCGCTGATCACCGGTTCGAGCGCGGGGCTTGGACAGGCAATCGCCGAAATGCTTGCCGCAGAGGGTGCTTCGGTGGCAGTGCATGGGCGCGACCGAGCACGGACCTCCGCCGTCGCCGACGGTATCCGCGCCGGCGGCGGCGATGCCACTGCGATCTTCGGTGACCTGGCCACGACTGCCGGAGCCGCCGGTGTCGCCGAAGCTGCCGGTCACGTCGACATCCTTATTAACAACGCCGGCTACTACGACGGACTTGGTTGGTCGGAGCTCACTGACGACCAGTGGGCACAGATCTACCAGGTCAACGTGGTTTCCGGGGTTCGCATGATCGAGCATCTGGTTCCGGGCATGCGCAGCCGAGGGTGGGGCCGGGTCATCACCGTCGGGGGTGGACTGGCCGTACAACCCGCGGCCGAGCAGCCGCACTACAACGCCACGCTGGCCGCCCGGCACAACCTCACCGTGTCGCTGGCCCGAGAACTCGCAGGCACCGGCGTCACCGCCAACATCGTCGCGCCGGGTGCAATCCTCACCGAGCCCGTGCGCGAGATGGCGCTGCGGGTCGCCGCCGAGCGGGGCTGGGGCCCGGCTTGGGAGGACATCGAGACGGCAGCGTCCACAGCGTGGTTCCCGAACGACATCGGTCGATTCGGCCGACCCGAGGAGATCGCGGCTGCCGTCACGTTCCTCGCCAGCACGCATGCCGACTACATCAGCGGCGCCGATATCCGCGTCGACGGCGGCATAGTCCGCGCCGTCTCCTGAAAGTTCAATTCACGCATAGTTAGGAACCGCCATGACCGATCGGGCACACGTATTTCTCGTTTCCGGAGCCTCGCGCGGACTGGGGCGTGCCATTACCGAGGCCGCGCTGAACGCCGGGCACCGCGTGGTCGCCGGCGTCCGTTCCGCATCGGCGCTGGACGACCTTGCGGCTGGGCACCCCGACGACCTCGCCATCGTCGCGCTCGACGTCACCAACGACGACCACGTCCGCGCTGCGGTCGCCACCGCCATCGACAGATTCGGCCGACTCGACGTGCTGGTCAACAACGCCGGCTACGCCAACATGGCGGCGATCGAGGACGTCGACTTCGACGACTTCCGCGCCCAGGTCGAAACCAACTTCTTCGGCGTGGTGCGTCTGACGCAGGCGACGCTTCCCGTCATGCGCGCCCAGCGCAGCGGCCACATCATTCAGGTGTCCTCGGTGGGCGGCCGACTGGTGCGGCCCGGACTGGCCGCATATCAGTCGGCAAAATGGGCGGTCACCGGATTCTCCGGCGTTCTCTCCCAGGAGGTCGCACCGCTCGGCATCAAGGTCACCGTGTTGGAACCCGGTGGCATGCGTACCGATTGGGCGGGATCCTCAATGCGCATCGACCCGGTGCGCAACGAGTACGTCGCCACCGTGGGAGCCGCCGCTGCGATGAGCAATTCGGGCAATCTCGGCGCCAGCGACCCCGCCAAGGTAGCCGCGCTGCTGCTCGAGATCGTCGACATGGCCGAGCCGCCCGCCCGACTCCTGGTCGGGCCCGACGCGTACCGCTACGCCACCGCTGCTGGACGGGATCTACTGGAATCCGACCAGAAGTGGGAGGCGCTCAGCCTGTCCACCGCCGCCGGTGACGCGACGAACGATCAACTGGATCCGCTCGGAACCGGCAACGGTTAGGACGGAGTCGCCGACACGAGAGCCATATGGTGTCACGGTGCAGTTGCTTCTCATCCGGCACGCGTTGCCGCACCGCAGTGAACCTGGCGAGGGTTCCGATCCCGACTTGTCGGAGGTGGGTATCGAGCAGGCCAGGCGGCTGCCAGATGCCTTGGCTCGCTTCCCGATCACCCGCCTGGTCAGCAGCCCGCAGCGGCGCGCGGTGCAGACCGCACAACCGGTGGCTGCGGCGCGGGGGCTGACCATCGACATCGATGAGCGACTCGCCGAGTACGACCGCGATCTGGCGCACTACATCCCGATCGAGCAGATCGCCGCCGAGTATCCCGAGGAGCTGGCCCGGTTGGCAGGCGGTCACCTGCCGAGCACCGTCGACGAAGAGGCCTTCCTGGCCCGGATCAACGAAGGCATCCGGGACATCGCCGACGCAGGCGACCACGAGGACACCGTCGCGGTTTTCAGCCACGGCGGCGTGATCAATGGACTGCTGCACGGCATCCTGCGCACGGAGAAGGTCCTCTGCGTGAACGTCGACTACGCCGGAATCACACGGCTGCTGTCCTCGCGCACGGGCGACCTCTATGTCGCCGCGGTCAACGGCACCGAACACGTATGGGACCTGCTGCCGCGAAATCAGCGGTGGTAGACAAGTCCGGTGACGACTTCGCTGGAGGGGCTCGACCTCGACGCCCTCGATCGCCATCTCAGGGAGGCGGGCATCCCGCGCAGCGGCCAGTTGCGAGCTGAGCTGATTTCCGGCGGCAGGTCCAACCTGACCTTCCTCGTCGGCGACGACGAGTCGAAATGGGTGCTGCGCAGGCCGCCTCTGCACGGCCTGACACCGTCGGCGCACGACATGGCCCGCGAGTACCGGGTCGTCGCCGCCCTTGCCGACACCCGGGTTCCCGTGGCTCGCGCGGTCACCATGCGCAACGACGACTCCGTCGGCGGCGCACCGTTCCAGATGGTCGAGTACGTGCCCGGCCTGGTCGTCCGGCACACCGACGAACTCGAGGCGCTCGGCGACAAGGCGGCGATCAGTGGCTGTGTCGACGCATTGATCAAAGTGCTCGCCGACCTGCACGCAATCGATCCGGCGGCCGTCGGACTCGGCGACTTCGGCAAGCCGGCCGGTTATCTGGAGCGCCAGGTGCGGCGGTGGGGCTCGCAGTGGGATCTGGTCAAGCGAGAGAACGACCCCTTCGACGCCGACGTCCGACGT
>Ga0164308_10001949_pt1 | contig 11003 bp, 12 predicted proteins | sample Whisoiple_246_MG_FD_109983 | JGI IMG/M metagenome (GOLD analysis project Ga0164308, IMG submission 109983) | Soil microbial communities amended with fresh organic matter from upstate New York, USA - Whitman soil sample_246_MG | ecosystem: Environmental > Terrestrial > Soil > Unclassified >... | reverse complement strand
TCGGCGGCGATGTGGGCCTGCTACATCGTGGTCGGCAAGCGGGTCGCCGACACCGGCGACGGCCTCGATTCGTTGGCGGTGGGGATGTCACTGGGAGCGGTGATCCTCACCCCCGCGATCCTTATCCCCCAGGCACTCATCGACGCGTCGGTTTTCGCCGATTCCCGAACCTGGCTGCTGGGTCTCTGCATCGGGCTGCTGTCGACCGCCATCCCGTACGCGCTCGACCAACTCGTCTTCGTCCAGATCGGCAGTGCGAAGTTCGCGTTGCTGCTGGCGCTCCTACCGGTGACGGCGACGCTGATCGGCATCGGAGTGCTGCGACAAATTCCGACGACCCTGGAAATACTCGGCATCGCGCTCGTCGTCGTGGCGCTGTTGCTGTCCGCCCGAGGATCGACTGACGCGCAGCCCGAGACTCCTCCCTAGTCGCTCAGGCGCGCGGCGGTGGCATCCTGGCGGAGTGGGCTTGCTCATCGTGCGTCTGGTGGAGCTGCTGATTGTGGTCGTGCCGCTGATCGGCTTGGCCTACGGCGGCTTCAAGGCGGTGTCCAAAGTTCGCGACCGCGCCGACGACGTCCCGGCGGTAGGCGGGGCTCCGCAGGCACAGCGGACCAGCACGTCGGCGCAGCGTCGGGCGATCGAGCGGACGGTGCGTGAGCACGACCGCACGGACACCCGTTGGCTCGACTACGAAATGGATGTCAGCAAGCTGCTCGACTATCCGCTGATGACCGACATGCGCGATCCGTTCACCCAACGGTTCCACCGCGCGAAGCTGCGGGCCGACCTGCTGCGTCCCGCCGAGCCGGGGGATCTGCTCGACGATAGTGCCGCCGCCCGTGATTACCGAGACGCTGTCGAGGAGTACGTGACGGCGTTCGAGGTCGCGGAGGCCGAAGCGATCCGCAAGCGCCGCAACGACTTCTCAAGGGACCAGCAGCAGCGTCTCTCCCGCGCGCACAGCGCGCTGCGCATCGCGACAGACACCGCGGCCACCCCGCAGGAACGGGGACGCGCCTTCGATGTTGCCCGACGAGAACTCGACGGCCTGATCGTGCTGCCGGAGCGCACCCGCGCCGCGATCGAACGCGGGATCGCCGGTGAGCTCGACCGCTGACCGCTACACCATGCCCTGGGTGATCAGCGCAGCGAGTGCATCCCGCGACGCCGGTTCTCCAGAGATGCCGACAGTGCCCCCACGCGTCCACGCCCACAGCGCAAGATCCTGCACCGGCCCGGTGACCACGGTGCTCGGGTCGCCCACCTGCGCGCGCGCCGCCCTCGGCGCGGACTTTCCGCTGGGGGCGGTCCACGCCCCGACCTCCACGAGCCACTGTGCCCCGGTGTCGGTCGCGACGAGTTCGACGACACCGTCGGCCCGGTAGGTGGCCCCCTCAGGCATCCACCCCCACATGACGTCGACGGCATGGTCGACGGCGCCCGACGCGACATCGTCGGTGATGGCACCGACCGGCACACCCGCCGTCAACTCGGCGTCGACCCGGTGCATCGTCGCCTCATAGGTCTGCATCCGCCGGGTGAAGCCGACGGTCTGGTCCGGCGGCCACCACGACCAGCACGGCTCGGCGTCCTCGCGCCCGGTGAGCTCTCGAAGCAGCGCGGCTGTCGCGTCGGCGCGCAGCTTCACCAAGCCGGCGATCGTCGTCGGTCGTTCGGGCTTCGCCGCCTCCACGGACGCCAGGTCGGCTTCGGAGCGGACTCGTTTTTCGAGCACCCCGGCCCAGAAGTAGTGAACCTCGGTCAGGTGCCACAACAGGTCCGCGGCGGTCCAATCCGGGCACGTGGGGCAGTGCGTCGTCGGCTCGGCGGAGGAGAGCACGTCGGAAAATCGTTGCGACTCGGCGCCGATGATCGCGATGCGGTCCATGAGCTCAGCATGCCCGCACGACGGTGCGCCGTCAGCGGGGCGGGTCCTGGTCGCCGGTCGAGCGGGTCACGACCCTTCGGTTGGATGGCTGCGGCGATGGCGGATTGATCGCGCGCCGATTCGGTTGCGCCGCAGCAGGCGCAGGCGGGACCCCTGCGATGCCGGCAGGCGGCTGCGCCCGCTCGTTACGCGGCGTGACGGCGTCGTTAGGAAGATCGGCCGGCGGCTTACCCGGGTCGGGCACGGCAGGTGCCGGAGGCCTGGCTGGCACCGGTTCTTGGAAGACCGACGGTTCGGGAGCGACCGACCGCGGCGGCGGAGCGTTCGTTGTCGTGGGCGGCGCCGTCGGAGGTTCCGCGACAGGCGGCACGACTAGCGACGTCGTCGCGGTCGGTGACGGCGTCGGGCTGCTCGGTGTCTGGCTTGCTGTCTCGCTCGGTGTGGTGTCGACGGGCTGCGTCGCCGTTTCCTTGATATCGGCGGGCGCGATGGTGACGTTCTTCTGCTGGTGCCAGGCGATCGCCAGCCCGAGCGACGCCGTGACGACGACCGCGAGCAACCCGATCGCAAGCAGTAGACGGCGGGTCCGTTTGCCGGGCTGCTTGGCGACAGGGTCAGTCGGCAGCTGCGCGCTCACAACCGCTGCGGGCCCGCCCGCAGCGGCCTGCGACACCTCGGGGTTGATCGGATCTGCCGAAGGGGCGAGTCGTATGCCGTCGAGGGTCCGTTCGCGCAGCGCCGCAGGCGCCGGGATGAACACCGGCGTCGCGCCGAGCAGCGCCACGGGGCTCACCAACCGCTGCCGGTCGTTATGACAGGTCGGGCAGTACTCGATGTGGCGGGCGATGCGCTTGCGCATCAGCACAGTGAAATGGCCGTCCCAGCCGTCCAGAATCGCTGACAGCTCGGAGCACCCCGCACCGGTGTTGCGGATGCGCCGTGCCACCAGCAGTGCGCCAAGCGAACGCTCGACGGTGTCGCGCAACCGCTGCACCATCTTGGTCGCGTTGGCCGGGCTGACGCTGAGCGCTTCTGCGAGGTCGGGTCCGTCCAGGCCGTGGCGGTAGGTCAGTTCCAGGACCGACCGGTCGCGGTCGGACAACCCGCCCGCGGCCGCGGAGATCAACTCCGCGAGTTCGGTTCGTGCGGCCAGGGTTTCCGGGCCGGGCTCATCAGACACGGTTTCAGGCAGTTCGTCGGAGAGGGTTTCGCGGCGGCGGTCCCGCAGCCGCCGCAGCGCCTCGTTGCGGGCGATGGCATACAGCCACGGGCGCAGCTTGTCGGCGTCGCGGAGCTGGCCCAGCCGGCTCGCGGCTGTGCAGAATGCGTCTTGGACGCAGTCGGCGGCGTCGTCGCGGTCGCGGAGCATCCCGACGCAGAAGTCAAAGAGCCGGTCGGCGTAGCGGTCGTAAATGCCTGCGAATGCCCCGCGGTCACCGGCAGCCGCGGCGCGGGCGAGGTCCGCGTCGGTGTCGACTGGGCCAACAACGTCCCAGTGGGGAACTGCGGTCATGACTGCGCTTCCCATGACATGGGTAGTGCGGTTATTCGATCAGGTCAGTCGGGGATAGGCAAGGGTGTTGATCATGTGTGCTCCTCTTCTACGGCGACCCCTCGCTGGGTCGCTCTTGTAGGTAGGAGTTGCGGGCGCCGGTCTGCCGGACACTTTTTCCGCGATAATTTTTCAGCCGGCTCAGCCGGCGTGCTCCTCGACGAAATGTTCTTCGTGACCGTTGACGTGTGAGTCGTCGTGGTCGTGGTGCTCCTCGGCATCGTGGTGATCGGGCTCGGGGTGCTGCAGGTGTTCGGTGCCGGGCACTCCGCCGAGCGCGGCGATCGTGTCCCGGATCTTTGCGGCCTGGTCGTCGTTGGGGGTGCCGCCCGCCTCCAACTCGTCGGGCAGGTGGGTGGGTAGTCCCGCGCCGTTGGCCACTTCTTCGGCCGACAGCTTGGCGTGCACCCGCGTCACATACAGCTGCTGGCCCAGACTCGATCCGGGTGCGGCGGCCGCATGCTCCATGAGGTTGTCGTAACGCCGTCTCACATTACTGAGCTCGACGATCACAGCAGGTGATGGCCTGTTGCTGCTCGCGGCGTCACCGAGTGCGGTGCGCAGCTTCCGCAACCCGTCGAGCACCACGTCGGCGCGCTTGTGGAATTTCTTGTCCTCGGCGAATGGCAAGGCGTCGATCGCGGCGCTGTACATGTGCATCGCCGCCTCGGACAGACTGACGATAATCGACGAATCATCCTGTGGCGCTGCTTGTCCCATGGGCCTCTCGAATCTCTGCGGTCAATTGCGAAAGCAGTGAGCGGCCGACGACGCGTGCCTGTCCGTCGCCCCGCTCGACTTGAGCACGGGTTGACACTAGCGGGCGGCGCCCCGCCGCGTCACCGGGAGTCCCGGGCACGGTGTGAAGATGGGCCGCGGGTTCCCTAGTCTGTACCCGCAGCGCGGGGAGGCTCGGGTGGAACGGAGGGTCGGGTGATGACGGGACTTGTGGAGTCCTCCGTCGCAGGCGACCAGTCAGAAAGCGGCGAGGTGCGGGACGCAACGGAGCCGATACCCGGGACAGTGCCGGTGTCCCATGACGGCGGCTGGTTGGCTGCGATCGACGGCTGGCGAGGCGTCGGCTGGCTGTCCTGCGGGGCCGTTGGCGGCCTGGCCATCGCGTGGTTCATCCTTGAGGCTCCCGGCGAGATCGGCGCCAAGGCGGACTGGTTCTTCGGCGCCGCGGTCTTCTGCGCGGTGCTGGTCGTCGTGTGGCAGACCGTCAACGTCCAGCGTCAGGCGAACCAGCGAGCGGCCCTGGCGGAAGAGCGGCTGCGCACCGAGTTGGCGGCCGCTGAGCAGCGCTCGGCCCTCGAGCGGGCTGCCGCCGAGGAGCGCTCGGCGCGTGAGTTGGCATCAACGCAAAAGCTGCACAAGGCCGAACTGGAGAGCCAGCAGAAATCTCATCGCGCAGAATTGGCTGCCCACCACCAGCAGGCGGAGGTCGAGCGCACACATCTACGCAATCAGCTTCAGAAACAGGCGGTGATAGAGGTGTCGCGGGCGGTGAGCCTGCATACCCAGATGCTGGCGACGCTGTGGTACCGGGGTGCGGGCGTCCTGGGCAGCCAGGATCGCGCCGAGCGGGAAGAAGCGATGCTGCCGATCTTCGAACAGATCGGGCAGGTCGTGAACGACTTCTCGGTCGAACTCGCCAACGCGCACCAAATCGTGGACGACACTCGCCTCAATCGGGCACTCGAAGGTGTGAATGAGGCTGTGCTGATGGGGATTCGGGTCGCCCAGGACGTCTGTGACGACATCGTCGAGGGGCGTACTACGCAGCCGAATCCGATCCCGCCCGTGCAGAGGACCATGTACGAGAAGGCGGCCGAGGCGCGGCGGCTCGCATGGGATCTCGTGCGGACGGGTCTCGACGCCGCGGCCGATTAGATCCGGTCGCCGATGCGCGTGACCGCTTCGGTCAGCGACTGATTCGTCCGCTTCCGGTCATCGCCCATGCCGACCAGGACGTCGACGGTGATCGGCGCCAGGATTTCGGTGACTCCGTGCCCCTCGTGCCCGAAGAAGCCGGCGATCTCGAGCAGAACCGCGCCGTGGGTGATGCACCACAGCCGCCCGGCAACCACCGACGCTCCGTCGTCGCGAATTCGGCCCGCACCGATCATCCGCCGGACCACCTCGAGCAGTGCCTCGAACGACACGGCGAACTCGGCCCGGTCGCTGGCGCTGCCGGTGACGGTCAGATCGGCGTGATGACGGTCGAGGGAGTCGGCGGATGTGCCGAACATCATCTGGTAGCGCTGTGGATTGGCCAGTGCGAACTCCCGATAGTGAACCCCCATCACGAAGAAGTCGGCGACCGGGTCATCGGTCTGCTCGACCTCGGTGAGCGCGGCGGTGAAGCGGACGAACGCCTCGCCGGCAATGGCGTCGATGAGCCCGGTCATGCCGCCGAAGTGGGTATAGACGGCCATCGTCGAGGTGCCGGTCTCGGCAGCGAGTTTCCGTGCGCTGAGCGCGGCCATGCCGTCCCGCTCGAGAACTCGCATGCCCGCTTCGACCAGCTGCTCCCGCACATCGCTCACAGTTGCCATGGTGCCATAACGGTGTTATACAGGAGGTGTTCATAACACTGTTATCAGGGGGTGGGGCGATGACGAACCGCTATCTCGACGGCGAATTCGCGCCGGTGGACCGTGAGTACACGCTGACCGACCTGGAGGTGGCGGGGACGATTCCGGACTACCTCGACGGCCGGTATCTGCGCAACGGTCCCAACCCGATCGGTGAGATCGACCCGCAGCTGTATCACTGGTTCGTCGGAGACGGCATGGTGCACGGGATCCGCATCCGAGACGGCAAGGCCGAGTGGTACCGGAACCGCTGGGTGCGTGGCCCGCAGACCGCACGAGCGCTTGGCGAGACCCCACCGACAGGCGACTTCCGGCTGTCCGGGATCGGCGCGAACACCAACGTGATCGGACATGCGGGCAGGACTCTCGCCCTGATCGAATCCGGTGTCGCCAATTTCGAGATGACCGACGAGCTCGACACCGTCGGTGTCTGCGATTTTGACGGCACGCTCACCGGCGGCTACACCGCCCATCCCAAGCGTGATCCGGACACCGATGAGCTGCATGCGGTTTCGTACAGCATGTATCGCGGGAACACCGTGCAGTACTCGGTGATCGGTGCTGACGGCAAGGCGCGGCGCACCGTCGACATCGAAGTGGCGGGCAGCCCGATGATGCACGACATGTCGCTGACCGAGCGTCACGTGGTGTTCTACGACCTGCCCGTGACGTTCGACACCCGACAGGCGGCCGAGATGACGGTGCCTCGCAGCCTGCGGTTGCCCGCACGACTCATGTTGTCCGCCTTGATCGGTCGCGTCCGCATCCCGGATCCCGTTTCAGCCAGTCAGCCGAGCGGCAAGGGCACCGACCGTCGATTCCCCTACTCGTGGAACCCCAGGTACCCCGCGCGGGTGGGGGTGATGCCCCGCGACGGCGACAACTCCGACGTCCGCTGGTTCGACGTCGAACCGTGCTACGTCTTCCACCCGATGAACGCCTACGACGACGGCGATACCGTCGTGCTGGATGTGGTGCGGCATCCGAAGATGTTCGACACCGAGCACCTCGGTCCAAACGAAGGGCCGCCGACGCTTGATCGCTGGACCGTCGACCTGGCCGACGGCAAGGTGCGCGAGTCCCGCGTCGACGACCGCGGCCAGGAATTCCCCCGCGTCGACGAACGTCTGGTCGGCAGGCGGCACCGGTACGGCTACGCGCCGACGGTCGGCGAGGGCGCAAGCGGAAACGACGTGCTCCTCAAGCACGATCTGGTGGGCGGCGGAGCTGAGGCGCGCTCGTTCGGGAAACAGAAAGCGCTCGGCGAGTTCGTCTTTCATCCTTCCTCGCCTGATGCCGCGGAGGACGACGGGGTGCTGATGGGATACGTCTACGACCGTGCAAGCGATCGAAGTGAGCTGGCGATCCTCGATGCGCAAACGCTCGACGACGTGGCGAGCATCAAGCTGCCACACCGGGTGCCCGCCGGATTCCACGGGAACTGGGTGCCGACGCCTGCGGCCTGACGCACTAGTAGTCGTTGATCGGGGGATTGACCCCGTTCGGCGCCGGGTCCGAAATGGGAACGCACAAACCCGTCTGCACATCGAGCGCCTTGCCGGGCAGACAGAACGGCGCACAAGCCGCGGGGCCCGCTGTCTCGCCGGGCAGGCACGCCCAGCTGATTGCAGGCGTGAAGACGATGACGCCCGCCATCGGCACGGCCGCCATGGCCGCCGCGGCCATCACCGCGCCTGTCATTCGTCGCAAGTCGTGCGTCACGGTGGCTCCTCGGGTCGCGGCCGGCAACAACTCTTGGTCGGCAAGCCGCGGCAATCGAACATGGTTAGCCTAGGACACCTGACTGCCGGACGTCGACCGTTGGCTCGCAGTCGACCGGGAAGTTGACCGACCGGGCGATGAAACACATGTCGTGGGCGCGCGAATGCAGCTCCAGAGCTCGGGATCGGTCGTCGGGATCGGTGATGGTGACCCTCGGCCGCAGCACGACCCGCTCAAACTGGCCACTTCCGTCAGAGTTGAGAACCATTGTGGCGCTCGGTTCGTCGACGTAATCGGTCACCACGACACCTGCCCTCGCGACCAGGTCGAGATACCAGAGCAGGTGGCACTGCGAAAGCGATGTGAGAAGGAGTTCCTCCGGGTTCCACCGGGCGGGGTCGCCACGAAAATCCGGATCGGACGATCCGAGCAGCCCGTCTTTGTCGCCTGCGGTGGTGACCGTGTCCCGTCGATAGTCGGCGTAACCGGCGGTGCCGACGCCGAGGTTCCCGGTCCACGCCACCCGGACGTCGTAGCTGTGTGTCTTCATCGCCCTGACCTCCTCGGTGAATCGATGCGCGTCTGCGGATGCTACAAAATGGCGTGAGCCGAAAACGTGTCGTTATTGCCGGGCTCGGGGACAGCGGTGTGCTCACCGCCATCCGGCTGGCCCGACAGTTCGATGTCGTCGGCATCTCGGCCAAGCCCGCCTTGGTGAGCGGCCAGGAACTGGGGTGGCGGCTCTCCCGGCCGGATGAGTGGGCAAGGGCCAACTGGATTCCGTTCGACCGGTTCCGCGCCCTTGACCGGGTGCGTACCGTGCACGGCACGCTGACCGGAGTCGACCTGGACACCCGCACCGTCACCGTCCGTGGTGACGACGGGCTGTCGACGCAGGAGCCCTACGACGCGCTCGTCATCTCCACAGGCGTCAGCAATGGGTTCTGGCGTACACCGAACCTGCAGTCGCACAACGAGATCGGCGCCGATCTCCGCCAGGCGCACGCACGCCTGGGCGGTGCGAAGTCGGTGATCGTGATCGGCGGTGGCGCCGCGGCGATCAGCAGCGCTGCCCAGGTCGCGACCACGTGGCCCGACAAGCGCGTCGACCTCTACTTCCCCGGCGAGCGGCCGCTGCCGTCGCACCACCCGCGAATCTGGGAGAAGGTGCGGCGACGGCTCCACGAGGCGGGCGTCGGCCTGCATCCCGGCCACCGGGCCCTGATTCCGGACGGGTTCATGTGCGACGAGATCACCGGCGAGGCCGTGCAGTGGAGCACCGGACAACCGCCTGCATCGGCCGACGCCGTGCTGTGGGCGATCGGACGGGTGAGGCCCAACACCGACTGGCTGCCCGCCGAGCTTCTCGATGAGCAGGGTTTCGTCGCGACGACGCCGCAGCTGCAGCTGCCCGGGCATCCGATGGTGTTCGCGGTAGGCGACGTCGCGGCCACCGATCCGCTTCGCAGCTCGGCCCGCAACCGCGGGGACGGGATCCTGGCCCGCAACATCCGCGCAGGGTTCGCGGGCAAGCCGCTGCGTTCCTATCGCGCGCCCAAGCGCCGCTGGGGTTCCGTGCTCGGCGTGCAGCCCAACGGCCTGGAGGTGTTCACCCCCAAGGGCCAGGCGTTCCGGTTCCCGGCGTGGTCGTTCGATCGCGTGCTGATGCCCGTGATCGTCCGCTGGGGCATCTACCGCGGGGTGCGCGACAACCAACCCACTAGCCTTGCCCCGTGACGAGGCACTGGACACCGGCCCGGCTGGGCGACCTGACAGGCAAGCGCATCATCGTGACGGGTGCGACCAACGGCGTCGGCCTCGGTACCGCGCGGGCGCTGACCCGGGCGGGTGCGCACGTGATCATGGCGGTGCGCAATCCGGAACTGGGCGCGCAGCGCGCCAAGGAGATCGGCGGCTCGACGTCGATTGCGAAGGTGGACCTCGCAGACCAATCGTCGGTGCGGGCGTTCGCCGATGCGCTCGATGGCGACGTCGACATCCTGATCAACAACGCGGGCATGTTGACGCAGCAGCGCGAAGAGACCGTCGACGGCTTCGAGAAGACGCTCGGCACAAACCTTTTGGGGCCGTTCGCGCTGACGAATCTGATCTTCCCGCGGGTGCGCGCACAGATCATCAACGTCGGCTCACACGCGCACCGCAGTGCCAAGCTTGCACTCGACGATATGCACCTGCGCACCAACAAGTGGACGATAATGGGCTCATACGCGCGCTCCAAGCTCGCGGTGATGCTGTGGGGCCTCGAGTTGGATCGCAGGCTGCGGGCGGCGAATTCGCCTGTAGTCAGTCAACTCACCCATCCGGGCTGGGTGGCCTCGAACCTGTCCAACGTCTCCGACAAACCGGTGCTGGCCGCCGCCGACAGAGTGGTGCGGCGGGTCGCCAGCGTCGTCGCCAACGACATCGACGCGGGTGCCGCATCGACGCTGTACTGCATGACCGAACCGATTCCACCGGGCAGCTACATCGGCTACGACGGACCGTTGGGTCTGTCGGGTCCGTTGGTGATGCTCGGCAGGACGGCGCTCGCCGGGGACTACGAGGTTGCCGCGAAGGTGTTCGAGTTCGCCGAAAAGGAAACCGGCACCAGGCTTCCTGTCTAGCCCGGGTCGGTGCTGGGTTCGTGAGCGCAATTTGCAGTTTTCGTACACATACCGCGGGGTATGTCCAGACTTGTGTACAGCATCGACACGCCGAAGGGAGTAAGGATGAAGATCAAGACACTAGCGGCACCGGTGAGCGCCGCCGCGATCGTGATCGGCGTTGCTGCCGGGACGGTGGTCCCGGCGTCGGCGGCCAGCAACATCAAGCCGTTCGGTCAGGCGGAGACCCTGCTCGGTCCCTACAATGCGCCGCAGATCACGTACACGGTTGACGGGCTGAATCCAAGTTCCGACGCGGTGCCCCACTCTGGCCAGCTGTATGAAGCAGGCGTGACTGCCGAGGGGGGCATGCCCGTGATGTCGATGTTCAATGCCCGCGCTGAGAGTGGAGCGAACTACCGCGTCGTCGGCGGCGCGGTACCCGGCAAGCTCTACTTCGACGTCGTGGGCGACGTGCCGAACAGCGTCGTCTACAACGACGGTGTCCAGGATCTTCTGACGTGGATTCCCGGCCCGTTCGAAGGGGGCACGCGCCCCTAGTGGTACGGCACTTGCCTAGCGCCTTAGGCAGGGGTGCCGTCGGCCACCCGTGGTGCCCGGTCGGCTGCTGAGCCGTC
>Ga0164308_10001947_pt1 | contig 11013 bp, 7 predicted proteins | sample Whisoiple_246_MG_FD_109983 | JGI IMG/M metagenome (GOLD analysis project Ga0164308, IMG submission 109983) | Soil microbial communities amended with fresh organic matter from upstate New York, USA - Whitman soil sample_246_MG | ecosystem: Environmental > Terrestrial > Soil > Unclassified >... | reverse complement strand
TCCGCCTGATGGGCTTCGGCCACCGGGTGTACAAGTCCTTCGACCCGCGCGCCAAGATCATCAAGGCTGCCGCGCACGACGTCCTGTCCTCGCTCGGCAAGTCCGACGAGCTGCTCGACATCGCGCTCAAGCTGGAGGAGCACGCGCTCTCCGACGAGTACTTCGTCTCGCGCAACCTCTACCCCAACGTGGACTTCTACACGGGCCTGATCTACCGCGCCATGGGCTTCCCGACCGAGATGTTCACCGTGCTGTTCGCGCTCGGCCGCCTCCCCGGCTGGATCGCCCAGTGGCACGAGATGATCAAGGAGCCGGGATCCCGCATCGGCCGCCCGCGCCAGATCTACACCGGCGAGGTCCTGCGCGACTTCGTCCCGGTCGAGGGCCGCTGAAACCTGTAGGACCACCGCTCCACCCCCGGCCGCTCGCGGCCGGCATCCTTCGCCCCGCGTACCGCGCTCGCCCACTCCGGAGCGCGGTGTCCGGGGCGTTTCGGCGTTCCGGGGACTGCCCGGGACCGATGCCGGCCGACGGGCTGTGGCGAAAGCGAGAAACGCCCCGCCGCCGATCCCCCCACGGGTCGACGGACAGGGCGCTTCCCATATCCCGGAGCGGATTCCCCCCACGGGATCCGGCCGGGCGTCTGCAGGGAGCCTGAACTCCCGTTGTTGTGCGGTGGTGCCTATTCAGTTCGGTCCTGCTGTGCGGCTGCCGGGGTACGTACGGACAGGAGGGCCGCTCAAAGCTCCCCGGTGCACGTGCCCCGGCCAACACTTGCCAGGAGCGTCCCCCAAGACACTCCATCGGACGTCCCCCAAGACATCCTTGGCATCGCACTCTTAGACTCACCAACCCATCAGATGGTTACCCTCGAATCGGTGTGATCTAAGTCTCTTTGTGGAAATCATGTGAAGGAGCGCAACCTCAGGCTGTTGGTCACGACGAAGACCGACGAGAACGCCATTGCCGCACCCGCGATCATGGGGCTGAGCAGCCCGAACGCGGCGAGAGGCAGTGCGGCCACGTTGTAGCCGAAAGCCCAGAAGAGGTTGCTTCTGATGGTGGACAGAGTACGCCTCGACAGCCGGATGGCGGCAGGGGCCACCTTGAGATCTCCACGAACCAGCGTGAGGTCGCCCGCCTCGATCGCCGCGTCGGTACCGGTGCCCATCGACAGGCCGAGATCGGCCACGGCGAGCGCGGCGGCGTCGTTGACGCCGTCACCGACCATCGCGACGGACCGGCCCGCTTCCTGGAGACGCCGTACGACCTGCGCCTTCTCCTCCGGGAGCACCTCCGCGTGCACCGTGTCGATGCCGACCGCGCGGGCCACGGAGTCCGCCGAAGCCTGGTTGTCGCCGGTCAGCAGGATCGGGTCGAGGCCCAGCGATCGGAGCTCCGCGACTGCCTCCGCGCTGCTCTCCTTCACGCTGTCGGCCACTTCCAGGACACCCCTGGCCTCGCCGTCCCAGGCCACGGCGACCGTCGTGCTTCCCTGACCCGCCGCCTGCGCCAGGGCGTCCTCCAGTGAGGCCGGGAGGGCGATCCCGGCGTCGGTGAGGAGCTTCGCCCGGCCCGCCAGCACGGCGTGCCCCTCGACGGTGCCGCGCACCCCCAGGCCGGGGACGTCGGTGAAGTCCGCCGGTGCCGGCAGTGCCAAGCCCGTCCGGGCGGCCGCCCCCGCGGCCACCGCGCGGGCCACCGGATGCCCGGAGGCGTGCTCCAGGGCGCCGGCGAGGCGGAGTACGTCGGTCTCGGCCGTCCCGTGGGCGGTGTGGACGCGTCCCAGGGTCATGCGGCCGGTGGTGACCGTCCCGGTCTTGTCCAGGACGACCGTGTCGATCCTCCGCGCGGTCTCCAGGACCTCGGGTCCCTTGATGAGGATGCCGAGCTGCGCGCCCCGCCCGGTACCCGCCATGAGGGCCGTGGGGGTGGCGAGCCCCAGGGCGCAGGGACAGGCGATGATCAGCACGGCCACGGCCGCGGTGAACGAGGCGGTCACGTCGTCGGTGGCCAGCAGCTGGGCGACCAGCGTCCCCAGGGCGATCAGCAGCACCACGGGGACGAAGACCGCGGAGATCCGGTCCGCCAGGCGCTGGGCGGCGGCCTTGCCGCTCTGCGCGTCCTCGACGAGCCTGGCCATCCGTGCCAGCCGGGTGTCCGAGCCGACCCTGGTGGCCTCGACGACCAGCCGGCCGGAGACGTTCAGGGTGGCGCCGGTGACGGAGTCGCCCGGAGCGGTGTCCACGGGTAGGGACTCCCCGGTGAGCATGGAGGTGTCGACGGCCGAGGAGCCCTCGACGACGGTGCCGTCGGTGGCGATCTTCTCGCCGGGCCGTACGACGAAGCGGTCTCCGACCTGGAGCCCGTCGACGGCGACGCGTACTTCGGTGACCTCCGGCCCCGGCCCCGTGCCCGGACGGAGGACCGTGACGTCCTTCGCCCCGAGGCGGAGCAGGGCGCGCAGGGCGGAACCCGCCTTCCGCTTGGACCGCGCCTCCAGGTAGCGGCCCAGCAGGATGAAGCCGACGACTCCGGCCGCGACCTCCAGGTAGATGGTGGAGGAGGGGTCGGATCCGGACGCGGTGATCTCGAACCCGTGGCGCATCTCCGGCATGCCCGCCGTGCCGAGGAAGAGGGCCCAGAGCGACCAGCCGAAGGCCGCCAGCGTGCCGATGGACACCAGGGTGTCCATCGTGGCGGCGCCGTGCCGCAGGTTCGTCCAGGCGGCGCGGTGGAAGGGGAGCCCGCCCCAGACGACCACGGGGGCCGCGAGGGTGAGGGAGAGCCACTGCCAGTTGTCGAACTGGAGGGCGGGGACCATGGCCATCAGGACCACCGGCACGGCGAGCACCGCCGAGACCTGGAGGCGCTGCCGGAGCGCGGCGAGGGCCGCGTCGGCCCGGCGCTCGGCGGCCTCACCGGGGTCGTCGCCTCTGAGCTCGCCGCTCTCACGGAAGGACGCGGCTCCGCCCCCGGCGGAGTCACGGGGGGTGCCGGTCGGGAGCCCGCCCCCGGCGGCCTCGGCCGGCGTCGGGGTACGCGTCGGGGACTCCGTCGCGGGTGCCGGTGCCGATGGTGCGGGGGCGGGGCGGGCGACGGGCTGGGCGGTGTAGCCGGTCTTCTCCACCGTGGCGACGAGGTCGCCGAGCGTGATGCCGGCGCCGTAGGAGACGCGGGCCTTCTCGGTCGCGTAGTTGACGGTGGCGGTCACCCCGTCCATCCGGTTGAGCTTCTTCTCGACGCGGGCCGCGCACGAGGCGCAGGTCATCCCGCCGATCGTCAGTTCGGCGTCGGAGGTCTCGGCCGCCGGGGTCTCGGCTGCCGTGGTGCTGGCCATGTGAGCGGACTCCTGGGTCGAGCAGTCGGGCCGTTTCCCCACCAGTATCTGCTTCCTGGTGGCGGAACCGGCCCGGGGGGAGGCGCCGGGCGGGGCGAGCCGGGCGCGGATCGCGCGGGGTGGTGTGCGGTGGCGCCGGGCGAGGGCTCCCGCGGGGCCGTGGTCCCGTGCCGGGGCGTGGGCTCCTGGGGTGCGCGCCCGGGCGGACGTGCTCCGCCGGGCGCTGGGCCCGCCGGTCTCAGGCGCGGCCGACGAGCTCGTAGCCCGCCTCGTCGACGGCGGCGCGTACCGCCTCGTCGGTCAGGGCCGCCGCGGAGGCCACGGTCACCCGGCCGGTCGCCGCCTCGGCCTTCACCGAGGTCACTCCCGCGATTCCGGAGATCTCCTCGGACACCGCCCCCTCGCAGTGGCCGCAGGTCATGCCCTTCACCTCGTACACCGTGGTGACGCCCCCCGCCTGCGCGTCGGCCGCACCTTCGCCGCAGGAGCCGGTGGACGAGCAGCAGGAGCCGGCGGCCTGGGGCGTGTCTGTCTCGGTGGTCATGGCGTTCTCCTCTTCGCAGGCACACGTGGTGTGACGGATGTGGCGCGAGGGCGCACCGGAAGGCCGGTGAGCCTGCCCGCAGCTCCAACTATACCCCTAGGGGGTATCAATGCTCCGTTCGGCCGTCCTGTCGGGTGTGTCGCACACCAGGGGTTCCAGGTAGCGGTACATCACGGTCTTCAACTCCGCCGAGTACGCCTCCCGTTCGGCACCCTCGTGCGCCATGATCAGGTCGAGTCCGGCCTTGAAGAGGACGAAGGACATCTCTGCGGTGCGGGCCACCCGGTCCGCGGGGAGCTCCGGCAGGTAGGCGGCCAGGAGTGCTTCCGTCCGGGTGAGCATGGTGGCGTGGAGCGCGTCGTGCTCCTGGGTGATCACGCCCGGGATCTCGGAGCCGTGGGTGAGTACGGCGAAGGCCGGGTTCTCGCAGTTGAAGGCGATCAGGGGGTCGAGGACGGCGTCCAGCAGTCTGTCGAGCGGCAGTTCGATGCGGCTGATGACGAAGGCGGCGCCGTACGTCTCCCGCCAGCGCTGCATGAGCTGCTCGCCGAGCTCGATGGCGATGGCTTCCTTGTTGGGGAAGAACTGGTAGAGCGTGCCGGGCGAGACGCCCGCCTCGCGGGCGATGGCGTTGGTGCTGGCGCCGTTGTATCCGCTGGCGCAGAAGACGTCGGCGGCTGCTTCCAGCAGCTGGGCGATGCGGGCCTCGCCGCGCGCCTGACGGCGGCGCGGCCGGCCGGTCGTGGCGCCCTGTCCGGCTCCGGTGCCGACTCCTGTGCCGGTTCCGCCGCCGGTTGCATTGTCGGCTCCGGTCCTGGCCCTGCCGCTCGATTCGGGTGTTCCGGCGCTTTCTTCCGCTCTGGCCTCCGGCACGGTCGATCCTCAGCTCTCAAGACGCGGTTGACAAACACGAGTGGGCACTCGCATTCTGATGAAACACGAGCGAGGACTCGTGTTTGCCAGTGTACGGGGCAATGGCCGACCCATGCTGCCCTGTGCGGCCCGGGTCCCGGTGAAGGGGACACCGCACCATGTCGGAAGTCAACAGATCGGAGCGCGTCGGGGGGTGGACGCGCTTCGTCACCGCGCGGCCACGGCTCGCGCTGCTGGCCGCCCTCGTGATCACGGCGCTCGCCGTCTTCGCGGGCAGTGGGGTGGCCGACCGGATGGGCAGCGGCGGCTGGGAGGCGCCCGACGCCGAGTCGACCTGGACGACCCGGGTGCTGGAGCGGGAGTTCCCCGCGTCGCAGCCCAATCTGCTCCTGCTCGTCGACAGCGGCGACGTCCCGGTCGACGACCCCGAGGTGGCAGCCGAGGCCGTCCGGCTCACCGAACGGCTGTCCGCCGAGCCGGGGATCACCGGCGTCGGTTCGTACTGGCAGACGAAGTCCCCCGCACTGCGCTCCTCGGACGGACGCGAAGCGATCGTCGCCGCCCGGATCACAGGGGACGAGAAGGGCGCCGGCGAGATCCTGGACCGCATAGCCCCCGACTACCAGGGCGTGCACGGCCCGGTGGAGATCTCGGTCGGAGGGCCCGTCGCCGTCCGGCACGAGATGCAGAGCATCATCCAGGAGGACCTCCTGCGGGCCGAGCTCATCGCTCTTCCGGTCACGCTGGTGCTGCTGGTCATGGTCTTCGGCAGCGCGGTCGCCGCCCTGCTGCCGCTCGGTGTCGGGATCGTCGCGATCCTCGGGACCAACGCGGTGCTGCGCGGCATCACCGAGTTCACCGATGTCTCCGTCTTCGCCCAGAACCTCACCACGGCCCTCGGGCTGGGGCTCGCCATCGACTACGCGCTGTTCATCGTCCGCCGGTTCCGCGAGGAGCTGTCCGCCGGGGCCGATCCCCGGGCGGCGATCGGCACCACCCTGCGCACGGCGGGACGCACGGTGCTCTTCTCCGCGCTGACGGTGGCGGTGTCGCTGGCCGCGATGATGGTGTTCCCCCAGTACTTCCTGCGCTCCTTCGCCTACGCCGGTATCGCCGTGGTGCTGCTGGCGGCCGCCGCTGCCCTGATCCTGCTGCCGGCCGCCCTGATGCTGCTCGGCCCACGGGTCAACGCGCTCGACCTCCGCCGGTTGCTCCGCCGACGCCGGGCGACGCCGGCCGCCGGACCGGACGCTTCCCCGGACGCGCCCGAGGACTCGGGCAGGGGATGGGCCCGCCTCTCGGTGCTCGTGATGCGAAGGGCTCCGGTCTTCGCGGTCGTCACCACGGTCGGACTCGTGCTCCTGGGGCTCCCGTTCCTCGGGGTGAAGTTCGGCACGGCGGACGACCGCCAGCTGCCGGCCACGGCCGAGTCGCGCATCGTCCAGGAACACATACGGGAAGGCTTCCCCGGCAGCCCCGGCGGCGGACTCGAAGTCCTTGCGGAGGGCGCGGCAAGCCCCGGCCGGTATGCCGACTTCAAGGAGCGGATCGAGGCGCTCCCCGGGGTGCGGCAGGTGAACGGCCCCGTCACCGGGGACGGCTTCGCGTACTACGACGTGCTGCCCGAGGGAGAGCCGGTCGGAGAGCAGGCCCAGGATCTGGTGCGGGAGCTGCGAGCCGAGCCGGCGCCGTTCGACACCTCGGTGACCGGCACGGCGGCCGTCCTGGTCGACTCCAAGGACGCCATCGCGGACCGGTTGCCCTGGGCGGTGGGAATCATCGTCGTGGTGACGCTGCTGCTGGTCTTCCTGCTGACCGGGAGTGTCCTGATCCCCCTCCAGGCGGTCGTCCTCAACGCACTCAGCCTGACCGCGATGTTCGGAGCGGTGGTCTGGGTCTTCCAGGACGGAAACCTCTCCGGGATCCTCTCCTTCACCAGCACAGGTGACATAGAGACGACACTGCCCGTGCTGATGTTCTGTGTGGCCTTCGGTCTCTCCATGGACTACGGCGTGTTCCTGCTCTCCCGGATCAAGGAGGAGTACGACCGCACCGGTGACCACGAGCACGCGGTGACGTTCGGACTCCGCCGCACCGGCGGACTGATAACCGCGGCCGCCGTGATCCTGGCCGTGGTGATGGTCGCCATCGGCACCTCGCGGGTGACCAACACCAAGATGCTCGGGCTCGGGATCGCGCTGGCCGTGCTGATGGACGCCATGGTGGTGCGCAGTCTGCTGGTGCCGGCCGTGATGAAGCTGATGGGCAGGGTCACCTGGTGGGCCCCCGCGCCGCTGCGCGCCTTCCACCGTCGGTTCGGGCTGAGCGAGGGGGAGTCGGCCCCCACCGCCGGTCAGGACGCCGAGGAGCGGTCCGGGGTGACCGGGCGGGAGCGGGACAAGATCACCGCCGGAGCGTAGATTCGCCGGATCACGAGCGGGATCACGGGATCGCGGGATCACGAGCCGGATCGCGAGCGGGATGGTGACGGCCGGCGGCCGGTCCACGGCAGTGGATGACAGCGGCCGGCCGAGACGACCGGATCATGGGAGGCGGAAGCGATGCGGGCAGTGGTCTTCGAGGAGTTCGGTCAGGCGGCCCGGGTCCGGGACCTTCCGGACCCCGCGCCCTCCGGTGCGGGGGTGGTGGTCAGGGTGGAGGCCACGGGGCTCTGCCGGAGCGACTGGCACGGCTGGATGGGCCACGACCCGGACATCGTTCTCCCGCACGTACCCGGGCACGAACTGGCCGGGGTCATCGAGGAGACGGGCCCCGGCGTGCGGAACTGGCGCGTCGGCGACCGGGTCACCGTGCCCTTCGTCTGCGCCTGCGGCCGGTGTCCCGCCTGCGCGTCCGGCGCCCAGCAGGTGTGTGAGCACCAGACCCAACCGGGCTTCACCCACTGGGGATCCTTCGCCGAGTACGTGGCGCTGGAGCAGGCCGACGTCAACCTGGTCGCGGTGCCCGACGGGCTGTCGTCCGCCACGGCGGCAGGGCTCGGATGCCGCTTCGCCACGGCGTTCCGGGCCGTCGTGGGGCAGGGGCGGGTGGCGCCGGGGGAGTGGGTGGCCGTACACGGCTGCGGCGGGGTCGGGCTGTCGGCCGTGATGATCGCGGTGGCATGCGGAGCCCGGGTCGTCGCGGTCGACGTCTCGCAGCGGGCCCTGGAGCTGGCGCGGGCGTTCGGCGCCGCGGAGTGCGTGGACGCCTCCGCGCACCCCGCCGGTGCGGACGAGGCGGTCCGCGAACTGACCGGCGGCGGTGTCCATCTGTCGCTGGACGCCCTGGGCTCACCGGTCACCTGCTCCGCTTCCGTGCGGAGCCTGCGCAGGCAGGGCCGTCATGTCCAGGTCGGGCTGCTGCCTTCGGCCACCGGCGACCCGGTGGTTCCCATGGCACGGGTGATCGGCCTGGAGTTGGAGATCCTCGGCAGCCACGGCATGGCCGCCCACGACTACCCGCCGATGATGGACATGGTCCGGGCCGGGACCCTGCGACCGGACCTCCTGGTGACCTCCACCATCACCCTGGACGCCGCCCCGGCGGCCCTCGCCGCGATGGGCACCGCGCCCGGAGCGGGCGTCACGATCATCGAACCGGCGAGGGAGGCCTGACCACCGGTCAATGGCTGCGGTAGCTGCAGTGGCTGTAGCGACTGCTGCGACGGGAGAGGTTCCAGGCGGCTCAGGAGGACGGACGCGCGGGCCCGCAGATGCGGAGGAACTCGCGGGTACGGCGCGCGATGGGCAGGGGCTTGTCGGGCGGACAGGGGTACATGTCCTGCTCGACGATCGCGAACAGGTCGGTGCCCAGAGCGCGCGCGGCATCCAGCACCGGCTCCAGCGCGGGCACCCCGCCCGGCGGCTCGCACATCACACCGCGCGCCACGGCCGGTCCGAACGGCACCTCGTTCGCGACGACATCGGCGAGCACCGCCGGGTCGACCTGCTTGAGGTGCAGATAGCCGATCCGCTCGCCGTAGGTCCGGATGAGTTCGACGCTGTCGCCGCCGCAGTACGCGTAATGGCCCGTGTCGAGGCAGAGGGAGACCAGTTCGGGATCCGTGGCGTCGAGGAAGCGGTTGACGTTCTCCTCGCTGTCGATGTGCGTATCGGCATGCGGGTGCACCACGATCCGCAGCCCGTAGCGGTCCCGCACCTCGCGCGCCAGACGTTCGGTCTGGGTGGTGAGGTCGCGCCACTGCGCGGGGGTGAGTGTCCGGTCCTCCAGCACCTCACCCGTCTTGTCGTCCCGCCAGAACGACGGGATGACCACGAGATGCCCGGCGCCCATCGCCCGGGTGAGTGCCGCGATACCGGCGACATGCTCCCAGGTCCGGTCCCAGACCGCCGGACCGTGGTGCAATCCGGTGAAGACGGTGCCCGCGGAGACGGCGAGATTCCGGCGGGCGGTCTCGTCCGCGAGGCGGGCGGGGTCGGTCGGCAGGTAGCCGTAGGGGCCGAGTTCGATCCACTCGTAGCCCGCCTCGGAGACCTCGTCGAGGAATCGTTCCCAGGGCACCTGCTGTGGATCGTCGGGGAACCACACCCCCCACGAATCGGGTGCCGAGCCGATGCGGATGCGGGCCGAAGAGGGTACGGAGGAGGTCATATCGCCCACCCTCCAGTCCTCGGGAAACAGTGTCAAGAGTTCGTCCGAATGTCCGGACAAAGTGTTGACAGGGTCCAGGGCGAGGGCTAGACCTGGGAGCGGCCGTCCGGCCGTGGCCGACTCCGGGGACGGTGCGCCGGGCCGGAGCACCGGGTCGAAGGGATGCGTATGCCTGAGCCGTACGACGTGATCACCATGGGGCGGATCGGGGTGGACATCTACCCGCTGCAGACCGGTGTACCACTGGCCCGGGTCGAGACCTTCGGGAAGTTCCTCGGCGGCTCACCGTCCAACGTCGCCGTGGCCGCCGCCCGGCTGGGACGGCGTACGGCAGTGATCACACGGACCGGGCGGGACGCCTTCGGTGACTACCTCCACCAGGCGCTGGGGGAGTTCGGCGTGGACGACCGGTGGGTGAGTGCTGTGCCGGAGTACCCGACCCCGGTCACCTTCTGCGAGATCTTCCCGCCGGACCACTTCCCCCTCTACTTCTACCGGCAGCCCAAGGCCCCCGACCTGGAGATCCGGGGCGAGGAGCTGGACCTGGACGCGGTACGCGCCGCCCGGGTCTTCTGGATGACCGGGACCGGCCTCTGCGCCGAACCCAGCCGCACCGCCACCCTCACCGCACTCCGGGCCCGCGCCGAGCGCCCGTACAGCCCGGCCCGCGCGGAGACCGAGGACAGTAGGGCCCGTCGCGCGGAAACCGAGGACAGCAGGGACCGGACCGGGACCGGGGGCACCTTTGCTCACGACGGAACCCCGGGCGGTCGCGCCGACGGCGGGGCTCCGGCCGCCGGGCCGGCCGGGAGCCGGCCACCGGAGTCGTCCGGCCCTCCTCCTCGCATCACCGTCTTCGACCTCGACTGGCGCCCCATGTTCTGGGGCGAGCAGAAGGACGGCGACGGCGAAGCCGCACGCGCCCACTACCGCGAGGCGCTCGCCCATGCCACGGTCGCCGTCGGCAACCTCGACGAGTGCGAGATCGCCACCGGGGAGCGCGACCCCCGTGCCGCGGCCGCCGCCCTCCTCGCCGCCGGACCCGAACTCGCCGTCGTCAAACAGGGGCCGGGAGGTGTCCTCGCCGTCCACCGCGACGGCACCACCGCCGAGATCCCGCCCCTCCCCGTCGACGTCGTCAACGGCCTGGGCGCCGGGGACGCCTTCGGCGGCGCCCTCTGCCACGGTCTGCTCGCCGGCTGGGACACCGGGCACGTGATGCGCTACGCCAACGCGGCCGGGGCCATCGTCGCCTCCCGGCTCGCCTGCTCCTCCGCGATGCCCTTTCCGCACGAGGTCGAACAGGCCCTCGCCGAAGGCCTGGTGGCCCCGGCCACGGGGGACGCCCCGTGACCCCGCCCGCCGCGGGCGGCGTCGCCGATCTCGTCAGGCTCCGCGCCCACCACCCCGAGGCCGTCGCCGAGGCCGCAGCGGCCCGCCGCAGACGCCCGCTCCTCGGCCCCACCGGACGACTGATGATCATCGCCGCCGACCATCCGGCCCGCGGCGCCCTCGCCGTCGGCGACGACCGCCTGGCCATGGCCGACCGCTTCGACCTGCTCGAACGCCTCTGCCTAGCCCTGTCGCGCCCCGGCGTGGACGGCGTCCTCGCGACCGCCGACATCCTGGACGACCTGCTCCTGCT
>Ga0164308_10001944_pt1 | contig 11020 bp, 7 predicted proteins | sample Whisoiple_246_MG_FD_109983 | JGI IMG/M metagenome (GOLD analysis project Ga0164308, IMG submission 109983) | Soil microbial communities amended with fresh organic matter from upstate New York, USA - Whitman soil sample_246_MG | ecosystem: Environmental > Terrestrial > Soil > Unclassified >... | reverse complement strand
CTCGCCCTGGCCCGCCCCGGCGTCGACGGGGTGCTCGCGGGTGCGGACGTCCTGGAGGACCTGTTGCTCCTCGGTGCGCTGGAGGACAGGATCGTCATCGGCTCCATGAACCGGGGCGGACTGGCGGGGGCCTCCTTCGAACTGGACGACCGCTTCACCGGCCACCGCCCCGTCGATCTCTCCCAGCAGGGCTTCGACGCCGGCAAGTTGCTCCTGCGGATCGACCACGACGACCCCGGCTCCCTGGACACCCTGCACACAGCCGCCCGCACCGTGAACGCCATGGCCGCCCACCGGCTGCCCGTGTTCGTCGAGCCCTTCCTCTGCCGCCGCACCCCCGCGGGAATCCGCACCGACCTCGGGGCCGCCGCCGTCACCACGTCCATCGCCATCGCCTCGGGGCTCGGCGGCACCTCCGCGTACACCTGGCTCAAGGTCCCCGTCACCGAGGACCCCGAGGACATGGAACGGGTGATGCGGACCTCGACCCTCCCCGCGGTCCTGCTCGGCGGAGACCTCGCGGAGGACCCGGACACGGCCTACGAGCGGTGGCGCGGCGCGCTGCGGCTGCCGACCGTCCAGGGGCTGGTCGTCGGACGCTCGTTGCTCTACCCCGCCGACGGTGACGTCGCGGGAGCGGTCGACACGGCCGTAGGACTTCTGTGAACGAGGCCTGACGACGGGTAGGGATGGTGTCATGACGACGACGTCCGACGAGCAGCAGAGGTACCACCTCAGGGCCGGGCACGCGGCGAGCGGCCCCTACGCCCTGGACATCGGTCCCGAGCGGGCCGGGTGGGAGCGGTCGAGTCTGCGCGTCCTGGAACTCGAACCGGGTGGCGTTCACACGCTGGAAACCGGGGAGAGCGAATGGATCATCCTGCCGTTGTCCGGTGGCTGTACGGTGCGCACAGCAGGTGAGATCTTTGAACTGCTGGGCAGGAAAGACGTGTTCGGCGCCGTGACCGACTTCGCCTACGTCCCACGCGACGCCGGCGCCCAGATCGCCTCCGGCGCAGGAGGCCGCTTCGCCCTGGCAGGAGCGAAGTGCGAGCGACGACTCCCCGCTCGCTACGGTCCCGCGCCGGAGGTACCGGTCGAACTCCGCGGCGCCGGAACCTGCTCGCGCCAGGTGAACAACTTCGCCGCCGCCGACACCTTCGACTGCGACCGGCTCATCGCCGTGGAGGTCCTCACCCCCGGCGGCAACTGGTCCTCGTACCCGCCGCACAAGCACGACGAGTACCACCCCGGCGCCGAATCCGTGCTGGAGGAGATCTACTACTTCGAGGTCGAGGACGACGGCCTCGGCTACCACCGGGTGTCCCCGTCCCGCGAAGGCGGCACGGACGTCCTCGCCGAAGTCGCCACCGGGGACGCCGTCCTCATCCCCGACGGCTGGCACGGCCCGTCCATCGCCCCGCCCGGCCGCACCCTGTACTACCTGAACGTCATGGCGGGCCCGGGCGAGCAGCGGGAGTGGCTCATCCGCGACCACCCGGACCACCGCTGGATCCGGGACACCTGGCCCGGCCGGCCCGTCGACCCACGACTGCCGCTGCACGGTCCGGAGGCCGCCCGGTGACCCCACCACGCCGTGCCTCCGGCACGACCGCGTCCACCCGCAGGCTCACCACCGCGCAGGCCCTGATCGCCTTCCTCGCCCGTCAGTACACCGAGCGCGACGGCCGCCGCCACCGTCTGATCGGCGCCACCTGGGGCATCTTCGGCCACGGCAACGTCGCGGGGGTCGGGCAGGCGCTCGTCGAAGCCGGACCCGCGATGCCGTACCTCCAGGGCCGCAGCGAACAGGCCATGGTGCACGCCGCCGTCGGATACGCCCGCCAGTCCGGCCGGCTGTCCGCCCACGCCGTCACCACCTCCATCGGCCCCGGCGCCACCAACCTCGTCACCGGCGCCGCGCTCGCCACCGTCAACCACCTGCCCGTGCTGCTGCTGCCCGGGGACACCTTCGCCACCCGGCCCGCCGACCCCGTGCTCCAGCAGATCGAAGTGCCCCACTCGGGCGACGTGTCGGTCAACGACTGCCTGCGCCCCGTGTCCCGCTACTTCGACCGGATCACCCGCCCCGAGGCGCTGATCCCGGCCGCCCTGCAGGCCATGCGCACCCTCGCCGACCCCGCGGAGACCGGTGCCGTCACGCTCGCGCTGCCGCAGGACGTGCAGGCCGAGGCGTACGACTGGCCGGCGGAGTTCTTCGCGCCCCGCGTCTGGAACGTCCGCAGGCAGGCCCCCGACCCCCACGAACTCGACCAGGCCGTCCGTGCCGTGCGTGCCGCACGCCGCCCCCTGATCGTCGCGGGCGGCGGGGTCCACCACAGCGCCGCCGAGGAGGCCCTCGCCGCCTTCGCCGCCGCCACCCGCATCCCCGTCGCCTCCACCCAGGCCGGAAAGGGCTCCCTGCGCCACGACCACCCCGCCGACGTGGGAGGCATCGGCCACACCGGCACCGCCACGGCCGACGCGCTCGCCCGCGACGCCGACCTGGTCATCGGCATCGGCACCCGCTACACCGACTTCACCACCGCCTCCGCGACCCTCTTCGCCGACCCGGCCGTCCGCTTCCTCAACCTCAACATCACCGGGTTCGACGCCCACAAGCTCTCCGCGCTGCCCCTCGTCGCGGACGCCCGTACCGCGATCGGGGCACTCGGCGAGGCCCTCGGCGCACACGGACACCGTGTGGACCCGGCCTACGAGAGCGAGTACACCGACGCCAAGGGCCACTGGGAGCGGCGCGTCGACGCGGCCTTCTCGACCACGGACCCCGACGCCCGTCCCACCCAGGCCCAGGTCCTCGGACTGCTCGACGAACTGGTCACCGAGGACGACATCCTGATCAACGCCGCCGGCTCCCTCCCCGGCGACCTCCACAAGCTCTGGCGGGCCCGCTCCCCGCAGCAGTACCACGTCGAATACGGCTACTCCTGCATGGGATACGAGATCCCCGCCGCCCTCGGGGTCCAGCTGGCGGCGCCAGGCCGGCCCGTCTGGGCCCTCGTCGGGGACGGCACGTACCTGATGAACCCCACCGAGATCGTCACCGCCGTGCAGGAGGGGCTTCCCGTGAAGCTCGTCATCCTGCAGAACCACGGGTACGCGTCGATCGGCGGCCTCTCCGAGTCCGTGGGCGCCGAACGCCTCGGCACCGCCTACCGGCACCGCACCGCGGAAGGGGACTTCACCGGCGCCCCGCTGCCCGTCGACCTCGCGGCCAACGCCGCCTCGCTCGGCATGCGGGTGCTGCGCGCCGCGTCGGTGGGGGAGCTGCGCCGGGCCCTCGCCAAGGCGCGCGGCGCGGACCGTCCCACTTGTGTCTACGTCGAGACCGAAACGGCAGACACAGTGTCGGGGCCTCCCCCGGCGCAGGCGTGGTGGGATGTTCCCGTGGCCGAGACCGCGACCCGCCCGTCGGCGGTCGAGGCCAGGAAAGAGTACGACCGGCAGATCGCAGCCCGACGCCGCCACCTGTGAAGGAGACCCCGTTCATGAAGACCGTCAACCACTGGATCGGTGGCAAGACCGTCGAGGGCACGTCGGGTCATCACGGTCCGGTCACCGACCCCGCGACCGGCGCCGTCACCACCCAGGTCGCGCTCGCCTCCCTCGAGGAGGTCGACGGCGCGGTCGCCGCCGCGAGGACGGCGTACGAGACCTGGGGCACCTCCTCGCTCTCCGCCCGCACCGCCGTCCTCTTCCGCTACCGGGCCCTGCTCGACGCCCACCGTGACGAGATCGCCGCACTGATCACCGCCGAGCACGGCAAGGTGCACTCCGACGCGCTCGGTGAGGTCGCCCGCGGCCTGGAGATCGTCGAACTGGCCTGCGGCATCACCACCCAGCTCAAGGGAGAGCTGTCGACCGAGGTCTCCAGCCGGGTCGACGTCTCCTCCATCCGGCAGCCGCTCGGCGTCGTCGCGGGCATCACGCCCTTCAACTTCCCGGCCATGGTGCCGATGTGGATGTTCCCGCTGGCCATCGCCTGCGGCAACACCTTCGTCCTGAAGCCCAGCGAGAAGGACCCGTCGGCCGCCAACCTGCTGGCCGAGCTCGCCGCCGAGGCCGGCCTGCCCGACGGCGTGCTGAACGTCCTGCACGGTGACAAGGTCGCCGTGGACGGGCTCCTCGCCCACCCCGACGTCGCCGCCGTCTCCTTCGTCGGGTCCACCCCCATCGCCCGGTACATCCACGCCACCGCCTCCGCGCACGGCAAGCGCGTCCAGGCCCTCGGCGGGGCGAAGAACCACATGCTGGTCCTCCCCGACGCCGATCTGGACGCCGCGGCCGACGCCGCCGTCTCCGCCGCGTACGGCTCCGCGGGTGAGCGCTGCATGGCCATCTCCGCCGTCGTCGCCGTGGGTTCCGTCGCGGACGAGCTGGTGGCGAAGATCCGCGAGCGCGCCGAGAAGATCAAGATCGGCCCCGGCACGGACCCCGCCTCCGAGATGGGCCCGCTCATCACGGCCGCCCACCGCGACAAGGTCGCCTCCTACGTCACCGGCGCGGCCGCGCAGGGCGCCGACGTCGTGCTCGACGGCACCGGCCACACCGTCGAGGGCTTCGAGGACGGCCACTGGATCGGGCTGTCCCTCCTGGACCACGTCTCCACCGACTCCGACGCCTACCGCGACGAGATCTTCGGCCCCGTCCTGTGCGTCCTGCGCGTCGAGACGTACGAGGACGGCGTCGCCCTCATGAACGCGTCACCCTTCGGCAACGGCACCGCGATCTTCACCCGTGACGGAGGCGCGGCCCGCCGCTTCCAGCTGGAGATCGAGGCCGGCATGGTCGGCGTCAACGTCCCGATCCCGGTGCCGGTGGGCTACCACTCCTTCGGCGGCTGGAAGGACTCCCTCTTCGGCGACCACCACGTCTACGGCAACGACGGCGTGCACTTCTACACCCGCGGCAAGGTCGTCACCACCCGCTGGCCCGACCCGGCCGACGCCCCGGCCGGCGTGGACCTCGGTTTCCCCCGCAACCACTGACCCGGCCTCAGGTGTCCCTCGTCCCCCTGGAAATCCAGGGGGACGCGGGAGCCCGCAGTGGAACACTGGCCCCATGGAGACGGCGTCGCAGCTTCCGTTCGGTGAGGCCCTGAGGGAGACCCTGGGCGAGCCCGCCCCTGGCCCGTCCCTCCTGGAGAGCAGCCCGCGCTCACGGGTCTGGCGCATCGAACTGCGCGGGCGTCCGGCCGTGCTGAAACAACTGGTGGAAGCCCCCGAGGCCGACGAGCGGTACGCACGCGAGGTGGCGGCCCTGCGCATCGCCGGCCGGGCGCCCGGGTCCCCCGTGGTGCCCGCCCTCCTCGGGACCGACCCCGCCGAGCGGGTCCTCGTCCTCGAACACCTGGACCACCGGCGGCCCGCCGCCGAGTGGATCGTCGACTACGCCACGGCCCTCGCCCGGCTGCACAGCACCGGCGGCCCCGAGGACGCCGGAAGCCTTCCCCGGTGGCAGGGCCCGTCCGCCGCCGACGTCAGCTCGTTCCTCACCCTGGCCGCCACCTTCGGGATCTCCGAGGGGCCCGGGGTGCGCGACGAGCTGAACGCCCTCGTGGACCGCCTCGGCCGGGCGGAGGGCACCGCCCTGCTCCACGGCGACCCGTGCCCCGGCAACGACCTGCACACCCCCGACGGGGTCCGGTTCATCGACTTCGAGCAGGCATCCCTCGGCAGTGGCCTGATGGAACTCGCCTATCTCCGCGTCGGGTTCCCGACCTGCTGGTGCGTCACCAGGGCGGCGGGCCCCCTGCTGGAGCGCGCGGAGACCGCCTACCGCACGGCCTGGCACGCCGAGACCGGCACCCCGCTCCCGGACGCCGGTCTCGCCGACGCCTGCGCGGGCTGGTTGATCCGGGGCGACGCCCTGGTCCAGCGCGCCCACCGGGGCAGCACCGACCACCTGGCCCGGCTTCCGCACGAGGACTGGGAATGGGGCACGGCCACCGCCCGCCAACGCCTCGTCCACCGGCTCGGCGTGGTCGCCGCGACCGCGGACCACGGGGAGCTGCGGAGACTCCGGGTTCTCGCGGCAGACCTGCGCCGCGCGCTCCTCGACCGCTGGCCGGCGCTCCGCCCGGTGCCGACGCGGCGCCCCTAGGCGGTCCCACGTCCGGAACGGCCCGGCGCGGTCCGGCCCATCCGGCCCGGCGCGGGACGGCCGCGAAATCCAGGTGCTGCGACGTGCGGGGACCCCTCATGCTGAGGCGCATGAACGACCGAACCGGCCCGCCCCGTCACGAGATCCGCGCGCGCCACACCGACTCCACCGTCACGGTGTACCAGGCCTATCGGCCCGCGATCGGACTGGCCGCCGCCCGGGACGGGCGCTTCCCGTCCGAGTGGAAGCGCGACCGCATGACCTGGATCAAGCCGAGCTTCCTGTGGATGATGTACCGCTGCGGCTGGGGCGCGAAGGAGGGCCAGGAGACCGTGCTCGCCGTCGAGATCAGCCGCGAGGGCTTCGGCTGGGCCCTGGAGAACGCCGAACTCTCGCACTACGTCAGGGGAGTGCACGCCGACCGGGCCACCTGGCAGCGGGACCTGCGCCGCAGTCCCACGCGCGTCCAGTGGGACCCGGAACGCGACCTCCACCTGAACGCGCTGCCCCACCGCTCCCTCCAGCTCGGACTGAGCGGCGAGGCGGCGCGGCGTTACGCGGACGAGTGGCTGGTCTCCGTCACCGACGTCACGCCGCTCGCCCACGAGATCCACGCACTCGTCAGGGCCGGCGAGACGGACAGGGCATCCGCTCTGCTCCCGGTCGAGGAACCCCTCACCGGCCTCGGGGCTCCGGTGCCTGCGGACCGGTAGGGAACCGGCACCTCCACCGCGATCCCGGGGGTCGCCTTCCGGTGGATGTGCACGTATGTCCCCTTTTCGTGAGGCCGGGTGTACCGCATGCGGAGTACGGGGAGGACCGGACGTACCTCCCAGGGATGCCGTGCACCTCCGCCCGGGGGCACCCCGGCCCCCGGGCCGTTCCGTTTAGGGTCGAGTCATGGAGAACCCGACTTCCCGGTGGCGGCACCGGCTGCCCCGTACCCGAGGCCGGTGGGCCGCGGTCGTCGCCGCCCTCGCCGTGCTCGTGGGCGCCGGTACCTGGACCGCCACCGCCGACGACAGTGCGCCGTCCGTGCACCGGCAGGACCAGATGCTGAAGATGAACGGGGTGTCGGTCGACACCTCGTACTTCACGTCCGGAGGCACCGGGCGCCGGCCTGCCGTCCTGATCGGGCACGGCTTCGGCGGCAGCAAGAACGACGTACGCGCGCAGGCCGAGAAGCTGGCGGCCGACGGGTACGCCGTCATGACCTGGTCCGCCCGAGGATTCGGCAGGACCACCGGGGAGATCACGCTCAACGCCCCCGACGGCGAGGTCAAGGACGTCTCCGGGCTCATCGACTGGCTGGCCGGCCGGCCCGAGGTGGAGCTCGACGCGAAGGGCGACCCGCGTGTCGGTGTCACCGGTGCCTCGTACGGCGGCGCCGTGTCCCTGCTCGCCGCCGGCTACGACCGGCGTGTCGACGCCGTCGCACCGGTGATCAGCTACTGGAACCTCGCCGACGCCCTCTTCCCCGACGGGGTGTTCAAGAAGCTCTGGGCCGGGATCTTCGTCAGCTCCGGCGGCGGCTGCCAGAGGTTCCAGAAGGAACTGTGCGAGATGTACGAGCGGGTCGCGGTCAGCGGCAAGCCGGACGCCGCCGCACGCGCCCTGCTGACGGAACGTTCCCCCGAGGCCGTGGCCGACCGGATCGACGTACCGACGCTCATCCTCCAGGGCCAGAGCGACTCCCTCTTCCCGCTCGGCCAGGCCGACGCCATGGCCGAGGCCGTCAAGGCCAACGGCGCACCCGTCTCCGTCGACTGGATCTCCGGCGGACACGACGGCGGGGACGACGAGGGCGACCGGGTCGAGGGCCGGGTCGGCGACTGGTTCGACCGTTATCTGAAGAAGGACAAGGACGCCGACACCGGGCCGGGCTTCCGCGTGACCCGGACCGGTGGCGTCGACTCCACCGACGGCGCCGCCCTCAAGCGGGGTGCGAGCAGCGAGACGTACCCCGGGCTGACCAGCGGCGGACGGAAGATCCCCCTCACCGGTGCCCGCCAGCAGCCCGGCACGGGCGCCGGACAGGACGCCACCACCGGCGGGGACGGCGGCCAGGACGCCACCACCGGCGGGGGCGGCCAGGAGGCCCCGGCGACCGGCGGCGGTGGCAGCGGACGCAAGGCACCGGACGGTCTCACCCAGACCTTCCGCAACCCCGCCGGAGCCGCCCCGCCCTCCGTCTCCGCCCTCCCCGGCATCGGGGGCGGGCTCTCCCAGCTGTCCTCGCTCGGCGTCGGGCTCTCCCTCGACTTCCCCGGGCAGTACGCGAGCTTCGAGTCCGCCCCGCTGGAGCGCTCCGTCCACGTCACCGGTTCCCCCACCGTCACCGTGGACGTGAAGGCGGACCACGGTGACGCGGTGCTGTTCGGCAAGGTCTACGACGTCTCCCCGGACGGGAAGCAGCAGGTGCTGCCCTCGCAGCTGGTCGCCCCCTACCGGGTGACCCCCGCCGAACAGGGCAAGCCGGTCGAGCTGACCCTGCCCGCCGTCGACCACGAGGTCGACGCCGGACACCGGCTCAGGCTCGTCCTCTCCGCGACCGACCTCGCCTACGCCTCGCCCGCCGAGCCCGCGACGTACACCGTCACCCTCGACGGTGCGCTCACCGTGCCCACCGCACCCGGCGTGAGGACCGCGGCGGCCACCCTGCCCTGGTGGACCTGGGGTCTCCCCGCAGCCGCCGTGGTCATCGCCGCCGCCCTGCTGCTCACCGCCCGCAGGCGCACCGCCACCCCCGCCCCGGACCCGGCCCTGAGCGGTGTTCCGCTGCAGATCACGGGCCTGTCCAAGAAGTACGCCAAGTCCACCGACCGGTACGCGGTGCGCGACCTCGGCTTCCGCGTCGAGAAGGGGCAGGTCCTCGGCCTCCTCGGACCCAACGGTGCCGGGAAGACCACCACCCTGCGCATGCTGATGGGGCTCATCACCCCCGACGCCGGCGAGATCCGGGTCTTCGGACACGCCATCCGGCCCGGGGCGCCCGTGCTGTCCCGCGTGGGCTCCTTCGTCGAAGGCGCAGGCTTCCTCCCGCACCTGTCCGGCCGCTCCAACCTGGAGCTCTACTGGCAGGCGACCGGGCGGCCCGCCGAGGACGCCCACATCGACGAGGCCCTGGAGATCGCCGGGCTCGGCGACGCCCTGGCCCGCGCGGTGCGCACCTACTCCCAGGGCATGAGGCAGCGTCTCGCCATCGCCCAGGCCATGCTCGGCATGCCGGACCTCCTCATCCTCGACGAACCGACCAACGGGCTCGACCCGCCCCAGATCCGCGAGATGCGGGACGTGATGATCCGGTACGCGGCCGGCGGCCGCACCGTGATCGTCTCCAGCCACCTCCTCTCCGAGGTCGAACAGTCCTGCACGCACCTGGTGGTCATGGACCGCGGACAGCTAGTCCAGGCCGGACCGGTCGCCGAGATCACCGGCTCCGGGGACATGCTGCTCGTCACCACGGGCACCGAGGTCACCGAAGCACTCGTGGACAAGGCGGCCGCCCTCCCGGGCATCGGCTCCGCCGTCCGCACGGAGGACGGCCACGGGCTGCTGGTCCGTCTCGACGGTGCCACCGCGGCGCAGCTGGTCGCCGAACTGGTGCGTCTCGACGTGCCGGTGACGGGCGTCGGCCCGCACCGACGCCTGGAGGACGCCTTCCTCACCCTCATCTCCCAAGGATCCGCATGAGCTCCGCACCAGAGATCCAGGCCCTCGCCGAAGCCCCCGGCTACCACGCGCGCCGGACCCTGCCGCTGCGCGTCGAGGCGATGAGGCAGCTGCGCAGGCGCCGCACCCTGCTGATGGGCGGGGTGCTGGCGGCCCTGCCGTTCATCCTGATCATCGCCTTCGCCATCGGCGGCACGCCCGGCGGTGGGGACGGCGGCGGCGGGGGCGGCTCGCGCATCAACCTCATGGACGTCGCGACGGAGTCCGCCGCGAACTTCGCGGCGACCTGCCTCTTCGTCTCCGCCGGCTTCCTGCTCGTCGTCCCGGTCGCCCTGTTCTGCGGGGACACCGTGGCCTCCGAGGCGAGCTGGTCCTCGCTGCGCTACCTCCTCGCGGCGCCCGTGCCCCGCTCCAGGCTGCTCTGGAGCAAGCTCGTCGTCGCACTCGGCTTCAGCCTCGCCGCGATGGTGCTGCTGCCGCTCGTCGCCCTGGGGGCGGGCGCCGCCGCGTACGGCTGGGGGCCCCTCAAGCTGCCCACCGGGGGCGCGCTCGCCTCCTCGGACACCGTGCCGCGGCTCGCGCTGGTCGTCGCGTTCGTCTTCGTCTCGCAACTCGTCACCGCCGGACTCGCCTTCTGGCTCTCCACGAAGACGGACGCGCCGCTCGGCGCGGTGGGCGGCGCCGTCGGGCTGACGATCGTCGGAAACGTCCTGGACGCGGTCACCGCACTCGGCGACTGGCGTGAGTTCCTGCCCGCGCACTGGCAGTTCGCCTGGGCCGACGCCCTCCAGCCCGATCTGGAATGGGGCGGGATGGCCAAGGGGGCGGCCGTGTCCGTGACGTATGCCCTGATCCTGTTCGCCCTCGCCTTCCGCGGGTTCAGTCGTAAGGACATCGTGTCCTGACCTTCACGTTCCGCCCCGCCACCGCCCGCTGTTGCCCCATCGAGACGGTTCCGCAACGCTTCTGACGACTCCGCCCGGCCGTCCCGCACGTCACAGTCACAGATGTCCACGACGTGGGGGGTACCGATGGACCGCAGGGCAAGGACGTATCGGGGGGCGCTGGCGCTCCTCCTGGCGGGCGGGATCCTGATGACCGGCTGCGGCGGGCCGGGGACGACGGCCGACTCCGCCGTCGACCGCTCCACCGGCAGCGGTGGACCCGCCGGAGGGAGGCAGCCCTCCGGCGCCCGGTCCGCCGCACCGCAGCAGGAGGAGGACGG
>Ga0164308_10001943_pt1 | contig 11022 bp, 6 predicted proteins | sample Whisoiple_246_MG_FD_109983 | JGI IMG/M metagenome (GOLD analysis project Ga0164308, IMG submission 109983) | Soil microbial communities amended with fresh organic matter from upstate New York, USA - Whitman soil sample_246_MG | ecosystem: Environmental > Terrestrial > Soil > Unclassified >... | reverse complement strand
TGCGATCATCATCGCGGCGGTCAGCATTCTGGCCAACTTCGCCTGGCTGCCCTACTACCCGATGTGGGCCATCCTCGTCATTGCGTTCGACCTGATCGTGATCTGGGCCGTCACGGTACACGGTAGCGATTTTGCGGCAGCAAGTAACCACACGTCTGGCGGGTGAAGAGCTATCGACGGTCGATTCACCGAACCCGGATGGCCATGTATTCACCCATCCCACGAGGGAAAAGAGAGGGTGATCGGTTTCACGGGTTGAAGTTCGGTGCAGGGCTGACATGCCGAAGTTTCGTCCCGATCCTGGCCGTCGACCTTGAACTCTCACGAAACCGTCGAACAGAAATCGGACGGAAGGGTGAACCGCGGGCCGCTGCTTCCGGCGACGACCTGCCCGCCGTTTGGACAGTAGACCGAAAGGCAAATCCGTGACCTGTGATCTCGGCACAGGGGGTTAGTGCATCGGATCGGCGAGCCACTGCGCTGTGAACGTCGCTGGGGTACAGCGTCCGAGATTTGTCCGAACAGGTGAAGCGGTCGCCGCCTCTTACGAATATGCAGCGACCTAACCGTCGACCAAATGCCGATGAGGCATGGCCATTGGCCGGGCTTTCGGTTAGTGTGCCGCTTTGTGCCGCGCTTCCGGACGCGAATGGCTTTTTCGATGATCACCGCCTCGGCGATCGTGGTTCTCTTCGCGCCTTCCGCCTTGGCGGTCCCTGTCTCGACACTGCCCGGATCCAGTCCGCACGCAGGTTCGCCGACGCAAATGGTGATGTCCGGGACGGGGTCCGGGCAAGGCGTGGCGGGTTTCATCGCCGATGCCGGCAACTCCTTCGACCCGGTGACGGAGGGTTACCCGGCGGGCAATCCGACGACCGGATTCTCTCCCAAGAATGAAGGCTTCGCGGGAATTATTCTCGGCACGGCGACCGACGGAAGTAATGCCCAACTCAGCCTGTACTGCTTCGACATCAACACGAACACCTCGCCTGGGATCAACTACGTACTCGGTACCTGGAATGCGTCCAACGTGCCCAACGTGAACTACGTAGCTCAAGTTCTCAACAACTACTACCCGAAGACGAACGAACCGGCCGCGCTGACCGACCTGAACCAAAAGGCCGCGGCCGTGCAGGCCGCGATCTGGTTTTTCTCGGACAGGTACGTGCTGAATACCTCCGACTCCCTTCACGACGTCGTCAGTGGCATCGCGACAGCAGTCATCGCCAAGGGACCCGCGGCGCCGCCGGACCCGCCGTCGGTCAGCATCACCCCGGAAACGCTGAGTAGCACGGCGTCGATCCTCGGACCCTTCACTGTGACGGCCACAGGTCCTGCGACGGCGGCCAGCGTCACCGCACTCGGCGCGGACATGTTCCGAGACCCGGGAGCGACAGACCTGATTCCACCGGGTACGACGGTGCCGTCCGGCACCCAGATCTGGCTGAAACAGGCCGGGCAGAGTGCTGCCCTGCTCCAAGCAACCGCCAAGGCGACCGTCCCGCAGAACAACGTCTATCTCTACGACGGCACCAACGGTGTATCCGATGCCCAACGACTCATCCTGGCGCAGGATGCCACGCTGACCACGACGGTGAACGCCAAGGCGCTGTTCACCCAAACAGGTTCGTTGATCGTTCAGAAGACGATCACCGGCCCCGCCGCGGGCAAGCAGGGCGCTGTGACGATCAATGTGCGTTGCGGCGGAGTCCTGGTCGGTGATCCGTTCGACATCCCGGCCGGATCCACCGGCACCCTGTCAAAGACGTACGACAACATCCCGGTCGGTACGAGTTGCATTGTGACGGAGATCCACGACGGGCAAACAAGCACGGTGACGGTCGATGTCGACGGGTCTGGTCAGTCGGTCACCGTTGACGCTGGGACCACGACCGCCACGATCACCGACACCTACGGCTTCGTGGCACCTGGCGTCCTGGTCGTGAAAAAGTCGATCACGGGGCCCGGCGCGGGCCAGCAGGGCGAGGTCGTGATCCAGCCGACCTGTGACGGAATCGACCTGGCGCCGTTCACGATCGATGCCGGTGCAACCGGTCAGCCGTCAAAGACGTACCTGGTGGCGCCGGGCAGCGTCTGCACCATCACCGAGACCGTTGACGGTCACACCGACACGGTGACGGTCATGGTGGCCGGCAGCGGCCAGACCGTGACCGTGCCGGGCGGCAGCAGTGTCCAGGCGCTGCTCACCGATACGTACGACCTCGCCCCTGGTTCGCTGACCGTCACCAAGACCATCGCCGGTCCGGCGGCCGGACAACAGGGCGTCGTCACGATCAGCGTGACCTGCAACGTGAATGGCACCGTCACGCCGCTGCCGGACTTCACCATCGCAGCAGGAGCAGCTGCCGGTTCGACCACGCGCACCTACGCCGGTATTCCGGCCGGCTCCGTGTGCACAGCGACGGAGACCGCCACTGGCGACACCAGCACCCTCACGACAACCATCACCGGCGACAACGGAGCCCTCATTTCGGTCCCTGCTGGCGGCACCGGCACAGCCGTCATCACGGACACCTACGCCTTGACGCCCGGAGCTTTGATCGTCAGGAAGACGATCACCGGGCCGGGCGCCGGACTGCAAGACACCATCACCATCCAGCCCGTCTGCGATGGCACGGCCCTGGCCGCGTTCGTGATCCCGGCAGGAACTGCCGCTGGCCTCAGCTCCCAGCTGTACCCGAACATCGCGGCGGGAACCGTTTGCACGATCACCGAGACCGGCGACGGTGAAAACTCCGCGGTCAGCGTCGTCGTCACCGGAGACGACCAGGTGACCGTGCCACCGGGTGGGATCGTGACGGCAGAGTGGACCGACACCTACAACCTCAACTCCGGCTCGCTCGTCGTGAACAAGTCCATCACCGGCGCCGGCGCCGGGCAGCAGGGCCGGATCACGATCACGGTGACCTGCGTCAACAACGGCGTGATAACCACGTTGCAACCACTCTTCGTCATTCCCGCCGGTGCGACTGATCCCGGTTCACAGACCTACAACGACATCCCCGGCGGTTCGGTGTGCATGGTGGTCGAGACCGAGGACGGCAACACGAGCACGCTGGCAGTGCTCAAGCAGGGCAGCGGGACGGAGGTGACGGTCCCACCGGGCGGCACCGCCACGGCCGACCTCAGCGACACTTACTTGACAGGTGAACTGGTGGTCAGCAAGACGATCACCGGGACAGCTGCCGGCTCTCAGGGTGAGGTCACGATTCACACCGTGTGCAACGGCACGGCACTGATACCAGATCTGGTCGTCCCGGCCGGATCCGCGGGCGGGACGTACCTGCAGCGGTACCAGGACCTGATCGCGGGCGCCGCCTGCACCGTCACCGAGATCTCCGACGGCAGCACCAACACGGTGAACGTCAACCCGACGATCGATGGGTCACCCGTCACGATCGCCACCGACGGAACCGGCACCGTCGACGTGACCGACACCTACACATTCGTCCCCGGCTCGCTCACCGTCACCAAAACGATCGACGGCCCGTCCGCGGGCGAACAGGGACCAGTGACGATCCACGTCGACTGCGGCGCCGACGTCCTTATCACCGACTTCACCATCCCGGCCGGCACCACATCACCAGACCCAGTGACGTTCAACGACATCCCTTCCGGCACCATGTGCACCGTCACCGAAACGGCGGCCGGTTCCACCAGCACAGTGGCGGTGACGACCACGGGCAGCCCGCAAGAGGTGACGATCCCTGCGGGCGACGAGGCCATCGCAGAGATCACCGACAGCTACGCGCCCGCGCCAGGCGCGCTCACCGTGAACAAGACCATCGACGGCCCCGCGGCAGGCAGCCAGTCAGCCGTCACGATCCAGGCGGTCTGCGACGGGACGGCCCTGACGCCCGACTTCGTGATCCCGGCCGAAGCCGCGGCCGGCACGACGTCACATACCTACCAAGACGTTCCGGCAGGGGCCACCTGCACGGTGACCGAAACCGTCGACGGATCGTCCGACACCGTCGCGGTCATCACCGTGGGCAATCCCCAGGATGCAACCATTCCGGCCGGCGGAATCACCACCGCGGACCTGTTCGACGTCTACCACCTCGTGCCGGGTTCGCTGACGGTGACCAAGACCATCAGCGGTGCGTCGGCGGGTGAGCAGGGCGCGATCACCATCGGCGTCAATTGCGGCGGCTTGCCCCTTCCCGGATTTACCATCCCCGCCGGCGCGACGGGACCGCAATCGCACACTTACGACAACATCCCCGCCGGTCTCACCTGCACCGTCACCGAGGAGGCCGACGGCAGTACCAGCACCATCGGCGTTGTGACCACCGGCAGCCCACAGAACGTGGAAATCGGCGCGAACACGGAGGGGAGCGCCGAACTCACGAACGCCTACGGTCCGGTGCCCGGCTCGCTCGAGGTGCGCAAAACGATCAACGGCCCGTCGGCCGGCAGCCAGGGCGCGATCACGATCGACGTCACATGCGGCACCACCACGCTGCCGACAATGACGATCCCTGCCGGGACCGGCGCGCAGACATTGACGCAGACCTACCAAGACATTCCGGCCGGGTCCTCCTGCACCGTGACCGAGACATCGAACGGGGCGACCTCCACGGTCACTGCCAACGTCGCCGGCGCGAACCAAACCGTCACGGTGCCTGCCGGGACACTCGCCTCTCTCAGCATCACCGACACGTTCTACCCCGCGCCAGGCGCCATGGAGGTAGTGAAGACGATCTCCGGCCCGGGCGCCGGGAGTCAGGGGCTTGTCGGCATCCTGCTGATCTGCCGCGCCCCGATCCAGGTCATCGCGTTGGTGATCCCGGCCAGTCAATCGGCGGGTTCGGTGTCGCAGATCTTCAACGGCATCGGTGGCGGTTCGACCTGCCTGGTGACCGAGGTCATCGACGGGCACACGGATGCAGTTGCCGTTGAGGTGACAGGCGCAAGCCAGCAGATAACGGTTCCCGCGGCCGGCATCACAAGTGTGCAGATCACTGACACCTTCAGCCGATCGGCCTCACAAACCCAACCCCCGGCCCCACAGCCACAACCACCGGCTTCGCAACCTCCACTCGCTTCGACCGGTCTCAGCGCGCCGGTCGAACCAATGCTCGGCTACGCCGTCGCTGTCATCCTTGTTGGCGCCGGGCTCCTGCGTCTCGCACGACGACGTTCCTGACATGGCTGGTGAGGCCGGATTCGCAATGAGCGAATCTGCTGCTGCCTAGATTGATGAGGAGCGCGCGTGGTCCCATAATGCGCTGCTCGACCGAGGCCATGCCCAGGTAGAGATGCTGGACGACGTCGCCCCGGAGTATGAAGCCGCGGCGCACAGGTACATGGGAGACGATCAGGGCGACGCTTGGGTGGCATCGCTTCGTGGTCTGCCGATGGCGCGGATTTCCGTCAGCCCGGTGTGGGTGCGAGTCCTCGACTTCGTGACACGCTTTCCCAGCGCATTGTCCGGATGAGGTCTGGCGAGGCATACGGAGGGTGCTCGACGACCTGACGATCAGCAACCCAAGCGTCACGCATGGACGGCGTAGTGCCGGTCGAAGACCGCCGAGGTCGGTGCCGCCTACGATGAGGTCCGCGGCCCGCTGCCGAAGGTGAGCTTCTCGCTCTCCTCCCACAAGCGCTTGCGCGCTGCGGGATCCGAGCCCTGACCTGGCGTCGGGATCTCCTTGCGCTTGCTGAACAGCTTTCCGCTGACGGTGTCCGCCTCTGGGGCGGTTGAAAGCCACAGCACGGTGTCCGCGCCCTTCTCCGGTGTGCTGCCGAAGATGTCGGTGACCCACTTGAACGGGCCGCGAGTGTCGCGGAGCAGTCCCGTGTGCGCGACGAGCCCGGGGTGCACAGCGTTGGCGACGACGCCTGTGCCGCGGAGGCGGTTCGCCAACTCCTGGGTGAACAGCACTCGTGCAAGCATCGTCTGGGGAGTCGACTTGAGGTAGGAGTAACGGCTCCGGACCTTCTGCAGATCCTCGAAGTCGATCTTTGACCTGCCGTACCTGGAGGCGACATTGACCACCCGTGCGGGCGCACTCGCCCGCAGTAGCGGCAGCAGTTCGTTGGTGAGGAGGAAGTACGCGAGATAGTTTGTAGCGAAGGTCAGCTCGATGCCGTCGGCGCTGAATTTCCGTTGCTTCACGAAGACGCCGGCTGCATTCACCAGTATGTCGAGCCGATCGTGGCCCGTCATGAATCGGGCGGCTGCACTACGGATCGAGGACTGTGACGCGAGGTCGCACTCCAGCACCTCGGCCTTCGCATCAGGCACGCTCGCGTGAATGTCGCGCAATGCCTGCTCACCGCGACCGGCGTTACGAACCAGGAGCACAACTGTCCCGGCGACTCGAGCCAGACCGATCGAGGTCGCCTGCCCGATACCCGACGCCGCTCCGGTCACGAGCGCCACACGTCCGTCCGTGCTCACCATGGGTCTTATCATCCCGCTCTTGACCGACGGGTGGGGAAAATCTGCGCCACCTTCTCTCGGTCGTCGACACGCCCAGAGCTGACTCATCCCAAGGCCGGCACTCAACCCGCCGACGCCCGGACAGGCGGAGGTCCCACCCGATCAACGCGGCAAACGCACAGGTCTCGATCGGGCCGCGACCTGGTCTCGTGCGGTGCTACTCACGGAAAGCAGGTCGCCGTAACCGATATCGGGGAGTGCTGCGATGTCGTCGGGTTCCACCGCGGCGCGCGGGGAGGCAGCCAACTGGTCACGGAAGGTCCAGGCCGCATCGGCGCTGGCACCCGGCCCGTCGAGGCGATAGCGAGGCGGCAGCATCGGACCGAACAGCAGCGGCTCGGCGAGGTCGGGGCGGGCTCGCACGTCCGGCGCCACTCCAGCAGCCTCAGCCAAGGCAACGGCGAGGACGTTGTGCGAGTCCATGACCGGCGTTGGCGAGGCAACGCTCTCTCTCGCCGCCGCGGCGTCCAGCTCGGGACCGTCACCGGACCAGGCGCCGACGATCCAGCGGGCCTGCAGTTCCAACAGTGGAAAGTACGGCCCCTGCAGGTTGAATTCCCCGACGACGCCGAAGAACGGAAGGTCCGGATGCATCGTGCGCAGATGCAGCCTCAGGTCGGGTCCGAGTATCGACCACAACTCTGGGGCCAGGAAAGGGATGTCGAGGCGGTAGCCGGTCGCGCAGACAATCGCGTCGACGCGCGCGGAGCTGCCGTCGGCGAAGGTCACCTGATCGCCCTGTGTTTCCACGATCTCCGGCCGGCAGATGATGGTCCCGGCCCGAACCTGCTCGAGGTAGTCCTGGCACAGCGAATGACCGGCGACCAGGAAATCCGGATCCGGTTCGGGCGCACCGTAATCGGCAGGATTGCCGGCGACGCGCAGCACCCGATCGCGCAGCAGATCGCCGTAGCCGGACGGCGACATCGCTGCGCGTCGCAGCGCCCCGATGTGGGTGTACCACTGCCAGTCGGACGACACACCGGCCACGTTCTTCTGCAGGACGTACCGAGGTTTGCGATACGCGGAGATCACCTTCGTGACAGTCGCGATGTCGGAAGCGATCTCGTGCCCGCTCACGCCGTTGCCGTACACCAGCACGCGCCCACCACGGAAATGATCGGCGCCGGGATAGTCGAAGGCGTGCAGCAGCTCGCCGGTGAAGCCGTCCACAACATCCGGCAGCACCGGAGCGCGGAACCGCCCGGACGCGATGATCACCGCGTCGAACGGCTCGCCATCCACCCACCACGCCGGCCGGACGTCGCTCACCCGGGTGTTGAAACGGATGCGGTCGGTGACACCGAATGCGTCGGAGTAGGCGCGCAGATAGTCGTGGACCTGCTCGGCGAGCGGGTGCAGATCGTGTGATGCCGGCACCGGGTAATCCGAGAAGGCGGTCATCGCCCGGCTGGTGTTCGTGCGCATGCCCGGCCAGATTCCGCTGTCCGCGGCCGCGGTGTTCCACTGCCCACCGAGGTCATCACCGGCCTCGAAGACGACCACCTCGAACCCGGCTTCGATGGCATGTTTCGCCGACACGAGACCACCCGGGCCGGCGCCGATCACGGCCACCCGTGCTCCCGGGCTGAGTCTGGCCATGCGCGCCCCCATCGATCGGTCGGGACATTGTCCTACGCCGCGATGGCGGCTCTCAACCTGATCACTCACCCCGCCAGCCGTAACGGTTTGACGACGGGGCGGGAACTGATCCACCCCATGAATGAACGCCAGGTCTTTGTGAGGACAAGTGCCAGCCGACGGGTTACTGCGCCGCGTGAATGGTCGTCAACGATCTGCCGTGCGCCAACTCTCGGCCACAGTGGCGACACTGAATCGCTCTCGCCGTGGAGCAGTCGGCCGTCATCGAGAAAGTCGTGTGCCGTCGCCAATCGAAATCAACGGCGGTCGAAGTAGAGGACCTCGATGGCGTTGTTGCCGTACCCGAGCCGATTCCACGGTGGCACCTCCGGTTGCACGTTGCCCGCCGCGTCGGTGGCCCTGGCGCGGATCGTGTGCCTCCCGACAGCGGCCGTATCCCAGACGTATGTCCAGTCCTGCCAGTGGTACGGACCGGTGGGGGCTTCCAGCTGTGCCTCGTGCCATTCGCCTTCGCCGGTCAAGGACACCTCGACCTTGGTGACCGGTCCCTGACCCGACCACGCCTTGCCGCGGACGGTGCAGGGCCCGAGGTCGAGGATCGAACCGGAGGGCGGGTCCGTGATGCGCGACCGCACCCGCATGAGACTGACCGCGTCCTGCGGCCGATCTGGCCACTGGTACATGTAGTGACCGGTCTGGAACTCACCGACGAACGGCGCGGTGAGGACCTCGATCCGCTTGAGCCATTTGACCGAGGCAACCGCATACCAATGGGGCACCACGAGGCGAAACGGCGCGCCGTGGTCCGAGCCGAGAGGCTCGCCGTTCATCTCGTAGGCGACCAGGATCTGCGCAGCAGGATCGGCCGCGAGTTCCAGTGACAGTGCGCGTTCGAAGGTCAGGTCCACCCTGCTGGTGTCCGGAAGGACGGGATTCAGGTGGTAGGCGCCGTGATCGGCGCCCTCGAATCTGACATCCGTCCCATCGGCCGTCGGACCGGCCAGGGCCAGCACGTCACTGAGCAGTGCGCCCCTCCACCGGGCCGTGGAGACTGCGTAGTCACCCCAGGGCTCCCCGGTCGGCAACGGACGCATTGCCAGACGCCCGTTGCCGGCGCACTCGAGGGTCACCGCGTACTCGAATGCCGGCATCGCCCGCAGGTCCTCGAGGGTGAGGACAAGCGGTTTCCCCACCGCGCCGAAGATCTCCAGAGTGCCGTCGTGCGTCGGCAACGGGAAGTTGCTCCGGACATAGTGCAGCCCGGTGGGGGTGATCTCATCTGCGAGACCGGAGGGCGGTGCCTCGGCGTTGTAGGGAGCAGGGTTGATCATCACCAGCGCAGCGCGTCGCAGTTGCTGGTCGTCGGTCACTGTCATGGGTTCCGGCCTCCTGGTAGTGGCTTGTCGGTCTGCGATAAGTGAGTCAGTAATCGGAATCTCGGAAGGTCGGATCCCGTCCCTCGTTGAATGCCCCGATCCCCTCGACACGGTCGGGATGGACGGCCGAACGCCAATGGGAATCCATCATGATCGCGATCGCCTGCTCGATGGGTTGGCCTTCGCCCAGCTGCACCGCTCGCTTGACCGCCTGCACCGCGGTGGGTGAGTTGCCCGCAATCTTGTTCGCGATCTGCTCGGCAGCGTCCATCAGATCGGCGGGGGCGTGCAATTCGTTCACCATGCCCAGACGGTGTGCCTCCACGGCGGTGATCGGGTCCCCGGTCATCAACATCTGCAGCGCTTTGCCGGGCGGGAGCAGACGCGGTAGCAGTGCCGGTGAGCCGCCGCCAGCCGCCAGGCCGAGCATCGCCTCCGGTTGTCCGAAGGTTGCGGTCTCCGAGGCGATGATGAAGTCGGTGCTCTGCGCGAGTTCACTGCCGCCGCCGTAGGCGATCCCGTTCACAGCCGCGAAAATCGGCTTGCGCAGCTGCCGGACGGTGTACAGGGTGCGGTCGAAGTCCTGGCGTTGGCGCAGCCAGTCCTCCTTGGTCATGTTCTTCCGCTGGCGGAGGTCGCTTCCGACCGAGAAGGCACGATCGCCGGCGCCGGTCAGGATGACAGCGCGGACCGCCGTACGGACCGCGATCGTCTCGAGGATCTCGGTGAGCAGCGCCCCCATCTCGGTCGTGATCGCATTGTCGGCGTGGGGTCGATTCAGGGTGATGACGGCGATGCTGCCACCGGACCGGTAGTCGACGAGCACGGCCGGTTCGACATCGCCGACGTCAGGGGACGGTGGCCCGAAGTCGAGTGCGTTCCAGCGATCGGTCCTGGGTGAGACATCAGTCATCGGCGTGCCTTCCGGTCGGTCGAGCATGGTCATGTCTGCAGCTCCGCCAGCCAGCGCATCGCACTCAGGCTCGGGGCGAAGCAGTACTCGCCACCCCGTGTCACGACGAAAGGTGGCAGGTCCGGCAAGCGGCGGCGGACCGGATGCTGGGGAATGGTGAAGCTCCCCGAGCCGTCATTCGGTCCCACCAGCGGGTCCTTCTCCGCAGGGGCGCCGATGAAGATGCCGTCGTTGAGCCACTGGGTCTTGACGAATTCGAACTGCCGTCGCGGGTGGGCTCCGGCGAACACGAACATGATGCCCCGGTCCAGACCGTCGTCCTCGAGGACATCGTCGGGCAAGGCCGGACCGTAGCTGGTGCCGCGCCTGATCATTCGGTGGAGACGGACGTTGACGCCCCCCTCGTGGTCGAAGGCGTCGCGCGGGTTGGCGCGTCGTGCGTGCGAGCCGACCGGGCACTTGAATCCACGGGGGTCATCGGCGTAGCCGAAGTCGTTGTGCCGGTGGACGTCCCGGCCCAGTTCTGGATCATCGGAGCTCGGGGAGAGCGCGAGCGGTGCGCCACTTTGCCAGCGTCCGATCCTTTTCGCACCGAGAAGAGCTTCATCCGCGCGATCCGCGGCGCGGGCGCGCAGGTACTGCCGGTAAGCAGCAACCTTGGT
>Ga0164308_10001942_pt1 | contig 11025 bp, 7 predicted proteins | sample Whisoiple_246_MG_FD_109983 | JGI IMG/M metagenome (GOLD analysis project Ga0164308, IMG submission 109983) | Soil microbial communities amended with fresh organic matter from upstate New York, USA - Whitman soil sample_246_MG | ecosystem: Environmental > Terrestrial > Soil > Unclassified >... | reverse complement strand
CTTCGTCAAATCTTTGTTAAATGGTTTTTTGTTATGACCTGACTTTTAAACAGGTTTGTTACTTTGTTATCGGAAAGGCACACTTATTGAAACTGTTTTAAAAATAATTTTTTTAAATTTTATACGATGAAATTAAAGAATGTTTTACTGGTTGTTGTTATTAGTACAGCAACTTCTTTATTGAGTATCTGGGGTTACGGAACATGGATGCGTAACCAATCTGTATCTATGCAAAATGATGGTAAACTACCTGTGAATTATGCAGGTTTTTTTGATAAAGATGCACCTGCAGGAATACCCGATTTTACGGCGGCTGCCACATCTGCCACACCGGCGGTTGTTCACATTAAAACTGTAATTAAAGGCAAAACCGTTTCTTCAAAAAGCAGGAGCCCTTTTGGAGACATGTTTGGTGATGATGACCCATTCTTCCAGTTTTTCGGTGGCCCGCGTAATTATACTATTCCGGACCAGCGTGCAAGCGGCAGTGGTGTTGTTATGAATGCAGACGGGTATATAATAACTAATAACCACGTGGTTGATGGCGCCAGTGAAATTAATGTTACACTCAGTAACCATAAATCATATAAAGCAACGGTGATTGGTGCAGATCCAAACACCGACCTGGCTGTTATTAAAATTGATGCTACCAACCTGCCTTACATGGCGCTTGGCAACAGTGATGATGTAAAGCTTGGCCAATGGGTATTGGCAGTAGGTTACCCGCTTAATCTTGATGTTACCGTTACCGCAGGTATAGTAAGCGCAAAAGCAAGAAGTATCGGCATTAATAAAAGCCAGAGTGCCATAGAGTCATTCATTCAAACAGATGCTGCGGTTAACCCTGGCAACAGCGGTGGTGCATTAATCAACACCAATGGTGAATTGATTGGTATTAACTCGGCTATTGCTTCCCCAACAGGCTCATACGCAGGTTATTCTTACGCTATACCGGTAAATATTGTAAAGAAAGCAGTAAACGACCTTATAAAATTTGGTACGGTACAGCGGGCTTATATGGGTGTAAACATGGGTACCAAAGAAGGCATTGGCGTATATGTAAATGATGTTACAGAAGATGGTGCGGCTAAAGCTGCCGGCATTAAACCCGGAGACTATATTACAAAGATCAATGATGTTACCGTAACCAGCGCACCGGAAATACAAGACCAGATATCCCGTTTTAAACCAGGCGATAAAGTTGCGGTTACTTACGTTAGAAACAATAAAGAAACTACTGTAAACGTAACGTTGAAGAATAAAGCCGGTAATTACGAAGTAGTGAAAAATGAAACTGCGTTCGACAATCTTGGTGCTACCCTGGTAACCATTGATAAACAAACTGCAGCAAAAAATGAAATTGCCGGTGGTGTGCAGGTGCAAAAAATTGGAAATGGCCCACTGAAAAATACCCGCATACAGGAAGGATTTATTATTACAGGTGTTGATGGTGAAGAAGTGAAGAGTTTGGATGATCTTAAAAATATTTTGAATAATGCTGAAGGTACTGTAAGGTTGCAGGGTATTTATCCAGGCTACCAGGAACAGTATGATTATCCGCTTACACTTGATCCAGGCAATAATCCATAATAAGAACATATTAACGAAAGACCGCTCAATAACAGGGCGGTTTTTTTATTTGTATTGTTTTAATTTAACGGTGCTAAATTTGACGTTTATAAACTTATTTTGATATTTGTCTTTTTTAAACAATTATTTAAAGCTTTCATGCCATTATATTGGCTAATGAAACAGTTTTTTTTTATTAAACGATTTTCATTTGCCAAAAAGCTTACAAATTTATTTACATGAGAAGAGTTGTTGTAACGGGTATAGGTGCAGTAACCCCGCTTGGTAATTCGGTTAAAGATTTTTGGGAAAATATAATTGCCGGTAAAAGTGCCGCAGGCCCCATCACAAGATTTAACGCATCAAAATTTAAAACTCAGTTTGCCTGTGAAGTAAAAAATTTTGATCCTGAAAAATATTTCGATAAAAGAGATATTAAAAAATACGATCCATTTTCACAATATGCTGTTGCATGTGTTGAAGAAGCTGTTGCCAGCGGCAACATTGATTTTTCATCTTTCTCTGATGATGAGCGCGCCGATATGGGTGTAATATGGGCTTCTGGCAATGGTGGTATTATAACTTTTGAAGAACAGGTGGCCCAATTTTTTACCGGAGATGGCACACCCCGTTATTCTCCTTTTTTCGTTCCTAAAAAAATAGAAGATATTGCTGCAGGCATTATTTCGATCCGTTACCAGTTGTTCGGGCCAAATTATTGCCCGGTTTCAGCATGCGCCTCCTCGAACAATGCTATTATAAATGCCTTTGATACGATAAGGGCTGGTAAAGCAACCATTATGATCGCCGGTGGCTCTGAAGCGCCGATAACCGCAACCGCCATAGGCGGTTTTAATGCATCACAAGCCTTATCCAGGAGAAATGATGATCCGCAGGGCGCCTCAAAGCCCTTTGATAAAGACCGGGACGGTTTTGTTTTAGGAGAAGGTGGTGGCGCGCTTATATTAGAAGATTATGACCATGCCATAAAACGCAATGCTATCATCTTTGCTGAACTGGTAGGTACAGGTATGGCCGCAGATGCATTTCATTTAACAGGTACGCCACCTGATGGCCGTGGTGCTTTTTTAGGAATGAAAAAGGCTATTGAAGAAGCCGGCTTAACACCGCAGGATATAGATTATGTAAATGCACATGCTACATCAACACCGCAGGGTGATTTAAGCGAGGCTGTTGCCATTGAACGTGTGTTTGGCAATAACGATAAACTGCTGGTAAGCGGTACAAAATCGATGACCGGCCATTTGCTTGGCGGGGCAGGCGCTATTGAAGCGGTGATATGTGTAATGAGTTTGAGAGAAGGCATTGTTCCTCCTACCATCAATACAAAAGACCTTGATGATGCATTTCCCAAACACTTAAAAGTTGTTTTGGGTAGCGCGATCTCGGCAGATATACGGTATGCTATAAACAATACTTTTGGCTTTGGCGGCCACGTAGCAACAACCTTATTTAAAAAGTTCGAGGGTTAGCTGTACTATCCAATAATCTTTTTGAAAAGATTCAGTTTCCCTTTAAAAGGAGGATAACGCAAAGCAGGATCTAACCAGGTTGGCGTTTTCATTATAGCTTTATAATGGCTGAATGTTTCAAAAGTGTATTTGCCGTGATATTTTCCGATACCGCTAAACCCCCTGCCTCCAAAAGGCAGGTTGTAGTTGGTTAAATGCCAGCTTGAATTATTAATGCAACCGCCGCCGAACGCAATATTATCAAGCCAGTAATCTTCTCTTTGCTTTGATCCGGTATAAACATACAATGCCAGCGGGTCTGCATTTTTTTCAATAATGGCTTTGGCTTCCTCATTCGTATCAAAGCCTATTACCGGCAGTATAGGCCCAAAAATCTCTTCCTGCATTAGTTTGTTTTCACCGGTTATGCTGTCAATAATCGTGGGCTGGATAAACAATCTTTCCCTGTTTGTGTTTCCACCATACATAATATTGCCTTCATTAAGATATTCTGCCAAACGGTCAAATTGTTTTTCGTTGATTATTTTTCCATACTCCGGATTATTGAGCGGGTCTTTTGTAAAAAATTTCTCAACCACTGCAGAAACTTCCTGTATAAATTTTTGCTTTACAGATGAATGCACCAATACATAATCAGGCGCAACACACATTTGACCTGCATTGGAAAATTTCGTCATAGCAACACGCTTCGCGGCTACTTTAATATTTGCATCGCTTTCAATTATGCAGGGAGATTTACCGCCGAGCTCAAGGGTAACAGGCACTAATCTTTCAGCCGCCATTTTATAAATTGTTTTTCCTATGGCGGTGCTCCCGGTGTAAAAAACATGGTTAAACGTAAATTGCCGCATCAGCTGCGGAATTACCACTGCACCTTCGCCTTCCACATATAAAATGTATTCATCGGGGAACGTGCTTTCAATGATCTTTTTTAATACTGCGGCCGTTGCAGGTGCAAATTCGCTTGGCTTTAATACCACGCAATTGCCTGCAGCTATGGCGCCGATAAACGGGGTTAATAAAAGCTGCAGCGGGTAATTCCATGGCGCTATAATTAAAACAACACCTAATGGTTCCGGTATTATATAACTTGATGATGGAAAGTTTAAAAGATTGGTACCTGCTTTTTTGCGGCTCATCCATTTTTTTAGATGTTTAAGCGCATCATTTATTTCAGTAAGTACAAAGCCTGTTTCTGTTACCCATACTTCTTCCTTACTCTTTTTCAGGTCGGTATATAAGCACTTATATAATTCTTCTTCGTTATCAAGAATAGCTTTTTTAAGATTAAGTAATTGTTGCTTTCTAAAGCTGTAGTCTTTTGTTTTACCGCTTTTAAAATAGTTACTTAAGCTTTGTAACTTATCAATTGTTGTATCTGTAATCGTTTCAGCCATTGTATAACAAGCGCGTTAATGTAAGCCATATTTGTCAACAAGATAAATAAGGATGGCCATGTTGATAGCGCCTAATTTCATTTCGCGTATATCAACATTTTCAAAAACGTCCGTTGCCGCATGATGAATATAAAAATAGCGTTGCGGATCTGGATTTAAGCCAGCTTGCGGTGTTTGTAATGCTTCTTTTAGGTAACCTATGTCTGCGCCACCTTCTCCTGTTTCAAAGCGGTCGCCATAGTAAGGCGAAAACAAATGCTTCCACGAATTTAATTTTTGCCAGGCCTCAGCATCCGCTTCAAAACTAAAACCTCTTGGCGTAAAACCGCCTGCATCGCTTTCCAAAGCAAAAATGTGCTGCTCGTTTTTAAGCCTTGCCTCTTCCGCATATTTTTTTGCGCCGCGTGTGCCGTTTTCCTCATTAGCGAATAACACAAATTGTATAGTATGCTTGGGATGATAGTTCAGTGCTTTTAATACACGCAGCACTTCAATAGTTTGCACAATGCCGGTGCCATCATCATTAGCACCTTCTGCAGCATCCCAGCTATCCAGGTGGCCGCCAACTGTAATTATTTCTTCAGGAGATTCGCTACCCTTTAACTGTCCGATCACATTATGTGCTATGGTATCAGGCAACATTCTTCCATAGGTAAATAAGCTGGCAGTTACAGCAATATTGTTATCAAATAAAGAATCCAGTTTTTTTACATCATCCAAACCCATGGCAGCCGCCGGCACTTTCTTAAGCGAATCTATATACCGTAAAGAACCTGTATGCGGATAGTTGCCGGGTGTATTCGTCATACTGCGCATCAGCATTCCTACAGCACCGTATTTTGCCGCACGACTGGCGCCAATGCTTCTGTAAATAACATTTTTACCATAAGCTGCAAAAGGACTTACCAGTGTATCATCAAAAGGAACATTATAAAAAACTATTTTTCCACTTACTTCATTTTTTCTTGCTTCCAGCTCATCGAAATTATTTACGCGCATTAAAGCTGCAGTTACCCCATTTGGGCCACTGCCGTCCGAGTTGCCCAACGCCAGTACATTCAATTGATATTTTTGTTGTTTGTTACCCTCTTTATACAAAACGAAGGCTTTGTCTTTACCTCCGCGTATCCAATGCGGTACCATGCATTGCTGTAAAATAACATTATCAGCACCGGCTGCCTGCAGGGCTTTTGCGCCCCATTGTTCTGCCAGGTACATTTGCGGCGATCCGGATAACCTGCCACCAATATTTTTTGTGAGGTAATGAAGGTTATTATGCGATGCATCGCTGCTTAAAATATTTACAGCCATCGCATGAATAAACAATGAATCTGCATCAGGTGTTTGCGCTTTAATGATTAATGGAAATAATAAAAAGAGTAAGGAAATTTTTTTCATGCATGGTATTTAAGATCTTATGAAATGTGCAGGTGATACTGCTGTGTATATAACGAAATGTATGCTGTATAATTAAGCGTGAATAGCCATAAGTGGAATACTGGTGTGAAAGGCCAGCGCCTTTGTATGCTTATGTCCGAAAATACCTTCAAACCAGTTGTGCTTTTTTGGAATTACAATCACCAGGTCCGCATTATTTTCAAGTGCAAAATTGTTTACGGCTTCCGCAAAGTTTTTGTTTTCAATAAAATGATACTGCGGGTTATAATTGCTGAAGAGCGTGTCAAAAACTTTTTTTTCATTTGCTGTAGCTTCTTCTGAATCGCTGCTGCCGGTTTCAATATGCAATACATCTAATTGGGCACCGAAATCATCCACTAATTGTTTGATCCTGTCAACAGGCGTTGTTGCTGATACATCTTTAAAATCAGTTGCTAATAAAAATTTTTTGAAACCGTTATACATAACATCCGGCGGAACAATAAGTGTAGGCACTTTACTTTTTCTTGCGATATTAACGGCATTACTGCCCAATGCTTCCTCTATTGAACTCCCCAGCCCGCTTACACCCATCACTATAAAGCCGGGACCGTATTTTTCACAAGCTTCTTCAATACCTGATTCAACAGGCAGAATATCACTTTCGTATTCAATTTGCAAACCGGGTGCTTCTGCCTGCAGCGTATCGCGCATTTTAATAAGCCCGTCTATGCTTATCTTCCTAAGATCTTCAGAGGTATCTACAATAATGTTTCCTAAGCCTGCGTCATCTACTATAAAAGGCATAAAGGCATTATACAAAATAATTTTATTTGCGCTTATGTCTTTTGCAAATGCAATGGCGTACCGCGCAGTATTATAACTTAAAGGCGAAAAATCAGTTGGTACAAGAATAGTTTGCATAATGCATATTTTGCCACTAAAATAATTTTTTTATTGCAGTGTTTATTTAAATAATATACGTTGGTATAAGCGTTTACCTCCTTAATATTTTTAGAATGGAGTAAGATATGCCTCGTAAGCAAATTGATTTATCTGTATTACAGTAAAATAAAAACGCCCCATTTGCATGAGGCGTTCTAACAGTTTTTTGATTACTGTAAATTAATATTTAATAAACTGTGTTGTTTGTTTATTGTCGCCTGAAACAAGCTGCAGGTGATAAGTTCCCCTGGCGAGTCCGGCCACATTAATTGTATTTAGTTGCCCGGCCTGTATAGTTGTAATTTTTTGAACCAACACTATCTTACCAGACTGGTCTGTAATTCTGAGCTGTGCATTGTTTAAAGTATTGGAGGTTGTAAAATTCAGCCTGTCTTTTACAGGATTAGGATACACTGTAATAATTACACCACTGGCAGTAATATTTATCATGGCAATCTTTGAATTGGATGTTTTGCCATCCTTATCCACTACCTGTAAGCGGTAATAAATGGTGGTTGCTCCATTAAGTGCAGATGCATCAGCAAAACTGTAATCCTTTTTATTGTTACTGTTGCCTGCTGCATTTACAGTTCCGATATTGTTAAAATTAACCCCGTCATAACTGCGTTGCACCACAAAATTCTTTGTATTGCTTTCGCTGGCAGTTGACCAGTTAAGATCCACCGCTTTGCCGTTAAGTGTTGCTGTAAAGTTTAGCATAGATACAGGTAATACCACACTTGCATCAATTATATACAGGTCGCGTTTGCCTGCAACGTCACCATTATCTGCTGTAAGGTATACATGGTTGTTTAGATACATGAACAATACCGGCATTGAGCTGCCACTTCCAGGATTAATATCTGCAACAAGGGAAGTATTAGCATCTGTGCCATCACTAAAAAACAATTCAGTACCGCTGGTGCCATTGTTTGCGGCAAAATATAAACCGGTGGATGTATAGAACCAGGATAATCCTTCGCCCATAGAGGCGCCTGCACCCGGGTTAAGATCTTTTACCATATGGGTTCCCGCATCAGTACCGTCTGTTATCCAAAGTTCCTGGCCGTTTACGCCGTTATCGGCCATAAAAAATATTTTACCATTAAATAAAGCGGTGTGAAAATCACCTTGTCCGCCGCTGTAAATGGAAGAAAAGTTCGGTAATATAAATGCATTTGAACTAGCGTTGCCCGGGTTAATGTCTTTAAAAATTGTAGTACCAGCGGTTGTACCATCGGTATACCAAAGCTCAACACCATTAAGAGGAGCAAAATTGGTGAAGTAAAGCTTGTTGTTAATTATAACAGACAAGGAAATGATGGGAAGTGCGCCTTCGACAAACGCTTTTACCAATACTGTTCCGGCTGAAGTGCCATCAGAAGAAAATAAATTATAGCTTGGAATTGGTGAGCCTATAAAAACAAGGAAGAATAGTTTGTTTTGAAAAATTACAAACTGTTGCGGGGATGAGCCGGCACCTCCGTTTGCAATATCCAGCACTAACAGTGTACCTGCATCAGTACCATTAGATTTCCATAATTCTGTTCCATGTGTGCCATCATTTGCACTGAAGAAAAGAGTAGTACCCAATGTTATAAATCCTGCGGGGTTGGAAGATGGTGTGCCCGGGCTAATATCCTTCACTAAAACTGTGCCCACACTTGTGCCATCTGTTTTCCATAACTCGGTGCCATGTACATTATCATTGGCATCGAAAAAAAGAATATTGTTGGATATAGTAAATGCCGTTTGGTTGGCGTTATAGCTGCTGGCGCTCCCGGCATTGATGTCTTTCACTAATACAGTGCCGGTGCCGGTGCCATCAGATTTCCATAGTTCAATGCCTTCAGTTGCTGTTGAGGCAAAAAAGTATAAGGCATTATTGTATACAACCAGATCTTTTGGGGCCGAGCTGCCTGTACCTGCTCTTATGTCTTTTACAAGAACGGTGCCTGCATCAGTTCCGTCTGTAACCCATAATTCATCACCTGTAGAAGCTGATATGCCGCTGAAATAAATTTTGCTATTAAACACTGCCACACTAAAGGTTGAATCAAGCTTTACTTTGGAAGTGTATTGAGTTGTTCCAAGAGCTGTGCCATCTGTCTTCCACAAATTACCGGTGCTGTCTGCAAGAATGCCTGTATTGCCCAGCGGAATTCCAAACGTTATGTTTGTGTTGTTTGAAAGTAACGTTACCTGGGAACGGGATTCAAGGGTTGTAAGGCATAGCAGGAGGGGTAGAATACGTAAAATTTTTTTCATATAGTTTAATGATTTAAGAATTAAAATTACAAATCCAAATCAATAAACAAATGATATTCTAATCAATTGTTTGATATTCCGGTTATTTGTAGAATTTATAAGGATAGATGTTGAATAAACACTTCCATGCAATCTGTGTTTTGACATTAATTTTATCCCTGGTTATATTCGCGGCTATTATTCAGAAATTCTTTACTATCCTTATAAAATAAATCGAATAATGAATTATATACCATCGCAACAACGTTACGCAACAATGCAATACAACCGCTGCGGTAAAAGTGGCTTATTATTGCCTGCCATCTCACTTGGCTTATGGCACAACTTCGGTTCTGTAGATGTATTTGAAAATGGGAGGAAGATCATTCATCATGCTTTTGATAACGGTATTACGCATTTTGATCTTGCCAATAATTATGGCCCTTTGCCGGGAAGTGCAGAAGAAAGTTTTGGAAAAATATTACGTAAAGATTTTACAGGCAATCTTCGTGATGAACTGATCATTTCTTCAAAGGCTGGTTACCATATGTGGGAGGGCCCTTATGGCGATTGGGGATCACGAAAATATTTAATAGCAAGCTGCAACCAAAGTTTAAAAAGAATGCAGTTGGAGTATGTTGATATATTCTATTCGCACCGGCCCGATCCCGACACACCTATAGAAGAAACCATGATGGCCTTAGATCATATAGTAAGAAGTGGAAAGGCATTATACGCTGGTATATCTAATTACAATGCAGAACAGGCTGAAGAAGCTATTGGCATTTTGAAAAGCCTGGGAACGCCCTGTTTAATTCATCAGCCGAAGTATTCCATGTTTGTGCGTTGGGTGGAAGATGGGTTATTGAACGTGCTTGAAGAAAATGGTACTGGCTGTATTGCATTTTCCCCGTTGGCGCAGGGGTTGCTTACCGACCGCTATTTAAAAGGTATTCCTGAAGATTCAAGAGCTGCAAAGGCAACAGGCTTTTTACAGGTGGGCGATATAACAGAAGATAAGATTGAAAAGGTTAAAAAACTCAATGAGATCGCAGCTCAAAGAAGCCAGTCGCTGGCACAAATGGCACTGGCCTGGCTATTAAAAGATAAACGCGTTACCAGTGTTTTAATTGGTGCAAGTTCAACAGAGCAGTTAAACAATAACCTGGTGGCTTTGCAGAACCTGCATTTTTCTGCTGAGGAATTAAATACGATTGAGCGTATTTTAAATTGATGATGATTTTGCTGGTGTTGAATCTGCCGTTATTTTTGCGCTCCGCAAAAGGAATAGTTCATTAAAATAATTATCAGGGGAATTAGCTCAGTTGGCTAGAGCGCTTGCATGGCATGCAAGAGGCCACCGGTTCGAATCCGGTATTCTCCACTTTAATTTTCAATTAGTTAGACAACAACTCTACATTGAATTTCATTTTGGGTAAAACTTAGGTAAAAACTATTATTTAATATTTCCGATTGGCAAAAACCTACTTGAATAAAGATTTCCCAGCTTAAGTGTGTGCTCTATCTCTAACATTTCCATGATTCTTTTTCATCGTTTCGCCTAGACAATTGAGTTTGCATTTTTTGTCTATTTAAAAATGATGTTACATATGGATGGCGCAAATCGTGGCGAAGCGGAAGTAACCCTATCTATGGAAAGATCAAACATTGATAAATTTCGATAAAGTTGCATGGCGACAACATTGATTTAGCTTTACATTATGCAACCAGCAGTACAAAAATTATTTGGAGAAAATTATGCATTTTCCATCGAGGAAGAAAAATTGATCAACAGCTGTTTTAAACCTTTAACTGCCGGAAGAAACGAAATACTTCTTAAAGAAGGTGTTGTCGCTCAACATATGTATTTGGTGGTAAAAGGATGCCTGCGCGTTTTTTTATCTGATGAATTTGGGAATGAATCGACACGTTTCCTCATCTTTGAAGGAAGGATTGGAACAGCATTTCCAAGTTTCATTTTAAAACAACCTTCAACT
>Ga0164308_10001941_pt1 | contig 11025 bp, 8 predicted proteins | sample Whisoiple_246_MG_FD_109983 | JGI IMG/M metagenome (GOLD analysis project Ga0164308, IMG submission 109983) | Soil microbial communities amended with fresh organic matter from upstate New York, USA - Whitman soil sample_246_MG | ecosystem: Environmental > Terrestrial > Soil > Unclassified >... | reverse complement strand
TGCAGGAGATCGACGCCAGCCTCGCCCGGCTCGAGACCGACTACGTCGACCTCTACCAGATCCACCGCTGGGACCCGACCGTGCCGATCGAGGAGACCATGGAGGCACTCCACGCCGTGGTGCGCGCCGGCAAGGCGCGCTACCTCGGGGCGTCCTCGTTGTATGCCTGGCAGTTCGCCAAGGCCCAGCACGTCGCCGAGGCGCACGGCTGGACGCCGTTCGTCTCGATGCAGAACCACTACAACCTCATCTACCGCGAGGAGGAGCGGGAGATGCTCCCCCTCTGCGCGGACCAGGGGGTCGGCGTGATCCCGTGGAGCCCGCTCGCGCGGGGCCGCCTGACCCGCGACTGGGACGAGTCCACCGCACGGTCGGAGACCGACGAGTGGGGCCGCAACCTCTACCTCGACGAGGACCGGGCGATCGTCGACGCCGTCGCCCGGGTGGCGGAGCGCCACGGCGTGACGCGCGCGCAGGTCGGCCTCGCGTGGCTGCTGCACCAGCCGGCGGTCACCGCGCCGATCGTCGGCGTCACCAAGCCGCACCACCTCACCGATGCCGTCGCCGCCGTCGAGCTCGAGCTGGACGCCGACGACCTCGCGGAGCTGGGCGCCGGCTACCGCCCGCACCCGGTCTCGGGCCACGCCTAGGCCTCAGCAGGCAGCGGCTCACCCGTCTCGAGCAGGGTCTTGAGGCTGGCCAGGATCGCGGGCCAGCCCTCGCTGATGCCGGGCAGCAGCTCGCTGCCCTCCGCGAAGCCACCGTGCGTGACGCGGAGCTTGACCATCTCCCCCACCTGCTCGAGATCGAAGGCGACCAGCGAGCGCGGCTCGGCGGCCAGTCGCGCGACGTCCTCCTCGCTCGCCTCGATCGCGCGGCCGAACTCGGGGGTGATCGGGTGCCAGTGGTACGCCAGGCGGCGCGGCGGGTCGGACTCCACGACGACGCTCTCGTCGTCGGCCATCGTGACGCCCGCGAACTGCCACGCGACGACCGAGCCGACCTGCCAGTCGGAGGTGAGCTCGACGCCCCAGTAGCGCCTGGTGAAGGCCGGCTCGGTCAGCGCCTGCCAGAGCGCCTCGGGGGTGGTCCTGATGTAGGTGGTGTAGACGAACTCGTTCACGGTCGGTGCCTCCAAGGCGGTCTCGAGGTCGGCGAGCGCGGCGGCCCGTCGTTGGTCGTAGCGGCTCAGCCACCGGTCGGCGATGGCCTGGAGCGGTGCGGCGTCGAGGAAGTGCAGCTTCTCCCGGCCGCGCCACTGCGTGGTCACGACGCCGGCCTCCTCGAGGACGGCGAGGTGCTTGCTCACGGACTGGCGGCTCATCGTCGCGCCCTCGCAGAGCTCGGCGAGCGTCTGGCCGTTGCGCTCCTCGAGCCGGTCGAGCAGGGCCCGCCGGGTCGGGTCGGCCAGCGCCTTGAACACCGCGTCCACACCCTCATTTCATGCAACCAATCGGCTGCATGTCAAGGTCAGGACGGGTCCGGCCTCCCGAGCACGCGCAGCTGGAGCATCGCGACGAACCGCTGCTCGGGGTCGGCGAGGTTGAGCTCCCCCACCTCGGCGACCCGGCGCAACCGGTAGCGGAAGGTGTTGGGGTGCACGTAGAGGGCCTCCGCCGCCGCGGTGACGTCGCCGAACGCGTCCAGCCACGCCTCGAGGGTCTCGACCAGCGCGCTCTGGTGCCGGCGGTCGTAGGCGATGAGCCGGGCGAGCGAGCCGGTGGGCCGGTCGCCGCGGGCGACCGCGAGGTCGCGGACCTCGAGCATCAGCGACTCGACCTGGATGTCGTCGAGCCGGGCGGCGCGGCGCTCGCCGCGTCCGTCGCGGAGCACGCGGAGGATCCGGTCGACCGACGAGCGGGAGTGCGCGAGGCCCGCCAGGTCGCTGGCCACGGGGCCGATGCCCAGCACCGGCCGGGTGCGGTCACCCACGCGGTCGAGGAAGTCACGGGCGATGCGCTGCGCGCGCTCCTCGCCGTCCGCGGCCGCGCCGGTCACCGGCACCAGGCCGTAGGTGACGTCGCCGACGAGGGCCGCCGCCGAGCGCGGGTGCACCGCGCTGAGGTGGAGCGCGAAGGCGTCGCTGAGCCGCTGCCGCTCGCGCGCGACCGTGGCGCCGTCGACGGCGGCGTCCGGGTCGAGCTCCGCGGACATCGAGACGCCGAAGACCATGAGCGGCTGCCGGGCGAGGCCGAGCCGGTCCAGCGCCTCCCGGGCGCCGGTGCCGCCCTCGAGGGCCGAGCCGAGGAGGTCGGCGCGCAGCCGCCGCTCGACGTCGGCGCCGGCCCGCACGCGCAGCAGGTGGAGGGCGACGAGCTTCGCGGCGTCCTGGAGCGCCTGCGACCGCTCCTCGCTCAGCGGTCCGGGTACGGCGGCCCAGATCGAGCCCAGCACCTCGTCCCCGGCGCGGACGGCGATGGCGACGCGGGGCATCGAGAAGGCGTCGCCGGCGTCGGGGACCGGGCTGATGAAGACCGGCTGGTCGCTGCGGTGCAGCTCGCGGAAGACGCCGCGCTCGGTGAGGTAGCGGGAGTAGCGCTCCGGCACCTGCCGGCCGAGGATCGTCTCGACGCGGGAGGGGTCGGCCTCGTCCTGCCCGCCGGAGAACGCAAGCACGCGGGAGCTGCGGTCCTCGATCGTGATCGGTGCGTCGAGCAGGGACGCGATGGCGTTGGCGACCGCGAACAGGTCGCCGGACGGCAGCCCGCCCAGGGACTCCTGCCCCGCGACGCCGACGTCGCCCTCGGCCAGCAGCGAGCGCAGCATCGCGGCCAGGTGCGCCCACGGGGCGCCTCGGCTCAGGCCGAGCAGCACCACGCCCGACGCGTCGACCGCGGCCCGGACCTCCGGGGTGGCCGGCACCGGGGCGCGCACCACGAGTCCGGCGGCGCCCGCCGTACCGAGCTCCTTGAGCAGCGCGACGAGCGCGTCCGGGGCGTCGATCCCGACCCCGAGGACGAGCGCGTGCGGCGGCAGGACGGGGACGTCGACCGGGTCGTGGATGACCACGCCGCCGATCGCCTCGGTGCTCTCGGCGTCGCCCTGCACGAGGTCGAGCAGGGTGGCGCCGAGGTCGTCGAGGACGCGGCCGAGGCTGGCGCGCGGACGGGGGTTCGGGACGGCGGTCATGGCTGGCACCAGCCTACGACCGCCCCCTCTCGCGGCGCCCGGGCTCAGACGGGCAGCCACTCGCTGGCCGTCGTCACCGCCGCCAGCTCGTCCTCGAGCGGTACGACGCCGAGGCCGGGGCCGGTCGGGACGGAGAGGTGCCCGTCCTCGAGCACGAACGGCGTGGTGATGTCGGTGCGGTAGTAGCGCCCCGAGCCGCTCGTGTCGCCCGGCAGCGTGAACCCCGGGAGCGCGGCCAGCGCGACGTTGGCGGCCCGGCCGAGGCCGGTCTCGAGCATGCCGCCGCACCAGACAGGGACGCCGTTGGCGACGCAGACGTCGTGGATCTTGCGGGCCTCGAGGTAGCCGCCGACCCGCCCGGGCTTGATGTTCACGATCGCCGCGGCGCCGAGCCGGATCGCGGCCGCTGCGGACTGCGCCGAGACGATCGACTCGTCGAGGCACACCGGCGTCCTGATCAGCTTCGCGAGGTCGGCGTGGCCCAGCACGTCCTCCTCCTCGAGCGGCTGCTCGATGAGGAGCAGGTCGAAGGGGTCGAGCTTCGCGAGGTGCCGGGCGTCGGCGAGCGTGTACGCCGTGTTGGCGTCGACCTGCAGCAGCACGTCGTCGCCGTACGTCTCGCGCACCGCACGCACCGGCTCGACGTCCCAGCCGGGCTCGATCTTGAGCTTGATCCGGACGTACCCCTCGTCGAGGTAGCCGCCGACCGCGTCGAGCAGCGCCGGGATGCTGTCCATGATCCCGACCGAGACGCCGCACGGCACCCGGTCGTGCACGGCGCCGAGCTCCCGGGCGAACGAGCGGCCCTGGGTGCGCAGCTCCGCGTCGAGGACACCCATCTCCAGGGCGGCCTTGGCCATCCGGTGGCCCTTGAACGGCTCGAGCACGTGCGCGACCGACTGCGCGTCGATCGGCCCGGCCGCGGCGAGCGCCGGCACCAGGAAGCGGCGCAGCACGTCGGCCGCGGCGTCGTTGTACTCCGAGGAGTAGAGCGGGTCCGCCATCGCGACGCACTCGCCCCAGCCCTCCGCCTCGTCGGTGACGACGCGCAGGAGCATCAGCTCGCGGGCCGTCTGGGTCCCGAACGACGTCCGGAACGGCGAGACCAGCGGCATGGTCACCCGCCGCAGCTCGACACCGGTCAGCTTCACGAGTGATCACCGCCCGAGACCCGGTGGAGGTGTCCCGTGCTCCGGGTGCGTGCATCGCGAGGCGGCGGAGCGCTGGCATACCGGGCCGTCTGCCGAGCGACGCCAACGAAGCGAGGTGCGTGCCCGGAGTGCGGGACGCACGCCGGGGCTTGGGTGGTGATCACTTGTCTCTCCTCACGACGTACCAGCCGGCTCGGTCGAAGCCGGTGACGCGGGCACCGTCGCTGACCAGGGCGGTCAGCGCGTCCCGCACGGCGGCGCGCCACCGGCGCGCCAGGTCGGGGTCGACGGCGCGGAGCGCCGCGATGTCTCCGGGTACGGCGACGAGCAGCACGCGCCCGTCCAGCCGGCCCGGCAGCGGTCCCCCGTCGGCGCCGACGCCGAGGGCGACGACGGCACCCGCCGCCACCTCCTCGCCGTACCGCGCCCCGCTCGGGCGGCCGGCACAGGCCGCGACGACCTCGGGGTCGCGCAGCCGCCACCGGACGAGCAGGCGGTCGGAGTCGTCGTCACCGTTGATCGTGTCGAGCATCGCGCCGTAGAAGTTCGGCAGGTACTCGACCGGCCGGCCGGCGAGCTTCACGAGGTTGAAGTAGGCGTTGCGGCTGACCAGCGGGTCGAAGGTCCACGCGATCTCGCCGACGCCGCGGAGCATCGCCCAGGCGCGCTGGTGCAGCTTCAGGGCGAAGCCGACGTGCCGGCCGGCGAGGTCGGGCGCCACCCCCGCGATGTGGCTGTGCAGCGCGTCCTCGGTCGGTGCGTGGAAAAAGCCCACGCACGCCCCGACGAGGCGGTCGCCGTCGAAGGCGCCGCCGACGTAGTTGCCGGCCTTCGTGAAGGCGCGGAGCAGTTCCAGCGACATCGGTGGGTTCTCGGCCCGCCCCCAGATGGAGGCGTAGAGCCGCACCACCTCGGTGAGGTCGGCGAGGTCGGTCAGCTCGCGCACCGACACCCCCGCCGCCAGCGCGGCGGCGTCGGCCGCCTGCACCGCCTGGTCGAGGTCGGCGTCCACCGACGACAGCTGGGTCACGGCTCTCATGCTGCTGAGGTTCTCCGGGCTCGTCATGGTCGGGCCGCACCAGCCGCGTGGCGGTCGTTCGTCGGTTGCGCCAGCAGGTCCGCTACCAGCGCGCGGAGCAGCAGCGTGCGCCCCGGGATCTCCTCGACCAGCACGTGCTCGTCGTCCGCGTGCGCGCCGCCCCCGACGGCGCCCAGACCGTCGAGGGTCGGCGTGCCCACCCCGGCCGTGAAGTTGCCGTCCGAGGCGCCGCCGACGGCGGCGGACGGCGGGACCGGGAGCCCCAGCTGTACGGCGAGCGTGCAGGCGCGCTCGTAGAGCGCGGCCGAGTCGGCGGCGGCGAGCGGCGGCCGGTTCGGGCCGCCGGCCACCTCGAGCGACGCGCCCGGCAGCACCGCGCGCAGCGACCGCATCGCGACGTCCACGCGGTCCTGCTCGGCCACCGAGCGCACTCGGACGTCGACCGCGAACGAGCCGCCCGCCGGGACGGTGTTGGTCGTCGTGCCGGCGCCGGACGCCGTGGGCGTCACGGTCGTGCCCTCGAGCAGCGAGCCGAGCGCGGCGACCTGGAGCACCTGGTGGGCGAGCTCGACGGTGGCGTTGACCCCGCGCTCCGGCTCGAGGCCGGCGTGCGCGGCGCGGCCGAGCACGCGGACGTCGTACAGGGAGACGCCCTTGCGCTCGGTCTTGAGCGCGCCGCCGTCGGCGGAGGCCTCCAGCACCAGCGCGGCGTCGGCGCCGCGGGCCTCGTCCTCGATCAGCTCGCGGGAGCTCGGCGAGCCGAGCTCCTCATCGCCGGTGACCAGCAGCGTCACGCCCTCGCGGTCGTCGAGGGCGGCGATCGCGTGCATCGCCATGGCGACGCCGGTCAGCATGTCGAAGCAGCCGGGGCCGCGCAGCACGCCGTCCTGGATCGTGCACGGGTGGGTCGCGAGCGAGCCGATCGGCCAGACGGTGTCGTGGTGGCCGAGCAGCAGGACCCGCGTGGTGCCGGTGCCGAAGCGCCAGCGCAGGTGGGTACGGCCGTCGAGCACGATGCGCTCCGGCGCGGCCCCGAGACGGCGCTCGCCGATCCGCGCGACCACCTCGGCGGACCGGGCGACCGCGGCGAGGTCGGCCGAGGGCGACTCGCACTCGACCATCTCGCGCACGTCGTCGAGGAGCTGCTGGAGGTCCATCAGTCCACCCGCGGGGTCGCCCGCACGCCGAAGTGCACGTAGCGCTCGCCGGTCTCCAGCTCGTAGAACGTCACCGGCGCCCAGGTGTCGGCCTCGTGCGGCTTGACCGCGAAGAGGGCCGGACCGACCGGGACCATCGGGTACTCGTCGACCGGGTCGGGCACCATCTCGGCGAGCGGACCGAGGACCGTGGTGCGGAGCATCGGGCCGTCCTCGCCGGCCAGGACCTCCATGCGCACCGAGGAGCGCGCGTAGGTGCCGAGGTACGGCGTGACGTCGACCTCGACCGGCTCGGCCGGCGGGGCGAACGGCTCGGACATCTCGACGCCGGCGACCTCGCTGAAGATCTCGCGGTAGAGGTCCTCGTAGAGGTCGCGGGTGTGGCCGCCGTTGGTGAGCAGCGCGACGGCGACGTTCTGCTCCGGCAGGAGCCGCAGGAAGCCGGCCTGGCCGAGGGTGTTGCCGTCGTGGCCGATCAGCCGGTGGCCGTGCCAGCCGAACCGGATCCAGCCCAGGCCCCAGGAGTCGCCGAGGATGAACTTGTCGGGCAGGTCGGCCTCGTGCTGGGTCATGGCCCCGGTCGACGCCGCCGACAGCACCTGGGTGCCGTCGGGCGCCTGGCCGGCGGAGAGGTGCATCCTCGCGAACCCGAGGACGTCCTTGACCGTCGACTTGATGAGGCCGGCCGGCCCGACCGAGCGGGGCAGGTCCCAGACCGGGGTCGGCACCTGCTCACCGTTGGCCTCGACGTGCCCGACGGCGGCACCGAAGAGGATCGCCTCCTCGGCCAGCGTCATGGTGTGGTCGAGACCGAGCGGCGTGAAGAGCCGGTCCTTCATGGCCTGGTCCCAGGTCTTGCCGTCGACCTTCTCGATCACGCGACCGAGCAGCGACCAACCCGAGTTGCAGTAGGACCAGGTGGCGCCGAGGGGGTGGTTCTGCGCGACGTCGGCGAAGAGCGCGACGTACTTCTCCAGGCAGTCGTCGCCACGACCGGTGTCGGTGAAGACGTCGCCGTCGAGGCCGCTGGTGTGGGTGAGCAGGTGCCAGATCGTCAGCCGCTTGGTGACCTCGGGGTCCGACAGCTCGAGCTCCGGGATCACCTCGACGACCGGGGTGTCGAGCGCGAGCCTGCCCTCGTCGATGAGCTGCATGACGACGGTGGCGGTCCAGACCTTGCTGATCGAGCCGATCTGGAAGACCGACTCCGTGGTCGCCGGCTGGCCGGTGCGCTTGTTGAGGACGCCGTACGCCGTCTCGAGGACCTCGTCGCCGACGAGGATGCCGAGCTGGGCGCCGGGGACCTTGTGCTTCTCGGCGAGCACCTGGAGGCGCTGCTGCCAGTGGTTGACGTCGAGCTGAGCGGTCATCAGTGGTTCCTCTTTCCGGGGACGGCGGCCAGCAGGGCACGCGTGTAGTCGTGGTCGGGTTCGGCCAGCACCTGGGCGGTGGGGCCCTGCTCGACGATGCGTCCCTGGTGCATGACGGCGACGTGGGTCGCGACGTAGCGGACGACGGCGAGGTTGTGGGAGATGAAGAGCATCGAGAGGCCGAGCTCGCGCTGGAGCTCGCGCACCAGGTTGAGGACGGCGCCCTGGATGGAGACGTCGAGCGCCGAGGTGATCTCGTCGGCGACGACCACGCTGGGCCGGCCGGCGAGCGCCCGGGCGAGCGCGACCCGCTGCCGCTGCCCACCGCTGAGCTCCGACGGCAGGGCGCCGGCCCGGGTCGGGTCGAGGTGGACCAGCTCGAGGAGCCGCTCGACCTCGGCCTTCCGCTGGGCACGGGACGAGCCCGGCGGGATCGCCTCGGCGATGCTCTCGCCGATCGTCATCCGCGGGTCGAGCGACGAGTAGGGGTCCTGGAAGACCATCTGCAGCGGCCGGCGCCGGCCACGGGTGGGCACCGGCTCGCCGTTCAGCAGGATCCGGCCGGCGTCGAGCGGCGCCAGGCCGACCGCCGCCCGGGCGAGGGTCGACTTGCCCGACCCCGACTCCCCCACCAGCCCGACGACCTGACCGGCCGGCACGGTGAGGCTGACCTGGTCGACAGCCGTGTAGTGGCCGTAGCGGACGACGACGTCCTCGAAGCGGAGCTCGCTCACGATGCCTCCACCTCCTCGAGCTCGACGAGCTCACGGTCCTGGATCTCGATCTCGATCGGCTCGCCCGCGTGCCAGCAGGCGACCCGGCTGCCGTCCGCCTCGGTCGCCAGCGGCGGGTCCTCGGCGCGGCAGCGCGCGGAGGCGAGCGGGCAGCGGGCGGCGTACGCACACCCGGCGGGTACGTCGGCGGGGTCGACCGGTCGTCCCGGGATCACCGCGAGGGGCCGGTCGAGGTCCGTCGTCATGTCGGGGACGGCCGCCACCAGCGCCCGGGTGTAGGGGTGCCGCGCGGCGCTCTCGAGCTCCGCGGCGGGCAGGTCCTCCACGATCCGGCCGGCGTACATCACGAGCACGCGGTCGCAGACCTCGCTCACGACGCTGACGTCGTGGCTGATCAGCACGAGCGCGACGTCGTCGGCGGCGCGGATGTCGGCGAGCAGCTCGAGCACCTGCTGCTGCACGGTGACGTCGAGGGCGGTGGTCGGCTCGTCGGCGACGATCAGTGCGGGCGAGCCCATCAGGCCCATGCCGATCATCGCGCGCTGGCGCATGCCGCCGGAGAACTCGTGCGGGTACTGGTGCGCCCGCGCCTCCGGGTCCGTGATCCGCACCGCGCGCAGCCGGTCGACCGCGCGGGCCAGCGCGGCCCTGCGGCCCAGGCCCTGGTGGTGGCGGGCCACCTCGGCGAGCTGGCCGCCCATCCGCTGGGTCGGGTTGAAGGAGGTCATCGGGTCCTGGAAGACCATCGCCAGCGACGTGCCGAGCAGCTCGCGCTGAGCCGAGGTGTCGCCGGCCCGCAGGTCGTGGCCGAGCAGCTCGAGACGGCTCGCCTCGACGCGGCCGGTGTCGTCGATCAGTCGCGAGACCGCCAGCGCCGTCAAGGACTTGCCGGAGCCGGACTCCCCCACGACGCCGACCGACTCGCCCCGGCGTACGGCGAAGGAGACGCCGCGCACCGGGCGGATCGGGCCGTGCTCGCCGGGGAACGTGACCGTCAGGTCGCGCACGTCGAGGACCAGGTCCGAGCCGAGGTGGTCGACGGCGTCGACGGCCGGCTCCTCGGTGGTCTCGACGACCTCGTCGGGCAGCCGTGGGATGGCACCGACCATGCCGACGCCGAGCGCCTTGGCGACGGACTCGCCGAAGAGGTTGAACGCCAGGCCGGCGACGATCACGGCGATGCCCGGCGTGAGCGCCGCCCACGGGTTGACGTAGATCGAGCTGATGCCGTCGTAGAGGAGCCGGCCCCAGTCGTACCGGGGCTGCTGGACGCCGAGGCCGAGGAACGAGAGGCCCGCGAACGAGAGCAGCGCGCCGCCGGCGCCGATCGTGGCGTTGACGGCGAGGGGCTCGGAGACGTTCGGCAGCACGTGGCGGAAGAGCAGTCGCATCCGGCCGACGCCTGCCACCCGGGCAGCGGCGACGAAGTCGCGCCCCTCGACCGCGGCCACCAGCGTGTGGGTCAGTCGGGCGAACGCCGGGGCGCCCGCGAGGCCGATGGCGAGCACGGCGCCGGTGGCGCCGACCCCGAAGATGACGGCGAAGAACAGGGCCAGCAGGATGCCGGGGAACGCCACCGCGATGTTGACCCCAGCGTTGACGAAGCGGCCGGCCCGGCGGCCGAGCAGGAACGGCGCGGTGCCGAGCAGCAGCCCCACGAGCACCGCGACCACGGTGGCGGCGAGCGCGAGCTCCACCGAGAGCCGGGTGGCGACCAGGGTGCGGTAGAAGATGTCGCGACCCAGGTTGTCGGTGCCCGCCCAGTGCTCGGCGGACGGCCCGGCCATGATGTTGCTGGTGTCGATCGCGTTCGCCTCGTCGGACCACAGGATCGGCGCGACGACGGCGAGCACCAGGACCCCGACGGTGAGCACCGTCGCGGTGAGGCCCAGCGGCGTGCGGAGCACGCTCCTCCAGCGGCGCACGTCAGCCCTCCCTGATCATCGAGCGGGGGTCGAGGACGGCGAGCGCGACGTCGACCAGCGTGTTCACCAGCAGCACGCCCACGCCGTACACGAGCACGACGGCCTGCACGACCTGGTAGTCCTTGTTGAGGATCGAGGAGACGATCGTGCTGCCCAGACCCGGCCAGGCGAAGACGTTCTCGACCAGCACCGTGCCGGCGACCATCGCGCTGAGGATCAGGCCGCCGAGGGTGAGCGACGCGGTCAGCGCGTTGGGCAGGGCGTGGCCGAGGTAGACGGTGCGCGCCGGCAGCCGCTTGGCGCGTGCCGTGCGCACGAAGTCGGCCTGCAGCACGGTGACCATCTCCACCCGGATGATGCGGGAGAGGATCGCCGCCGGGCCGATGGCCAGCGCGATCACGGGCATGACGTACGCCGAGGGCGTGTCGTTGCCGGCGACCGGGAGCCAGCCGAGGTTGACGCCGAAGACGTAGACGAGGCCGACCGCGACGAGGAAGTCCGGGATCGTGCCGAGGACGAC
>Ga0164308_10001940_pt1 | contig 11026 bp, 11 predicted proteins | sample Whisoiple_246_MG_FD_109983 | JGI IMG/M metagenome (GOLD analysis project Ga0164308, IMG submission 109983) | Soil microbial communities amended with fresh organic matter from upstate New York, USA - Whitman soil sample_246_MG | ecosystem: Environmental > Terrestrial > Soil > Unclassified >... | reverse complement strand
GACGTCTTCGAGCTCGAGCCGCAGCGCCGTGATGGGCGTGCGCAGCTGGTGCGAGGCGTTGGCGGCGAACTCGTGCTCGCGGCGGATGCGCTCTTGGAGGGTCTTCGCGCTCGCGCGCAGGGCCTCCTCGATGGCGCGGGCCTCCGGCATCCGTGCGATCGTCGCCTCGTCTTCGACCGAGCCGTCGCCGACCTTGCGCGCGAGACCCGCGAGCTTCAGGAAGGGCGCCGACAGACGTCTCGCCAGCAGCACGGCGATGATCGCCGACAGGAACATGAGGACGATGCCGAGGATCACGACCGGCATGACCGCGTCCTGCACGCGCTCCGAGATGAGCGCCGCCGACCGGCTGAACTCCACGGTGCCGCCACCCGGGACGTCGGTCGTCGCGGAGGGGTCTTCCGGGGTCCTCGGGTCGCCCGCCTCGATGCTCGTGCCGTCCGCGGCGACGTAGGTGACGTGCTCGCCCGGGTGCAGCACGGTGCCGAGGAACTCCTCGGTCACCTCCGCGTGCGCCTCGCGCTCGGCGACGAGCACCGACAGGAAGTCGGCCGCGCGCACGACGCGTCGGTCTTCGTTCGTCTGGATCAGGTCGGCGACGATGTACGCGCGCGGGATGCCGTAGAGGGCGATGATGCCCACCGCCATCGCCACGAACGCGATGATGAGGCGTTCACGCATCCGCCGCCCCGTCGTCGAGGCGGAAGCCGATGCCGCGGATCGTCGTGATCCGCACGTCGGCGCCGGACTCCTCGAGCTTCTGACGGAGGCGGGCGATGGTCACGTCGAGCGTCTTGGTCGAGCCGAACCAGTTCTCGTCCCACACCTCGTCCATGACGCGCTCGCGCGTGACGACGGTGCCGCGCTGCCGATCGAGGTTGGCGAGCAGGTCGAACTCCTTCGTGCTCAGCTGGATCTCGCGGTCGCCGGCGAGGGCGCGTCGCGCGTCGGTGTCGACGGTGAGGGGGGTTCCGGACGCCGCGGCCGGCGCGGTCTGCGGCGCCGCCGCCTTCGCGGCGCTGCGACGCAGGAGGGCGCGGAGGCGGGCGAGCAGCTCGGCCAGGGCGAAGGGCTTCGCGATGTAGTCGTCGGCCCCGACATCCAGCCCGACGACACGGTCGAGCTCGCCGTCGCGAGCCGTCAGGATGACGATGCCACCCTCGAAGCCCTCGTCGCGGACGCGACGGCAGACGTCGAGCCCGTCCATGTCGGGGAGGCCGAGGTCGAGCACAACGAGGGCGGGGCTCTCGGAGAGGATCCGCTCGACGGCGGTCGCGCCTTCCGCGACGCGCTGCACGTCGTAGCCCTCGCGGGTGAGCGTGCGGACGAGGGGGAGCGCGATGCCGTCGTCGTCCTCGACGACCAGGATGTGCTGCCCCACGACATCGATGCTATCGAGGTCGTCGGCGGGAACGGCGACACCCCCGACGGGGGTGTCGGGGGTGTCGTGGGTGCCGGGTGCTACCACTAGAACTCCCTGTCCAGGCCGCCCGTCTCAGTGACGGGGGCGATCGATGAGGTGGTGCCGCCGAGGTCGGTGGCGAGGCTGGACGGCGTCCAGATCATGTTCGCGCCGGCTGTCGTGGCGACGGTGCGCAGGGCCCCGCCGGTGCTCAGCGTCCCGACCACGACCTGCACGACGGTGACGGGGAGGCCGTTGACCGTGACGGTCGTGGCGGTCATGGTCGCGTTCCACTGCGAGGTCTTCTTCGTCTTGACGTAGTCGCCGCGGAGGTCGACCGAGCCGAGGTTCACTGCGGCGCCGCTGCGGAGGATGTCGAGGGCGTCGCCGCTCGTGGCTCCGATCAGCGCCCCGTCGCGGACGCGGAGGGTCACCGCGGTGGCCGAACCGTCCCAGCCCGCCGAGAGGCTGGCGGGGTTCATCCGCGTGCTGTAGGTGAAGGAGATCATGTCGCCCGAGTCGAGGCGGCCGGCCGTGCCGGTGCCGTTGGCGGTCTGCACGTCGATACCGCGCACGGGGCGGTTGTCGATGCTCCGCGACGACAGCACGGCCGACGTCTTCTGCACACCGGTCTTGTCGGTCAGGATCGCGCGGAAGTCGTAGAGCCCGTCTGCCACGGTCTTGGTGTTCCACGCGCAGCTGAAGGGAGCGGTGGTCGGCGTGCACACGGTCGTCCAGGTGTTCGTGCCGTTCGGCGCGTACTGGATCGCGACGCTCGCGACGCCCGCGGTCGAGTTGGCCGTCGCCGTGAGGGTCGCGGTGCCGGTGAGGTAGGCGCCCGGGTCTTCCATGGCGACCGAGGCGACCGTGTTGTCGATCGTGCGCGCAGTCGTGGCAGCCGACGTCGCGGTCTGGCCCGAGGCATCCGTCGCCACCGAGCGGAAGAGGTAGCCGCCGGTGGGGAGACCCGTCGTGTCGAAGCGGCACGTGTACGGAGGAAGCGTCACGGTGCACGCGGTCGTCCAGTTCGACGTGCCGTTCGGCGCGTACTGGATGAGCACCCGTGCGACCCCCGACTGTGAGTCGGTCGCGTTGGCCGTGAGGGTCACCGTGCCGCTGAGCGGCGAGCCGGGGTCGACCATCGAGGTCGTGGGCGCGCTGTTGTCGACCATCACGTCGGTGATGACGCTCGAGTACGTCGTGGTGCCGTTGTAGGTCACGGCCGAGCGGAGGTCGTACGACTCGCCGTTCGTGAACGCCTTCGCGGTGGTGTCCCACGGGCAGCTGTAGGGAGCGGCGAGGTTCGTGCACCCCGTGATCGAGGTCCAGGTGGTGGTGCCGGCGAGGGCGTACTCGACACGAACGGCGTAAGGGCCCGCGCCGGTGTTCTGCAGGGTGGTCGACAGGACGACGGAGCCGACGGCGAAGTCACCCGGGGAGGCGAGCACGACGCCGATCGTGTTGCCGACGGTCGCTGCGACGAGCGCCGACGTCGTCGAGTAGCCGGCCTTGTCGGTCGCGACGGCGCGGAGGCCGTACGAGCCGTCGGCGACGAGGCGGGTGTCCCACGTGCAGCTGTACGGTGCTGTCGTGTCGGTGCAGAGGGTCGTCCACGTCGTGGCGCCGGCCGCCTGCGCCGAGATGACGACCTGCGCGATGCCGGTCTCGGCGTCGGACGCGGTCGCGGTGATCGTGACGACGTCGCGGAGGGTGCCGGCGGGCTGCTGCACGGCGACGGTGGGCGGCGTCCAGTCGGCGGCGGCGGCGACGCTGCTCGATGCGTTGACGGTCTGGGCCGTGTAGGCCGCGGACGAGAAGCCGGGGGCGAAGGCGGTCGTCGCGAGGACGAGGACGACGGCGAGCACGCCGAGCACCGCGTTGCGCAGTGCGGCGGGGATCATCCGGATTCCTTCGGGTGGAGCGTGGTGATTCCGACGCTACGCGGGGGGTGGTTACAGCCGTGCCACAGGGGTTACTCGCGAGAGCAACAATCAGCGAGCGAGGGGGCGACGGCCGGCGGCGGGGCGCGGGTCAGACCCGGGGCGACCGTGCCGTGATGCGCCACGAGGCGACGAGCGCGGCCGAGAGGGCGAGGAGGAGGAGGTCGCGGAGCGTCCAGGCCGCGCGGGCGGCGCCCGGCGCGCCCACGGTGTGCAGCAGCACCAGCGCGACGAGGGTCGCAGACCCGACGAAGATCATGCCGAGGCGCGATTCGAAGCACTGCGCCGTCACGAAGCGGGCGGTCGTGAGAAGGCCGACGACGCCGAGCGCGGCCCACACGAGGGCGATCGGGCTGTGGAGCGGATCGCCGACGGATGCCGCGACGAGGTGCAGCAGCGAGACGGCCACCAGGACGACCGCGGCCGCCCACGCGAGGGGGCGGCGGGGGCCGGCTGCACGAGCGGGGGCCATGGGTTTCTCCGTCGGGTCGTGGATCATGCGCACGGGGGTCCGCACGAGCGCGGGCTCAGCGGGCGGGGGCGTGCAGAGCGAACGAAGGGCGCTCCACCGGCACGAGCGCGGGCGCGTCCTCGGTGTCGAAGACCTCCTCGTCGCGGCGGCGGAGGCCGCGGACGAAGTCCAGGAGGAAGAGCAGGGCGATGACCGCGGCGGGGATCCCGATGGCGAGCATCCGGATGCCGGGGGCCGACAGGGCGATGAAGATCCAGCCCACGAGGGGGATCCACCCCAGAACACGCGGCTGGACGGTGTCGGCGAGGGTGAAGGTCCACGGGTCGGCGCTCGCGTTCGCGTCGCCCTTCGTCTTGAAGACGAGTCCGCCGCTCACGTCGGGGTTCGGCGTGATGGAGATGACGCGGTGCGTGACGAGTTCGGAGATCCCGGACTCGGCAGGCGGAAGGTAGGTGATCACGTCACCCACGTTCAGGTCTTCGACGGGCACCTGGCGTTCGAACACGAGGGATCCTCGCTCGAAGGTGCCCGACATCGACCCGCCCGTGATGACGTAGCGGTCGTAGCCGAGGAGACCGGGGACGAACATGAGCGCCGCGACGACGCAGGCCACGACGGCCGCGATGATGACGGCCGTGTTCCCCACTGCCTTGAGTGTCTTCGAAGCGCTCATGTCGTCCTCCTCCCCAGGTCCGGATTACTGGTTGGTCGTGGTGGCGGCCAGCTGCGTGGAGTTCCACGTGTAGGTCGCGGTCGCGGTCTTACCCTGCTCGTCGTTGCCGGCGGCCTGGGCGAGCGTCAGGCTGAAGGTGTACTCGCGAGCCTCGCCCTTGGCGAAGGTGCCGAGGTCGACGGCCGCGGCGCCCGTGAGCGCGCCGAAGGTGCCCGACCAGACGGGGGTCGCCGACCCGGCCGCGGTGATCGTGAGCGTGAGGTTCGACTTCGTCGTGAAACCGTTGACGGCGTTCTCGCTCAGCTTGATGTTCGCGGGAAGCGAGCCGGAGTTCGTGATGGTGACCTTGCCGGTGAGCGTGTCGCCCGGCTTCAGGTCGGCGAGGTTGAAGATGTAGGTGCCTGCGCGGGAGTTGGTCTGCTGCAGCGTGCCGGTGGTGAAGGCGTTCGCGCTGTTGACCGAGTTCGCGACGAAGTCGGCGCCCGAGCCGACCGCGATCGCCGAGGCGATGAGCAGACCGGCGAGGGGGACGAGGACGCGCTTGCGAGAGCGGACGGCCTTGCCGGCCGGGGTCTGGGTGGCGGTGGTGCTCATGGAGCTGATTCCTGTTCTGACGGGGTTTACATCGACAGGTATGACGCTACGGAGGCGTCGGCAACGGGAATCCCACAGCCCGGCCACACCCGCACCAGGGCTGGGACACAGATTTCGGGCAGTGCAACGGGCGCGTGTCGGCGGCCCCGCCGACACCCCTTCGACGGGGAGGCGCGGTCAGTCGCGCGTCTCGACCTCCGCCCGCAGAGCGTCGAGGTGTGGGAGCCCGCCGGCTGCGAAGGCCGTCACGGCGTCGAGGGTCGCATCGTCGGCGAGGATGCGGTTGTGCCCGAGGCCGTGCGTGCGCACGAGCCGTGCGCGCCCGCCGTGCGCGGCGACGACGTCGGCGCTCGCCGTCTGCGGCACCTGCCGGTCGCTCGCATCATGGAGTGCGAGCAGCTCGACGGCGGGCGGCAGCGGGTTCGCGACGGCGTCGTAGCGGAGTCGCATGGATGCCGCGTCCTCGCCGAACTTCGCGAAGAACCGCTCTTCGAACGAGGCCCTCGCGCGGGCGTTCAAGTCGAGCATCATCGAGAACTGGTCGAGGAAGACCTGCGGCGTGCCCGCGCTCGCGATCGTCGCGACCCGACCCGCCGTCGTGCCCCACCGGACGGCAGTGAGAGCCGCGAGTCCGCCGAACGAGTGCCCGACGATGAGGGGGAAGCGGCCGTGCCGCTGCTGGAGCGCCTCGATGGCGCCGATCCAGTCGCGGATGTCGGTGCGCGCGACCGCCGACTCGCCATGCGCCGGTGCGTCGAAGGCGACGACGTGGAAATCCTCGGCGGTGAGCTCGCGCACGAGCGGCGCGAACTGCGACGCGCGCCCCCGCCAGCCGTGGACGAGGAGCACGGTGTCGTCGCCGCGGCCCCAACGGTAGGTCACGACGTCTTTGCCGCCGACCCGGACGCTCTCGCGCACGGCCGCGGCGTGGGTCGCGGCATCCGTTTCGCGCAGCGGCAGTCGCGGCTGGGTCTGGAAGAACGCGCGCAGGGCGAGCGAACCGGCGAGAGCGGGGGAGAGGCGGCTCGCGGAGCGGAAGAGGGCGCGGGTCTGCGTCGGCGACATGACTGACCTCCTTCAAGATGTACGAACGATCGTTCGTAGATTATACGAACGATCGTTCGTACACTAGAGGGGTGTCCGACACCGCGATCGACCGCCGCCGCGCCCGAGGGGATGCCTCGCGCCGCGTCATCCTCGAGAGTGCGACCGACCTCGCCTCGGTGGAGGGTCTCGACGGCCTCACGATCGGGCGCCTGGCCGAGTCGTCGGGTATGAGCAAGAGCAGCATCGCGACGCTCTTCGGCGGCAAGGAGGGGCTGCAGCTGGCCGCGGTGCAGGCCGCGGCCGACATCTTCCGCGAGGCCGTCGTCGATCCCGCCCGCGAGCTGCCGCGCGGCATCGCGCGTCTCGCGAAGCTGCTGCGCAGCGCGCTGGACTACTCGCGCGACCGCGTCTTCACGGGCGGCTGCTTCTTCGCCGCGACCGCCGCCGACATGGACTCCAAGCCGGGCCCGGTGCGCGACGCCGTGCGGGGCTGGCTGCGCGACTGGTACGGCTATCTCGAGGCGCAGGTGCGGTTCGCGGCCGAGGCCGGCCAGATCCGGGCGGATGCCGCGACCGTCCGCCGCCTCGCCTTCGAGCTCATCGCCCTCGACAACGAGGCCAACGCCCGCTCGCTCCTCACGGGCGAGGATGCGCCGTACGAGATCGCCGCGGCCGCGATGCGCGAGCGCCTGCTTCAGGTCGGCGCGAAGGCCGAGGATCTGCAGTCGCTCGCATGATCACTGGATGACGAGCGAGAGCGACGTGTCGCCGCACGTCACGACGGCCGCGCCCCCGGGAAGCGTGACGACGCCGCCCGTGGCCGGCTCTTCCGCCCGCGACGGGTCTGCCGGAGCCTCCTGACTCGAGCGCACTTCGCGGGTCGCGGCGAGGGCTTCGCTGAGACCGTCGAGCCGGAGGATCGACCCGGGCTCCCTGCCCGCGTCGGTCGCCGTCACGACGCGCCCCGACGCGTTGACGAGCGCCGTGTCGCGGCTGCCTGCCCGGAGCACCGGGAGGAGCTCGCGCTCCAGACGGTCGACGAGGGCATCGGCGCCGACGATCCCGACGATCGCCTCGCCGACGCGCACGGGCGTCGTGATCGTGACGGTGTAGTCGTCGGTGCAGACGTAGTCGACATAGGGCCCGGTGAGGTGCCGGACGCCGCTGCGCACCGGCACGCGCCACCACTCCAGGGCCGTGTAATCGCGGAACTGCTCGTCGGACGGATCGTCGATCGTCGCGAGCCGGGTCGGTCCGCCCGCACCCCGGAGCCACCACGCGAGGTGCCACTCGGCATCCGTCAGCACTCCCGGCGCCGCGACGAAACCCGACCCGGTGATGAGGGTGTCGGCTGCGAGCGCGGGCATGGCGAACGATTCGACGACCGGATCGATGGCATCGGCCGTGAGGGCGAGCCCCTCGGCGAGCCTTCTCTCTACGAGGTCGCGCCACCCGTCGATCGTCGCGAACACGCCGTCGATCGTCTCGGCGACCCGGGCCGCGATCGCGACGCCGCGATGCGTCGCCACTGTGCTCATGCGGATCCGTCCTCGGGGGTTCGGGATGCCTCGTCCCTGCCGGCCGCGTCGAGCTCGAGCCGCTCGTGCACCAGCCATTCGAAGGCGCTCGTGATGTGGGTGATGGTCGCTTCGCGCGCGGTCTCGGGTCGCACATCGCGGATCGCCGCGATGACCTGCTCGCGCGCGTGCGCGCTGCGCTCACGGTACTCCTGCTCGCGCAGGCACAGCCAGAGGAGGGGGCCGGCCTCGGCCTGCAGGCGAATCTCTTCGCGGACGAGCCGTGGCGACTGACTGATCGCGGCCACCTCGAGCTGGAATCTGCTGACGGCTCGCCGTGCTCCGCCGGCCGTCGTGAGATCGGCGTGCTCCGCGATCGTGCGGAGGCTCTCGAGGTCGTCGTCGCTCGATCGTCCGGCGGCGACCTCCGCCGCCGTGCCCGCGATGGCACCGACGTGGAGCGCGAGGTCTCGCAGCTCGATGCGGGAGTGCTCGCCGAGCCTGGCCTCCAGCATCCGTCCTGCCGAGTCGCGGTCGAACGTCACGAAGCTTCCGCCGTCGCGGCCGCGGCGCGTGCGCACGAGGCCCTTGTCGCGCATGCCCTCGAGGGCCTCGCGCGCCGTGACGAGCGCGACGCCGAGACTGCGAGAGAGCTCGGATTCGCTGGGGAGGCGCTCGCCGTCGCGGAGTACTCCGCTCACGATGGCGTCGGTCAGGCGCTGCTCGACGAGCTCCGCTCTTCCCGCGCCGTCCAGCGGCGCGAAGACGACGGCTCTCGCGGCGTCGACTCGTCCCGTGGCGTGGGGCATCGAAGCTCTCCCGGGTCGCGGGCGGGGCCGGGAGCTCGTGCCCGCCGACCGTGACACGACCGTAACACGCTCGCCCTCTTCATGACATATGGATCCATATGATTAAATTTCGATCGACCATCGAAGGAGATCGTCCATGAGCGAGCAGCACCCCGCCATCCGTCTCACGGGGCTGACGAAGCAGTTCGGCACCGTCACGGCCGTCGACCACGTCGACCTCGAGATCGCCGCCGGCGAGTTCTTCTCGATGCTCGGACCGTCGGGATCGGGCAAGACCACGGTGCTGCGGCTCATCGCGGGGTTCGAGCAGCCGACCGAGGGCTCGATCGAGCTGTTCGGCCAGGACGTGACGAAGAAGGCGCCGTTCGACCGCGACGTCAACACGGTCTTCCAGGACTACGCCCTCTTCCCGCACATGAGCGTGCTCGACAACGTCGCGTACGGTCTGCGCGTGCGCGGCATCTCGCGCGCCGAACGCCGCGATCGCGCGATGAAGGCGCTCGAGGCGGTCCGTCTCGGGCAGTTCGCAGCGCGCCGGCCGGCGCAGCTCTCGGGCGGTCAGCGCCAGCGGGTCGCCCTCGCCCGCGCCACGGTCGTGCAGCCCAAGGTGCTGCTCCTCGACGAGCCGCTGGGCGCCCTCGACCTCAAGCTCCGCGAGCAGATGCAGGTGGAGCTCAAGCAGATCCAGCGTGACCTCGGCATCACCTTCATCTTCGTGACGCACGATCAGGAGGAGGCGCTGACCCTCTCCGACCGCATCGCCGTCTTCCACGACGGCCGGATCGAGCAGCTGGGCACGCCGTGGGAGCTGTACGAGCGACCCGCATCGCGGTTCGTCGCCGACTTCGTCGGCACGTCGAACCTGTTCGACCCGGAGCGCTCGTCCACGCTGATGGGCCGATCGGGAGAGCACTCGATCCGCCCCGAGAAGCTGACCCTCGCCGCGCAGCCGGCGACCGGCGAGGGGGAGAGGTCGGCTCCCGGCACGCTCGTCGAATCCATCTACGTCGGCAGCGGCATCCGTCGCGTCATCGATCTGGACGCCGGGATGCGCGTGACCGTCCTCGAGCGCAACGACCGCAGCCGGCTCGCCGACGACGAACGCGGCGACCGCGTGCACGTGGTCTGGCACGAGTCCGACGTCGTTCCCCTTCTTCCGCCCGGCGAGTGAGCCGGCCCGAGACCGCGGGCGATCGCCCCGGACACACACAGCAGAAGCACCCGAGAGGAAGCACAACATGATGCACAAGACACGCGGCGCGCGGGCGACCGTCGGCGCCGCGCTGGCGATCGGGGCGATCGCCGTCCTGTCCGGCTGCGGCACCGCCGGCGGCGGCGGGAGTGCGCCGTCGGCGGAGGCCGAGAAGCTCGGCGACATGGAGGGACAGGTCTCGATCCTGGCGTGGCCCGGGTACGTCGAGGACGGCAGCAACGACCCGAGCGTCGACTGGGTGTCGGGCTTCGAGGACAAGACCGGCTGCACGGTCACGTCCAAGAGCTACGGCACCTCCGACGAGGCCGTGAATCTCATGAAGACGGGCGACTACGACGTGGTCGCCGCATCGGGCGACGCGACCCTGCGACTCATCGCGGCGGGAGACGTCGCCCCGGTCAACACCGATCTCATCCCGAGCTACGCCGGGGTCTACGACTTCCTCAAGGAGAAGGAGTGGAACTCGGTCGACGGGCAGTCGTACGGGGTTCCCCACGGCTACGGCGCCAACCTCCTCCTGTACAACACGGATGCCGTCACGCCCGCGCCGACCTCGTGGAGCGCCGTCTTCGACGACGCGAGCGCGCACTCGGGCAAGGTCACGGCGTACGACTCGCCGATCTACATCGCCGATGCCGCCGTGTACCTCATGGCGCACCAGCCCGACCTCGGGATCAAGAACCCCTACGCGCTGGACGAGAAGCAGTTCCAGGCGGCCGTCGACCTGCTCACGAAGCAGCGCGAGCACATCGGCGAGTACTGGTCGGACTACCTCAAGGAGATCCAGTCGTTCGAGACGGGCGACTCCGTCGTCGGGACGACGTGGCAGGTCATCCAGAACAGCCTCGAGGCCGAGGGCGCGAAGACCGCCGTCGTGCTGCCGGACGAGGGAGCCACGGGCTGGTCGGACACGTGGATGATCGCGTCGAAGGCGAAGAGCCCCAACTGCGCGTACGCGTGGCTCGACTGGATCGCGAGCCCCGAGGTCAACGCGCAGGCGACGGCGTACTTCGGCGAGGCTCCCTCGAGCGACGCCGCGTGCGACTTCCGCGACGACTGCGAGGCGTACCACGCGGGTGACGCCGACTACGCGTCGCAGATCTGGTACTGGTCGACCCCGATCGCGGAGTGCCTCGACGGACGGACCGACGTCGAGTGCACCGACTACGCGGCGTGGACGGAGGCGTGGCAGGAGATCAAGGGCTGAGCGCTCCGCATCGAATCGAGAGGATGTCCCGTGCCGAGGATCCCCGCATGACGACCACCCCCACGGGGCTGCCGACGGCCCCGGCGCGCGACTCGACCGCGCGCCGGGGTTCGGCGTTCCTCGTCGCGCACCCTCGGCTGCGGCTCACGCTG
>Ga0164308_10001939_pt1 | contig 11035 bp, 5 predicted proteins | sample Whisoiple_246_MG_FD_109983 | JGI IMG/M metagenome (GOLD analysis project Ga0164308, IMG submission 109983) | Soil microbial communities amended with fresh organic matter from upstate New York, USA - Whitman soil sample_246_MG | ecosystem: Environmental > Terrestrial > Soil > Unclassified >... | reverse complement strand
CCGGCGCTGATGCTCTGGTTCGGGTTCATGTACGGATAGAGGTTGAAGTCCGAGATGGCAAAGCCCTCGAAGCCCCACTCCCCGCGCAGCACGTCCGTCATGAGCGCCTCGGAGCCGCCGGCCCAGGTGGCGCCGATCCGGTTGAACGAGCTCATGATCGCGGTGGAGCCGACCGTGGTCGTCTCGATCGTGCCCTCGTCGTCGGCGAGGTACGGGACCTCCATCGAGATGTTCTTGACGGCCATCTCGAACGGCTTGAGGTAGATCTCGCGGATCGTCTGCTCGGTCGCCCAGGTGGCGATGCCGTTGTTGACCCGGTTGGTCTCCTGGTCGTTCAGCGCGAAGTGCTTGAGCGTGGTGTACACGCCCTTCTCCGCCGCGCCGTTGGCGACCGAGGTCATCATCAGGCCGGACAGGAACGGGTCCTCCGAGTAGTACTCGAAGTTGCGGCCCGCGAACGGCGAGCGGTGCAGGTTGGCCGCCGGGGCGTACCAGCCGTTGATGTCCTTGAACATCGCCTCGTTGCCGAGCATCTCGCCCATCGCGCGGCCCAGGTCCACGTCCCACGTCTGCGCGATGAGGAACTCGGACGGGTAGGCCACGCCGTTGATCGACGAGTTGATGAAGGAGGAGAAGCCGGCCGGGCCGTCGGGCTCGGTGGTCTGCGGCTTGCCGATGGAGCCGATGGCGGCGGTCTGGTACGCGCCGTTGAGCAGCATGTCGGTCATGTCGCCGACGCTCAGCGAGTCGAGCAGCTCGTCCCACTGCGGGTCGTCCTTGGGCAGGCCGCGCAGGTCGATCAGCGACAGCTCGGTGCTCGCGCCGGTCGTGGGCATGTCGCCCTCGAAGGCGTCCGCCATCGCGTCGTAGTCCCAGGCCGCGAAGCCCTCGGCGACGGCGTCGCCCGCGACCAGCTGGTCGCCGGTGGGCGCGGTCGGGAAGGTGCCGGCGAAGTCCGCGCGGGACATCGCGAGGATCTTGCCGTCCTCCGGCTCGGTGCTGAACTGCGCCGAGACGTCGTCGAACTGGTTGGTGACCTCGGCGAGGTCGGTGGAGCGGTGGTTCTCGCCGGAGTACACGACGTCGGAGTCGACGGTGTAGGTGATCGGCTCCGTGCCCGCGGCGACGGTGTGCGAGTCGGTGCGGACCGAGATCGCGTAGTCGCCGGCCTCGAGGACGTACGCCTGCTCGCCCAGGTAGTCGTAGGACGCCATGTCCTCGACGCCGAGCTCCAGGGTCACGGACTCGCTCGCGCCCGGCTCGATGACGCCGGTCTTGGCGAAGTCGCCGAGGACGACCTCGGACTTCTCGATGCCGCCCGGGGTGTACGGGGCGGTGTAGTAGAGCTCGACGACGTCCTTGCCCGCGACGGAGCCGGCGTTGGTGACCTCGACCGTCACGGCGATCGAGCCGTCGACCGCGCCGGCCTGGGTGTCGGTGACCGACCAGGTGAAGTCGGTGTAGCTCAGGCCGTAGCCGAACGGGTAGACGACGGCCTCGTCGTAGTCGAGGAAGCCCTCGGCCGCGGCGGTCTCGTAGTACCGGTAGCCGAAGTAGATGCCCTCGGCGTAGTTCACGAACGGCGCCTCGTCGGTGACGGTCGCGTTCGACGTCGCGGTCTCGACCGCCGACACCGGGTACGACACCGACAGGTTGTCGTAGAGGTAGCCGCCGAAGTTCACGAAGGTCGGGTCGGCGGTGAAGTCCGCGGCCCACAGGTCGGACGTGCGGCCCGACGGGTTGACGTCGCCGGACAGGATGCGGCCGACCGCGTTGAGGCCGGTGGCGCCCGGGGAGCCGGCGAGCAGGATCGCGTCGACCCCGGTGTCCGCCTGGAGCGAGCCCATCTCGATGGTGGTCGAGGAGTTGACGACGATCACGACGGTGTCGAAGTTCGCCTTGGCGAGCTCGACCAGGTCCTTCTCGTCCTGGTTCAGCTCGAGCTGGTGCTGGCCCGGCTCCGCGTTGTCGTCCCAGTCGGACATGTCGCGGGTCAGGTCGCCGCCCTCGCCGCCGGGGCGGCCGATGTAGACGACCGCGGCGTCGGAGAAGTCGGCGAACGACGAGGACTGCGCCTCGTAGCCGTCGACCGGCATCTCGCCGATGAAGTAGGTGGAGATGTCGGGGCGGTCCATCTCGATGAAGCCGCGCGGGTTCTCGGCGGCGTACGCCTCGATCGCGCCGTACACGGCGTCGTTCACGGTGAAGCCGGCGTTCTCCAGGCCCTGGCGCGCGTTCACGGCCGAGTTGGTGTCCACCGAGCCGGAGCCGGAGCCGCCGAACACGGGGTCCGCGGCCGCGCGGCCGAGCATGGTCACGCTCGACCCGGCCGCCAGGGGCAGCGCGGCGCCCTCGTTCTTCGCCAGGACGACGCCCGCGCCGGAGATCTCCTCGACGAGCTGCTTCGCGGCGGCGTCGACGTCGTCGATGCTGTCGAAGTCCGCGCTGTAGTACTCGGTGTCCCAGTCGGCCGACTCCTCGGCGTTCGTGAACTCGTACGTGCCCGAGCCGAACTGGGAGGCGACCCAGCCGCCGGCGACGACGAGCGCCACGTTGGCGACCACCGCGATCGCGGTGACCAGCGCGAGCACCGGCACCCAGATCGACAGGTACTTCTTGTTCGACATCGGCCTCTTCGCGCGATCGGCGTTCTTCGCCCTGGCGTTCACTGCATTCCTCCTCGAGTGCTGACCGGCGATCAGGCTAGGTGCGCCGATCGGGGCCGTCCGGCGCGGCAGCACGATCAGTCGGTTTCGCGGCACGGACTGTCGCGGGCCGCGGGCCCGGCCCGCGCCCGGCCCTCACGGGGCCGGGCGGCGGGCGTGCGGGACGACTACTCCGTCACCTCGGTGATGGTGCCGTCCTGGTCGATCTGCCAGGTCTGGCCGGTCTCGGCCGAGTCCCCGTCGATCGTGTACTTGCCGCCGTCGATGTTGACGGTCCCCTGGATGCGGGACGCCGCCTCCGAGAAGGTGTAGGGCACCACGAGCAGGCCGTACTTGACGGTCGGCGCCGAGACGTCGCTCGCGAGCATGATCTGGGCCCAGGAGTCGTCCTCGGCCAGCGCGTCGGCGACGGCGGTGCGGGCGTTCTCCAGGTCCTCCGCGATGTCGGACTCCGACGCCGCCTGCTCGCCGGCGGACGAGCCGCCGCTGCCGCTGTCGTCGCTGCCGCAGGCGGTGAGGCCGAAGACGCCGGTGAGGGCGACCACGACGCCGAGGGCGGAGGTCAGGGCCTTGTTGCGCTTCACTTCTGTGCTCCTTGGTGAGTGCTGGTCACGGGCCCACCCCGCGACCGGGTCCGCCTGGCGGCGGGTCCGCCTGCGCGGGCGGCCGGCGCGCTGCCGGCCGCCCGCGCGGGCGGTGGGTGCGTCAGCCCTCGATCGGGCCCGCGTAGTTCAGGCCGAAGCCGAACAGGTAGGAGTTGCCGGCCGAGTCGACGTACGGCTCGGTGTCCTCCTGGACGTCCTCCAGCTGGGCCTCCACCGCGTCCATGGACGCCGGGAAGCCGATCGGCAGGCGGCCCTGCGGCTCGTTGAGGCCGATCGCGGTCTCGATGAGCGCCTGGTCGCTGACCCCGAAGCCGACCAGGATCGCGTCGGACTTCGCCTCGAACTCGGCCGGGACGGTCGGGTTCTTGGCCTTGAGGACCGTGATGACCGGGATGTCCTTGCCGGACGCCTCGACGGCGGCCACGGCGCGCTCGAAGGCGTCGAGGTCCGACTCGTTCGAGGTGCGCGAGGTCTTGCCGAAGTAGGACCGGTTCTCCTGCGTGCCGTCGGCCAGGATGTCGCCCGAGAGGGAGACCTGGCGCACGTTCGCGCCGTCGGCCGTGTAGGGGCGGTACTGCAGGGACAGCGGGTACCACTCACCCGTCGTCTCGTCGTGGCCGGAGTTGGCGAACACGGCGCCGCTGCTCGGGCTGTCCATGCCCACCAGCACCAGGTCGACGTCGGACAGGTCCGGGGCGGTGTAGCTCGTGACCTTGCCGTCCGCGTCCTCGACGGCCTCGTCGGTGACGACCTTCGCGAAGTACTCCTCCGCGATCTCGACCGTCAGGCCGGGGCCCTCGGTGTACTCGCCCGGGCCGAACAGGCCGGCCTGGCCGGTGTCGTAGTTGCGCGGGATGTACACGGTCTTGTCGGCCCAGTCGCCCGCCTCGGCGGCGGCGATGGTGTCGGCGTCGTTCTTCAGCATCACGACCGAGTCGAGCTGCGCCTGGTAGCCGGCGTCCAGCTTGTCCTCGCTCGCGACGACGTCCTTCGACTCGTCGAGGTCCAGGTAGGCGTTCTCGTACAGGCCCGGCTGGAACAGCATGTTCAGGATCCGGGTGCCCGACTCCTCGAAGCGGGTCTGGGCGTCGACGTCGTTCTCGCCGGCCTCGAAGTCCGCCTGCCACATGTCGTACGCCGCGAGCACCGGCTCCACCGCGTTGTTGCCGCCGAACATGTCGACGCCGTTCTGCAGGATCGCGTAGTGCCGCTCCTCGACCGTCAGGTCGTCGGCGCCCCAGGAGGTGCCGATGAACGCCTCGGGGTCGGTGGTGCCGCCCGCGGTGACGCCCCAGTCGGTGACGACGACGCCGGTGAAGTTCTCCCGCAGCAGGCCGGTGCGGTACGAGTCGTACGCGCTGCCCATGCGGTCGCCGCCGCCGAGCGGCTGGCCGTCCGGGCCCAGCGCGATCGAGTACGCCGTCATGACCGCGGCGGAGTCCATCGCGCCCAGGAAGACCTCGGCGTGCGCGTCGAAGTTGTCGCCCGGGTAGACGCCGTACTTGCCGGCCTCGGTGTGCGACTCGCGGCCGCCCTCGCCCGGGCCGTCGCCGGCCCAGTGCTTGATCATCGCGTTGACGGACTCGTCGCCCCAGCCGTCCGCGCCCGGGGTCGTCTGGAAGCCGTCGACGTAGGCGGTCGCCATGGCCGAGGCCAGCTCGACGTTCTCGCCGAACGTGCCGTCGACGCGCAGCCAGCGCGGCTCGGTCGCCAGGTCGATCTGCGGGCTGAGCGCGGTGCCGATGCCCAGCGCGCGGTACTCGGCCGAGACGGCCTGCGCGAAGGTCGTCATCGTCTCGGTGTCGAACGTCGCCGCCAGGCCCAGGTTCGAGGGCCAGCGCGAGATGTCCCCGGACGCGTTGTAGTTGCCGCCGCTCTCCGCGGTGGACCGCGGGTCGGAGGAGAAGTTCACGGGGACGTACGGCTCGTCGTCCGTCGCCAGCTCCTCGGCGTACTCCTGGAGCTGGTTCGACCACGTGACGTTCGCCTCGACGTCGTTCGGGCCCGCGTTGAGCACGTTCCGGAGCCGGGACTCCGACATGTACTCCTTCTGCGCGTCCGTGAGGCCGTCGGCGGGCGAGCGCTCGTGCGAGCTGAACAGCATGAGCCCGGCGATCTGCTCCTTGGACAGGTGCTGCGCCAGGTCCGCCGCGCGGTCGGCCGACGCCTCGCGCCAGTCCTCCCAGACGTCGAGCTCGCCGTTGCCGTTCATGTCCTTGAACGCGTACTCCTTGCCGTCGATCTCCTCGGTGAGGAGCTCGACGCCGCTGTCCTTGCCGTAGGACAGCACGGGCCCGTCGCCCGGGTTCGTGACGACGACGAACTCGGTCTTGCCGTCGGTCACCTCCCGGGTGGTGAAGGAGTCGCCCGCCTGGGTGTCCTCGTCCGACGAGGAGGGGGAGCACGCCGTGAGGGCGAACAGGGCGAGACCCGCCACCGCCGCCGCACCCTTGACGTACCCGCCGTTGCGCCGTCGCACCGTGATGGTTGTCTTCATCGACCTTCCTTGTCATCTCGCGGCTCTGCTCGCGCGCCGCCGGCGCCGCGCCCTCGTCGGGCGGTGCCGGCGTCCCCGTGCGCGACACAGCGCATGGGGAGAACCGATCGCGACCCGTGAACTCGACGTCCTCGTCCTGCGGCCGCGGCGCTAGTCGACCAGGGCGGACGGGGCCCGGGACCGGGGCGTCGAAAGACTGTCGGTTCGGGAGCACAAACGGTCAGCAAGGTCACAGGGGGGTCACGGAGCGGTCTCGGGACGGGGTGCATCCGGGCGGCCTCGGGCGCGCTGACCGGGGCGCCGGGCGGGGTGCCGAAGGGATCGTCGGACGCGCGATCACGCGGCGCCCCGCCGGTGCCCGGGAGGCGCCCGCCTGCACGATCTGTCGTTTCCGGCGCACAACCTGCGCGGGTCGTCGGCCGTCGTCCACGGGGCCGCGCGGGGCCCCTACACTCGGGGCGCTCGCCCCGCCACCCGGCCGCACCGCGGCCCCGTCCCCGAGGGAACCCGCATGGACCTGCTCGTCGTCGGCGCCGGGCTGTTCGGCCTGACGGTCGCCGAGCGCGCGGCCGAGGCCGGCCTGTCGGTCACGGTGATCGACCGGCGCGACCACCTGGGCGGGAACGCCTGGAGCAGCGTCGACGCGGAGACCGGGATCGAGGTGCACCGCTACGGGTCGCACATCTTCCACACGTCGAACGAGCGGGTCTGGCAGTACGTCCGCCGGTTCACCGCGTTCACCGGCTACCGGCACCGGGTCTATTCCACGCACGCGGGCACGGTGTACCCGCTGCCGATCAACCTCGGCACCCTCAACCAGTTCTTCGGCACCGCCATGGGCCCGGAGGCCGCGCGGGCGCTGGTCGCCGAGCAGGCGGCGGAGGGCCTGGCCGGCGGCGAGCCCACGAACCTGGAGGACAAGGCGATCTCCCTCATCGGGCGGCCGCTGTACGAGGCGTTCATCCGGGACTACACCGCGAAGCAGTGGCAGACCGACCCGCGCGAGCTGCCCGCGTCGGTGATCGCGCGGCTGCCGGTCCGGTACACCTACGAGAACCGGTACTTCGCCGACACCCACGAGGGGCTGCCCACGCGCGGCTACGGGCCGTGGTTCGAGGCGATGGCCGCGCACCCCCGGATCGACGTGCGGCTCGGCACCGACTTCTTCGACGCCGCGCAGCCGTTCAGCCGCGCCGCCGTCCGCGGCCAGGTGCCCGTGGTGTACACCGGGCCGGTCGACCGGTACTTCGACGAGCACGCCGGGCCGCTCGGCTGGCGCACGCTGGACCTGGAGACCGAGGTGCTCCCGGTCCGGGACTTCCAGGGCACCAGCGTCATGAACTACGCGGACCTCGACGTCCCGCACACCCGGGTGCACGAGTTCCGGCACTACCACCCGGAGCGCGAGGACCGGCACGCGCAGGACCGCACCGTCGTCATGCGCGAGCGGTCCCGGTTCGCGCTGCCCGGCGACGAGCCGTACTACCCCGTGGCCACCCCGCAGGACCGGGAGCGGCTGCGGGCCTACCGCGACCTCGCCGAGGACGAGCCGGACGTGCACTTCGGCGGACGGCTCGGGTCGTACCTGTACCTGGACATGCACATGGCGATCGCGTCCGCGCTGTCGCTGTGGACGAGCGGGGCCGTGCTGGAGCGGTCGGCGCCGGCGCTGGCGGCGCGGACGGCGCTGGGCTGAGGCCGCGCGCGCCGCGGCGGGCCGGGCCGCCGGGGGTCAGCGGGCCAGGGCGTCCGCGTCCGCGTCCGGGCGGCTGGTCGCCGGGACCGGCAGCAGGATGCGCAGCGCGAACCAGCTGTCCTCGGCGCTGACCGTCATCGAGCCGCCGTACTTCTCGGCCGTGTACCGGATCGACTTCAGGCCGTACCCGTGCCGGTCGCGGTCGGCGCGGCGGGTCACGATGGCCCCGTCCTCGGTCCGCAGCGTGCCGGCGAAGTAGTTCTCGAACGTCGCGAGCACGAACCCGCCCGTCGCGTACAGCGCGACCTTGATCAGCCGCTTCTCGGGCTCGGGCACGGCCATCACCGCGTCGATCGCGTTGTCGAGCGCGTTGCCGAACACCGCCGACACGTCCATCGCCGACATGAAGTCGATCGTCGCCCCGTCCGCCACGTACGTGAGGTCGACGCCCTTCTCGGCGCACTCGAGGCTCTTGGACGTGAGGATGACGTCGAGCACCCCGTTGCCGGTGCGCGCCTGCGCGGCGTAGCCCGAGACGCTGGCCTCCAGGTCGTCCAGGTAGGACGCGCGCTTGCCCTCGTCGCCCTCCGAGCGGATCACCGCGATCTGGTGCTTGAGGTCGTGGTACTTCCGGTCGACGACCTCGATGCTGCGCTTGGACTGCAGGTACTGCTCGTGCTGCCGGCGCAGCATCTCGTCGACGGCCTTGACGTCCGCGCGCGCCCGGAGCTGGAGCCGCTGCCCCTGCTGCGCGTACAGCGCGACGAACCCGCACAGGTCGACCAGCGTGCGGATGTAGAAGATCTCCAGCCCGAGCCGCCCGCTGAACGGCGTGTTCGCGTTGAGGAAGCTGATGTTGCTCATGAAGAACGTGACCAGCGCGATCGCCACCGCCGACGCGAGCTCGCCGTACGACACCTCGAGCGGCTGCGCCGGCCGGAAGTGCCGGGTCTCGATCAGGTACACCAGGACGAACGACGCGGCGTACATGACCACGCCGAACGCGACCTGCCACCCCAGCCCGGGGCGCCCCGCGGGCAGGAAGAAGAAGCAGTGCATCTGCCAGTGCAGCGCCGCGACCAGCTCCGCGAGCACCAGGGCGCGGGCCGCGAAGTACCCGGCGTCCCGCGCCGAGACGCGCGCGGCCGTCACGATGAACGCGAACATCGCCGCCACCGCGGCCGCCATGCCCAGCGACCACAGCGCGAGCGGCAGCTGGTCGGCGAGCTCCTGCACCGCGACCAGCACCCCCAGCGCGACCGCGGCGACGGGGACCAGGCGGCGGACCGGCAGCCGCCGGCGGCGGAGCAGCACGTACAGCAGGCACGCCGCCCACTCCGCGATGCCCGTGAGGACCCGCGGGATGTCCGGGAGCGTCTCCATGATCACGCGTGCCGCGCCCCGAGGTAGTCGGTGAGCGCCGCGAGGAACGCCTTCTTGCGCGGGCGGCTGATCAGCAGGTCGTGCCCGCCGACCATCAGCGCGCTGCTGCCCTGGACGCCGAGCACGTGCCGCAGGTTCACGAGGTAGCCGCTGTTGCTGCGGAAGAAGCTCTTGCCCTCCAGCTCCGCCTCCAGCGACTTCAGCGGGCCGACCACCGAGTACCGGCCGTCGACCGTGTGCACCGTCGTGCGGTGCTTGGCCGACTCCAGGAACACGATGTCGTCGGTCGCGACCCGCACCAGGCCGCCGTCGACGGTCAGCAGGAGGTAGTCCGCCGAGCGGCGGCGCAGCCGGGCGATCGACCGCTTGATCTCCTGCGAGAACGCGAAGTACGGCACGGGCTTGAGGACGTAGCTCAGCGCGTCGACCTCGTAGCCCTTGATCGCGTACTGGGTCATGTTCGTGATGAACACGATGACGACGTCCCGGTCGACCTGGCGGATCCGCTCGGCGGCGCTGAACCCGTCGAGCTCGGGCATCTCCACGTCGAGCAGCAGGATGTCGAACACCGGCCGGTAGCCGGCGACCACGTGCGCGCCGTCGCTGAACCGGGTGACCTGGAACTGCTCGCCGTGGTCGCGCTCGTACCGCGCGAGGTGGTCGACGAGCAGCGCGGCGCTCGCCGCGTCGTCCTCGACGATGCCGATCCTGATCACGGTGCCGTTCTCCGGGGTCCGCCTGCCTCGCCCGCACCCACGCGGGCCCATCCGCCCGCCCCGGAGCGGCGTGGCGTGCCGCGGTCCCCTGTCGCGGCCCGCGGCTCCGGCGGGTCGCGGCCGATGGTAGGTGACGCGCGCCTGACATGTCATCCACGCTGGCGGGAGGGTGGGTCGGCGGGTCCGATCGGGCGCATCGCGCCGGAGGGGGCGCCGGCGCGGTCACGCCGGCCAGGCGGCCAGCAGGTCGTCGGCGGTCCAGCACGCCGCCAACGGCGTCCCCGGCTCGACGCCCGCGGGGCACACCCCGACGAGCGGCGTCGCGGCGGTCACGCCGGGCACCGCGACGGCGTCGTCGGCCAGCGAGTCCACCTCGCTCGCGCGCAGCGGGGTGCCGACGCGCCACTTCACGGTCCCCACCAGCCGGACGGGCCCGGGTGCCCCGGCCGCACCCACGACGTCGATCTCCGGCACGTTGCTCCGCGGCCACCAGCCGCCGACGGCGGACACGTCCGGGTAACCCGCGTCGGGCAGCAGCCGGTGCAGCGCGGCCCGCACCACCGGCTCCACCGCGCGCCCCCGCCACGCCGCGAAGCCGCGGTCGATCCGGGCCAGGGCCAGGTCCGGCCGCGCGCGGTCCACCTCGCCGAGCGCGGGCTCCACGAACGCGAGCCAGAACCGGAGCGCGGGGTCGGCGATCCGGTACCGCCGGTTCCGCGGGGCGGAGGTCGAGGACAGCGGCTCGTCCACGGCCACCACGCGCTTGTCGACCAGCGCGCGGAGCGTGGCCGTCAGGCTGGCCGCGTTGAGGGGGCCGCCGCGCGCCGCCCCCTGGATCCCGCCGAAGGTGCGCTCGCCGCGCCCGCCGATCGCGGTGAGGACCCGCCGCGCCAGCGAGACCTCCCCGAACTCGGCGTCCAGCACGCGGGTCCCGGACACCACGAGCGCGCTGGTGGACGACGCCAGCGACGCCCGCAGGAAGTCGGCTGCCTGCTCCCCCGGCTCCCACTCCTGCGCGACGAGCGGGAGGCCCCCGGTGATCAGGTAGGCGTCGAACGCGGCCCCACCACCGAGCCCGGTCATCGCCGCGACCTCCCCGGGGCTGAGCGGGTCGAGGACGAGCTCGGTGCCCCGGGCGTAGAAGGGCTGGTCGGGCGCGGTCAGCCGCTCCATCATCGCGAGGTCCGAGCCCACGAGCAGGAGCAGCACGGGCTTGCGGGACAACCGCGCGTCCCAGACGCGCTGCAGCTCCCCGGCCCCGCCCTCGACCTGCTCGAGCAGCCACGGGATCTCGTCCAGCACCACCACGCTCGGCGCGTCGTCGGGCAGGGCGGCGGCGAGCAGGGTGAGCGCGGCCGTCAGCGTCGTCGGCGTGGATCCGCGCGCGACGTCGGCGCCCGGCAGGTCGGAGTCGGCGACGGCATCCGCGAGCAGCGCCAGCTCCTGGGGCACGGGCGCCCCGCGGGCGGCCT
>Ga0164308_10001937_pt1 | contig 11042 bp, 11 predicted proteins | sample Whisoiple_246_MG_FD_109983 | JGI IMG/M metagenome (GOLD analysis project Ga0164308, IMG submission 109983) | Soil microbial communities amended with fresh organic matter from upstate New York, USA - Whitman soil sample_246_MG | ecosystem: Environmental > Terrestrial > Soil > Unclassified >... | reverse complement strand
GTTGTCGCCCACGTTGTCGGCGATGGTCGCGGCGTTGCGCGGGTCGTCCTCGGGGATGTTCTGCTCGACCTTGCCGACCAGGTCGGCACCGACGTCGGCGGCCTTGGTGAAGATGCCGCCGCCGACCCGCATGAACATGGCGAGCAGCGCGGCACCGAAGCCGAAGCCCTCGAGCACCTTCGGGGCCTGGTCCTGGAAGAGCAGCACCACGAGGCTCGCGCCCAGCAGGCCGAGGCCCACGGTGAGCATGCCGACCATCGCGCCGGTGCGGAAGCCGATGTTCATGGCCGGGTCGCGACCGGACTCGTTGGCCGCGGCGGCGACGCGGAGGTTGGCGCGGACGGCCAGCGACATGCCGAGGTAGCCGACGGTGCCGGAGAAACCGGCCCCGACCAGGAAGAACACCGACCGGAAGATCCGGACCGTGGTGTCGTCGGCGGGCAGCGCGAGCAGCGCGAAGAACGCCACGCCGGCAAAGATGGCGAGCGTCCGGAACTGCCGCGTCAGGTACGCGTTGGCGCCCTCCTGCACCGCCTGGGCGATGTTCTTCATGTTGTCGGTGCCTTCACCGGCGGACAGGACCTCTTGACGGAACATCGCCGCCATCGCGAGCGCGCCGAGCGCGATCAGTGCGACGACGATGACCAGGACGAGGTTGCCACCGGAGACGTCCACGACGAAGGGATGGATCCCCGCCATGTGTTTCCTCCTGCGAGCTCAAGGGAGTGATTCAGGTCTCACGGACGTCGGGGAGTCTACGCACGAGGGACCACCGCAGAGCACGAAGGTGTGACGCGCGCCACACGGCGCGTCGCAGTTGGAACGGTCGAAGGGCAGCCGAAGGTCGACGAAGCCCGGGACAGGGCTCCGCCGAGGACGGTTCAGGCGGCGCTCAGCAGAGGGCCCGGGACGAGCCCGGGCGGGACCGAAAGGGTCAGCTGCCGGCGAGCGCGGCGTCGGCCGACTCGTGGATCACGAAGACCTTCGCCAGGCCGGTGATCCGGAAGATCTTGAGCAGGCGGTCCTGGTTGCAGACCAGCTGCAGGGACCCGTCGTGGGCGCGGACCTTCTTCAGGCCGCCGACCAGGACACCGAGCCCGGTCGAGTCCAGGAACTCGACGGCTTCCATGTCGATGACGATGTCGTAGACACCGGCCGCGACGAGCTCGGTGATCTTGTCCCGCAGCTTCGGGGCGGTGTAGACGTCGATCTCGCCACCGACCGCAACGATGGTCTTCCCATCGACATCGCGGGTCGCAAGAGTCAGGTCCACTTCGTCTCCCCTTGGAGGCACTTAGATTTCATCGGGTGCCGGTTGCCGTGGCGCACCAGCCCCGAAACTCGGCCAGCACAATGAAACCACGCTCGCCCCCCAACCGCACAAAGAAGTAAAGACTGTGCGAGGCCCGACGTCCAGTGTCGGAGCCATTTGCGAGACTGGGAACGTGGATCTTGCGGTCGAAACCCTGCCCTGGCGAATGGGCCAGCTGGTCGACCGGCTCGCCTCCGTCCCGGGCCGCGAGGGACGCCTCACGCACCTCGAGCTCCTCCCCCGTCGCGAGGCGCGGACCGAGGACTGGCCCGCCTGGGCGGCCCCCGACGTCGTGGCCGCCTTCACCGCGCGCGGGGTCACCCGGCCGTGGCGGCACCAGGCCGAGGCCGCCGACGCGGCCCACGCCGGTCGGCACGTCGTGCTGGCCACCGGCACCGCCTCCGGCAAGTCACTGGCCTACCAGCTCCCCGCGCTGACCGCGATCCGGTCGGGCCGCGGGCCGCGGGGCCAGCGCGGCGCCACCGTCCTCTACCTGGCGCCCACCAAGGCCCTGGCCCAGGACCAGCTCGCGGGACTGGCCGGCCTCGGGCTCGACGTCCGGGTCACCACCCACGACGGCGACAGCGGTCGCGACCAGCGCGACTGGGCCCGCGACCACGCCGAGTACGTCCTCACCAACCCCGACATGCTGCACCGCTCGCTGTTGCCGGGGCACGCGCGCTGGTCCGCCTTCCTCGGGTCGCTGGCCTACGTCGTGGTCGACGAGTGCCACCACTACCGTGGCGTCTTCGGTTCCCACGTCTCCCACGTGCTGCGGCGCCTGCGCCGCATCTGCGCGGCGTACGGCGCCGACCCCACCTTCGTGCTCGCGTCCGCGACCGTCGCGGAGCCGGAGCTGGCCGCCCGCCGGCTGATCGGCACCGACGTCGAGGCGGTCACCGACGACGCCAGCCCGCGCGGCGAGGTCGCCCTCGCGCTCTGGGAGCCCCCGTTCAGCGCGGGCACCGGGGAGAACGGCGCGCCCGTGCGCCGGGCCGCCTCGTCCGAGACCGCGGACCTGCTCGCCGACCTCGTCGCCGAGGGGGTCCGGACCCTCGCGTTCGTGCGGTCCAGGCGCGGCGCCGAGCACGTCGCGATGACCGCGGCCGACCTGCTGGCCGAGGTCGACCCGTCGCTGCCCGGCCGGGTCGCGTCGTACCGCGGTGGCTACCTGCCCGAGGAGCGCCGGGCCATCGAGCAGGCGCTGCGGAACGGCGACCTGACGGGCCTGGCCGCGACCAACGCACTCGAGCTCGGCATCGACATCAGTGGCCTCGACGCCGTCCTCATGGCGGGCTTCCCCGGCACCCGTGCGGCGCTGTGGCAGCAGGTGGGGCGGGCCGGCCGCGGCGCCCAGGACGCGCTGGGCGTCCTGGTGGCCCGCGACGACCCGCTGGACACCTACCTGGTCACGCACCCGGAGGCGCTGCTCGGCCGCCCGGTCGAGTCCACCGTCTTCGACCCGACCAACCCCCACGTCCTGGGCCCCCACCTGTGCGCGGCGGCCCAGGAGCGCCCGCTCACCGAGGCTGACCTCCCCCTGTTCGGGCCGACCGCCCGCGAGGTGCTCGACCAGCTCACCGAGGCCGGGCTGCTCCGCCGGCGCCCGCGCGGGTGGTTCTGGACCGATCGCCGACGTGCCGCCGACCTCGCCGACATCCGCTCCACGGGTGGGTCGCCGGTCCAGCTGGTCGAGGCCGGGACCGGCCGCGTCGTCGGCACCGTCGACGCCTCCAGCGCGCACGGCACGGCACACCAGGGCGCCGTCTACGTCCACCGCGGGGAGACGTGGCTGGTGACCTCCCTCGACCTCGACGACCACGTCGCGGTCATCGAGCGCGCCGAGCCGGACTACTCCACCTCCGCCCGCGAGGTCACCGACATCAGCATCGTCGCCGAGCGGGAGCACCGCGACTGGGCGGGTTGCCGGCTGTCCTTCGGCGAGGTCGACGTGTCCCACCAGGTGGTGTCGTTCCTCAAGCGGCGCCAGCCCGGCGGGGACGTCATCGGCGAGGAGCCGCTCGACCTGCCGGAGCGCTCGCTGCGCACCTGCGCGGTCTGGTGGACGGTCCCCGAGCACGTGCTGGCGGAGTCGGGGCTGGCCGAGCAGGACCTGCCGGGGGCCGCGCACGCCGCCGAGCACTGCTCGATCGGGCTGCTCCCGCTCTTCGCCACCTGCGACCGCTGGGACATCGGTGGCGTGTCGACGGCGGTGCACCCGGACACCGGGCAGCTCACCGTCTTCGTGTACGACGGCCACCCGGGCGGAGCCGGGTTCGCCGAGCGGGGCTTCCGGGCGGCCCGCGAATGGCTCACCGCCACCCGCGACGCCATCGAGGCCTGCTCGTGCGTCGACGGCTGCCCCTCGTGCATCCAGTCGCCGAAGTGCGGCAACCAGAACAACCCGCTCGACAAGCCTGGGGCCGCCCGGCTGCTCGACGTCCTCCTCGGAGCGTCGGTCGGGGCCTGACCGGCTCGTCGTCAGGCGGGTCCGGCGCGGGACTCCGCGGCCAGGTCCGCGTCCTGCCCGAGCCAGTGCGGGCCGGTCACCTCGACCCGCACCCGCGCCTCGCGCCCCTCGACCTCGCAGGCCACCAGCCTCGCGTCGTTGGCCGCCGCGATCCCCTCCCCCGCCGCACAGGCGTCGCCGCCCCACCCCAGCGCCGAGGCGGCGGCCAGGGCGGCGAGGTCGGCCGCGGACTGGGCCTGGCGGTGCGCCCGGACCATCGCACCCACCACACCCAGGGCGGCCCCGAGCAGCAGCAGGACGCCGACGCACGCGACGACCACGAGGCTCACCGACCCGCGGTCGGAGCGTGCTCGGGGAGCGCGACCACCGGGAGACCTCACGGCGCCGGCTCCGTCGCGGCGACCGCCTCGGCGTGCAGCGTGACGCCGGGCAGGAAGCCGAAGAGGCCACCGGGCCCGGACACGTTGCCCTCCGCCGCGGCCGTCACCCGGTCACCGTTCGTGCTCACCGTGACCCGGCTGCCGGGTGGCGCCACGTCGAGCCCGCGCGCCACCGCCTCCGCACTGCTCTCGCCGCGCGCCGCCGCCCGGGCCGACTCCCGCGCCGCATCGACCACCCGGATCTGGGCCGCGGCCACCGAGAGCAGCCACACCAGCCCGACCGTCACGGCGAGCAGCAGGGGCAGCGCCATCGCCAGCTCGGCCGTCGCCGCGCCGGAGTCGCCCCGGGACCGCCTCATCCGATGCCCAGGAGCCCGAGCACGTGGTCGAACAGGGTGCGCAGCAGCTGCTCGCCGAAGCCGCCGGTCAGCAGCTTGTAGAGCAGGCCGGCGAGGCCCGCGCCGGCGGCGGTGCCGACGGCGTACTCGGCGGTCGTGATGCCGGCCTCGTCCGGCCTCAGGGGACGGGGCGAGGGCGCGTGGACGCGGCGCTGACGGGTCAGGGACATGGGTTCCTCCTTCGGGTGCGGCCGCCGGTGCGGCCGCCTGACGACGACCCTCGGCGATCCCGCGCCCGGACGCCGCCGGGCGACCGCCGGGCTGGGGACGGCGCGTGCGGCGGGACGGGCTGTGGACGTCTGCCGGGCCGTCCGGCTCACAACGCCAGGCCCGTCAGCAGGCCGGCGACCAGCGGGACGATGCCGACCAGCACGAAGGCCGGCAGCAGGCACAGCCCCAGCGGCAGGGCGGCCTTCACGCCGACCGCCCGGGCCCGGTCCTCGACGTCGGCCCGGGCCCGGCGGGCCAGGTCCTCGGCCAGGCGCTCCATCGTGGGCACGACCGCCGCACCGGTCGCCTGGGAGCGGGCCAGCGCCCGTCCCAGGGGCGCCAGCTCGGGATCGTCCCCCAGCGCCTCCCAGACCTGGACCGGGTCGACCCCGAGCGCGAGCCTGGCCACGACGCCCGCGAGCCGCGCCGAGGCGGCCCCCGGGAGCGCCGCGCACACGAGTGCGATCCCGTCGCCCGGCGCCACGCCCGACCGCAGCGCAGCCGCGAACAGCGTGACCAGGTGCGGCAGGTCACGACGCACCTCCTCACGAGCGCGGCGGGCCTCGGGAGTCTCGGCGCGCCCGATCACCACCCACACACCGGCCGCGGCGCCGACGCCGGCCACCGGCCCCGCCGGCCCGCCCACGAAGAGCAGGGACCCGAGGCCGGCGAGCAGGGCCCACAGCGGCCGGTGGCGGCGCATCCACCCCGTCGCGCGCTGCTGCGGCCCCGGGGCCGCGACAGGAGGCAGACGGGGCCGGCGGGGCACGGCGAGGGCCGCCGCCGACGCGGCGCAGGCCACCGGGATCCAGCTGGTCACGAGGTCCGGTCCACGTCGCGGGCGATCGCCTCGATCCAGGCCAGCCCCGCCAGCCCGAACCCGAGGCCCCCGGCGAGGCACGCGACCCCGACCGGGCTGCCGACCAGGAACGCCCACGGGTTGCCGCCGACCCCGGAGCCCATGGCGAGCGCGGGGGCGGGCAGCCCGGCGACCATCCGCGCGGTCGCCCGGGCCGACGCCAGCTCGCCCTCGACGACCCGGCGGCTGGACTCGGCGGCCCGCAGCTCCGCGGCGACGTCGTCCACGGCCTCGGCCAGGCCCTGGCCGGTGCGGTGCGCCACCTGCCAGGCGGCTGCCACCAGGCGAAGGTCGCCGGCGCCGGGGAGCCGCGCCAGGTCGCGCATCGACGCCGGCACCTCGGAGCCGACCCGGAACGCCTCGGCGGCGGGGGCCAGCGGCGGCCACGCCTCGGAGGCTCGCTCCAGGGCCCGTCCCGGCGGCTGTCCGGCGCCGAGCTCGGCCGCCAGCAGCTCGCAGGTCTCGAGCACCCGGCCCGCGACCAGGCGCGCCGCTCGGCGTCGTCGGCGGGCGCCCCACAGCAACCCGCCTCCCACCAGCGCCCCGGCCAGGACCACGACCAGTGCCGCGGTCGCGGCGCCGACGCCGGGCCAGGTCAGCACCAGCGCGCCGCCCCCGGCTGCGAGCACCGCGACCGGAGCCCGGGGAGGCGACGCAGCCCCGGGCGCGCCCCGGGGTCCGCCCGGAGGACCGTCGGCCGGGCGGGGGCGCGGAGGCAGCAGCAGGACCACGGCCAGCGCCGCGGCGAGTGCGGCCACCGCGCTCGGCGGGGTCACGACCCGAGCCGCTCGGCGAGCCGGCCGGCGGCCGGCCCCACCGTCGCCCGCCCCTGCTGGTCGAGCTCGAGGGCCACCGCCATCGTGACCAGTCCGTCGGCACCACGCTCGGGGACCGCGACCTGGCCCAGCCGTCGCCGGCCCTGCCGGTCGCGGGCGAGGTGCAGGACGACGTCGACGGCCGAGGCGAACTGGCTGTGCGCCGCCGCGCGCCCCAGTCCGGCCGCGAGGGCGAGGGCCTCGACCCGCGCGGGCACGTCGACGGCTGAGTTGGCGTGGAGCGTGCCGCACCCGCCCTCGTGGCCGGTGTTGAGCGCCGCCAGCAGTTCGACGACCTCGCCCCCGCGGACCTCCCCGACGACCAGCCGGTCCGGTCGCATCCGCAGCGCCTGGCGGACCAGCGTGCGCAGGCCGATCTCGCCCGCACCCTCGATGTTGGGGGGCCTGCTCTCGAGGCCGACCACGTGGGGGTGGTCCGGGCGCAGCTCGCTGGCGTCCTCCACCAGCACGATCCGCTCGTCGGCCGGCACCAGCGCGAGCAGCGCCGCGAGCAGGGTGGTCTTGCCGGTGCCGGTGCCGCCGCTGACCAGGAACGCGAGCCGGGCGGCGACGACCGCACGCAGCAGCTCGACCCCGTCGCCGGTGAGGGCCCCGGCGGCGCAGAGCTCCTCCAGCGTGAAGCCCCGCGGCCGGGGCACGCGCAGCGACACCAGCGTCCCGGGACGCGCGACCGGGGCGAGGACGGCGTGGAAGCGGGTCCCGTCGGGCAGGCGGAGGTCGGCGTGCGGGGTGGCGTCGTCGAGGCGGCGGCCGCCGAGCGCCGCGAGCCGCTGGGCCAGGCGCCGCACCGCCTCCTCGTCGGGGAACCGGACGCTCGTCAGCTCCAGCCCCGACCCGCGGTCGAGGTAGACCCGGTCCGCCCCGTTGACCAGGACGTCGGTCACGCCGGGAGTGCGCAGCAGCGGCTCGAGCGGGCCGGCCCCGACCACGTCGCGGCGCAGCGTCTCGTAGACGGCGAGGACCGCGGCGTCCCCGACCGGACGACCGGTCTCCCGCAGCGCCCGGGCGACCCGGTGCGGGGTGAGCTCCCCCGGATCGCGCGCCAGCCGGTCGCGGACCGCCTCGAGGTCGCCGGACCCGGCGGTCCCAGCGGTGGTTCCCACGGGGGCCGCACCCGCGCTCACGCGGCCGCCCGCGTCATGGTCAGGCGCAGCAGCACGTCGGCGGCGGCCCGGCCCAGGGGACCCCGGCGGGACCGCACCGGACCCAGGCCGAGGTCGATGGCCTCGGCGAGGCCGCGCTGGTCGGCCATCCGCGACGCCACCTGTACGCCGGTCGCGCGGGCCACCTGCTCGGACTCGATGCCGGGGCCGCGCACCACGAGCCGGAGCCTCGAAGGGTCGGCGAATCGGGCGCACAGTCGCCCCGCGGAGGCGACGCCGGCGACCGTGGGCACGACGAGCACGAGCACCCGGTCGCACCGGGAGACCATCTCCTCCACGACCGGGTCGTCGGTGCGCGGCAGGTCGAGGACGACCGTGTCGTGGCCCCGTTGGGCCGCCGAGAGCGCCTCCCGCACGGCGAAGGCCTGCAGGCCGACGGTCGCACCGGCGTACCACGTGAGCACACCCAGCCCCTCCCGCCTCGGCAGCGCCTCGCGCAGGGACCGGGCGCTGAGGCGACCGGTGGTCTGGCACAGGGCGTCCCACCGGACGCCGTCGAGGCTCTCCAGGCCCAGGACGCGGTCGGCTCCCGGGCCGAGCGGGTCGGCGTCGACCACCACCGTGGGGCCGGAGCGGGCCGCGAGCTGGCCGAGGGCGCAGGCGAAGGTCGTGGCCCCGGCACCGCCCGACCCGCCGACCACCCCGACCAGCAGCCCGTGCGGCCGGTCGCTGTCACCGAGGTCGGTGAGGCGCTCGGTCAGCCAGTCCCCCGAGCGCGGCAGCTCCGTGACGCTCTCCGCGCCCAGGGCGACGGCGGTGCGGAACAGGTCGTCGGCCACGACTCCCCAGGCCAGCACGTGCACGCCCTCCCGTCGCGGCGGCACGGTCTGGGACACCTCCCCCGCCAGGTCGGCGCCGACCAGCACCAGCGGAGCCGCTGCCCAGCCGCGGAGCGCGGCGGCGCCGTCGCGGGCGACGTCGGGGGTGACCCCGGCGGCGGCCGCCAGGCGCAGGAGCTCGTCGAGGAGGGTCTGGTCACGGGTGACGAAGAGCGGCGCGGTCATGGCCGAGAGGCTGCCCCGCGGCGCGACCGGCCGCCCCGCGGCCGCGCCCGCCTGTGGACAACCGACGTCGGGACAGCAGTTGTGGACGGCAGATGGGCCGGTTGCCGTCGGGGCCGCAGGCGGCCACCTACGATGACCCCATGGCGCCCCGCCCCTCCGCGGCCTTCTTCGACCTCGACAAGACGATCATCGCCAAGTCGAGCACGCTGGCGTTCAGTCGTCCCTTCCAGGCAGGCGGCCTGATCTCCCGGCGCGCGGTGCTGCGCTCGGCCTACGCCCAGTTCGTCTACCTCGTCGGCGGCGCCGACCACGACCAGATGGAGAAGATGCGGCAGTTCATGTCGCAGCTCTGCGCCGGCTGGGACGTGGCGACGGTGCGCGAGATCGTCGCCGAGACCCTGCACAACATCGTCGACCCGCTGGTCTACGACGAGGCGGTCTCCCTCATCGAGGAGCACCACCTCGCCGGCCGCGACGTGGTGATCGTCTCCACCTCCGGGACCGAGGTGGTCGGCCCGATCGGCGAGATGCTCGGCGCCGACCGGGTGGTCGCCACCCGGATGGAGATCGAGGACGGGAAGTACACCGGCGGCATCGAGTACTACGCGTACGCCGAGGAGAAGGCCCGCGCCATCCGCGAGCTCGCCGACCTGATGGGCTACGACCTCGAGCACAGCTACGCCTACAGCGACTCGGTGACCGACGTGCACATGCTGGAGGCGGTCGGCCACCCGCACGCGGTCAACCCCGACCGCGAGCTGCGCCGGATCGCCGCCTCCAACGGCTGGCCGGTGCTGGTCTTCACCAAACCAGTCACGCTGCGCAGCCGGGTCCCGTTCCCCCCGGCGCGGCAGACGCTGGCCGCCCTGGCCGTCGGCGGAGTCGTCGCGTTCGGCGGCGTGATGTGGGCCAGCGCCCGCAAACGACGCCTCGCCTGATCTGTCGCGCAACGGCGCCGAATGTCAACCCTTGAACACCTGACCGCAGCGGCGTAGAAACAGGGTCAGAACTCCACAGGGCAGCACGTGATCCGGGTACCCACGCGGCGATCCACCCTTCCTACAGGGCGCTTGCACACCGGGATCTTCCCGGGGCAGCAGTTGATGATGCACGCCTGGTAGCCAACGGATCACGTGTCAGCGGCGGCATCCGAATCTCTTCGAGTCGGGTGCCGCTCGCACGTCCGGAGCTATTCGGCGGACTGGTCCTCGGCGGGCCGGCGCAGCGGGCTGGCCTCGGCGCCCGCGGCGTACGCCTCGGCCGCGTAGAGCACCCACGCGTGCACGCCGGCGGGTCCGCCGTCGGCGTACCCCCGCAGGTTCGACTCGTACGCCGGCCGCAGCGCGAGGTGGCCCGCCTCCGGGACGACCAGCGACTTCTCGTCCACCCCGCGGCCGACCAGCAGCAGGCGCTCGGTGGCCCGGGCGACGACGCCGTTGTGGGAGGCGAACGGCGCGGCGGTGGCGAGGTCGGCGTGGACGACCGCGGCGACCACGAGGGCCGGCACCGAGGTGGGCGCGGTCAGCAGCTCGGCCAAGGCCCGCAGCCGGTCGGCGGACGCGGCGTCCCGGGGCCGGCCGAGCTGCTCCTGCGGGAGGGACGCCGAGGCAGCGAGCGCGTGGATCCGCGCCAGCGCCTGGAGCGGGGCGCGGGAGAGCAGCGGCGAGAGCGAGAGCAGCTCTGCGGAGACCCGGACGGCGTCCTGGGCCACCGCGTCCCCGGTCCCGGCGCGCACCTCGGCCAGCGACGACGAGGAGCCCTCGAGCGCAGCGCTCGCGTGCGCACCGCGGAGCAGCGACTCGGCGGTCGTCTCGGGCGACGTACGGCGCAGGCCACGGTCGCGCAGGACCACGTCGATGCCGTCCCGGGCCGCGGCGTACGCCGACGGCACGCCCTCCAGGGTCGTCAGCCAGGCCAGCGGATCCGTGCTCATGGCCATGAAGGCTAGGGCGCGGCGCCGGGGTCCCGATCGGGTGGCCCCTGCCCGGTACCGTGGTCGTGATGAGTGACGCGCGCCAGCACCCACCCACCGGCCCGGCCGCGGACTGGGCCCGATCCTTCGGGTCGGTCGCCGCCGCCTACGACCGCGGCCGCCCGTCGTACCCCCGCGAGGCGGCGGTCTGGCTGGTCGGCAAGAGCCCGGTGACCGTGCTCGAGCTGGGCGCCGGCACCGGCAAGCTGACCGCGGAGCTGGTGGCCCTGGGCCACGACGTGCACGCCACCGACCCGGACACCGCGATGCTCGACATCCTGCGCCGCGACCTCCCCGACGTCCGCACCTCGGTGGCGTCCGCGGAGGAGATCCCGGCGCCTGACCGCTCGGTGGACGTGGTGGTCTGCGCCCAGGCGTTCCACTGGTTCGACCTGGACCGGGCGCTGCCCGAGGTCGCGCGCGTCCTGCGGCCCGGTG
>Ga0164308_10001936_pt1 | contig 11042 bp, 10 predicted proteins | sample Whisoiple_246_MG_FD_109983 | JGI IMG/M metagenome (GOLD analysis project Ga0164308, IMG submission 109983) | Soil microbial communities amended with fresh organic matter from upstate New York, USA - Whitman soil sample_246_MG | ecosystem: Environmental > Terrestrial > Soil > Unclassified >... | reverse complement strand
GGCGCGGGCGAGCAGCACCAGGTGGCCGTCGGGGGAGCTGAGCTCGATGGAGACCATCGCGCGACCGCTCAGGCCGATCGCGGGGGAGACGTGCACGTCGCCGTCACCGGCCGGCGCCTGCGTGCCCCGGATGAGCAGGTCGCGACCGAAGGTCCACACGAGGTTGCCGTCGGAGGTGACGAAGGTCATCGCGACCGCGAACGGGTCGGACCCGGCGTAGCTCAGCACGGTGTCGATCTCGTGGCGGATGCCGCGGTCGTCCATGCACTCGACGGTGATGTCCAACGCGACGTCGGACAGGGTGTGCCCGCTACCGGACAGGTTCATCGAGAGCTCCTAGTGTTCGCCCGAAGTGAGGGGTTTCTCCGGGTTGCGTGCTCATGAGACGGCATCCCGTGAGGCTCGTGATGCAAAACGGCAAAATATGATCCGGACCGGTCTGGACCGGTCCTTGAGGCCGACTCGTGGCGAACTTGACGGTAACCCGTGCTTTCGCCTGCAGCGCAACTCGTGGTCCCCCCGGGTAGGTTCTTCCCATGACGGGGGCAGCCAAGCGCATCGGTCTCGAGGTCCTGGGGTGGACGCTGCTCGTCCTCGGTATAGCGGCGGTCTTCCTGCCCGGCCCCGGACTGCTCGGCATCTTCGCCGGTCTCGCCCTGCTGTCGCAGCAGTACGACTGGGCCGAGAAGCGGGTCGAGCCGGTTCGGCTCCGCGCGATGCTCGGTGCCGCGGAGAGCGTCGAGACGTGGCCGCGCGTCATCGCCTCCTGCCTCGGGGCGATCGCCCTCGCCGCGTGCGGGGTGCTCTGGATCATGACGCCGCCGGCGCCCGACTGGTGGCCGGTCTCCGACACCTGGTGGCTGCCGGGAGGGATCTGGACCGGCGTCACCCAGGTGGCGTCGGCCTTCATCGCGGTCGGCCTGATCATCTACAGCTACCGTCGTTTCCACGGGCACCCCGAGAAGGCCGACGAGCTGCGCCGCGACATCAAGGCCCGCGGTCGCAAGGATGAGGACCGCACGGTCGGGGCGGACAGCTGACCCGATTCCGGGTCCGGCCCCGTCATGGGATACGGTTCTGCCGAGCTCGGGCGATTGGCGCAGTGGTAGCGCGCTTCGTTCACACCGAAGAGGTCACTGGTTCGAACCCAGTATCGCCCACCAGCACCCGCACAGCCCCTGACCTGCGACGACAGCAGGCTCAGGGGCTGTCCGCGTCCGACCCCGTCTCGCCCGCGCAGGCACCGGGCGACGACCGCAGGATCCACCGGACGATGGCTCATGCCTGCACAACGACGGCCGGCCGCCCGAGGTCACGCACCACGGTCCAACGGGTCCCGGTCGACCGCTGGGGCGCTCCTCAGACCGGGGTGGCTGCGTAGCCCTGGAGGAACAGGGCCTCGCTGAGTGCCATGGCGGCGATCTCGCGAGGGTCGACGCTCTCGTTGGGCGCGTGGATCAACGACCGGGGCTCCTCGACGCCCATGAGGATGATCTCGGCGTCCGGGTAGGTGTCGGTGAACACGTTGCACAGCGGGATCGAGCCACCCTGGCCCAGGGTCACCATCGGCCGGTCGTAGGCCTCCAGCATCGCCGCGGCCATCGCCCGGTAGGCGGGCCCGTCGGTCGTGGCGCGGAACGGCGACCCGGTGGCCTCCACCTCCATCGAGACGTGGACGCCCCACGGTGCGGCATCCCGGAGGTGCGTGTCGAGTGCCTCCAGGGCCACCTCCGGCGACAGCCCGGGTGGGATGCGCAGGTTGAGCCGCGCCGCCGTCCTCGGCACGATCGCGGCGGCCGAGCCGACGACGGGCGGGCAGTCGACACCGAGCACGGTGACGCACGGGCGGGCCCACAACATGTCCGACACGGTGCCGCTGCCGAGGAGTCGAACTCCCTCCAGCAGTCCCGCGTCGTCGCGGAACTGCTCCGGGGGATAGGGCTGACCACTCCATCGACCGGTGTCGTCCAGGCCGCGGACCGTCGTGTTGCCCTCCGCGTCCCGCAGGGTGGCGAGCATGGCAATGAGTGCGGCGAGGGCGTCCGGCGCCGCGCCGCCGAACATGCCCGAGTGCACCTCGGACGCGAGTGCCTCGACCGTGACCACCACGTTGACCATGCCCCGCAGGCTGACCGTCGTGGCTGGCTGGCCCACGGCCGCGTTGCCGGTGTCGCAGACGAGGATGGTGTCCGCCCGGAGCACGTCGGGGTTCTCCTCCACGAACGCCTCGAGCCCGCCGGTGCCCTGCTCCTCCGAGCCCTCCACGACCAGCCTCAGGTCGACCCGGCAGTCGTCCCCCAGGGCGCGCAGCGCCAGGAGGTGCATGAGGATGTTGCCCTTGCAGTCCGCCGTCCCGCGGCCGTACCAGCGCCCGTCCTTCTCGGTGAGCTCGAAGGGCGGCGTCTCCCAGGCGTCCTCGTCGAGTGGCGGCTGCACGTCGTAGTGGGCGTAGAGGAGCACGGTGGGTGCGTCGGGGAGGCCGCACGAGCGGGACCCGACCACCGCGTTGCTGCCGTCCGCGGTCCGGGCGAGCCGGGCATCGGCGAAGCCGAGGGCCGCGAAGTGCTCGAGGACCCAGGTGGCCGCCCGGTCGCACTCCTCCGGAGGGAACTGTCGCGGGTCGGCGACGGACCTGATCGCGACCAGCTCGGTCAGCTCCTCCGCGGCCCGGGGCATGAGCCCGGCGATGCGGGTGCGGAGGTCGGTGCTCACGAGCCCGCCACGTCGGCGGTCTTGAGGTCGCCGACGAAGTCCTCGAAGTCGTCCAGCTCGTCGGGGCAGTAGACCTGGATGATGAGCAGCTGGCCCTTGACGACCCGGCTGTCCACGATCACCGGCCGCGCGCCGGGGCCGCTCGCCCCGTTCGTCAGCTGAGACAGCAGGATGGACCGGCTCAGGGCGTCATTCGGGTTCTCGCACGTGGCGCCGCCGTCGTCGCCCAGGACGCGGGCCACCTCGTCGCGGTCGGGCGTGCGCACTGCCGCGCTGTCGAGGGCCCCGATGAGCTCATCGGCCTTCTTCAGCGCCTGCGCGTCCTCCCGTCCCTGGCTGAAGGCGAGGACGCCGGCCAGGGTGATGACACCGAGCAGGACCAGGACCGTGATGAAGATCCAGCTCCGCTCGCGCGGGGTCTGCGTCTCGGCGGGGGTGCTCATGACGCGATCACCTCCTCCGTCTCCGGCTGCTTCCAGCTGGGCTTGCGCATCTTGTAGAAGATGAACGGCACCACGAGCCCGAGCCCGAGCGCGCCACCGCCGACGATCACGAAGTACAGCCCGGCGTTGCCGTCCGCGAACTGTGACGGCGGGACGAAGCCCACGAGCAGGGCGGCCAGCGAGGCCGCGAAGCCGACACCGCACATGCCGACGAGCATCGGCGCGCGATAGCCGCGCGGGTGGTCGGGGTCCTTGCGTCGTAGCTGGATCGCGGCGACGAACATCAGCAGGTACATGATCAGGTAGACCTGCGTGGTGATCACCGAGAAGACCCAGTACGCGCTGGAGACGTCGGGGATCAGCGCGTACGCGAGGCCGATCACGGTGGTGATGAGGCCCTGGACGACCAGGATGTTCTGCTGGACACCGTTCTTGTTGAGCTTCTGCAGGAACGGCGGCAGGTAGCCCTCCTGGCGGGAGATCAGCAGCAGCCCCTTCGACGGGCCGGCCAGCCAGGTCAGCATCCCGCCAAGCGAGGCAGCGACCAGCATGATGCCCACGATCGGTGTCAGCCACTGCCAGCCGAAGTTCGCGAAGACCGCGTCGAAGGCCTGCATCACCCCGGCCGTCAGGGACAGCTCCTCGGCGGGCACGATCCAGCTGATCGCCAGGGCGGGGAGGATGAAGATCACCAGCACCAGGCCCATGGCCAGGAACATCGACCGCGGGAACTCCTTGGCCGGGTTCTTGAGCGAGCCCACGTGGACCGCGTTCATCTCCATGCCCGAGTAGGACAGGAAGTTGTTCACGATCAGCACGAGGCTCGAGAGACCGGCCCAGACGGGGAAGATGTTGTCCGAGGTCATGGGCGCAGCGGACTCGTTGCCCTGCCCGAGGAAGACCACGCCGAGCAGGACGAGGACGGTTCCGGGGATCAGGGTCCCGATGATCAGGCCACCGCTGGCCAGACCGGCCACGCCCTTGGTGCCCCGCGAGGAGACCCACACGCCGGACCAGTACACGACGATGATGACGGCGGCCGTCCACACGCCGCTGCTGGCGAGCGCAGGGTTGAAGACGTACGCCAGCGTGCTCGCCACGAACCCGAGCAGGCTCGGGTAGTAGAAGATCGTCATCGCGAACTGGCACCACACGGCGAGGAAGCCCATCGGCTTCGAGATCCCCTCCGAGACCCACTTGTAGATGCCGCCCTCCCACCCGGACGCCAGCTCGGCCGACACCAACGACGTCGGCAGCAGGAACACCAGGGCGGGGAGGAGGTAGAGGAACACGCACGCGAGGCCGTAGACGGCCATGGTCGGTGCCGCACGCAGGCTGGCGACGGAGCTGGTGGTCATCATGGCCAGGGCCACCCACGAGATCCAGTTGGTCGCCGGCACCGCGGCACGTGCGGCCACGTCGCTACCCCGCTCGCCGGCCGTCACGTCGTCCGCCGGGTGTCGGGCCTGGTACCTCGAGTCATCGTCATCACTCCTCAAGCGGACGAGCAGGTGCTCGGACCGTCGACGCTAGTGATGAGGCCGTGCGCCGCGGATCATCCGCGACGGGTGACTCAGGGTCAGTCGCGCGCCATGGCGTCGACGCACACCGTGATGGCGAGGACGAGGGCGACGTCCTGCCCGCCCGCCATCTGGACCCCGTAGGTGTCCCGGAGGCGGAACCACTTCTTCGAGACCTTGGCGACCGTGTCGCCGTCGCGTTCGATCTCGTACTCGTGGTCGAGGATGTTGCCGTGGGCCTTGTAGTCGTCACCGCCGTCGACCTCGATGACGTAGTGGTCGCGGATGCCGAGGAGCCGCTTGTGCACCGTCGCGGTGGTGTCGCCGCGCTCGATGGTCATCTTGTCGCGCACCGAGAGCTTCTTCTCCTTGATGGTGCACAACGCGTCGCCGCTCGCGTCCTCGAGGACGAAGGTGTCGCGCCACCTGGCGGCCTTGCCGTTGACCTTGAAGATCTTGTGGCCGTCGTCGTCCTCGATCCAGAAGTCGTCGCCGACGGCCATGAGCTTCTCGCGCATCCGGAACGTGGGGCCGTCGAGGCCCCGGTCGCGAAGTCCCATCGATCCTCCTGGGGTCGGTGACCTCGAGCATCGCGCGCAGGCACGCCCGCGACCTCCTCCACGACGGGTGATCCCGGTCGGTCAGCCCCGGGGCTTCGACCGGTCGATGTCGGGCGCAGGACTCCCAGCGCCGTCCGGACCCTCCTCGACCTCCACGTCGTCGGTCGGCCGCATGCTGTCCGGCGCGCCGCTGATGAGCGGCAGTCGCCAGCGCCCGTCGGGATCGGCCTCCACCAGCAGCGCCCGGACCAGGAGGCTCATCGGGACGGCCAGGAGCGCGCCGATCGGGCCGAGCACCCACGTCCAGAAGACGAGCGACAGGAACGTGAGGCTCGTCGACAGCCCGACGGCATCGCCGACGTAGCGCGGCTGGATGAAGGACTGGATCACCACGTTGATCGCCGAGTAGAGGACGATGACCGCGAGCATCAACGAGGGCCCCCCTTCCAGCAGGCCGATCACCGCGGGAGGGATGACACCGATGACGAAGCCGATGTTGGGGATGAAGTTGGTGACGAACGCCAGCACACCCCAGACGAACGCCCCCGGTATCCCCATGGCGTAGAGCACCACGGCGTCGATGACCGCGACGATGAGACCGAAGACCGCGGAGACCGCGAAGTAGCTGCGGGTGCCGCGGGCGAAGGAGTAGAGGCTCTGGACGAGCAGGGGACGGTGCACCCGCGCACCGTCCGCCAGCTGGTCGACCTTGGCGGCGTCGAAGGCGAAGAAGACGAGGAGCGTCACGATCAGCACGAACCCCGAGAGGACGGACAGCACGCTGCCGAACACGGTGGTGGCGAGGGCGACGAGCCGCTGCGGATCCACGGCGCTCGCCATGGCATCGGTCTGTGCGGCGCTGAGTCCCGCCGACTCCAGCGCGGCACCGATGTCGGCACCGATCTCGTCGAGGTCGGGTGCGTAGGTGGGGACGAGCTGGGCGAGCTGCGCGAGTGCGAGACCGACCGCGAGCGCGAGCGTCACCAGCAGCAGGACCGCCGCGACGAGCACGCACGTCGATGCGGCCCAGGTCGGGAGACGACTCTCCAGGCCGCGACGCATCGGGTGGAACAGGATCGTGAGCAGCAGGGCCAGCACGACCGGGCCGACGATGTCCTTGGCGGCCATGGTCCCAGCCAGGACGACGATGAGGGCGGCCGTGCTCACGAGCACGGTGGTGGTGCGGAGTGGCACGGTCATCACGGTCACGACGGGATCCTCTGCAGCTCGGTCCGGTGCCCCAGCGCGACCAACATCGCGACCAGGTGCTGGTGCAGCTCGTCGCCCCCGACGATCGGGTGGTCGGGGGAGAGCAGGTGCGCGGGCGCCATCACGAAGGCGCGGTCCTGCCAGCCGCCGAGGCCCCCGTGGCACCCGACCAGGGGCTCGAAGGCCGCGACGTCCATGGTGTCCGGGTCGAAGCAGCTGTTGACGTACAGCTCCGGAGCGCGGGCCATGAGGGTCGCGGTCGCCAGCATCGCCGGTGCGTGGGCACCGAAGGCCGCAAGGGGGTCCGTGCCGTCGACGACGCCGGTGGTGAGGTCGCGGCGTCCGTCCCGGCCGAGGACGACCGGGCCGGTCGCGGTGAGCGCGCTCACGAAGCCCACCCCGGGGTGGGCCAGCAGCCCGGGCACGAGCGCGGGCCAGCGGGCTTCGAGCTCCTCCAGCAGGAGCCGCGTCGTTCCCGGGACGTGCACCAGCCCCAGGTTGCCGCTGGCGAGCACGATGAGCTCGGCGTCCTCGGACTCCGAGCTGCGGGGGTCGAGCTTGCTGTCCACGCGCCGGGCCGCCGCCTCGGTGACGGTGGCGGTGCGCGTCCCGCCCAGGTCCTCCAGGACCGAGTCGACGCGACCCCAGCCCTCGATGCTGCTCTCCACGCCGGCGGTCCGCGACGCCGTGAGGGACCGGCACAGGTCACTGAGGTCGGTGCCGAAGCGTGAGGCGAACGGTTCGCCCTGTGACTGACCGTGGTCGCTGAGGAGCACGAAGTGGTAGCGACGAGGCGCGCGCTCGGCGACCTTCTCCAGCACCGCGAGGACCCGGTCGAGGGCGGTGAGTGCGGCCAGCGACTCGATGCGTGTGGCACCGGCGTGGTGCCCGATCTCGTCGTAGTCGACGTAGTCGACGTAGATGCTGCGGGTGCCGAGCATCATCTCCTCCGCCACCACGGTGGTGTTGAGATCACGCAGCAGCCCGTTGCTGAACGCGCGCAGGCCGGCGAACGTCCACGAGCGGTGGACGCGGGGGTGCACGTCGAGGCGTCGTTGGCGCAAGGCCTGGATGCGCTCCCGGCCGATCTCCGCGATGGTCCGTGACACGCTGCGCACCAAGCCGTCCGGGCGCAGCACGAAGCGCGCGAACACCTGACGCGTGCGCCGCGACCCGCGCGAGACCTCGAGCCGGCTCATGGTCATGCAGGCCCTCTCGGCATCACCGGTGAACAGGTTCGACACCGACACGCCGCCATCGGCCAGGAGGCCGAGGCCCGTGCTGGCGCGCGACTCGATGATGGAGGCGTCCGCAGGGCGGTTGGCCACCAGGACCCTGCCGACGTCGCGGTCGTACCAGCGGAACGCGGGCACGCCGTCCGCGCTGCCGTGCAGGATGGCCTGCTGGCTCGCCGGGGTCGTGCACGGCATCTGGACCGTCCACTCGTGCACCACGTGGCTTCCCGAGTCGAGCCACCGCCGGGGCGTCGTCATGGTCCCGGACTGCAGGACCCACTGCATGACAGGGAAGGAGACGCCGTCCATCTGCAGGAAGACGACGCCGTCCACCTCGGGATCGGTGACCGTGCCGGACTTGAGCCGCACCAGGCTGGCCGTCATCGACTCGTCGGTGCCCGCGCTGGCGAGCCAGGCGAGCAGCGTCGCGATCGCTGCCGTCAACCAGGCGGTCGCCACAGCCGTCCAGAAGGAGTCGAACGACGCCCCCGGGACCAGCTCGATGGCCACCTGCATCACGATCGCTTGACCGAAGATCGCAGCCGCGGCGACGGCGATCCACCCGATGGCGCCCGCAGCCAGGGCCAGGACCGGCCGGACGATCATGCCGACGAGCCCGCCGACCGCGGCTGTCAGCGCCAGCGGCCACAGCGAGGTGTAGGTGAAGCCCGGCAGCAGCTCGGCCGTGATCAGGAGCGAGAGGAAGGTGAGGACCCCCGTGCCGACGAGCCGGACCAGGTCGGAGACCCTGAAGTGGACCGTGGACGCTCGGTGGGCCGTTGCGTCCGGCTCGTCGGACGGGGGTGCCGGGATGGATGACCTCACTCGACTGCTCCTGTCGCCGACGCGGTCGAGGCGTTGGCTCAGGCCAGGACCTTGGCCTTGGCCTGCTCGTACTCGGCGGGGGACAGGACGCCGCTGTCGCGCAGCTCGGCCAGGCTCTTGAGCTCACCGGCCACCTGCGGTGCGGGCGCCCGCTGCGACTCGTAGACCGCCATGCGCGACATCGCGGCCTCGCGGTTGCGCTGGTTCATCGAGTCACCGCGGGAGACGATGTAGACGAGGGCGCCCAGCCAGGGGATGAGGATGATGAAGATGGTCCACAGGGCCTTCTTGCCCCCGCTCAGGCTGTCGTCGCGGAAGATGTCGGTCAGGATGTGGATCAGCAACGAGATCCAGGCCAGCAGGATCGTGAACCAGAAGATCGAGACCATCACGTCCCAGAATCCGAAGTCGTCTGACATGTCTAGCTTCTCCTAATGTCGGTTGGGACGGGGTGGATCGGTCGTCGCGACAGCGACGGCCGACCTTTTCAGTAGGCGCCGAGGGATTCCCGGTCGCCGTGAGCCGTGACGGCGTAGATCACCAGCACGTTGACGATGACCATGATGAGAGACCACAGGGGGTAGGCCGGCATGAAGGCCAGGTTGGCGATCGCGCTCACCACGGCGAGCAGGATGGCCACGACCCTGGCCCACGTCGCACCGCGCAGGAGGGCTGCCCCGGCAAGGACCACGAGGATCCCCAGGAGCAGGTGGGTCCACCCCCAGGTCGTGTAGTCGACGGTCACCACGAGGCCGCTCTCGCCGACCTGGTAGTAGTCCTCGTCGAAGATTCCGACGAAGCCGGCGATCGCGTGGAAGCAGCCGAGGATGAGCATCAACGTGCTCGCGAACACGATCCAGCCCGACCACGCACCTCCCGAGGACCGGTGCCCGTGGTGCTGCTCGCTCACCGGGGCAGGTGTTGTCATCGGAACGCCTTCCTCTCGTCGTGCTCGTGGCATCAGCATGGGGACAGCGCAGCGGCACGGCCTCACCCCCCGAGGGTGACGCGCGTACCCCGCCGGCGGAGCACCGTTGCGGGATGGTCCCCGGTGCTGTCGTCGACGAGAAGCAGGTGTTCGAGTACGACGTGCAGCTGAGTCGTCCGCCCCATGACTCGCTCCTGAAGCGCTACCCGGGCCTGACGGTGCGGAGCACCGAACCACAGACCGCCCTGCGCCGGTGGGTCGAGAACCCCGAGGAGCTCAATTTGCTGCTCGTGGAGATCGCCACCCTCGGTCTCACGCTCACCGACGTGCACCGGGTCGCGAGCCCCGAGGGCGGCGACGATGCGGCGCGAGCCGTCCACCGCCGGACCACCGCTTCGGACGTCGCCGGGACCTACGAGCTCCGCGTGGTGGGCGAGCTGGGAAAGCCGCTCGTGCGCCACCTGGGGTGCACGCACTACCCGGTGCAGAAGCAGACGCTCGTGAGGCTGACGCTGGTCGCGGAGGAGCTGCACCGCTTCCTGCAGGCGTGTGCGGAATGTGGTGCCGGCCTGGAGCGGGTACGCCGCGTGCGGTCGAGGGCGGCGCGGGCCTCGGACCAGCTGGGGCCGGCCGCGGGCTAGCAGAGCCCGAGCGCCCGTCCGCGTCGCACGGCGTCCACCCGACGGTTGACGCCCAGCTTGCCGAAGATTCCCTTGAGGTGCGTCTTGACCGTGTTGGTGGACACGAAGAGGGCAGCAGCGATCTCCTCCGTCGAGTTCATCTGGGCCAGCAGCTCGAGCACCTGGCCCTCGCGCTCGGTGAGCAGGGAGGGCGGGAGCTGGTCGGCGCCATCGCCGTGGTCCGGCTCGAGCGACGCCGGTCGCCAGGTCGGGTGGTCGTCCCCGGGGCAGCTGGCGAGGAAGTCCCGGTGCTGGCGCACCAGGCCGGGGTCGTGCTCCACCGTGCGCCGCAGCCAGCCCCCGTCGCGCATGACGGCGCGACGCATCCCCTCGCCAGTCGCTGCGCGTAGGGCACGGTCGACCAGCAGCCCCACGCGTTCGGGCCGCCGTTGGTCCTCGGCCATCCGGGCCTCGAGCAGCCATGCCTCGATCTGCAGGGCGAGGGGAGCGTGGTCGAGGTCGGTGACCGCGCGGCTGAGGACGGCCAGCGCTCCGCGTACGTCGCCCACCATGCGCCGCGCGAGCGCCGCTGTCACCATCGCCTCGACGACGGCGTGCTGCGGCACCGGGGTGAGCAGCGCCATCGCCCGCTGTGGCTCGCCCGAGGCGATGAGAGCCTCCGCCCGCGTCACCACCAACAGCTCGGAGAGCCAGTCGCTGGGCCCGGCGGCGGGACGCGCAGCCTCCCGGGCGGCCAGCAGCCTCGTCGCTGCCTCGGGCGCCCCGATCGCGATCGACAGCTTCGCCTCGAGCAGCAGGCAGCTCGTCACGAGCCAGGCGTCGTGCCCGTGAGCGACCTCGTCCAAGGTGTCGAGGTGACGCCGGGCGTCGTCGAACTCGGCCCGCTCGAGGGCGATCCAGGCCTGGGCGAGCACGGCGTGTGCCTGTCCGGAACCGCTCTCGGGATCACCGGGGCTGGAACGCACCTGC
>Ga0164308_10001935_pt1 | contig 11043 bp, 15 predicted proteins | sample Whisoiple_246_MG_FD_109983 | JGI IMG/M metagenome (GOLD analysis project Ga0164308, IMG submission 109983) | Soil microbial communities amended with fresh organic matter from upstate New York, USA - Whitman soil sample_246_MG | ecosystem: Environmental > Terrestrial > Soil > Unclassified >... | reverse complement strand
GCATGCGCATTCGCGTCACCGCGCATGGCGGCAGGTGCACATCATTATCGGGCCGGGCGAGGAGCGCACCGAGCGACGCTGGCGACGCCCAACGGTCGGCGCGTACACGCTCCGCCGAGAGGACGACTCGCTCGGTTACCGGTACCTATGCGAGCCACACTGATCCTGCCATGAGGCTGCGACCGACAGCCCTACTCCGGTAGATCGAGAGCGACCGACCCCGCCGACGATCCTGGCCGCGGCCGCCGGGGCTCGCGCACGCCGCTATTGCCATCCGACCATTCGTCGTCGTCGGGGCGGACGGTGTATAGCGCCCCCTGACGGCGGCCCTCGACCACAGCCTTGACTGTGCAGACGACGCCGTCGCGAGCGGCCAGCGTTTCGGCGCACTCGCGTGCTGCCTCGAGTGTGTCGTGCCGGTAGACACGTCGGCGGCGGCCGCGCTCCATCTCCCGCACCTCGTAGAACAAACGCGGCCGACCCCGCAGGCGGATCGCGGTCAGCAATCCCATGCCTCCACTGTAGCGCCGCCAGCCCTGTGGAAACAGCCGACCGACCCGGTGGCCCTTCGGTGCGTGGGGGGTAGTTGCGCTACGCGCATGCTGGTTCGTCATTGGCGGTAACGAGCTCCGAGCGGGCAAATCTGCTCGGCGCCTTTGGAATACTCTGCGCCATGAACGGTGCGTCTCGGATGATCGGCCACCGCGTCCTCGTCGACGGGATGATGGGTTGCGGGAAGAGCACGTTCGCACGTGCGCTCGCGGTAAGGACAGGTTTGCCGGTGATTCACCTCGACGTCCACTACTGGAAGCCGGGCTGGGTGCGACCGTCAGACGACGAGTGGCGAGAACGGCAACGCGCGCTGCTCGCTGGCGAGGCTTGGATCATCGACGGCAACTACAACGAGACGCTTCCCCTCCGGCTCGAACGCGCGGAAACCGTCATCTTTCTCGATAGTCCTTGGTGGTTGTGCGCGAGTCGCGCGTTTGTGCGAGGGCTTCGCAAGCCCGTTGGTGAGATGCCCGAGGGCTGTGAAGACTCGGTCAACCGACGCTTGCGCGACGAGTGGGGCGGCGTTGGGAGGATTTGGCGCAACCGCCGTTCAGAACCTGAGTACGCACGCTCCGAGATCTTGCGGCGCGGGTCTCACACGACGGTGTACGCGCTCCGTTCGCGGCGGGAGGCGAGGGCTTTTCTCGATGCCGTCTGCCGCTAGAAAGCACCATCACATCAGGCGCATGGCGCCAATCGGCCGTCGACGCCTTTCCCACGGCGCACGTAGACGCGTAGCGCGAATCCCTCGCAGCAGCGCCGGTTAGTGGAGCGCACCCCCGGGCGATCGGTGCGCTTTACCGGGAGGTGGGTACGACCTGCTCCTTGTTTCCGCCCCCATTGAGTCGTCGGCAGAACGTGACGCCCTCCAGGCCGCGCTGGAAGCCGACGACCACTTCCTCGTCCGACTAGAGGCGCCCGAAGCGACACTGCGCGGGAGCGCATCACCGCGCGAGAACCCCGAGGGTGGTCGCAGCTCGACGATCTGCTGCAACGGTCGCGAGAGATGAGCACCGCGGGTGCCTTGAGAGGGGTTCATCTTGTGCTCGACACGGGGAACTGCGGCGCTCTGAGATAGCAGCACGGATTCGTTGCGCCTGCCCGCGCCTAACGCGGGTGTAGAGTCGGCCGGTGGCGATCTTCGACGTCCCGCAACGGTTCAGCCAGAAGTGGGTTCACGACAAGGTGCCGATGATGGACTCGACCGAGTTCCACGCGATGTTCCACGAGGCGGCGACGCGGGGCTGGGACGAGGACGAGCTGCGCCAACTCGCGCGAATGTGGGCCGAGGAAAGCGGCCGGCCGGACGCGTCGACTGGCTGACGGTGCCGATGATCCGCGCCGTGCTCCGCTGCTCGTGACTGGCCCGCCTGACGATGGCGCGCGACCCGAACCGCTGCGCGTCCAGGCCGCGCAGTCTGGTGTGCTTTCAGTCATCGACGATGCGCGCCCGGCGCCGCCAAGGGGAGGCTATAGTTGGTCGCGGCCCTGGCAACGCCGATGTTCGGGGGGCGTTAGGGATGGGTTGGCATCGTGACGTCAGTCTTGGCGATTACTCGCTCCGAGTCCGGGTTAGCTGGACCGGGTTGTTGCATCGGCGGGTGGGCCACTCGCCGAACGGTCACGACCTACTACGCCTGAGCGGCCGGCACATGCGGGTCGCAGTGCGGCACCGCAGATGGGATGCCACCACGCAGACCGAGCGCCTGGATCGACTGAACCTAATCCTCGTGCGCTGGGTCGTCGCAGTGGTGACCCTCAGTGCATGCCTCTTGGTGCTCCCCGCGGCGCCCGGCGGCTGACCACCACCCCGGCGAAAGTAACGCGATCGCGCAGCGCGCCGGCCCGGCGCCCCGTTTGGCCAAGATCGCCGCGTCTTGCCTGGGGCGCTGTAGGCACGTACAGTCGACGCGTGCCGCGGGGTTCAGACTAATGGGCTGGCTCACCTGGCCGCGCAGGCGCTGGCGGTGCCGTCGCCAAGGCCACTACTGGGAATGGGTGGCCGGAGCCGGATCGTATTGTGTGCGCTGCGGCCACCGCCGCCGAGAGTAGGCGCAATTCTGGCGCTGCAATCGCGCGCTTTGTGCGGGTTTTGTGAGGAGTGCTGCGAGCTTGGCGAGCGGCCGGATCGTCGTTAGAGTCGCATGGGGTTCTGGGCGGGGTCACGCTTGCCTCGCGGCCTCGCCCGGGTCCCTCTAACGATTCTCGGCTGGCTGGCCGATACAGGGGCGACGCGCCTCCTGTGGGGTCTGGAGAGGGTCCAGGAGCACGGAGACGCGCCGCCGCATCAGCCCTTCGCCACCACGCCGAGCACCCCTGCAGCTACACAGCGCGGATCATCGGCAGCCGTGCGGCCGGCCGATATCCGTTCTATGACCTGAGGGTTGGCCTGGCCGACGGTTGAGCGAGGGTGGCCGGTAAACCCGTCCGCAGCTACGCGGTCTTGAAGCGTCGCCAGGGGAGATGAGACCTGGGCTGCGCGGGCTTCGGAGGTTGGCCCGCGGGCCTCGGGGATCGCTCCACGAGATCCCGCCGTTCGGTCTCTTCGGCTTCGCGCCGATACGCCTCGACGGCGAGTTGTCTGAGCCGTCGTTGGGCGGAGAGCGAGCTGTCCTGTCGGTCGGGGCTGAGTCCCTCGGCTTCGAGGAGCGCATCGAGCAGATCCCACTTGCTTGCGACGAAGAGACCGCATGAGACGCCGCGCTGCTTGGCCATCAAGAACAGCGGCCTGCGTGACACGCCGGCGATCATGTCGGCGCGGATCTCGGCCATCTCCTGAAGTATGCGAGCGGCGTCCTGCTCGACAGGGCGGCGGGTTTCGCTGTCCGCAGCGGCCGAGGGTACCAGCGCGGCCGCCTCCACGTCTGGCGTTGGCTCGCGCGGCAGCGAGTGGCTCGAACCACGTGGCTCGTGGGCTTGTGCGACATCTCGCTTCCGAGATGACACGATCAAGAGAACGACCACTCCCAGGCTGAACAGGCCGAAAGCCGTGAGAAGGAAACGCCGCACCATCGTAACCGCTCCAGTCCGAAACGTGTGGTAGTGAATATCGTACACTTGCCAACTATGGCCTGCAAGCGGACTGAGTTTGCAAGTTATCTCGGCCGCCGCTGCTCGCTCGTGACGCTCTGGATCGTCCCGGTAGAGCAGGCAGAGCTCCGGTGCATCCGTGTGAGGACGACTGTGTGGAAGTCGCGCGCAGCCGCCGCGCCCTACGGCCAAGATTCCCCGGAAGCGCTCTAGCGGCAGGCTGCCTCGTCGAGGACAACGACCGCGCGGGCAGCGAGTGCGTCGTTGTGAAGGGTGGCGATCGCGCGACGGGTAGCGGTTGACCACTCGGGCAATCCGGCTTCAGCGCAGATCGCGTCGTAGATCAACGCCCATTGGGCGACGACGAGGGTGACGGTACGCCAGGCGTCCTGTCTGAGATCCGCGGCAAATGCGGACTGGCATCCGTGCCAGCGCTGAAGAGGTGGAATGAGGTCGCTTGCTCGAGCCAGTTCGACGGCACGATCGGGTGGAATACCGCCGACCAGGCACCGCTCCAAGAACGCGGCCAGGCGCTCGAACTCATTGGCAGCACCGCGCCGTGCCGCTCGGAGTTCGCGTGCATGGTCTTTGACAGCGCTGGACCGAGCCCAGATCGTCGAGAAGATCCCTACAGCGGTACCAAAGAACGCGCCGACGACTCCGGCCGCCAATGCGATCCACCAAGGGATCGTGACATAGACGATGGCCATCGACCCGCTCCTCGCCTAACGGCGGGACCCAGACTGCTTGGCTCGGCGGCGTAGATCGTACTTTTTCAGGCGTCGCCGCCGCGACTCCCAGTGGTAGTGGTCAAGGCGAAACAACGCTGCGTCAACCAGCCAAAGCCGCGCTGCATACGCCATGCGGCGCGTGCTGCGATCGCGAGCTCGGGCGATCGTGGTGGTTTCATACTGCGCCAAACTGCTCTCCGATCAAAGCGGTACGTGGACGGTATTTGTCCGAGTATGCGGGGCCAAGGACTCGTCGGCAATACTTTCGCAGGCAAGGCGGACGCCCAACGCATACACCGCACGCCTGCCCGCGGGCAGGCGTCGCGCTCCGCAGGGACCCCGGTGGCCGTGCGAGGGGCCAGGATCACGCTCGCATGCCACTCCAGCGGCTTGGCGAATCCAAGTGCTGCGTGGGCCACCGGGGCAAAGCCGCAGCGGGCGCGCTTCGAGTTAGACGGGGTTCACCTGGATGTTGCCGTTCTGAATCAGTGTTCCGTGGATGCAGTCGTTGATGAACAGACCCGGATCACCAGTGCCCGGGGATCGGTTCAGCCCAAACGCGATGCACGCTCGATCGTTGGTTCCCGGCTCACCGTTGTCGGTCATGTGTGCCTGGATGAACACGATGCCCCGCACCGGCGGGCCGCCGCCCACGAAGAAGAACCCGCGGCACTGCGCGAACAGCCGAACCTGGGTGCTGGTGACGAAGTTCACGTGCATGTACTCAAAGCAGTGGCCGTGGAAGTTCGAGCCGACCGGGATATCAACACCGCTCACCGTGACCGGGAGCTGGGTGTTCCCGATGTAGTTGAAGTCCCCCGTCTCGGCGTCCTTGGCGTTGAAGCCGAACGAGGCGCCGTCATGGGTGATGCCGCCGCCGCTTGCCATCGACTGGGTCGCGCCGAATGCTGCCGTCGAACCCGCGAACACCATCGCCATGGCCGCGATGCCGCCTATCAGAAGCCTTCTCATACCTAGTCCTTCCTTGGAAGCCACGCGTGGGTGTATCCCACACGCCGAGCCTCAAGGGTACGGTGCACACTGGATTATTTGCAAGTTCTTCGGGTCAAAAAAGTTCGATCGACAGCCAGGATGGTCTCACCACACCACGAGTGCGGCCCGCGAAGAGGTTGTCGCATGAGGGCGGCAGGGTTGCCCTGGGCGAGCGCGTGCCGCCCTTATCCGGAGTCTGCCAGTCCGCCGCCCGCGACACAGCGCAGGTCGTAGACCTCGGTGTGTCCGTCTTGGTAGGTGCGGCAGCGAGCCGGGAGCTGCAGGGCCGCGCGGCCATGGGTCGAGCGCATCAGGGTATTGACGATCCCGGTGAACGGTGCCATGTGCCGCCAGCCCGGGCGGGCAGTGTGACCGGCCAGGGACCCGGGCTGCACGACCAGGTAGTCGGCGCCGTAGCGCTGACGCAGCGCGAGTATCTTCGACCGCGAGTCGCCGAAATAGGCGTCGATCATCGCGAACATGCGCGGGCGCGCCACGCTCAGGTACGTGCTGCTGAAGACCTGGTACAGCTTGCGCGAGATCACCACCGGCCGCTTCGAGACGATCGTCACGCAACCGATCATGGTCGGATCGCCCGCGATGATGGCGTTCTTGGGCAGCGTGCCAACGTACTGCAGCATCCCGCGATCGTGACCGCAGTGCGCGGCCACGCTGACCCCGCGCCCGGCGATCGCCACCTCGGCCAGGAGCAGGGTTCCGGCCAGCACGGCCGCCACCGCGACCACCCTGGCCGCCGCCGCGTCGCGCCTCCACACCAGCGCGCTGGCCACGACGGCGACCACGATCGAAACAGCCGCAACGGGCCGTTCGCCGTGATGCAGGAGGTCGTGCAGCCGGGCGCTTGTCAGCTCGGGCCCCAGCGGCACCACCCGCACGGCGAGGTAGGCGGCGGCGAGACTGATGGCAAGCCCAAGCGGGATCAGCAGCCAGGCCAGGGCGGGCCGCAGCCGGTGGCCGAGCGACTCGAAGGTCGGCCGCCAGGCCACGGCGATGGCGACACATGAGAAGGGCAGCAGTGGATAGGTGTATCGGTTGGGAAGGTACAACCGGAACAGCACCTCCAAGGCCAGCGCATAGAGCAACACCGAGGTGACCAGCATCCACAGCAACTCGCGCCGCAGGAGCACGATGTTTCGCGGGCGCAGCAGCAGCAACACGACCGGGGTGAATAGCAAGATCGCGAGCGAGGGCCCCATGTCCAGCCCCGAGTACGTACCTTTCAGAATCGTCAGGAGCCTGTTGCTGAAGAAGTGCATCTGCCCGCCCGGCCCGAAGTCGGGCAGGGCGTGCGCCTGGGACCGCGTGATCAGCGCTTGCTCGTGGCCGATCAGCCTCGGCAGCAGCAGGCCGATGCCGCTCACGGCAACGCAGGCCAGGGCCGGCAGCGTCCGTGCCCGCTCAAGCGACGGTCGGCGGCCGCGCAGCGTCAGGCAGGAGGCCGCCATGATCGCCAGCGCGCTGACGGCACTCGGCGGATAGAACAGGCTGCCCACAGCCGGTATGGCGGCGGCCATCCAGTAGCGCCGGCGCAACAGCAGGTAGACGGTGAGCAGCACCACCGGCTGGCTGAATGCCCGGGCGTGGCCGCCGCTGAACCGCAGCGAGTTGACCGGCAGCATGAACAGTGCGGCCCCCATCCAGGCCGCCGGCCACCAATCGGTGTGCTGGCGCACGATCAAGAACACGAGCCACGCCGAAAGCGGCGCCAGCACCACCGCCAGCCACGGCCCGAAGGTGACCGGATCGACCGCGTAGCTCGCGATCCGGTAGAGCGTCTGCAGGCCGAGTGGCACGTAGCCGGCCTGCACCAGGGCGCTGGTGAGCGGGTCGGTGAACAGCCCGGGGTCCTGAAACCGGCGCATCCAGAACGTGTGGATCTGTGCGTCAGGCTGGAACGTGAGCGCGTTGAACAGGATGGCCCACTCCGCGCGCAGCGTCAGCAGGGTCGCCGCGATCAGCACACCCGCGTTCTCGAGCACGCCACGGCGCGAGATCCGCGACCGAGCCGGCGCAGGAATCTGGGCTTGTACCGAGCCGGTGACGCCGGCGTCAGCCGCTACCGGTTCCAACGTGACCGCAGGCGGAAGGAGTTTTTCACTGCACCATTGTGGACGTTCGCCAGGATGGCTGCGCTTGACATCGGCTCTGGTAAGGGTATTCTTACCGTTCGTGGACGCTTACCAACAGAGGGCGCTGCAGGCGCTCGGAGATCCCACCCGACGTGAGATCTTCGAGCGGCTGACCCGCAGCCCGCGTGCGGTCGGGCAGCTTGCGGAGGAGCTCCCGGTAAGCCGTCCCGCCGTGTCCCAGCATCTCAAAGTGCTGAAGGATGTGGGCCTCGTTTTCGATCGACCGGTCGGCACGCGTCGCGTCTACCAGGTCGATCCGCAAGCCGTCGCAGCGCTGCGCGAGTACTTCGACGCGTTCTGGGGTCAGGCGTTGAAGAGCTTTCAGAAGGCCGCCGAAGCCCCGCCGGATGATCACCAACACAAGGAGACCTGATGCCCCCTGCACAAGGCGCCGCTGTTCGCCACTCGATCACCGTCAATACGTCGCAGGAGAACGCGTTCGCGACCTTCACCAGCGGCCACGACCGCTGGTGGCCACGCGAATTCCACATCGGCGGCGCTGAGCTCGAAGAGGCCGTGATCGAAGGCCGCGAGGGAGGCCGCTGGTACGAGCGCGACGTCGACGGCACCCAGTGCGATTGGGGCAAGGTGCTGGTGTGGGACCCGCCTTCGCGATTGGTGCTCGCGTGGCAGATCACAGGTGAGTGGGCCTACGATGCAGACCTCCTCACCGAGGTCGAGGTTCGATTCATCCCCGAAGGCCCCGACCGCACTCGGGTCGAGCTCGAACACCGCGGGCTCGACGCATACGGTGACGGCATGGATCAAATGCGCGACCACTTCGATTCAGGGTGGCCCGGCATCCTCCAAGGCTTCGCAGCGGCCGCCATGGCGGCCTGACGCCCCGCCATGGATGCCTACCACCTCGTTCTGTATCTGCACCTGCTATCGGTGTTCGTGCTGGTCGGCGGCATCACACTGGTTGGGGTGTGCTACGCCCGGCTGCGTGCGGCTGCGTCGCTGATCGAGGCAACGCCATGGGCCACGCTCGCCGACCAGACCGGGTGGGTATTTCCGCCCGCGATCTTGGGACTCTTCGCAACCGGCGCGTATTTGACGAGCGACCGGTGGACGTGGAGCACCTCCTGGATCGCCGTTTCGATCGCCGGCCTCGCGCTGGTGACGCTGCAGGGCCCGCTCGCTGCAGGCCCGCGCGCCAAGGCGCTCAAGCACTCGCTGGACGAAAATGAGGCCGGCCCGCTGGACGTACGCGCTCGTCGGCTGGCCCGTGACCGGACGCTTTGGATCATCATCTTCGCGAATCCCGGGGTCGTGCTCGGCATCACCTGGAACATGAGCCTGAAGCCGGGAACGGCAGAGGCTATCGCCGCCGTGCTTGTCGGGTACGCCCTCGGCGCGGCCGCGGCGCTCCCGCTCACGAAGCAAGCCTCCGCCGGCGACCCGGAGCAGTCGTAGCTTCGCGCCGGGACAAGAATCCTTACACGGGCCTTTCATGGATCTGGCAGTGATGGTCTAGCTTGACCGTTGCTTCACCACTTGGCTTCTCGCCGTGGACCGCCCACTCGATGACACCCAGGACATGCATTCACCGTTGCAGGTGGATGCCGAGATGCGGTTGCTGCTGGGGCGGCTCGAACAGCTCGTCTCGGCGAACCACGATGACCCCCGGCGACGCTTGCTGGCCGCGTTGATCGCCATGTGGGATGACGACCCTCGACTCGACAACAGGCTCGAGGCGGCTCAGCATCTCCTGACGCTCGACCAGCGGGACGTGTGGTTCGTCGCGGATGATCCGGTGACGGCCGTCGACGATGCGGCCAGCCGACTGCTGGTCGCGCTCGGCGACGCGATCACCGCCGCCGGTGCGAACTTCTACTTCGACGCGGGCGAGCCGTTCATCCCGGCCGCTCATGCCGACGACGCCTACCTCGAGCTTGGAGACGCGATCCGCCACTGGAAAGCCCAGATGCTCGACGAGCAGCGGCGACGGCGGCACCCGCGTGTGGAGTCGGAGGAGCTGATCTAGCCGACCGGGCGGCCGCGATCGTCGAGTCTGGGTGCGGCTTGCGCGCGGCGGTCAGACCTGCGAATCTAGCGTGATTCCCCTGGAAATCCGGCAGTCTCCCGGTGTCGGGATGGCGGTCGTGGCGCGCCGGCTGTGTGCGGCGGGAGGAGTTCGAACATGACGCTGCTCACCAGTTACCCATCGTTCCTGGACGTGCTCTGGACGATGGCGGTGTTCTTTGCCTGGATCATCTGGTTCTGGCTGCTGGTCACGGTCTTTTCGGATCTGTTTCGGCGGCCGGATGCCAGCGGGTTCGAAAAGGTGTTGTGGATGATCTTTGTGATCATCGTTCCCTACCTGGGCGTGTTCATCTACCTGCTCGTCAACCACGACGGTATGACTGACCGCGCGGTCAGACAGCAGCAGGCCGTTCAGCAGCAGCTGGACGACCACATCCGATCGGTCGCACCGGCCAGCTCGACGGAGGAGATCGCGAAGGCCAAGCAGCTGCTGGATAGCGGCGCCATCAACCAGGCCGAGTACGAATCGCTCAAGGCAAAGGCGCTGGCTGCGGGCTGAGGCTGACCAGGTCGATGGCGAGCGTCGCCTCGGCCAGGCCGACCAGCGCCCCGATCGTGACGCCGAGTGCGGCCTCGTAGGCGGCGCCGGCCAGGAAGGGGTGCGGCAGCCCGACGACGTAGAGAGCGTGCAGCGCGGCTGATTCGATTACGACCGGGATGGTCACCACGCGGACCGTCAGCCAGAACCGCGGCCAGACCAGCCGGGCCGACCGCACGAGGCTGCGCGCCACGCCGGCCCGCTCCATCACGATCACCGGCCCGGTCAGGGAGATCAGCGTGAACGCGACCAGCCCTGGCACCACGAGCAGCAGCGTCAGGCCGACGCTGATCGCAATCACGATGACGTCGGCCACGAGCAGCGATACCCACGGCAGCGAGCGCAGCACCTCCCACACCGGAGCGGCACGCTTGCCGTGCTGATGCTCCGACACGATCCGCTCGCTCAATCCGCCGAAGAACACGATGCCGGCCGACGAGACCGCGCCCGTCAGGAGGGCCCCGGCCCGGAGCAGAGCCCCCCAGCGGCCGGTATGCCCGTGAGCGACGCTATCCGCGACGAGCTGTGCGGCCGCGTCGGCCACGCCGCCGATGGAGAACACCAGCAGAGCCATCGGGCCCAGCACCCGGAAGCGCGCCCGGTAGGTCGTCAGGGCGCGGCCGAAGATCGAGCGCGCGGTATGTCCGGTGGGGGCCGTGCCGCCGACCGACCGCAGCCCTAGGCGGGCGGACGGCCCTTTCGCGCTTCGGACAGCATCCTGCTTGCAGCCACGATCGCGTCGCCCTTGTCGTCGAACGTCTGCTCGGTCAGGTGCTTGTTCGACCTGAAGTTGTTGTCCTCGATGTAGCCGCGCCACGTCTGCGTCGCCTCATCGAACTCGACGCCGTCGTGCCAGTGGAGATACTGCTCGCCGCTCATCTCATCCCTCCGATCGGTACCAGGCAACGTACCGGACCCGAGGGCACCCGATCAGGTGTGCGCGCTGACCCGCCCCGACAGCAGCCCGTTGTGGGTCAGCCGCCAGTTGGCCACGACGTGCCGT
>Ga0164308_10001934_pt1 | contig 11045 bp, 9 predicted proteins | sample Whisoiple_246_MG_FD_109983 | JGI IMG/M metagenome (GOLD analysis project Ga0164308, IMG submission 109983) | Soil microbial communities amended with fresh organic matter from upstate New York, USA - Whitman soil sample_246_MG | ecosystem: Environmental > Terrestrial > Soil > Unclassified >... | reverse complement strand
TGCCGGCGGCCCGGCCCTCGTCGCGTGCGACGCCCCGGACCGCCTTGTCCGCCGGCGGATCAGTCCAGCACCGCGATTCCGTCGATCTCGACCATGGCCTGTTCGTCCCACAGCCTGACCGCCCCGACGACCGCCATGGCCGGGTACTCGCGCCCTGCCAGCCTCCGCCAGACGGCGCCCAGTTCACGGGCGTGGGCGCGGTAGCCGGCCACGTCGGTGGTGTAGACCGTCACCCTGGCCAGCGAGGTCGGGGCGCCGCCGGCCGCGCGCAGGGCGGTGAGCAGGTTCCCCAGGGCGGTCTCGAACTGCTCCGGCAGGGTGGCTCCGACGACCTTCCCGTCACCGTCCAGCGCGGTCTGCCCGGCCAGGAAGACCAACCGGCCGCCGGTGGCCGTGACAGCGTGCGAGAAGCCGTGGGGCGGGGAGAGTTCGGCGGGGTTGATCCGGGTGATCGGATTCATGCGGGGGTCTCCTGTGTGGCGTACAGATCCTTGGCGATGATCGTGCGCTGTACCTCGGTGGCTCCCTCGTAGATCCGGGGCGCGCGGACCTCCCGGTAGAGGTGTTCGAGCAGATGGCCCCGGCGCAGGGCGCGGGCGCCGTGCAGCTGGACGGCCGTGTCGACGACGTACTGCGCGGTCTCGGTCGCGTACAGCTTGGCCATGGCCGCGCGCCGGGGCACCCCCGGCTCACCGGCGTCGTGCGCGGCGGCGGCCGCGAGGACAAGGAGCCGGGCCGCCTCGGTGCGGGTGGCCATCTCGGCCACCTGGTGCGAGACGGCCTGGAGGTCCTTGAGCGGCGCCCCGAAGGCGCTGCGGTGCGCGGTGTGTTCCAGGGTCGCCTCGAGCGCGGCCCGTGCCATGCCGACCGCGAACGCCCCGACGCTGGGGCGGAAGAGGTTCAGGGTGTCCATGGCCACCCGGAATCCCCGGCCGGGCTCACCCAGCACGTCGTCGGCGCGCACCGGTACACCGTCGAAGTCCAGTGCCCCGACGGGGTGCGGGGACAGCATGTCGAGTGCCTCGCCGGTGAGCCCCGGCCGGTCGGCGGGCACGAGGAAGGCGGTGACGCCACGGGCTCCGTCGCCCTCCCCCGTCCGGGCGAAGACGGTGTAGAAGTCGGCCTCGGGGGCGTTGGAGATCCAGCACTTCTCGCCGGTGAGCCGCCAGCCGTCACCACCGGGGGCCGGCCGTGCGGCGAGGGCGAGGGCAGCCGCGTCGGACCCCGCGCCCGGCTCGCTGAGCGCGAAGGCGGCGACGGCGCGGCCGGCGCGCACCTCGGGGAGCCAGCGCGCGCGCTGGGCCTCGGTTCCCGCCAGGCGGACCGGACCGGCTCCGAGGCCCTGGAGCGCGAGCGCGGTCTCCGCCTCCGTGCAGCCGCGCGCCAGCGACTCGCGCAGCAGGCAGAGATCGAGCGCACCCGAGCCGAGGAGCCGGTCCAGGAGCCCCAGTCCGCCGAGCGCGGCGACGAGCGGGCGGTTGACCTTGCCCGGCTCGCCCTTCTCGGCGAGCGGGCGGAGTTCCTCACGGGCGAGTGCGTACAGCTCTTCGCACCAGGCGGTTCGACCGGGATCGAGGGAGAATGCCGTCATGGCGGCGCCTCTCTTGTCGCGTCTTATCGCGGACCGTTGACTACCGTCACTCGAACGATACGCTCCAAGGGCGACAAGGGGGCGATGCTTCATGAAGCCGTCAGGTACCGCGAGCGCGCACACCGACACCTTCGCGCGCGACCATCTCCCACCCGCCGAGGACTGGCCCGAGCTGGTCTTCGACCTCCCCGAACTGGCCTACCCGGACAGGCTGAACTGCGGATACGAGCTGCTCGACCGCACCGTCGCCGGCTTCGGCCCCGACCGCCCCGCCTTCCGCACCGGCGACGGGACGGTGTGGAGCTACGGGGAGCTGCGCGACCGGGTGGACCGGATCGCGCAGGTGCTGACCCATGACCTGGGCGTCGTCCCCGGCAACCGCGTGCTGCTGCGCGGTCCCACCACGCCCTGGCTCGCGGCCTGCTGGCTCGCCGTGATGAAGGCCGGGGCGGTCGCGGTGACCGTCCTGGACCGGCAACGGGCCTCCGAACTCGCCACGATCTGTTCCCTCGCCCGTGTCGGCCACGCCCTGTGCGACGTCAGATCGGTGGACGACCTGCTCGGCGCCGGGGTCCACGGGCTGCGCGTCACGACGTACGGGGGCGACTCCGCCGACGACCTGACGGAGCTCGCGGCGGCGCGGCCCGGGCCCTACCGGGCGGTGGACACCGCCGCCGACGACATCGCGCTCATCGCGTTCACCTCGGGTACCACCGGCCGGCCCAAGGGCTGCATGCACGCCCACCGCGATGTGCTGGCGGTCGCCGACACGTTCGCCCGGCACGTCCTGCGTCCGGGCCCCGACGACGTGTTCACGGGCAGCCCGCCGCTCGGTTTCACCTTCGGGCTGGGCGGACTGGTGGTCTTCCCGCTCCGGGCCGGTGCCTCGGCCCTGCTGCTGGAGCAGGCGGGACCCAGGCAGCTGCTGCCCGCGCTCGCCGAGCACCGGGTCTCCGTCCTGTTCACGGCACCGACCGCCTACCGCGTGATGCTGGACGCACTCGACGGCCACGACCTGTCCGCCCTGCGCCGTTGCGTCTCTGCCGGGGAGAACCTTCCCGCCGCGACCTGGCGGTCCTGGTACGAACGGACGGGCCTGCGCATCATCAACGGCATCGGGGCCACCGAGCTGCTGCACATCTTCATCTCCGCGGCCGACGGGGCGATCCGGCCCGGCACCACGGGCGTGCCCGTGCCCGGCTGGCAGGCGCGTGTGGTGGACGAGGGCGGCGTGGAGCTGCCCGACGGGGAGCCCGGCCTGCTGGCCGTGCGCGGTCCTGTCGGCTGCCGGTACCTCGCCGACGAGCGCCAGCGCGTGTACGTGCGCCACGGCTGGAACATCACCGGTGACACCTACGTCCGCGAGCCGGACGGCTACTTCCGTTACGTCGCGCGCGCCGACGACATGATCATCTCCGCCGGTTACAACATCGCCGGCCCCGAGGTCGAGGAGGCCCTCCTGCGCCACCCCGACGTCTCCGAGGCGGCGGTGGTGGGGCGGGCCGACGAACTGCGCGGGCAGATCGTGGCCGCCTACGTCGTCCTGCGTGAGGGGGCGTCCCTGTCGGCGGACGACCTGCGCACCCACATGAAGGCCGCGCTGTCACCGCACAAGTGCCCGCGTACCGTCGAGTTCGTGCCGGCGCTCCCGAGGACCGCGACGGGGAAGCTCCAGCGGTTCCTGCTGCGAGGGTCCGGCGCTCCAGGGCGCCCGGCCGGAAACCGGGATGACCGGGAGGCGGACGGCCGGACAGGATGAGGCATGTCCTGGACCTTCACCGACGACGTCGACGCCTTCCTGGAGACGGCCGGGCCGTCACTGGCCGCCCGGCCCGCCGAGAACACCCTGCTGCTGACCGTCACCGCCACCCTGCGGGAGGGCGGACCGCACGCCTACGGGGCGGGGGACCCCGTGCTGGGCTGGTGGCGCGGGGCGGACGGGGAGGTGGCCGGGGCCCTGGTGCGCACGCCGCCCCACCCGCCGGTCCTCGGCTCGGCGGCCCCGGAGGCGGTCGCGGCTCTGGCCGACGCGCTCCCGCTGCCCCGCATCGACGCGGACCGTGCGGCGGCGACGGCACTGGCCGCCCGCTGGCCTCGCCACCGCGTCGACGAGGAGCACCGGCTGTACCGGCTCGGCGCGGCCGTGCCGCCCTTCCCCGCACCCGCCGGGAGGCCACGGGCGGCGGACACCGCCGACCGTGCGCTGCTCGTCGCGTGGACGCGGGCGTTCTGTGCGGAGACCGGGCAGTCCGGCGACCGCGCGGAACGCGTCGTGGACGAGCGCACCGCGCACGGCGGGCTGACCCTCTGGGAGACGGACGGGGTGCCGGTCTCGATGGCGGGCGTCTCCCGCAGGATCGCGGGCACGGTGCGGGTCTCGGCCGTCTACACCCCGCCGGAGCACCGGGGCCGGGGCTACGCGGCCGCGGTCACCGCGGAGGCCGGCCGTCTGGCCCGGGAGGACGGGGCCGCGGAGGTGCTGCTCTTCGCCGACCTCGCGAACCCGACGAGCAACGCCCTGTACCTGCGGATCGGCTACGAGGCCGTCTCCGACCGCCTGTTGATCACCGCGGAGCCGGAGTGAGGCCCGGGTCCCACCGTCCGTCGCGTCCGGTGGGCGGAACCGGGGCCCGCCCCGCGCGCGTCGCCGGCGGCGCGTGCCTGACGGTCAGTCAAGCGTGAGGCGCGGCTTCGGGGCGTCGGTGCGGCCCGTCGGCGGAGGGCGGCTGCCCGCGCGGTACGGCAGCGGCCAGGGGGCACCCGGTCCCGTATAGCCCTGTGCGGCCGCGGCATGCAGGGTCCAGTGCGGGTCGTGGAGGTGGGGGCGGGCCAGGGCGCAGAGGTCGGCCCGGCCCGCGAGCAGCAGCGAGTTGACGTCGTCCCAGGAGGAGATGGCGCCCACCGCGATGACGGGTACGCCCAGGACGTTGCGGATGCGGTCGGCGTAAGGGGTCTGGTACGAGCGGCCGTACTCGGGGCGTTCCTCCGGGACGACCTGGCCGGTGGAGACGTCGATGGCGTCGGCCCCGTGAGCGGCGAAGGCGCGGGCGACCGCCAGGGCGTCCTCGTCGCTCGTCCCGCCGTGGGACCAGTCCGTCGCGGAGATCCGTACGGTCATCGGCCGCTCCCGCGGCCAGGCGGCCCGCACGGCGTCGAAGACCTCCAGGGGGAAGCGCAGCCGGTTCTCCACGGAACCGCCGTAGGCGTCGGTGCGCCGGTTGGTGAGCGGGGAGAGGAATCCGGAGAGCAGGTAGCCGTGGGCACAGTGCAGTTCGAGGAGGTCGAACCCGCAGCGGGCGGCGCGGCGGGCGGCCTCGGTGAACCGGTCGCGGACGGCGTCCATCCCGCCCCTGTCGAGCGCCTGCGGGACCTGGCTGACCCCGTGCGCGTACGGGAGGGGCGAGGCGGCCACGACCGGCCAGTTCCCGTCCTCCAGCGGCTCGTCGATGCCCTCCCACATCCGCCGGGTCGAGCCCTTGCGGCCGGAGTGGCCCAGTTGGACCCCGATCGCGGCACCGGGGGCGGTGTCGTGGACGAAACGCGTGATCCTGGTCCAGGCGTCGGCCTGTTCATCGGTCCACAGGCCGGTGCAGCCGGGGGTGATGCGGCCCTCAGGGCTCACGCAGACCATCTCGGTCATGACGAGACCGGCGCCGCCGAGCGCCCGGGCGCCGAGGTGGACCAGGTGGAAGTCGCCGGGCACGCCGTCGGCGTCGGCGGAGTACATGTCCATGGGCGACACGACGATCCGGTTGCGGAGTTCGAGGCCGCGGAGCCGCAGCGGGGTGAACATCGGCGGGGTGCCGGGCGGGCAGCCGAACTCCTCCTCGACCGCTGCGGTGAAGCCGGGGTCGCGGAGCCGGAGGTTGTCGTGGGTGACGCGGCGGCTGCGGGTGAGCAGGTTGAAGGCGAACCGCCGGGGCGGCTGGTGCGCGTACTGCGGCAGTTCCTCGAACCAGCGCAGGCTGGCCGCGGCGGCACGCTGGGTGGACAGGACGACGGGGCGGCGCTCGGCCTCGTACGCGGCGAGGGCGGCGGACAGGCCGGGCTGTTCCTCGAGACAGGCGGCGAGGGCGAGTGCGTCCTCGACGGCGAGCTTGGTGCCGGAGCCGATCGAGAAGTGGGCGGTGTGGGCGGCGTCTCCGAGGAGGACCGTGCGGCCGTGCGACCAGCGCTGGTTGGTGACGGTGGCGAAGGTGAGCCAGGAGGACTTGTTGGAGCGCAGCGGCCGGCCGCCGAGCGCCTTCGCGAAGACCTCGGCACAGCGTTCGGCCGACTCGGCGGTGCCGCAGGTGTCGAGTCCGGCGGCCCGCCAGACCTCGTCGCGCATCTCGACGATGACGGTGGAGGCGCCGGGGTCGCCCGGCGAGGGGCGGGCGAAGGGGTAGGCGTGCAGCTGCATCACACCGTGCCGGGTCTCGGCGATCTCGAAGCGGAAGGAGTCGAACGCGAAGTCGGCGGCGAGCCAGATGTAGCGGTTGCGGTGGTGCGTGACCGTGGGACGGAAGTGACGGGCGTGTGCCTCGCGGGTGGCGCTGTGCACCCCGTCCGCGGCGACGACCAGGTCGTGGCCGGCGGCGAGCTCGGCGGTGGGCGGTGCCTCGGTCCGGAAGCGGAGCCGCACACCGAGGGACGCGCAGCGCTCGTGCAGGATCCGCAGGAGCGTGCGGCGCTCCAGCGCGGCGAAGCCGTGGCCGCCGGAGGTCTGGGTGGTGCCCCGGTGGACGACGTCGATGGTGTCCCAGCGGACGAACGCGTCGCTCAGCGCCGCGTACACGACGGGGTCGGCGTGTTCGATGCCGCCGAGTGTCTCGTCGGAGAGGACCACACCGAAGCCGAAGGTGTCCTCCGGGGCGTTGCGTTCCCACACGGTGATCTCGCGCCCGGGGCGCAGTCGTTTCAGGAGCGCGGCGGCGTAGAGCCCGCCGGGTCCCCCGCCGACGACCGCGATCCGCTCCGTGTCCCGGGAGGGCATCGCGTCACCTGCCCCGCCACTTCGGCGGCCGTTTCTCGGTGAAGGCCGCGTGGAACTCGGCGTAGTCCTCGCCGTTCATCAGGAGGGCCTGGGTGGCCGCGTCCATCTCCACGGCGGCGGCGAGCGGCATGTCGAGCTCCGCGGTGAGGAGCGCCTTCGTCTGGGCGAGGGCGAGGGCCGGCCCGTCGGCGAGGCGTCGGGCCAGGGCGGCTGCCCGGGTGTCGGCCTCCCCTTCGCCGGTCAGCTCGCTGATCAGCCCGATGCGCTCGGCCTCGGGCGCGCGGACGGGTTCGCCGAGCATCAGGATCCGGGTGGCGTGTCCGAGGCCGACGACACGGGGCAGCAGGTAGGCGGCGCCCATGTCGCCGCCGGAGAGGCCTACCGCGGTGAAGAGGAAGGCGAAGCGGGCGGAAGGGGCGGCGACCCGGAAGTCGGCGGCCAGGGCGAGGACCGCTCCGGCACCGGCGGCGACTCCGTGCACGGCGGCGACGACGGGGAACGGGCACTCGCGGAGGGCTCGTACGACCTGGCCTGTCATCCGGTTGAAGTCCAGGAGCTGGGCGGTGTCCATCGCGAGGGTGGCGCCGATGATCTCGTCCACGTCGCCGCCCGAGCAGAACCCACGCCCTTCACCGGCGAGCACGAGGGCGCGCACGGACCGTTCGCGGGAGAGCTCGGCGAGGAGGTCACGCAGGTCGGCGTAGGCGCCGAAGGTGAGTGCGTTGATCTTCTCGGGACGGGCGAGGGTGACGGTCGCCACGCCGTCGTCGGTGGTCAGGCGCAGATGCTTCCAGCGTTCGGTCCGCGAGGCGGAGCCGGTGAACGGGCTCATGGGAGGGTCTCCTCCGGCCGTCGGGCTGCTGCAGATGAGCTTCGAAGCTATCACCGGTACATGACTTCCGTCACGAGGGCGCGATAAGCGTCGCCGCCCACTGTGGCGAAGGTCCCTTTTGTACCGGCCGACCGCCTCTATGTCCGGCGGGCCTCGCTTCGTATGGTTGAGCGCAGGACGTCCTGGTACGGACCACGCGCACCAGGACGCAGCCGGCGGGGCGCCCCCGCGCCTCCGCCGGATGTCCCGCTGCCGAACGGAAGCCCCCACTGTGCCGCCCGACGTCCCCCCTCAGCCCTCCTGGCGCATCACCCTGCCGCACTCCACGGCCGCGGTGCCGATCGCCCGCGCGCTGGTCCGTACGGCGCTGGCGGAACTCGAGGCACCCGCGGACAGCGACACCGCCGAGCTGCTGACGGCCGAGCTGGTCGCCAACGCCGTGGAGCACACCGACGGCTCCGGGCCCATCGAGCTGGTGGTCGAGCTCCTGGCCTCCGGCTGCCAGGTGGAGGTGCACGACCACGACCCCGGGCCGCCGGGCGACCTGTCAGGCCTGCTCCCGGGCAGCACCCCCGATCCCTGGCAGGAGCACGGCAGAGGGCTCCTGCTGATCCGCGCCCTGAGCTCCGCCTGCGGCCAGCGCCCCACCGCGCACGGCAAGGCGGTGTGGTTCACCCTTCCGTCGGGCCCGGTACCGCCCGGCCCTGCGGCTCCCTGACGAGCCGGGAGCGGCTGCGGCTGTAGAGCGCGTACACGAGCGCGCCGACGGCCAGGAAGACGACGAACTGCACCCAGGTCGTCCAGCCCGTCCCGTACATCAGGTACAGGCAGAAGCCGACGCCCAGAACGGGGCTGGCCGGGTACAGCGGCACCCGGAAGGAACGCTTCAGCTCCGGGTTGCGGCGGCGCAGCGCGATGACGGCGACGTTGACCACCGCCATGGTCGCGAGCGTGCCGATCGTCGTCAGGTTCACGACGACGTCGAGGGACGAGAACGCTGCGGGGACGGCGAAGAGGACCGCCACGATCCAGGTGTTGGCGACCGGCGTGCGGGTCTTCGGCGACACCCGCTCGAAAACCCGGGGGATCAGTCCGTCACGGGACATCGACATCAGGATCCGGGTCTGGCCGTACATCACCGCCAGGACGACGGAGGCGATGGCGACGACCGCGCCGAAGGCGATGATCCCGCCCCCGACGCTCGATTCGGTGACCTTGTCGACGACCAGCGAGAGTGCGGCGGGCTTGTCGGACACGGCGTCGGCGCCCAGCGACCCGATGGCCCCGAGGGCGACCGCGCAGTACAGCAGCGTGACCAGGCCGATGCAGATCAGGATCGCGATCGGGATGTTCCGGCGGGGGTTCTTGACCTCCTCGCCCGCGGTGGTGATGGCGTCGAAGCCGATGTACGAGAAGAACGCCACCGACGCGCCGGCCGTGATCCCGGCCATGCCCTCGGGGGCGAAGGGCGAGAGGTGCCCGTCCTCGAAGGCGGTGAAGGCGATCGCGCAGAACGCGACGAGGATGCCGATCTTCAGCACCGCCATCGCCGCCGTGGCCCGCGCGCTCTCCCTGATACCGCGTACCAGGAGCGTGGCCGCCATCATCACCACGACGATCGCCGGCAGGTTGATCACACCGCCGTCACCGGGCCCCGCGGAGAGCGCGGCCGGAAGACTCCAGCCGACGACGCTGTCCAGCAGTTCGTTGACGTACTGGCTCCACCCGACCGCGACGGCCGAGACCGAGACGCCGTACTCCAGGAGCAGACACCAGCCCACGAGGAAGGCGACCCGCTCCCCGAGCGTGGCGTAGGCGAAGGAGTAGGAGCTGCCGGAGACCGGGATGGCGCCGCCGAGCTCGGCGAACGAGAAGGCGGTGAAGATGCAGGTGACGGCGGCGAGGACGAAGGACACCACCACGGCGGGGCCCGCCTCCGCGACGCTGTCGGACAGGCCGACGAAGATCCCGGTGCCGACGATCGCGCCGACACCGAAGCAGACGAGCTGGAACAGCCCCATGGTGCGCCGCAGACCGTGGCCTTCCAGGTCGGCTCCGGACTCGGCGAGCAGCAGCTCGGGGCTCTTGACGCGCGCCCCGGTCCTGCGCGAAGGGCTTGGGGGGGTGGGGGAGACGGCACTCATGGGGGGACGGTGTCTCTTCTCTGGCGGTGCGGGGGAAAACGGAGCCTGTGGGGGGCTCTCACCTGGGCTCTCACCTGGTCGAACGCTCCGGACCGGGCACATGAAAAGGGGTTCGGGCGTGCGAGCCCGAACCCCACCAAGTAGCACCATCGTAGCCACTTGTACGCATGTTCACCCAATCGGGTGCATGTTCATGCGGGCCGGCCTCGCTCGGCCAGCGTCGCGACCAGGACCGCCTTGATCGTGTGCATCCGGTTCTCGGCCTCGTCGAAGACGACCGAGTGCGAGGACTCGAAGACCTCGTCGGTGACCTCCAGCTCCGACAGTCCGTGCCGCTCGTGGATCTCCTTGCCCACCTTCGTCCCGAGGTCGTGGAAGGCCGGGAGGCAGTGCAGGAACTTCACGTCGTCGTTGCCCGTGGCGCGCAGGACGTCCATGGTCACGGCGTACGGCGAGAGGGACGCGATGCGCTCGTCCCAGACGTCCTTGGGCTCCCCCATGGAGACCCAGACGTCGGTGACGACGAAGTCGGCGCCCCGGACGCCTTCGGTGATGTCCTCGGTGAGGGTGATGCGGGCGCCGCTGCGGGCGGCGAGTTCGTGCGCGCGGTCCACGACGTCCTGGGCCGGCCAGTAGGCGGCGGGGGCGACGATCCTGACGTCCATGCCCAGCAGCGCGCCGGTGACCAGGTAGGAGTTGCCCATGTTGAAGCGGGCGTCGCCGAGGTAGGCGAAGGTGATCTCCTCCAGCGGCTTGGCGCTGTGCTCCGTCATCGTGAGGACGTCGGCCAGCATCTGGGTGGGGTGCCAGTCGTCGGTGAGCCCGTTGTAGACCGGCACGCCGCCGTACGCCGCCAGTTCCTCGACGGCGGGCTGGCTGTCGCCCCGGTACTCGATGGCGTCGAACATCCGGCCGAGGACCCGGGCGGTGTCCTTCACCGACTCCTTGTGCCCCATCTGGGAGCCCGAGGGGTCGAGGTAGGTCGTGGACGCACCCTGGTCCGCGGCGGCCACCTCGAAGGCACAACGGGTACGCGTCGAGGTCTTCTCGAAGATCAGGGCGATGTTCCTGCCACGCAGCCGCTGCACCTCCGCGCCCGCCTTCTTGGCCGCCTTGAGCTCGGCGGACAGGGCGACCAGGCCGCGGAACTCCTCGGCCGTGAAGTCCAGCTCCTTGAGGAAATGGCGGCCTGTGAGGTCTATGGCCATGGTGACTGCTCCCGGGTCGGACTACGGACGTATGGACTCCTTCCTGGAAGTCTATACGAGGCACCGTATTGCTATACAGGAGCATTCGTGGCGGTACGCGGAACGGCTCCCCCGCCCGTGCTCTCGCCCACCGGTGCGGCGCCGCCCCGCGGGTGCACCCGCCGTCTCACACCGCGTCGCGCACCACGGGGCAGCTCATGCAGCGTGGACCGCCCCGGCCCCGGCCCAGCTCGCTGCCCCGGATCTCGATGACCTCGATGCCTTCCCTGCGCAGATAGGTGTTGGTGGTGGCGTT
>Ga0164308_10001933_pt1 | contig 11049 bp, 11 predicted proteins | sample Whisoiple_246_MG_FD_109983 | JGI IMG/M metagenome (GOLD analysis project Ga0164308, IMG submission 109983) | Soil microbial communities amended with fresh organic matter from upstate New York, USA - Whitman soil sample_246_MG | ecosystem: Environmental > Terrestrial > Soil > Unclassified >... | reverse complement strand
CCTGGGCATGCTGCGCGATCACCCCGTCGAAGGCCTTGACGTACTCCAGCGCGCGGCGCATCAACAACGCATCGGAGACGCAGTCGCCGTCGTCGGAGAACACCCGCACCCCGGCTGCCGAGTACGCCATCGCCGCCAGCTCGGCCAGCCGCTCACCCTTGCGTCCAACGGTCACCGCACCGATCGGGAAGACGTCCACCAGGCCGACGTCCCGGCCGAGCCGGTAGACCTGCTCGACGACGCCGGCGGTGTCGGCGGTCGGGTCGGTGTTCGGCATCGCGAACACGGCGGAGTAACCACCGAGCGCCGCAGCCGCCGACCCGGACTCCACGGTCTCCGCGTCCTCCCGACCGGGCTCCCGCAGGTGGGTGTGCAGATCGACCAGCCCGGGCAGCACGACAAGTCCTGCCCCGTCGACGATCTCGGCGTCGGCGGCCCGGCTGTCCGCGGCCGCGTCGGACCCGGTCGCCAGAATGATCCCGTCCGCCAGCAGCAGGTCCTGCGGCTCCTCCCCGTAGGGGGCCGCACCTCTGATCAGCGTCGCCTGCCCCGTCACGCCACACCGCCACTCTGCTCGATCTCACCGGACAGCAGCAGGTAGAGCACCGCCATCCGGACCGTCACCCCATTGGCCACCTGTTCCACGATCACCGAACCGGCGCCGTCGGCGACCTGCGGGGTGATCTCCATCCCGCGGTTCATCGGACCGGGGTGCATGACGATCCCGTGCGGCGCGATCAGGGCGCGGCGACGCTCGTCGAGGCCGTAGGACCGGCTGTACTCGCGTGCCGTCGGGAAGAACGCGCCGCTCATCCGCTCGCGCTGGACCCGCAACATCATCACCGCATCGGCGCCGACCAGGGCCTTGTCGAAGTCGTAGGACACCTCGACCGGCCAGGACTCGACCCCGAGCGGCAGCAGCGTCGGCGGTGCGACCAGGGTGACCTCGGCCCCAAGGGTGGACAGCAGCAGCACGTTGGACCTGGCGACCCGGGAGTGCAGGACGTCACCCACCACGACGATCCGGCGGCCCTCCAGGGCCCCGAGGTGCCGGCGCAGGGTGTACGCGTCCAGCAGCGCCTGGGTGGGGTGCTCGTGGGTGCCGTCCCCGGCATTGATCACGTGGCCGTCGACCCAGGCCGAGAGCTGTTGCGGCGCACCGGAGGACGAGTGCCGGCAGACCACGGCGTCGGCGCCCATCGCCTGCAGGGTCCACGCGGTGTCCTTGAGCGATTCGCCCTTGGACACCGACGATCCCTTGGCGGAGAAGGTGATGACGTCCGCGGACAGCCGCTTGGCGGCCAGTTCGAACGAGATCCTGGTGCGCGTCGAATCCTCGAAAAACAGGTTCACCACCGTGCGGCCGCGCAGCGTCGGCAGCTTGCGGACCTCACGCCCGGCGATGGCCTGTTCGAGTCGCTCCGCGGTGGACAGCACGTGTTCGGCGGTCACCCGATCGAGGTCACCCGCCGACAGCAGGTGCCGTGGGAGTCGCACCCGATCGGGGGTGATCGCGCTCGGCTGGACCACGAGATCGGGGGTCGGTGCCGTCGTCGTCGTCATGAGTTCCCCATCGTCGGCACGGCCCTGGCCAGCTCGACGCTGTCCATGCCGTCGATCTCGCTCAGGTGGACAGCGACGTCGTCGCCGAAGGCGGTCGGAATGTTCTTTCCGACGTAGTCGGCGCGGATGGGCAGTTGCCGATGACCACGATCGACCAGCACGGCCAGCTGGACCACGGCCGGCCGGCCGTGGTCGCGCAGGGCGTCGAGCGCCGCTCGCACCGTCCGCCCGGAATACAGCACGTCGTCCACCAGGATCACCACGGCGTCGTCGATACCGCCGTCCGGCAGCCTGGTCTCCTCCAGGGCCCGGGGCGGGTGCCGGCGGAGGTCGTCGCGGTACAGGGTGATGTCCAGGGAGCCGACAGCGGTCGGCCGGCCGGCAAACGCGGTGAGCCGCTGGGCCAGTCGCCGGGCGAGGTGGACCCCTCGGGTGGGGATGCCCACCAGCACCACCGGTCGGTCGCCGTTGCGTTCGAGGATCTGATGGGCGATCCGGTCGACGGTCCTGGCGATGTCCGCCTGACCGAGGATCTCGGTGAGAATTTCCGGGGCCGCGGTCTGTCCGCGTGGGGACGGATGGACCGGGTCGGCTGTCGTGCCGGCCTGAGCAGGGCGGGATTGCGCCACTCATGACCTCCTTTCCCGCCTCACTGGACGGTCCTTAAAGGATGTCTGGGACATCGATCCGGGCGTGCGGAAAAGCGCTTGCCGGCCCGATGCTCAGGGCATGCTATCAACGTCCGCGGCCCTCTCCCGCCGCTTGCGCAGTGGTGTGCGGCTCACCCCCGCGGCGGGGTCGGCGAGTCCAGTTGGCACCAATCTGCCGATTACGACTACTCTGCGTACACAAAGACAGTTTGTTCAGGACTAGAGGTACCAAGGAGACACCATGTCCCAGGACTATGCCCATGCCCTGGGCGCGCGCCTGCGCGCCATCCGGGCACAGCAGGGCTTGAGCCTGCACGGGGTCGAGGAGAAGTCCGAGGGGCGCTGGAAGGCCGTCGTCGTCGGTTCCTACGAGCGGGGCGATCGCGCCGTCACGGTTGCCAAGCTGGCCGAATTGGCCGAGTTCTACGGAGTGCCGGTGGCCGAGTTGCTGCCGGACGCGCGCGCGACGCGGCGCGGGTCGCCGAGCCCCAAGCTGGTCATCGATCTGCAACGGCTGGCCGAACTGCCCGCCCATCAAGCAGGCCCGCTGGCCCGCTACGCCGCTGCCATCCAGTCCCAGCGCGGCGACTACAACGGCAAGGTGCTGACCATCCGATCCGAGGATCTGCGATCACTCGCGGTGATCTACGACATGACCGCGGAGGATCTCACCGATCAGCTGATGGGCTGGGGCGTGCTGCCACAGGGCACCGAGCTCGACTAGTCGTGCTCGGGCCGATTGCGGTATGCGGCAACAAGTGTCGCCGGAATCCGGCCGCGGTCGCTGACCGGGATGCCGGCTGCGACCGCCCAGGCCCGAACGGCCGCCGGCTCGACCTCCCCGGTAGGTCGGGGTTCGGGCGCCGGGCGCAGCAGCACGGGTGACCCCGAGGCGAAGCTGAGGTCCAGATCCCGGCGATCCTCCGCGGCGGTCATCTCGACCAGGCAGGCGCCGAGCCAGCGGTAGGTCCATTCCTGGGCGAGCGGCCGGGTCTCGCAGAACACGATCGGCACCGTCGGGAACCTGGCCTGGGCCTCGGCCAGTGACTCGGCCACCCGCGCGCCCGGCGTGTGCGGAAGTTTGAACAACCGGCTGTATCGGTCCTCGACGACGACGGCGGCCCTCGGCAGTGCCGCCAATTCCGCCAGGGCGTAGGTCAGCTTGCCCGACAACAGACTTCCGGCCAGGTCCTCCAACGTCTTTCGCTCCACCGCGGCCACCACCCGGTCGTCGATCAGCACCGCGTAGTCGCCGGCCGGCAACCGGCGTCGACTGGTTGTCGCCTGCTGGCTGTTGAACGAGTACGGGTACTTCTCCGCGGTGTCCACGACGATCTCCAGCACCTGACCGTGGGCTCTTGCGGTCGGGATCCGCACCGCGGGACGTGCCTGCTTCGACGTCCGCGGCGACTGCCAGAAGATCATTTCGCGGCCCCGGGCCTGCGCAATCACGAACTGCGAACGATTCTCCCTGGCCCGGTCCAGCACCAGATCGATCGCCGGACCGCGACGGGTGCAGGTCCGGACGGCGAGCCGCTCGACGATCTCGGCATCGACCGGCCAGCCGTCGGCGCGATGGCAGTAGATCTTCTTCTCCCGCGGCCAGGTCTGCTTGGCCTTCACCACGATGCCGCTGGGACCGAGCGGGATCCGCACCAGGAACGGCAAGGTCGAGTCCGGTTCCGGATTCCGCGCAATCAGCAGATCGTCGGGCACGCGGCACAGGGTGCCAGGCGGTCAGGCGCCACGCAATTGCGGGGTGATCACGGCGATCTGGCCCAGCACGCCGTTGACGAACTTCGGTGAGTCGTCGGTGGACAGCAGTTTCGCGGCATCGACGGCCTCGTTCACCACGACGGCCGGCGGCACGTCCAGCGAGTAGAGCAGCTCGTAGACGGCGATCCGCAGGACGGCCCGATCGACAGCCGGCATCCGGTCCAGCGTCCAGCCGCGGGCATGCTCGGACAGCAGGTCGTCGATCCGGTGCTGGTGCTCGACCACGCCGCGCACGATCGACTCGGCGTACTCCCCCATCGGCGCCCAGGAATGCAGGTCGGGGCCGGTGGGCGGTTCCATCCGCTCGGCGAGCACGACCAGCGGGTCGATGCCGCGGGCCTCGGCGGCGAACAGGACGTCGAGAGCCCGTTTGCGGGATTTACTGCGAGCCGACATCAGCTGTTGACGCGGCCCAGGTAGCGCCCGTCCCGGGTGTCGACCTTGATCTTGTCGCCGGTGTTCAGGAACAAAGGGACGTTGATCTCGGCGCCGGTCTCCAGCGTTGCCGGCTTGGTGCCACCGGTCGACCGGTCGCCCTGCAGGCCGGGGTCGGTGTGCGAGACAACCAGCTCGACCGACGCCGGGAGCTCGACGAACAGCACGACGCCGTTGTTCTGCGCCACCATCGCTTCCTGGTTCTCCAGCAGGAAGTTCGCCACATCGCCGACGGTCGCGGCCGGCACGGTGATCTGGTCGAAGGTGTCGCCGTCCATGAAGACGAAGTCGGCACCGTCCTTGTAGAGGAACGTCATGTCGCGCTTGTCGACGGTCTCGGTCTCCACCTTCACCCCGGCGTTGAACGTCTTGTCGACCACCTTGCCGGTCATCACGTTCTTCAACGTGGTGCGCACGAAGGCCGGCCCCTTCCCCGGCTTGACGTGCTGGAACTCGGTGATGGTCCAGAGCTGACCCTCGAGGTTGAGGACGAGCCCGTTCTTGAAGTCGCTGGTGGAGGCCATGGTGGAGTCCGGTGTGCCTTTCGCTGTGCGCCTGGCAGGCCGTGCCTGCCCGGCTGGGAGATCGTGACGGTCGGTGCTGGGTCGACGTGCGCGCCCGAAGGAATCAAGCAAGCACGACGAGCTCTTTGGAGGTCTGCGTGAGGACGTGATAACCGTCCACGCGGATCACACCGCTGTCCTCGATGCGAACACCGCCTCGCCCTGGGAGGTACACCCCTGGCTCGACGGTGACGCACATGTCGGGAACCATGATACTTGGCGATTGCCTTGCCAAACTCGGTGCTTCGTGGATCTGCAGGCCGACGCCGTGCCCGAGCCCATGGGCGAACTGCGGGCCGTAGCCGGCCTCGGCGATCACGGTGCGGGACGCTGCGTCGATCGCATCGCCGGTCGCGCCGATGGTGCAGGCCAACCGGCCGGCCAGCTGCGCATCGTGGACCAGGTCGTAGATCTCCCGTTGCCAGTCGGCCGGCTCTCCGAGGACCAGGGTCCTTGTCATATCCGAGTGATAGCCGGCCACCCTCGCGCCGAAATCGAGCTTGACGAAATCACCGGTCGCCAACACCGCGGAGGTGGGCCGATGGTGCGGGATGGCGCTGTTCGGCCCTGCAGCGACGATGGTCTCGAAGGCCGGGTCGTCGGCACCGAGTTCGCGCATCCGCTGATCCAGGTCGAGCCCGACCTGCCGTTCGGTGCGGCCGGGCCGGATCCCGTCGGCGGCGATCAGCTCGGCCAACGCGTGGTCGGCGACCGCACACGCATGGCGCAGCGCCTCGATCTCGCCCTCGTCCTTGACCGCCCGCAGGGTCTCGACCAGGGCGGTGGTCGACTTCAGCTCGATCGATCGTCCCGTCCCAGCCGCGGCGGCCAGCTGGGCGCCATGGTCGGCGACGCTGACCGACCTCGCCTCGAACCCGACGATGCCCTCAGGGGCGCGGCTGACCAGCGCGAGATCACACGGCCGGGCGATCAGTCTGGGTAGGTCGGGGACCTCCGACTCCGCCTGCGTCGTGTAGCGGCCATCGGTGCAGAACAGCGTCCGCGGGTCACCGGGGCCCTCCCGTCCGTCCCCAGCGGTGCCGATGACGGTGTCGGCCGGGCCGGTCTCGTCATCGGAGTCGACCACCAGCAATGCCGCGTTCGAGCCGGTGAAGCCGGTCAGATAGCGGACGTTGATCAGGTCGGTGATCAGCAGGGCATCGACGCCGGAGCGGACCAGCGCCGCTCGCAGGAGTGCTCGACGCTGGGCGTGGTTCGGGTTCGTCACGACCAAGATGGTAGGCGGGACCGTCGACCCCGGTCCGGTCGTCGTTGACCTGGACGGTCGATCAGGGGCACATCGACTGAACGTCGTGCAGTCAGACAGCCGCCCGATGACGCTCAATGACCTGCACACGGTGCAGTGGGTGGCGTGAATCGGGTGGCTCACAGGTTGGGCACAGCCGACCAACAGTCGGCACACGGGTTGATATTCAAACGTTCATGTAGCTTCGTTGTCGAAGCTCGTCGATCCCATTTTGCATCGACATATTCGCGCAGCGAGGCGCATCTCAGGACGGCACCTACCCCGGCCGATCCCCCGACCAGCGTCAGGAGCTCATCGATGACCGGAATTCAGCAGAAATCCCAACGACGACAGCGCAGGCTGTTCGCCGCCATTGCGGGCTGGGCATTGCTCGGCGCCGCCAGCACGGGCATCGTCGCGTGCACCAACGCGGCGGCACAGGAATCCACCTCGTCGGCCCACTCGGCCGCAACATCGAACAGCGCACCGTCGAGCACCGCCCCCACGAGCACCTCGAGCAGTAGCGCTTCGGCGAGCACCAGCAGCGCGGCTCCGACCAGCAGCGAAGCCGCGGCGTCGAGCAGCACGGCCGAGCCAACCACCGCAGCAGCGGCCGCCAGTACCTACGCGGACGGCACCTACACCGCCACCGGCAGCTACTCCAGCCCCGGCGGGACCGAGACGATCAGCATCTCCCTGACCCTGTCCGATGACGTGATCACCGCAGCAACCGCCGAGGGCGCGGCCACCGGCGGACCGTCCAGCCAATACCAGGGTGAGTTCGAGGAGAACTTCGCGGCACTGATCGTCGGTAAGGACATCGATGACGTGTCGCTGGACAAGGTCGCGGGATCGTCGCTGACCTCGGGTGGCTTCAACGCCGCCGTCGAGACGATCAAGTCCGATGCACTCGCATAGTCGGCGGCGCCGGGAGTTCGAGGCGATCGGCACCCACTGGCAGATCGACACCGACCTGCAGCTGACGACCGACCAGTGGTCCGCGATCGATCAGCGGATCGAGGAGTTCGACCGCACCTGGTCCCGGTTCCGCAGCGACTCATTGGTCAGCAAGGTCGCTGCCGGGCCCGGCAGCTTCGCCTTTCCGCCCGATGCCGGTCCGCTGTTCGCGTTCTACCGGCGGCTCTACGAGCTCACCGGCGGAGCCGTCACCCCACTGATCGGCGGGGCCCTCGAGCATCTGGGGTACGACGCCGAGTACCGGCTGAGCGCGCTTCCCGGCCGTCCGACGACGCCTGACTGGGACGCCGTGATGACGTGGGACGGCAACACTCTGGACACCGCCGGGCCCGTCGTTCTCGATGTCGGCGCCGCCGGCAAGGGCTATCTGGTCGACATCATCGGCGAGCTGCTGCTCTCGATGGGCGTCACGACATACGTGGTCGACGGCAGCGGGGATCTCGCGCATCGCGGACCGGACGTCCTGCGAGTCGGCATGGAGCACCCGGCCGACCCGAGCAAGGTGATCGGGGTCGTGCCGCTGGGCAACGCCTGCCTGGCGGCCTCGGCCGCGAACCGGCGCGCCTGGGGCTCGCCCGACCGGGCCCTTCACCACATCGTCGATCCGGCGTCGGGCGACCCGGTGGGCGACGTGGTGGCGACCTGGGTCGTCGCCCACTCCGCGATGGTCGCCGACGGGCTCGCGACCGCGCTGTTCTTCCTCGAGCCCGCGGCCCGCGGCACCCTCGAATCCGACTTCGGCGCCCGCTGGGCGCGCGTGACCTCCGCCGGCGCGGCCCAGTGGTCACCCCAGTTCGAAGGAGAGTTGTTCAGATGAGTTCAACCGATACGACAGTTGCTGCCCGCCAACCGCTCTCGATCCGGCAGCGGTTCGACCGCCAGCTGGGTCGGGTGACGATGTACCGGCTCGTTGTGCTCGCGCTCGCGGCCCTGGTGGTGCTCGCCTTCGCCCTCTCGGCGGTCGGCACCCTGCCCTACGCACCACAGGATCTCGCCCTCAGCCTGCTCGTCCTGCTCGGTGCCGCCTATCTGTCGAACCGGTTGTATGCGGTGTTGTTCGCCGTACATCCGCACTCCGAGTCGACGATCATCACTGCGTTGCTGTTGTTCTTCCTGCTCTGGCCGAGCAGCGAGCCGCTGGAACTGCTCGCCCTGGCACTGGCCGCTGGATTCGCGTCCGCATCGAAGTACCTGTTGGCGTTCCGTGGTCGACACATCGTCAACCCGGCGGCAATCGGCGTGGTGTTCGTGACGGTGTTGGGTCTGACCGGCGGGGTGTGGTGGATCGCCACCGCGTGGATGCTGCCGGCGGTCGCCGTCCTCGGCTTCCTGGTCGCCTACCGCACCCGCCGGCTCCCGATGGTGGGCCTCTTCCTGGCGATCGCTGCGGGCTTGATCATCTCTTTCCGACTGGGCGCCGGTGACGACATCACGGCTGCGCTCGAGTACGCCCTCGTCTCGACCCCGATGGTGTTCTTCGCCGGCTTCATGCTGACCGAACCGTTGACGCTGCCGCCGCTGTTCCGCCAGCAGTTGGCCGTCGCCGCCGGTGTCGCGGTGCTCTTCGCGCTGCCGAACCTGGTGACCGTCGGGGTGGGCGGCGTTCTCGTGCTTTCCCCGGAACTCGCTCTGGTCCTGGGCAACGTGGCGGCGTTCCTGCTCGGCCAACGGCGCGGCATCGGGCTCACCCTGCGCGAGAAGCGTCCGCTGGGGCCGACGACGGCGGAGTTCGTCTTCACCTCCGACGAGCCGGTCACCTTCCGGCCGGGTCAGTACATGGAGGTGACGGTGCCGCACCGGCGCGCGGATTCCCGCGGCATCCGTCGGGTGTTCTCCATCTCCGCAGCCGACAGCGCGGCCGGCACCGTCAGCTTCGGGATCAAGATTCCGTCCAAGGGTTCGAGTTCGTTCAAGCGGACCTTCGCCGAACTCCCGCCGGGCAGCCGGGTCCAGGCCACCACCGTCGGCGGCGACTTCCTGCTGCCCAGCGATCCGGCCGAGCCGCTGCTGATGGTTGCCGGCGGGATCGGGATCACCCCCTTCATCTCCCACCTGGCCGCGATCACCGGCCCAGCTCCGCGCGATGCCGTGCTGGTCTACGCGATCTCCGATCCGGAAGAGGTGCCGTACGTCGACGTGCTGGCGGCGTCGGGGTTGCGGGTGGTGCTGGTGGCACCGCGGGCTCCGCGCAACCTGCCGAACGGCTGGGAGGTGCTGACCGGCCGGCTCGATCGGGAGGTGCTGGCCGACCGGGTGCCGGACGTCGCCGAGCGGCACGCTTATGTCTCCGGCCCGCCGGCGATGGTCAGCGACATCAGTGCGGCGCTGCGGTCACTGAACGCGAAGAAGGTCCGGACGGACGCCTTCACCGGCTACTGAGCAGCCCCCGTTCGGCCAGCCGCTCGAGCACCAGCCGATGCGGTCAGAGGTCGATGGTCCGGACCCGGGGTTTCTGCCCCGCCACCACCGAATAGGCGGCGGCCAGCAGGACCGGGTCCGGCCCGACCAGCCGACCGGGCCGGGCCAACGCGTCCAGCACGACGAACCGCAGCGTGCCCGACCGGGTCTTCTTGTCCGATCCCATGATGGTCACCAGTTCGGTCAGGGCGTCGGGGTCGTACGTGGTCGGCAGGCCCAGGGTGTGCAGCACGGTCAGGTGCCGGTCGGCGGTCTCGTCGTCGAGCCGGCCGGCCGCCCGCGCCAGCTCGGCGGCGAAGACCAGGCCGACGGACACCGCGGCGCCATGCCGCCAGCGGTACCGCTCCCGCTTCTCGATCGCGTGGGCCATGGTGTGCCCGTAGTTCAGGATCTCCCGCAGGTCCGACTCCCTCAGGTCGGCGGCCACCACACCGGCCTTCACGGTGACTGCCCTGCGGACCAGCTCGGCCAGCTGCCGCCCGGTCGGGTCCACCGCCGCGGTCGGGTCGGTCTCGATGATGGTCAGGATCTCCGGGTCGGCGATGAACCCGCACTTGACCACCTCGGCCATGCCGGCGACGAGCTCGTGCGACGGCAGCGTTTCCAGGGTGGCCAGGTCGGCGATCACCGCGGCCGGTTCGTAGAAGGCGCCGACCATGTTCTTGCCGGCCTCGGTGTTGATCCCGGTCTTGCCACCGACCGCCGCGTCCACCATCCCGAGCAGTGTGGTCGGCACCTGGATGACCTTGACGCCGCGCATCCAGGTGGCGGCGGCGAAGCCCGCGACGTCGGTCACCGAGCCGCCGCCGAGACCGATCACCACATCGCGTCGATCGAGACCGATCTGGCCGAAGACGTTCCAGCAGAACCCGAGCACCGTCTGGTTCTTGGCCTCCTCGGCGTCCGGCACCTGGAGCAGCTGGGCGTCGATCCCGGCGTCGGAGACGGCTTCGCGGATCACCTCGGCCGTCGCCGCCAGCGTCGGCGGGTGGATCAGTGCCGCCCGGGAGGCACCGGTGGCCACGGCGGCGGCAACCAGCTCGTCGAGCAGCCCGCGTCCGATCACCACGTCGTACGGGGCGGCGGAGGCCACCCGCACCGTCACCGGCGCGGTCGGCTCGCCACCCGCGGTGGGATCGGCGCCCGTGTCGTGAATGCTGATGTCGTGACTGCTCATGTCAGGCCCAGCTTGTCGACGATCACGGCGGCGACCTCGTCGACGGACAGTTCATCGGTCTGCACCACGATCGTCGCCACCTCGTTGTAGAGCGGCAGCCGGGCGGCGAGCATCGCCTTGTAGGTCGCCCGCGGGTTCACCCCGGTGAGCAGTGGGCGGTTCGAGGCCAGCCCGGTTCTCCTGACCCCGGTCGGCATGGTCAGGCCGAGGAAGACAACGGAGTGCCCGACGAGGGCGGACCTG